>Ga0136560_1001862_pt1 | contig 10808 bp, 6 predicted proteins | sample AntRauMeHopE1497_FD_104925 | JGI IMG/M metagenome (GOLD analysis project Ga0136560, IMG submission 104925) | Saline lake microbial communities from Rauer Islands, Antarctica - Metagenome Hop E1 #497 | ecosystem: Environmental > Aquatic > Non-marine Saline and Alkaline > Saline | place...
CGCCCCCGCGGCCGTGCGCCGCCCCCCCCGCCCCCAAGCCGGGGGCTGGGGGGGGGGGTTGGGGAGCGAGGGGGGGGGGGGGAAGCGGTGAATCAACAGCGGGCTGGCCCGACGGCAGCACTGGCACGGCCGGAATGGCGGGCAGATCGTCGCGCGAGCGGTGCCGCGATTCGCCGGTCGCGACGTCACGTGCGATCCCCGCGTTGCTCACCTCAGCTCTGCCAGCTGCTTCTGTCGCTCCTCGAGCTGCGCGCGGAGCTGCCCCGCCCCGGCTGCGGCGGCGGCCCTGGCGGACCCGTCGTCGGCTGGCTTCTCCTTCTCCGCCCTGCGCAGCCGCGCCTGCAGGTCCGCCTTGTCCGCCTCAAGGTCGCTCACCCGCTGTTCGAGCTCCTCCGCCCCCGCGCCGCCGCCCGCCACCGCCGCTGCCAGCCCGCCGTCCGCCCCCGCGGCCGCCTCGAGCAGCCGCTGCTTGCTCCGCAGCGCCTCGCCCAGGGCCTGCATCTCGTCCCGCATGCGCCTCTGTCGCACTTCGTGCTGCTCTGCCACCTCTCCAAAGGCCTCGAGGATCTCGTCGTCCGCGGGAAGCATCGCCTGCCAGCCGTCGTCACCAGCGACCGCGGAAGCCGCACCGCCGGCCGCCGACCTGCCCGTCAGTCCCTCCAGCTCGCGCACCCGCGCGCGGAGCTCCGCCAGGACCGTGGGGGGTTCCGAAGCGCCCCCGCCTGCCGACTTGGTCTCGCCGCCGTCGTCGGCCTCGTCGTCGTCGTCGCCGTCGTCGTTGCCGTCCGTCCCGGCAGAGGCCGCCGCCGCAGCAGCGACGTCGTGCCGCCACCGCCACACGTCCACGGCCGTCTCCGCGGCCGCCGCACGGTCCGCGGCGTCGGCCGCCTCCCGCTCCAGCGCCGCCGCCCTGTGCCGCAGCGCTGCCCGCTCCGAGTCAAGGACCTCCACTCTCCGCCGCAGCGCCGCCAGCGCCTCGGCCTCCTCGACCGCCGCCCCCGCCCCGCCGTCGGCGCCCGCTCCGTCGGCGCCCGCCCCGCCCTGCGTCCTCCCCAGCGCCGCCGTCAGCCGCCGCACCTGCTCCTGCAGCTCCGAGACCCTGGCCGCGGTGGGGTCGGCCTCCGCGTGGAGGAGGGCGGAGTTCCGGACCGCCCGAGCGCGGCACGCGTACCGCAGAGTGGTGGTCGTCTCGTCGAGCGACGCGTCCGAGGGCCCGACGCACGCGATCATCGAGGTGAGGCAGTCCCCCCCCAGGCTGTCCCGGAGCAGCCGCGTCAGCTTGGAGTCGCGGTACGGCACGTGGCGGAGCCGGACGCGGCGCTCGCCCCGTCCGGCACCGGCCGTCGGCGCCGCGGCGGCCGCGCCCCCCTGCGCCGCCGCCTTCCCCGCGGCCCGCCCGGCGCCCTTCTTCCGGCCCCCGTCCCCCGCCGGCTCCTTCCTCGCCCGCTCCAGCGCCTCGGCGTTGAAGGCCAGCGCGTTGATCACGTTCCCGAGCGCGAGCAGGCCCCCATTGATCGCGATCCCCTCACGCAGCCGCGCCCCCTCGGCCCCCGTCCGCCGCTGCCGCTCCGACCCTGCCAGGTCCACGAGGTGAAGCTTGGACCGCCGCACGGTGCCCGCGGCCTCCCCCGCCGACGCCGCCCCCGTGGTCTGCTCCAGGTAGAGGCTGAGCACGGCGTGGGAGCGGGAGGAACCCTCGTTCATGTCCGTTGACGCCGTGGCGCGGGCCCCCCCGCCCCGCTTCATCACGGCCACGAGCGACGCCTCGTCGCACACCTCCTCCGTGCTCAGGCCCTGCACGAGGACGGCGCCGCTGGCGTCCTCACGGACCGCGAGGCCGCCCTTGACCGGAGCCGACGATGACGACGACGACGAGGCGACCCCGGCGGATGCGGCCAGCAGGTCGTTGACCTCTCCGCGGTAGATCTCAAGGAACGACGCCTTGACCGCGCAGCGCCTCGAGCCCGTCTCGGCGCACTGCCGCACGTGGGCGAAGACGTCCCTGGCAACGCGCGGGATCACCCCGGCCGCATCCGGCATGTCCCCGTCGCCAAACACGCATGAACCTCCTGCCGTCCCCATGGTGAAGGTCTTGCCGGTGCCCGTCTGGCCGTACGCGAAGCATGTGGCATTGTAGCCCTCGGTGAACTGCTTGACCATGGGTGCCACGGCATCGTCGTACACTGCGGCCTGGCCCTCCTCGGAAGAGAAGACCCTGTCGACGGAGAACTGCTTCTGCCCGTCTCCGGGCGGGCCGAGGAGCAGCGTGCGTGGGGGCACGACGGTCGTGCAGTCCGCCTCGCGCAGCTCGAGCTCCTTCTTGCCCAGCGGCCGCACGCGGACGGCCACCCGGATTGCGTTGGACATCGCCGTGCAGTCAAAGCGGGGACAGGACCTGCGGGCGCGGCAGGACAGTGCCTCCGCAAACGGTCCGCAAACGGCGGCTCTGCTTTCGCCGCCGTGCTCGGGATTGCCGTTTGAATGCCCGGCGAGGCGCACGAGGCAGGCAGCCCCCAAGGTCAACCACCCCAACTACCACCGCCGCACCAGCAGGCGGTCTTAGGACCGCTTCCGCACCCGGGGGCTTTCGGTTTCCGGGTAGCAGCGCGAGCCGCGTTGCTCGAGCGACGCAGCTCGTTCGGCCGCAGCGCGCACCGCCGCTCGCCACGGCGGTCGGCATGGACCGGTCGCTCAGAAAACCGACTGTGGAGCTCCGTAGCGGAGGCTTCACAGTCCCGGCGGGGTGTTTCCCGTCGCTGAGCGCCGGTGCCGAGATCGTCTTCCGGCGGGAGCGGAAGCCAACGCGAAGCGCCGCCGTTCTGGAGGCCGAATGCAACCAGCCTGGTGCCCCCGCGTTTGCTTGCGCGGTGAAGCTGTGCCGGGCCGCCGCCGAAGGGGTGCGAGCCTACCCGTCGGCGGAGCCCGAGGTCTGCTACCGCCTGGCCGTGGAGTCGTACAACTCGCGCTGGATCGTGCGGGTGCTCGCTGTCATGGTCGTCGCCGGCGAGGCAAGCGGAGGGGCCAGCGCGAGCGCTGATGCGCCGAGCCGCCGGCCGGCCGCCACGTCGCCCTCCCCGGCAACGGTTGCCACCGCGGACGGACCGCGCCTCGTGGCGCCCCACGAGTTCAACACCGTCGTTGTCATGGTCCTGTGCCGGCACGATATGGTGGCGGCTCTCACCGAGGTGGCGAGCAGCGACACTCCGCTCGCTGTGCAGGCTCAATCCATCTTTGCTACCGCCGCTCTTGCCAGCCTCATCGCGCTGGCTGAGCGCGGATTTGCGCACGGAGACGTGTCGCCGGAGCAGTTCCTTTGCTGCGATGACGGTGAGCCGCGCGCACTGCATCGTCTGAGGCAGCGGCCCGGGAAGTTGATCCGAAAAAGAACTCGCTCGAGTTGCTCGTTTCGACGAGCGCCCTCCTTCCCCGTCCGCGCGTCCTCCCCGCAGGCGGCATCGTCCTCGCGGATTTTGGGCAGTGCGTGCACACGGCGCCGGGCGCGACCGCGGCCGGGGTCCATGCGGCCGACTGCTGCCACTCTTGGGCCGGCACCGCCGCCCGCGTCCTCGAGAAGATGGAGCGCATGGCCGCCGCCGGCTTCGCTGGGCCCGGACGGACCGTGGCGAGGCACCGGGCGCTGCTGAGCAGCGAGCGGGCGGCCACGTCGGGCCGTGACGGGGCCTCCGACAGGTCCATCGCGTCGGTGATGTCTCCCGCGTCGACCTCTACGCCCAAGGGCTTCGTCACGATGAGGGAAGCCGTGCTCGGGCGGCTGGCCGGCGAGGGGGTGGGGGCAGGGGCGGCGACGGTGTCGCTGGCCTCGCCCGGCGAAGGCCGAGGAAGGGACGACGACGACGATGACGACGACGACGACGACGACGAGTCGCCGAGCGCGATGTGGGCTGCGGCTGAGGCCCTCACTGGGAGGGAGGGGGGTGCGGCAGCGCACAGGGGCGGGAGCGAGGGACCCTCGTCGTGGTCCTCGTCGCCGTCCTCGTCCCCCGCCTCATCCCCCTCGACCGCCGACTCCCGCTCCGCGCTGCCGTCGTCCCCTGACCCCGCGCTGGGGGCGGGGTCTGAGGGCGTGGCCACGGCCGCGATGTGGCGAGACGGGGCGGTGGCCGAGGCGACGGACGAGCGAGGCCTGGCCGTGGGGGCGTCGTCGCCCACGGCGGGGCCCGGCCGCGGTCTGGGCCACGGGCTTCCGCACCCGGGGTCGGCGCGATTCTTTTTCCGGGGCAAGACGGCATACCGGGCCCCCGAGGTGTGGATCGGGGCGACGGAGGCGGCGGCCGCGGTCGGCCGCGGGTCAATGCAGCTGGAGAGCACGGCGTGCTCGTGCGGCGGCGAGCGGTGGCGCGCCCACACGGAGGACGCGTGGAGCCTGGGTGCGACGCTGTTCGCGGTGTGCTTCAAGCTGACGCCGCCGGCCGCCCTCGCCGTGCACGCGCGGCTCCAGGCGAACTCGGTGCCCGTGGCGCTGATGGACCTGGTGCTGCACGTCGCGGGGGTGTCGGGCACGGACCCGCTGATGACGTGGGCGGTGCTGCAGGAGGCCTTCGAGGCCGGCCGCATCCGCTGGACGTCCCCACACGGCGTGCACATCATCGTCAGCCTCATGACTCATGACGTCCGCTACCGCATGCGGCTCTCGGCCATGGCGCAGCACCCCTTCCTCGTCCCGGAGCTCTTGAGCCTGAGGAGGGAGCACCTCGCGGCCAGGAGCGCAAAGGCCGACCTCTGACGGGCACGCGACGCCGCGTCGCCGTGGAGCGGAAGGACGAACAGCTTGAATATGATAGCCTGCCAGAATAGTGCATTTTTGCCAGAGACGGGCGCCGCGCGCGTGCAGGGTCACGCCGGCCAGCGCAGAGTGGTGTGATTGAGCGTTTGCGGGCAGCCGCTAATCGGCGCGAACGCACACACCCCGCGGCCAGCACGCGAGCCCAGGCGCCCACTGCCGCTCACTTCCTATACAGGCTGTGGTGTCAGGAGCAAACGCCGGGGGAAGAACCCGACGCTCGAGCCTGACGGTCTCGCCCGCGTGAGCGATGCACCCCTCTGGAGGCACGTGCTGCGTGATCAGTGCAGTGCCCGGCGGCAGCAGGCGGCTCCCGGACCGCGTTCGCGGCTGCGGGGCGCTTGCGCTTCGGGCGAGCGGCCTCCCGCACGTCTCTGAGCTCACCCCGCTTCCCGACACGCTCCAGTCCCTCCTGGCCGCCGATCTGCCGGCGTTGGAGACTATCGGGCATGCTGGCGGCGGGAATCCCCTGCCGGAGGACCTGGAGGACCTGGCGGTCATGCGATGCGCCTCGCTGGCAGACGTTTCCCGCGTCTCCTGGGCTGGCTGCGCGAGGCTTCGGCGCGTGCAGATCACCGAGTGCGGCCTGACCTCGGGCCTGCACGCGTCGATCATGGAGGCGCCGCTGCTGCAGGAGCTGGACCTGCGGGACAACGCGCTCGAACGCGTGGTGTCGGACGCCACGGCCGAGGCAGCCGGGGCTGCCGATTCTGGAGCCCTCAGCATGGTGGCTGGTGCGTGCGCTGCCGCGGCAGAAGGGCTTCCGTCGCTCCGGCGGCTGCTACTGCAAGGAAACCGTCTCGGCAGCATCCCCGGGCGCCTCCTCGCCGTGTCTGCGTCCCTTCGCGTGCTCGACGTGTCGCACAACCCGGTGGTGTCGCTCCCCGACGAGATCGGACGGTGCTCGCTGCTCCGCGAGCTGAACGCGTCCCACACTGCCCTCGCCGCGCTGCCGGCCGCCCTCGGCTCGCTGTCGATGCTCGAGACGCTGGACGTGACGGGGACGCGATCCCTGCGGGAGCTCGGGCCGTGCCTTGCGGGCTGCGTGGCGCTGCGCCGGCTGCTTGCGCCGGGGAGCGGTGTGGAGGTCGTGGACGAGTGCGTGGGCGGGCTTCCGGACCTGGTGGAGCTAGACCTGGCCGGGTGCCCGCTCTACGGCGAGCGGGACGACAGCTTCGGGCGCGACATCCTGCAGCTGGCGACGAAGGAGGCGCGGCGAGCGGTGGAGGCGGAGGGGGCGCTGCGCCCGACCGACGCCCGCGGGGCGGCCGCGGGCCTGTGGAGCAGCGCCACGGTGCGCGTCGCGGCGCCGGGGGACCAGCTTGCAGCGTCAGGCAGCGCGGGGGGCGTGGGGACCCAGGGCGGAGCCGCGCCGGCAGGCGCTGCGGGGCGCGCTCGGACCGACGGACCGCGGGACCCATGCGCGCCGGCCCCCACGTCGCTCGATTCTCTCGAAACCTCGGGCGGTGGGCCCGAGGCCCCGCTACGGGTCGAGGAACGGGGCGCGGCGCGAGCGGACCTGAGGGAAACGTTTCGTTCCACCAGGCCCGCAGGGGAGGAAGCCATGCTCGCAAAAGGCAAAGCGGTCAGCGTTCCCGTCGCCGGCTGGGGCTGGGCGGCCGGACGACCAGGGGAGTAGGCGCACGCCCTCCCGCTGCACGGCAACCTCTGCAGCCTTGCGGGCCATCAACGGCGCCTGCGCACGGCATCACTGCTCCCACCATGCGGGTTCTAGTCGCTGCTATCGCAGCCATTGCCCTTGCGGCCGGCACCAAGGCGTCCATGCTCTCGCTCACGTCCCGGCTCGAGTCCGAGACGGATCGCGCCATTTTCCACGAGTCCCTGCTTCCCAGGGCCGGGAAGGCGATGCCTGCCCAGATCGAGCGGTACCGCCGCGTGATGGCCGGCTGGAAGCCATCGGCAACGGCGTCGGTAGCCGCAGCGGGCGCGTCTGAGTCGCCGGTGCTTTTCCCCTCGGCATACGGCGCCGACCCGACGGGCAAGCAGGACTCCACGGCCGCGTTTCAGGACCTGATGCAGGACCTGCTGTCAAGGAATGCAGGCGTGAGCCCATGGCTGGGCTTTGCGCGGGCCGGGGCCAAGCTGACTGCGGCAGCCGCCCCGTCTGCCGCCCCGCCCGACGCTCGCTGACCGCACGCCTTGCTCCCCGCAGAAGCTCGCCGAGAACATCACCGACCTGGGCGGCGCCACGGTCGACCTGCAGGGCGGCGTGTACCTCATCTCGAGCTCCATCGTCATCCCGCCAAACTACGGCAACGCCCAGTTCATCCACGGCACGCTTCGGGCCTCGGCCTCCTGGTCCGACCCGTCGCGGTTCCTCGTGGAGCTCGGCTCGTCCGACTGCCACAACTCCCAGGCCTCGTGCAACATGAACGTGGCCTTCACCGGTATCCTGTTCGACGGCTCGCACGTCGCGGCCGGCTCCCTGCTCGTCACCGCCACAATGGGCACCGTGGTCGGCCCCATGACGTACCACACGGGTTTCGTGGTCGCCGGCGTGCAGCTCGACGGCGGGCACGAGACCATGATCACGCAGTCGTGGTTCTGCGAGTACTTCTGGGGCGACAAGCGCAAGGAGAACGCCACGCTCCTGCACGGCAGCTCGGGCGTGCTGATCGACGGGAACGACCACTTCATGCTGGACAGCATCGTGGCGGGCGCGGCCAACGGCGTTGTCCTCCACGGCGCCGCGAACCTGCTTCAGGGAGTGCACACATGGAACGACGCCACCGCACACGGCGGCCGCGGCATCGTGTCCACCGCCGGCCAGAACCGCTTCATCGGCGTCTACCTCGACTTCACCGACCTCACCGTGGTGGACCCCACCTCCACGGTGGTGGCTGACTCCTTCTTCCTCGGCGGCGGCCGCATCGAGCTGGTGCCCAAGACCGGCACCGTCCACGGCTTCGACGTGCGCGACTGCGAGTTCCAGGACGCCTACAACATTCCCGGCGGCGCCATCATCATCACGAACCGCACGGCCCCCTGGGCAAGCGGCAAGGCCTTCCAATCCGTCACCGACGCCACCGTCGACGGCACCACGGTGCAGTCCGTGCCAGCCTTCCAGCCCCTCGCCCCAAAGGTCACGCTTACCGCCGTCACCGACGCCACTGGCAGCGCCACCCTCGCCTTCGCGCCGCACATGCCCTTCACGGGTCAGGAGGCGCCGATCCAGTCTGTGCAGTTCTCTGTCGCGAGCAACGGGGCCTGGGTCACAGGCGAGGCTCAGTTCGACGCGGCTGCCCTCACCGTGACGGTGCGCACCACCCCCGCCACCGCTGGTGCCGCCGTGACGGTGACCGCCGACCAGTCCAAGCGCTCGGTGAACCTTTGAGCTGCAAGCCAAATCGCAGGCAGGGCCGCTCGCTCGCCGGGGCGCCGCGGTCCACTCGCAAGCACGCAAAGGCCCGGCCCACGGAACAGAGCATCGCACACCCGCAGCCAGGAGTGGGAGCTGCTCCGCCTGCCATGTCGGCCTTTGGGTGAGCAGCGGGCTCGGCCTCGGCCGGTTCGGGCCCGACCGAGCGGACCCCGCCCGCCCACCCGCGCGCCCCGCCAGGCCTGAATTTTCTCGTTTCGCACACACCCGCAGGTCGACGGCGGACTCTCCGCTGTCCAAGGCGCTGCTGGTCGCCGACTCGGTGACCGCCGATGGCCGCAGCTTCAGCCCCACCCACGTGGAGCTGCTGCGCAGCACATGGATTGCCAACGAGGTTAAGAAGCGGTGAGCACGGCCGGCCTGCCGCGTGCGGCGGCGCGCGCCGAGCGGCCGCGGCGTGCTGGGAGCAATGGCCGTCCACGACTACGGCAAGCGGCCAGTCCTGTCGCGCCGCGCACGTTTTCGGCACGCAGGGAGGCCGAGTACACGACTGTCCGCCCGCTTCGCACGTTTGTGTGTTCGTGGAATGTCAACGGAAGGCTGGCCAGCGAGCCCCTGGACAGCTGGCTCACGGCCGGCCTCAAGGGCGTCGACGCGCTCCCCGACCTCTACGTGATCGGGTGAGGTCTGGTGGCCCGGCGTGCTGCTGCGCGTGCGCAGGCCCCGTGAGGCGGCCCAACGCTCTCCCGACGGCGCCGCCCTCGCAGGTTCCAGGAGCTGGTTGATCTGACGGCCACCAACGTGGCGCTGAGCGCGCTGTCCGACCTCTCGGCGCGCCGCGCGGCAGAGTGGCAGTCGCTGCTGCTGGGAACGGTGAACCGCGCGGCGGCCGCGACGGTCCGCGGGCGGGGGGCGTCGTCCTCGGCCGAGGCGGAAGGCGCGTCGGCGGCCTCGGCCTCCGGGGACGGCGCGTTCGCCGCCGTGGCATCGGAGACGATGGTGGGGCTGCACATTGTCGTGCTGGCCAAGCGCTCGCTGCTCCCGGACATCGGGGGCGTGCAGACGGCGCAGGTCGCAACTGGCGTGCTCGGGATCATGGGGAACAAGGGCGGCGTGTCCGTGCGGGTGCGGGTGCGTGACACGTCGCTTTGCTTCGTGTGCGCGCACCTCGCGGCGCACCGGTCGGCCGTGGCGGCCCGCAACGCAGACTACTCGGCCATCATGGGCCGCCTTTCCTTCCCCGCCCCGGTGGAGGACGCCGACGTCGACACCGCGGTGGCGGCCGCGGCGGCGGGCAGGCCCGCGGCGGCCGTGGCGGCCCTGCTCCGGCCGTCGGGGTCCGAGGCCGAGGCCGGGCGGTCCCTGTCCCGGGGCGGCACGCTGCGGGCGGACGACAACGACGTCGTCGTCTTCTTCGGCGACCTCAACTACCGGGTCGGCGACGGCGTCAGCGTGGAGGAGGCCCTGGACCACGCCAAGGCGGGCCGCATCGAGCCGCTGATCGACCGGGACCAGCTGACCCGGGAGCGTGTGTCGGCCAACAGCTTCCACGGCTTCGACGAGGCGCAGATCGTGTTCCCCCCCACCTACAAGTACCGCCCCGGCACCGACGCCTACGACGACCGCCCTGACAAGAAGCCCCGCGCCCCCGCCTGGTGCGACCGCGTCCTCTGGCGCGTGCACCGCACCCGGGACCCCGGCTCGGTGCGCGCCCTGCTGTACGCGGCGTCGTCCGAGTGCATGTCCGACCACAAGCCGGTGCACGCGCTGGTGGAGCTCGACGCCCGCGTGGTCCTCCCCCGCCAGCGCGACCGCGTCCGGGCCGAGGTCCTCGCCGAGGCCGACCGGATGGAGAACGACAGCGTGCCCCGCGTCACCCTCTCCACCAAGGCCGTCGACTTCGGCCGCGTCGCGTATCGCCGCCCCGCCTCCCTCCGGCTCACCATCCTCAACGACGGCCGCAGCCCCGCGGCCTGGCGGTTCGTCCCCAAGCCCGGCGACGCCTCGCCGTCCCAGCCGTGGCTCACCGTCTCACCGGCGGCGGGGTACCTCCCCCCCGGCGCCGAGTGCGCCGTCACGCTCGTTGCCTCGGCCGGCGTGACCGAGGCTCGCGCCGCCGCCGCCGGCTCCCCCTCCCTGGACGACACGCTCGTCCTCCGGGTCGAGGCCGGCAGCGACGAGTACGTCACCGTCGGGGCCTCCATGCGGGGCTCTGCCTTCGGCTGCTCCGTCGCCCAGATGGCGCGCATGCACGCCCCGGCGGCAGAGCACGTCATGACCAGCGACGGCCCGCTCCCGCCAGCCCACTGGGCAGCGCAGAGGGCCGGCGACGACGCCGCGGACGCCACGGCGGCGCGGCCGGGGAAGGGCTCCCTCGGCCCGGACCCCGGCGCCGCCTCGGCCTCGGCCTCGGCGCCCATGGCCGGGCGGCCCAGCCCCGTGGAGGTGGTGGGGCCCCCGGCGTCCGCCGGCGCGGCCCCCCTCCCCGCCCCGCTCCCCGTTCCCAAGGAGCTGTGGCTGCTCGGCGACCGCCTCCTCCGGCCCGCGGGCGGAGCCGGCCTCCGCGCCGCTGGACTCTTCATCGCCCCGGGGGACGTCGCGGGCACGGCGCTCTGCCGCGAGTGCGTCGACGGCTCCAGGCGCCTCCCCGACGACGCCTCCTCCCCC
>Ga0136560_1001863_pt1 | contig 10804 bp, 11 predicted proteins | sample AntRauMeHopE1497_FD_104925 | JGI IMG/M metagenome (GOLD analysis project Ga0136560, IMG submission 104925) | Saline lake microbial communities from Rauer Islands, Antarctica - Metagenome Hop E1 #497 | ecosystem: Environmental > Aquatic > Non-marine Saline and Alkaline > Saline | place...
CCTCTTGTGTACCCGCATATGCGGGGTTAATGACGTTCTGGTTGTACATGTACTGGGTGTACTGGGGGTCTTGTTGAGCATGCAGCACCGCAGTACCAGCTGTTAGACTAAAGAGCCCCAAGGCAAGTAATTTTCTCATTATTACAGCGTTAAGTTTAGGTTGTTCAGTTTTGATAATTTTATAAATATACTGTTAAAGAAGCTATACGGCAACATTCTTTAAGAGATGTTTTTTGAGGCGTACGCTTTCGCGAAAGCGAACTCCCAAAAAACGTAGTTCTCTAAAGTACATACATGGCCGCAAAAATATGACTGGTACGTAAACTCCCTCAGAGGTCGAATATAGAAAAAAACTCATGGTGAAAGCGTTTAACAAATTTATAATAGATTAAAAGCATAATTTGACTGATTAAACACAGTTAGTTTCTACGTAAAACAGCGTACACAGGAAAATGATCGCTGTAACCGCCGTGGTAATGACCGCCTACAAACGTGCGAGAAGGTTGCCCACGGTATTTTCCTTTCCAGTTGCGCAGCATGATATCGTCAAAAATATCGGCCTCATAAAAATAAAGCGCCCCAAGAACATCGTTGTGCAAGGATTCACTCACAAGTATCTGGTCGAACAGGTTCCATTTAAAATTGTGACTTAAGGAACCGCGATGATACTTGCGCAGTGGTTCTGTAACATTAGAAAAGCCATGCGGCACGAGTTCCTTTAAAATACTGTCATTATCAGGATCATCGTTAAAATCGCCCAAAAGAATCACATTCTTGCTTTTGGCTACGGGCAATTCTAGTAAAACGCGATCATTTTCAATGTCTATTTTATTTACTTGCGCTATAAGCTGGCGTGCTATGGTCACACGCTTGTGATTTGTGTTCTCATAACCATCTCGTCGCGACGGCCAGTGGTTTACATATAGATGTAACGGCATGCCTTTAAGAACACCTTTTACATATAATATATCCCTGGTAGCCTCTACAATACCTAGCTCAGTTTCTACATGCACATAAATAGGTGCAGACTCCTCTACCTCAAAAACGGTGGGCCTGTAGAGCAACGCAACATCTATACCCCGCTCATCTGGACTGTTGTAGTGAATAAATTTATAGTTAAACGCAGCCAGTTTAGGCTGTGCGATAAGATCTTTTAATACCTGTGCATTTTCAACCTCCGCAACGCCTATAATCGCTGGTGGGTTGCCCGTGCGTTCAAAACCTATTTTAGAAATCGCATCGCTTAGGTTCTTGAGCTTCGTATGGTAACGCGCCTTGTTCCACTGGTTGCGCCCAGATGTTGTAAAATGGCCATCCAGTTTATTTGTATCTCGATGTATATCAAATAGGTTTTCAAGATTATAAAATGCAATGGTATACTGCTCAAATGCCGATGGTGGTATGGTCACGTAGGGATAGATTTTTTTCAAAAATAACCTTTGTTGCTATGATATGTACCTAACCTAATGCTTTAAGGTCATAAGGTTTTGCAAAATTGTCGTTTCAACACTGCTATTAAATTATATTTGTTCCTTGTACCCTTAATTTTATGTTAGAAAAAGACAACCATGCTTATGAAAAAGCGATACTTATAGGTGTCGTTACCCAAAACCAGTCAGAAGAAAAACTGACCGAATATATGGACGAGTTAGCCTTCCTAGCCTTAACGGCAGGTGCTGCTGTTAACAAACGGTTTGTGCAGAAAATGCAAAAACCCAATCCTAAAACCTTTATAGGTAAGGGAAAACTAGAAGAAGTTGCCGCTTATATTAAAGCGCATGACATAGACACGGTCATTTTTGACGACGAGCTATCACCCGCCCAACAAAAAAACATAGAACGCACACTCACCACTAAAATAATAGATAGAACCTATTTAATACTGGACATTTTTGCCCAACGTGCGCAAACCAGTTACGCAAGTACGCAGGTTGAACTTGCGCAGTATGAGTACTTGCTGCCACGTCTTGTAGGTTTATGGACTCACTTAGAAAGACAAAAAGGCGGTATAGGAATGCGTGGTCCTGGTGAGACAGAGATTGAAACAGACCGCCGTATTGTGCGCGACCGCATTACTTTACTCAAAAAGAAATTACTCACAATAGACAGGCAAATGGCTACGCAACGCGGCAACCGCGGCGCGCTTGTGCGCGTTGCACTTGTGGGCTATACAAACGTGGGAAAAAGCACACTCATGAACGCCGTTGCAAAAAGTGATGTGTTTGCCGAGGATAAACTCTTTGCAACCCTAGATACAACCGTGCGCAAGGTGGTAATCCAAAACTTACCGTTTTTACTTACAGACACCGTAGGGTTTATACGAAAGTTACCTACACAACTGGTCGAATCTTTCAAATCTACCCTAGATGAAGTGCGCGAAGCTGACTTATTGCTGCACGTAGTAGATATAGCCCATGAGTCTTTTGAGGATCACATTGCGGCAGTTCAAAAAATTCTAGAAGAAATAAAAGCCGCAGACAAGCCTGTTATCATGGTGTTCAATAAAATAGACGCATACAAGCCTAAAGAACTGCATGAAGACGAAGATCTTATAGAAAACATTACAGACAGCTATACTCTAGAGGACTGGCGCAACACGTGGATGTCTAAAATGGGGAACGACGTTATTTTTATATCGGCTACAGAAAAAGAGAACATGGACGATTTCCGTAAGAAGGTTTATGAAAAAGTACGTGAAATTCACGTGCAGCGTTTCCCTTATAACTCCTTCTTATATCCTGACTGGAATGATGAAGAAGAGTAGTGAAATGTCTATTGTCCAACCTGCATTGCGTTATGCCTATTTGAAATGAACGATGATTAATGTATAATACAGTATACCTTTTAGGTACAAACAACCACACCGTTTGTCATTACCACGGGAAGAAGAATCACGTTTTGAGTATCGCTTATTGTAACGGGTTGCGGAATGGCTGTGTCTGAAGCGCCCCAGCGGCCGCACGACAAAAATGAATTTAGCATACCTAATGCTTAACGGTTGTTGTCTAACGCATATGGCTTAACAGTTATTCCGTTATGCGCCACGTCTAATGCTCCATTTATAACGAGTGTTATGCTGGCTTATGCATTAACCTGTTCATTAAGGAGCCTACGGTCTTTTTAAACAACAATTTGCTGTTCTAAGGTACGCGAGGCTACACACCTTACAGGGTATCCGAAACAAGGCCGGTTAAACTGTGCTGACACTGAAATTGCAAACACGTTATTAGTTACCCAAGCACAGAAACTGCACTGGTGTCAAATTGCAAGTAATAAAAAATCCCGAACTGCCCAAAGCAGTTCGGAATTTTTGTGTGTGCACTAACGGCTTAAAACTTATAGTTAAGACCTAGCAACCAGAAAGATTGTAACTCATTATTTACGTTGTCAAAGGTCGCATCAGGATCCTGGGCGATTGCAAAGTTTACAGCCTCTTGGTGATTACCTCTCAAACCAAATTCAAAACCGACACCTATATTTTTCCAAAGTGTGTACCCAAAAGCGTTTTGCCATGTCCAGTTAGACAGGTCGGAATCTCTATAACTGTGAAATGCACTTAGGTTACTTTTAAAGCTGACCTTACCTATTTGTCTAGTGTAGTCTACCAGAATTTTTGCCCCTAACGATGACTCAAAAATATCATCACCACTGCTGAACACAAAGTTGTAGTTTAAAGGGTGCACCACCACCACAAGATTTTCTGCGGGAGTCCATGTACCACCTACACCTATATCTATATATCCCGGGTCATTAAAATTGTTAAGTACGGTTGTTCGATATTCGCCCAGAGTAGACACTGCGAGTTTCTCGCTGAGTTTATAGCCAAACAAGGACTGTACGTTAAACACGTCTGTAGCCGCGTTAAAGTTATCACTATCTGTCGTGATATCTCTATTGTCGAATTTTACCCACTGCACATTTACGTTTGCGCTGTTTCTCCAAAAATATTTTTCTCTTTTAAGGTTTGCAAACGCGTTAATGGTAGCGCCTATATTGCCTGCGTCTACATTAGGTGAACCCTGAGAATACCACTTGTCAAAACTGGAAAGGTTACCACCTATGGTTCCAAAAGCGCCTATTTTCCAACCAGGTAGTGCGTCTAATTTTGCCTGAATCACCTTTACGCGCCCTTCGATTTGAGCAATAGAATCTTTTTTAGATGCTCTCAAAGCCAGTAATTCCTCTTCGGTCTGTGCAAAGGCGGTCATACCACAAAGAGCACAAAGAAGCAGTAATGTAATTTTTTTCATTGTAAAAAGCTTGCGTTTTGCGCTGTAAACTTACTTATTTATTGAAAAACATTTAAATAAATCGCCGTTCAACTAATTACCTATAGATTAACGGTTTGTTTTTTCTTATAAACCGGCACTGCGCTGCATGCCTCGCCGTACATAATGGAACGCGCAGTTCCCTGTAGTTTTGCAGTAAGCTTTGTATATGCTGACAGCGGCACCGGTTTGTGGGCGCAACCCTTTATAATTACAGGCACATCTTTGTAGGCAGTAATGTCCAGTTCTTTAATAATATCGTGGTAAAGCTCAGACTCTAAGTTTTGTAAGTTCCCTAAAACCACGCGCTTTGCAGTACCTGTTAAGGCAGCTTGCAGCACCATCCATGCCCATTGTGGCACGATCGCGTCTGTACTACAATGTATCGCTACAAAATGATCTTTAAATTGGGTAAAATCTGTGGCTTTTATGCTTTCGCGAAAGCGGGATTCAACAAGCACAAACCCTTCTAACAACCAGTGTGAAATATCAATAACACTGCGGGTTCCTGCAGGATAAAAGTCTTCAAGATCTATGGTTTTAAGCTTAGAATTTGCAACACGGTTTACGATTTCTTCCATGTTTAAAGCATGCCTAGTTCTAGTTTTGCCTCTTCACTCATCAGGTCTTTGGTCCATGGTGGGTCAAAGGTGATTTCAACCTCGGCATCCTTAACTTCTTCAAGTGAGCGCACCTTTTCTTCTACCTCTACAGGCAGGGTTTCGGCCACCGGGCAGTTAGGTGATGTTAGGGTCATGAGTATCTTCACGTCTGCATCGCTGCTTACCATCACGTCATAAATAAGCCCCAGCTCGTAAATATCTACGGGTATTTCTGGGTCGTAAATGGTTTTTAAAATGCGCACTACTTTCTCTCCTATTTCTTGTCCGTTTACTTCTTCCATAACTAGTTTATTTGTGACTGGAACACCAGTGCATACATTTTTAATTGTTTAATCATAGACACGAGCCCGTTTGCCCTTGTAGGTGACAAATGCTCTTTAAGCCCTATCTGGTCTATAAAGTCTGTGTTTGCATCTATAATATCTTGCGGTCTCTGACCAGACCATGCTCTTATGAGTATGGCTATAATTCCTTTGGTGATAATGGCATCGCTGTCTGCGGTAAAAGCTACTTTATCATCTTGCATGGCCGCATGAACCCACACTTTAGACTGGCAACCTTTTATAATGCGGTCGTCTGTCTTATACTGCGCGTCTATAACCGGTAGGCTTTTACCCAGGTCTATCATGTACTCGTAACGCTGCATCCAGTCGTCGAACATGTTAAACTCGTCTACTATTTCTTCTTGTATTTCTTGTATTTGTGTCATTACTTTTTTGCTGCTATTATCAGAATATCACCTGCATCATTCATCAGGTCTAGTCCTGTTTTTGTAGGTTTTACCGTCGTTACCTTACTTAATTGCTCCATGTAATTGCGCTCTATGGTGTCTTTATCTAAGCAATACATTTTAGTTCCGGCTAGTGCCCCTATAACAACCGTATTGTCTTCAGGGTTTTCAAAATTACCAAAATACTGGTTACAACCCGAGTTACCCGCAATTCGGTTTTCGGCACCCATTTCTATAACCAGAGTAACACCGTGCATACTGTAATCTTCACCAGCAACGGTGGTTACATCATAGCTACCCGTGATTTTTTCTTTTTGTTTACAAGATGTTAAAACCAAAACAGCAAGTACGGTGGTCACGATAAACGTTTTCATAAAATGGTATTTAAGTGCGTACAAAGATACAATACTCTGCGGTAGGCACGAGGTCATAAACTAGACCATATTTTCTGAGGTACCCAAAATGGCGACGTGAGTGCGGTTGTAAAAAAAAGCCCTTATTTTATTACTAATAAGCGTATCTTTAAATCTCAAATAAACCGCTTACTACAACAAAAAAACAACCATGAGAAACACCATAGCTTTTTTAACACTGCTGTTTTATGCTTTTGCAGCTAACGCCCAAATCGTTAATAAAGACAAGGTTCAGAAAATAGACGCATTTATAAGATACCTAGAAGACAACAAGCAGCTCATAGGCAGCGTGGCTATTACCGAAAAAGGGGAGGCGGTTTATGCTCGTACATTTGGTTACAAAAACCTGCCGCTGGTGGAAGCTCCCGCAGCAAACCAGCAATACCAGATAGGTTCCATTACAAAAATGATTACGGCCGTGGTACTCGCTAAACTGCAAGAAGAAGGCAAGCTAAAATTTACCGACCAGCTCGCCGCATATTTTCCTAAAATGCCCGGCGCAAAAACCATCACACTCACCCAAATGCTTAATCACACGAGTGGTATGCAAGACATACTTATAAAAAATGATACGATAACAAACTGGTTACTAAGTCCACAAACACCAAAAGATATACTGGCGGAAATAAACAGACAAGGGCTCGCCTTTGAGCCCGGAACAGCCGTCGCATATTCAAACAGTGCCTATTATCTACTAGCACGCATTATAGAACAAAAAACAAAGATGACCTATGCCGCGGCACTTAAAAAATACATTGCCGCACCTTTAAAAATGCAACATACACGTGCTTATGAAAAAGACAGCAATTTTTATGACGTTGCACAATCTTATGTAAAAGTAGCCGGAACGTGGACTGCTGTACAAGATTTTCATTTTTATAACGTGTCTGGTGTAGGTGATATACTTTCTACCCCAGCAGATTTGAATATTTTTATGAACGCATTGCATAGCGGCAAAGTCATTACACAAGAAAGCCTAAAAGCAATGATGCCCGTAGGTCAGCAACCCTTTGGTTTGGGTTTAATGACCGTTCCTTTTTATAATATTATAGGTTACGGCCACGGCGGCGATACTTTAGGGACACACGCTGTAACGAGTTTTATTGCTGCACACGACATGAGCATAAGCTACACTGTTAATGGTGAGGATTATGGGACAAACGACTTTGCTATAGGCGTGCTTTCTATACTGTTTGACAAGAAATTTGATTATCCCGTATTCTCATCGTTTACCGCAACACCGGCCAGTTATGATGCCTATGTGGGCATTTATAAAAACCCACAATTTCCTTTAGACCTTACTATTACTAACAAGGGGACTTTTTTACAAGCACAGGGAACAGGACAACCGTCGTTTGCGTTAACCCAAATAGGCGAGAAAACATTTGAGTTTAAAAATGCGGACTTAACGCTCGTCTTTAATCCTGAGGAGAATACCATGCAATTAACACAATCTGGTTATGAAGTTACGATGAGCAAAGAATAAAATACGTAGGCCTAATTTCGTGTTCAGCTTTTTGTTGTATTTCGCATTTTTAAATAGTTTGCTTTCGCGAAAGCGGTGTCCTTAAAAAGTTTATGCCGCTGCACCTGTATGGCGTAAATATTAAATATAGCGGTACGAAAGCGAGATACTACCGAGAATATTTTTAAGATAACACCATCACAACACGCTACATGGTCTGTGTCACGCTGTGCCACGCGCTCATTTTAGCTGAAATAAGAAGAACGTTTACGGCTCAATTCTGACGATTTTGTCGCCTTTCACGACCACAAGTTCCCTTTTCTTCTCCTTTTTAAAATAATTAATTTTAACGCACTTTCCCAAGTGCTTTTAGTGTGTTGTAGCTGATTTGCAGTTGTTTATATCGTTCTATCGCACGGTTATTAAATACAATGAGATGATACTATTGTATTTGTAATGTTACGACAACATATTTACCGCACGTTGCATGGCTTGTACCATCACGTCTATCTCTTCTTTAGTATTGTAAAATGCAAAGCTTGCACGCACGGTTCCAGGTATGTTAAACCGATCCATCACCGGTTGCGCGCAGTGGTGGCCTGTACGCACGGCAATTCCTAGTTTATCTACAATAGTTCCCAGGTCGTATGGGTGTATGATACCCACGTTAAAACTTATGACAGCGGCCTTGTTTGGGACATCGCCATAAATGGTAAGACCTTCTATTTTTTTGAGCTCTTGGGTTCCGTACAGCAACAGTTCGTGCTCGTAAGCAGCGATGTTTTCCATGCCCAATTCATTTAAGTAGTCTATGGCAGCGCCTAGCGCGATGCCGCCCGAAATATTAGGTGTTCCCGCCTCAAATTTGTGTGGTAAACCTGCATAGGTTGTTTTTTCAAAACTTACCTGATCTATCATCTCGCCGCCACCTTGGTAAGGTGGTAACTCGTTCAATAAATGTTCTTTGCCATATAAAATCCCTATTCCCGTCGGGCCACACATTTTGTGACCAGAAATGGTGTAGAAATCGGCATCAAGTGCTTGTAAATCTAGTTTCATGTGACCACAAGATTGCGCGCCATCTATAAGAACTAGTGCATTTACAGCATGCGCGCCTTTTATTATATCTTCAACTGGGTTTGTAACACCTAAGGCATTAGAAACGTGGTTAACCACTACAAAGGCAGTTCTGTCATTAAGTAACTTGTGGTACACGTCCATATCTAGCGTACCGTTATCCAGTACAGGAATCACTTTTAAATGTGCCCCTACGCGCTCACAAAGCATTTGCCACGGCACAATATTAGAATGATGCTCTACCGCACTTACAATAATCTCATCGCCTGCTTTGACAAAAACATGTGCGCCGCTAGCTACCGCATTAATACTGTGTGTATTTCCTGATGTAAAAAGCACCTGTTTTGCTTGTGGTATATTGAAAAATGCACGTGCTTTCTCTCTTGCTGCCTCATAAACGTCTGTAGCTTCCTGACTCAGCGCATGCACGCCGCGGTGTATATTTGCATTATAATGGCTGTAATAATGCACAATGGCGTCTATAACCTGTTGTGGTTTCTGTGAGGTTGCGGCGTTGTCAAAATAAACTAATGGTTTCCCGTTTACTTGTCTTTTAAGTATGGGAAAATCTGCTCGTACTTTTGCGATATCTAACATGGTACAAAGGTACAACGCAGCGCTGAATTTACTATGCGTTAAAAGGGTAAGTTGCCATTAGTTTTTGAGCTGTAGGTTGTGCGTTTTTTAAGTTCAGAATTTGTGATCTTTTGTGTCTTTGGGCTGTGAGTTTATCTTTCCCTCTGGGATTTAGGGACGCAAACAGGGGCAAAACAAAACCTCGGAGGTATGTTAATGGAGCGTTTTGCAGTTTATAGGCTATGAGGTAAAAAACAAAAACACCGCCGTCCACGCTGTGTTTTCTTTTGAGAAGTTCCCCGTCAGTTCTAAGTTTGCAATGCTACCCTAGCCTTGAAGCTTACTGCTTTCAGAGCTTGCTGCTGCGCGATTCTTCTTAAAAGCAGTGTAGCAAAAAACAGCAAACAAAACTGCATAGAAAAACCAATACTTGCTTTCAGCTAAACCCATGCCTACCTTAATGTCGTTAAGCCAGAACAGACCGTCGTTATATTTAAAAGAGGATACTACGGGACGGCCTAGCTTAAAATAGCTCACAATTAATCCTGCAAAATTTACAGTAACAACAGTTATAATGGTTAGGGCTAAAGCGTTTAATACGGTGTGTGTGGTTTGTTTTTTCATAAACTGATTCTAAATCAACAGTACGATGAAGTAAAGTAACGTAAAGTAAAGCAAAAATGGTCATTTATTTTTGCCAAAACAAAGGATGTTTTATCGTTTACTTTTTACAAAGTGCGTAAACAATGGTTTACCTCGTTAAAACTTATACCTCAACTCAGCTAACAGCACTCGAGGTAACGTGAAAATTTGGTTAGAAGAGATGAGATTACCGTTAAAATTATTTCTTACAATCACACCGTTATTGAAAATATTCCTAAAATTTAAGCTGTAGGAAAATTTACTGTTGGGCTTTGTGTATCCCAGATATGCATTTTGTATTATATAATGCGTAGCGCTATCGCTGAAATCATTTACGAAATGAGAAGATAAATCAGTTTTAAATATGAAATTCTTTAAGAACCTTAAGTCATATTTTAAGGAAAAAATATTTTCTGAAGAGCGTGCATTATCGCCTGATATTACCTGAAAACCTGTATGCTTATATTGCAAACTTAACGCACTTTGTTTAGAAAGGTTCAGTAAATACTTACTGTTCAAACTATACTCTAACGAGTTTATAACATTTACCTCTTCATTAATGACTTGGTTGATTTTAAGTAAGTCCACATCAACTCCAAATTCCAAACTATTCTTATCAAATATCAGGCCTAGCTGTGTATTAAAACTTAGATTTTCTTCGGGTAAATTAAGAATCACGGGGCTGTTCAATTGGTTAATGCCTATCTGAATAACACTATTGTTCTGTGCCGGATTATTGATACTATAATCTACAGATGCATTTAGAAAATAGGTGTCCATATTTCTGTAGTCGCTATAGTTTAGACTAAAATTATGCGCGCGCGTATCGGTAAGATTTGGATTTCCTAATAGCACCGCGTTAAATCCTGTAATTTTTAAATTTTGAAGGTAACTTATATCATTTACAGAGGTCAGTAGTTAATCGCTTATCTTTATACCCAATAAAAACTGATAATTATGGACATTTTCAAAGGTCAGAACCTTCTAGAGTTCTCTGAACAGTTCAAAAG
>Ga0136560_1001864_pt1 | contig 10803 bp, 10 predicted proteins | sample AntRauMeHopE1497_FD_104925 | JGI IMG/M metagenome (GOLD analysis project Ga0136560, IMG submission 104925) | Saline lake microbial communities from Rauer Islands, Antarctica - Metagenome Hop E1 #497 | ecosystem: Environmental > Aquatic > Non-marine Saline and Alkaline > Saline | place...
CCGGCCGGGCCTGAGCTCGCCGACGACGAGGACGCGTCCGCGCGCCTCAGCGCCGCGGGACCGGCGGCGTCGCTTCGCCTCAGCGTGAGGCCCCTGTTCTAGCGCCCCTGCGGCGCGCCGTCAGAGCGCGCGGCAAGGGAAACGCCCGCGAAAGCCGCGCGAGCCCCTCCTTTGGAGCTTCGCCCCGCCCCACCCACACGTTGCGATATTGCGACGGCACACCACTGCGCGCGTCAGGAATCGCGGCCAGGGCCGCGAACAAGGAAAACCAGCGCGCGGCAGAGAGACCGTGCCGCGGCGGCGCCTTTGCTTGCCGCACTCTGCCCCGCTTGTGGCCCGCGCCAGTGATGGCCGGTGTCAAGGACTTCTGGTTCGTGTGGTGGGACGCGTGCGGCCTGGCATGCTTTGTCTTTGGTGAGCTGACCATGCTTTTCTGCAATTACAGCAGCGTCTTCCAGGTCATCATCCCGTGGCTGGGGCTCAGCTCCCCGTGGGCGTGGGTGAACCTGCTGCTGTTTGAGAGCATTCTCGTCCTCGTGCACTGGTCGCACTGGATGGCCGCGGCCGTGGTCCCGGGACACGTTCAGCCGGGAAAGGTGAGAGCCACGTTTTCCCGCGCAGCCCGTGGCCCCCGCCCCCGCGCCCCCGCGCCCCGCTTTCATCGCGCGATATCGTGGCCCGGCCGCGCGCGACGCTTGCCCTCGTCCCCGCGGTCCCACGCGCAGCACCCGAGGAGGCTCATGCTTGCCGAGGAGCCCGACGAAGGCCTGCCGCTGCCCCCGCGCCCGTACTGCAAGAAGTGCGACACCCTGCGGCCGCAGCGGGCGTACCACTGCAGCACGTGCGGGGTTTGCGTCGTCAAGCTGGACCACCACTGCCCGTGAGAGCGCGGGCCCGCCCTCCTTTGCACGCGGTGCCTGCTGCCCGCGCGCGGCGCCACGGCACCTCCGTCCCGCCGCACCGGGCCCGCAGGTGGATCAACAACTGCCTGGGGAAGAACAACCACAAGTTTTTCCTGCAGTTCCTGATCTTCGTCTGCGTGGGCTGCGTGTACGCCGCCGGGCTGCACGGCGCCAACCTCTGGTGGTGCCTGTCCACCCGGGCGTGCCCCAAGCCGGCCCCGCACCGCCTGGTGATCTGCATCGTGGCGGGCGTGCTGGCGGTGTTCTTCGCGATCTTCGTCATCGCGATGATGTGCGACCAGTACGAGGCCGTGATCACTGACACCACGGGCATCGAGGCCCTCAAGAAGTGGCATAACGACAACCGGCCCGTCCTCGCCGGCCTCATCGACATCATGGGCGAGCCGCCCTCCCTGGGCTGGCTCCTGCCCACCCGCATGCCCGACGACACCGCGTTCGACCACGACGGGTGGACGCTGGCAACGTACGACGTGTGGGACGAGCGCGACCCGCGCGTGGCGGACCACTACGCCAAGTGCCGCGGCTACGACTGGATCGACGACTCCACGCGGTTCAAGTACTCGGTGGACACCATCCTCGCGGCTCTCAACGACCGCGTGCCCCGCTCCGCGAAGTCGCGCTACGTCATCGGATCCAACGGCTACCCCGAGCTCAGGGTCTTCCCGGGGGAGGAGCACCTCTTCCCCGAGCTCGGGGCCGACGACGCCTCGATCCAGAAGCCAAAGGCGGGCCCGGCCAAGACCACCAAGCAGCCGCGCGCCGAGGCCCTCGCCCCCGCGCCCGAGGACGACGCCGCAGATGTGGAGCTCGCGTCCTGCCGCCGCCCCGACGCGCCCGACGCCCCCGCCAAGCCCGACGAGGACGACGTCGCAATGCTCGATTGACCGCAACACCCCCTCCCGACGCCCCCGCCCCTGCGTGAGCCGCCGCCGCAGCCAACCCTCCCCCCCGCTGGGCTGCAGCTTGGCCGTGCCGGCGCCACGCCTCGCTCGCACCGCCGCCCCACACACGACGCCCTTCTGCACAGGCACCCACCCTTTTCTTGCCGCCTTGGCGGGGAGCCGGCCCGACCTTCCCCCCTCCCGCCGCCGCCTAGGCGGAGAACCGGCTGGACCCGGCCAGCAGCTCCACCAGGAAGGCCTCGTCGGCCTGCTGCCCGTCCGCGAGCCCGCGCGTCCGCCTCCCGGCCTCGCACATGGCGCGGCGAGCCGACGCCGCCGCCTGCTCGGCCTGCCCCGACAGGGCCTCCCCCGGCCCGTCGCCCGCCAGGGCCGGAAGGCCTCCGTTGCAGGCGGAGCTGAGCAGTTCGCACGACCGCCTTCCGGGCCCGAGCGCCGCGGACAGTGCCGCTGAGAGCCTGACGTCAGGCGCTCCGTGAGCCTCCCACACACGGGCGCCCCTGGGGCGGGGGGCGGCGGGCGGCGCCGCGTGCCGGGGCGCCGCGGAGCCAGCAGGGCGGGTCCCGTCGGCACGGGACGGCGGGAGCGTCGGCAGCGGGGGCGGGGCCCTCCGGCCCGCCGACGCCTCCCGCGCCGCCCGCCGCCACAGGCGGCAGGACAGGCCCAGCAGCTTGGCGGCGGCCGAAGCGTCCCTCAGCGCCGCCGCCACCACCGACTCCACGGACGTGGCCCGGCGCGGCGGAGGCGGGGTGGCCCCGACGACGCCGCCGCCGGCCTTGGCGGCCTGACGGGCGGCCTGCTTCTCCAGGAAGCGGCGCCGCCGCTCCGACGCGCCAAGGATCAGCGCCTGCGTGGGCTTCTTGGGCGCGTGGGTGGCAACGTGCCCAGCACCGCCGTCACGCGCCCGAGGCGCGAGGGCTTCGGCCTTGGACTCGGAGAGCAACGCGAGCGCCCGTAGACCGATCGCCCGCCCGAGAGCCCCGCACGCCGCGCTCGAGCTGGAAACCCGCAGCCCCACGTCCGCAACACGGTCACTGCAGCCCAGGCTCGGCCGGCTGCGCTCGGCCTGCTCGATCGCCGCCCGGAGGCTGCGGGGCCACGGGCCGCTGCCCGGACGCTGCTTCAGAGCCTCCTGGATGCTGACACTCGTGCGCATCCGCGCCACACACCTTGGCCCCGCGTTGGCTCGAGCGCAGGCCGCGGTTGCGCCTTCGATGATCAGTCTGAGCGACCGACGGCGCGTCGCATCCGGCCTGTCCGCGCTCGCCCGCACCGCCGACGAGTTCCAGCTGCCGGGAAAGACAAGCGACGCCTCATCACGAGCCTGGTTCGCGGGAGGAAGCGGCGCTGGGCTCGGAGACGGTGGCGTTGGCCTGGGCGGCGAGCCCTCTGGCGTTCGCTCGTCCGAGCGGAGAGCCACCTGCGCCCACGCCATGCCACAGATGAGGCACGCCGCCAGCGGGGCCGAGCGCATCCCGCCTCGCAGTCGTGTGGGTCTTCAGGGCTTAGCAGGCTCGGCGCTCGCTCTGCCGGCGGGCGCGCGGGCTCGAGTGAAGGCTGCGCGCCAATGTTCGTCGAGGACCACGGTTTTCGGAGGGGGGAGGCGATGGCAGGGGTGGGGGGAAGAGGGAGGCGAGCTGAGCGCACACAGGACACAGCGGAACGGCGCGAGGGCTTGCCGCTTCACTTCTCGTGGGTGAGGATGCCCTTGTAGGTGTCCTTGAACCACTTCTGGGCGTCGTCCTTGGTGACGCGGTGGGGGGCACCGATGCGGCCGGCCTTGCGCTTCTTGCGGGCGATGCGCGCGCCGGGGCGCTTCAGCACGACGTAGAAGTCCATGCCGAAGATACCGGTGGTCGGGTCGTACTTGACGCCGAGGTCGATGTGCTCCTTGATGCCGAAGCCAAAGTTGCCGGTGTCGGAGAAGTTCTCGAAGTGCAGCTCGAGCTCCTTCACGCGGAGGCCGCGCTCGATGAGGTCAAGGGCCTTCTCGCCACGCACGGTGACGGTGGCGGCGATGGCCTCGTTACGGCGGATGCCGAACTGACGCACGGTGTAGCGGGCGCGTCCGAGGACGGGCTTCTGGCCCGTGAGCGCCTCAATCACGCGCGAGGCGTAGGTGAGGCGATCACCGGCCTCACCCGTGGAGATGTTCACCACGAGCTTGTCCACCCTGATGTCGCGCATCGAGCCGGGGCCCGTGGAAGCGGCGGCCTGAGACGAGGGCGTGGAAAAGGGAGGCTCGGGCGTGGCTTGTGCAGGGCGCGACACGATTCAGGGTGCAAGGCCTGCGTGGCGGCGACCTAGCTGGCAAACGCAGCGGACCGGCAGGGAGGGGGGCCGGCGGCGCCGCCCGGAGCCGCGGCCGTGGGGAGCCAATTGAGCCCACCCCGCAAGCGTCGGCTCAGGCGCCCACCAAGGGTGGGCGCCGGCACCGCCGCCCGGCCCCAGCTTGGGATCAGCCACCTTTCCGTCAGCTGCGGCGGGGCTTCCGCGTGCCGCAGCCCCTCCCGGGCGGAAATGTCGGGCCGACCGTGACGCCGCAACACCGTCGCCCGGAAGCCGCCACCTTCGCAGCCCTTCGCTGCCGCCTTTGCCCCGCCTGCTGCACCACATGCTATGCTCGGGCATGCCCTCACCATTGTGTTGACTCCCCAACCGGTGGGTCGACGGTGAGGCTTGGGCTTTGGCAGCCCGACCGTGACGACGTCGTCGGGTGGCTCTGCATAGCAAACCAGATGCAAACGCCAATTGCCGCCTCACCGGCGGCCAGAGTGGCCGCTGAACAGGCGTTTGTGCATGGCTGAAGTGTTTTCCCGGCGTTCGCGCCGCCGCGGCCTACCTCTCGAGAATAGAAGCGGTGCGCGGCCTGCATCGAGCTCTCTGCCCGAGCCAGAACAGCGGAGTGCGTGCGTTTACGATGCCACACGGGGTGTGAGCTCGGTGCAAAGTCCGGCCGGAGCGCTCAAGGGGCGCGTGATTGGGCAGACTGGGGCCTTCGCGGATGTACAGCAGCCGCGTTCCCAATTCGGGACGCCCACTCGTTGAGGCACCGTCAGACGTGTGGGGCTTGATGGTGGTGCTCGGGTGGAGGGTTCGACCAGGCTAGCGTCCTGCAGGCGCACGGCACACGGCGATCGCGCTGTGGTCGCGGGCAAGGTCGCGCCAGGCTCACGCGCTCCGTTCGGCGATGGCCTGGGAGAGGACGGCCTCCTCCTGCGCGGCACGCTGCTCCACGGTGCCCCAGTCCACCTCGGGCGACTTCTTCTGCTCCTCGTGGGCGTAGTACTGCGGGAGTAGGGTGGGGGGGGGTCGGGACCACAGACTGGCCAGATGGCTTGGTGCCCCCTCGCACGAGGATGTGGGCGGGCAGGCCGAGCTGTGGCGCGAGCCTCGGCGGATACGTGTGCTGCGCTGCCGACGTCGGTGCGAGCTCGGCCCGTCCCCGCTTCCTCTCTGACCGGTGGCGAGCCCGTCGCCCCGCCCCGTGCACGCGCTGCGCGACTGAAGCCGCGGCGGCAGCCCCGGCGACGGCGGCGCCCGTGCTCACCTCGTCGAGTCGCTCCTGACGCTTCACCTCGAGCTCCTCAAACTCCGCCGTGCCCTTGCGCCACACCAGCGACTTGGCAACCCAAGCGATCGCGAGCACCGTCCCAGAAATCATGGCGACGCGGATGAGCCCAGCCTGCTCCTGCTTCTTGGTCTTCTTCTGCAGCATCCAAGAGCGGGCCTGCACGGCGGACCCCTTCCCCTTCATCGGCGTCTTCGGCCCTGAGGGCGCGGTCATACGCCTAACAGGTGCGGTCGCTGCGAGGCGTGAGCGGTGGAAACGGCCGAGAACAAGTGCTCAGCTGACGCGACGACGCTCGCTTCCGCCGAGCTGCTTGGCACGCCGCAAAAGGATGCCAAAGGTGAGCGGGGCAGCCAGAAAGTGCTCCCCAGCACTTGACTCACCCGTGGGGCGCGCTAGGCGGCGAGCTGCTGCAGCGAGCATTGCAAGCTGACGTGGCCTCAGGCTGCCAGCGCGCACGGACGCAAGGTGAATTGAGAAGTGCGCTGGCACGGTTCACTCGATCAGGCCTTCGGTTCTGGCCCACGCGGCGGCGCTTGGTGTGCCAAGAGCGGGGTGAGCAGGGCCCGGGAGCAGAGCGGCAAACTCGGCCACGATGGCCTCGAGGCAGCGTTCATCGACGGGCGAGAACGACGCCTTGTGCTCCGAGTCGATGTCGAGGACGGCCGTGACGCGGCCCTCAGTGTCAAACACGGGGACGACGACCTCGCTCTGCGTCTCGGCGTCGCACGCCACGTAGTTGTCGATCTTCGACACATCCGGCACGTTCTCGGTCGCCGCCTTGGCCCACGCGGTGCCGCACACACCCCTCCCGTGCGCGATGCGGCCGCAGGCCAGGACGTCGCCCTGGTAGGCCCCGATCACGAGCTCCTCCTCGCCCTCCGCTCCTCCTGCGGTTGCGGAACAGGCCACGGCACCAAAGCGGGCTGGCACGGCGCGCGCTCTCATGGCGGCATGCGATGCCATGGCCGGGGCCGGCCCGCGCTCGGCCGCCGAGGGATGCCGCGCGACGCGGGGGCCGTCACGCGCCGTCCCCGCTGCACCTGCCCCGCACGCCCACTGGCGGCGCGCACGCGAGGCACCGCGTCTCACCGTGCTTTGGCTCGACGGTGTAGAACCCGACGAACCACATGTGCGGGAAGGCGGTCTTGAGGACCGAGTTCACCGTGCTCATGCGGGCCGTCACGCTCATGTCGCTGTACTTTCCGAAAAACTTGCGCAGCGCCGCGACCACGCTGCTATAGCACAGCAAGGTGCGCTCCGCCTCGGTTGCTGCTTCAATGTCCGCGAGCCGCGTCACGGCCCGCTGGCCGCACGTCTCCCCCGTCGCCGCAGACACGTCGAAACGGATCGCCCCGCCGGAAGCCATGGCGCGGGCGGCCTCGGGGCTCAGGGGAGTGGACCGGGGACGTGGCGGCGCCAGCCGGCCCTCTCTGCCACCCACGGGCCACCCGCTCTGCCGAAGCACTCCCGGGCGTGCCGCAGGCGCCCCCCGGTCGCCCCCGACCCGCCAGGGGGACGCCCCCCTCCCATTCGGGGAGAAGTTTGTCGATCATGCCGCCTAGGTGGGTCAGGCATGAGGTGGAGCGCACCACGCGCGTGAAAATGAGGCGGCGGGCCATGGGCGGCTGCACGTGCTGCACCAAGGACCTCTATCCGGCCGACTGGGTCCGCTTCCTCCTGCCTTGGTTGCTTTGCCTTGGATTTGCGGTGCTGTTCGCGTGGGCGAGGGGCTTCGGCTGGCTCGTGGACTCGGTAACGGGCAAGGCGACCGTGTCGGTCAACCTCATCTCTGAGTGGTGCTTCGTCATCAGCTGGGCGCTTTGCCTCTGGAGCCTCGCCGTTGTGCACTACACGAGCCCAGGCTTCCTGCCGCTCGGCCTCACGGCCCGGTCGCTGGCCATCGACATCTTGGCGTCCAAGTCCAAGCCGACGGACGAGCTGCTGGCCGGCTCGGCGTCGTCGCAGTTTCACTGGGAGATGAAGAAGTACGGGAAGCGAGCGGGCGAGCTCCGGACGTGCAAGAGGACGCCCGCCCTTGACATGGGCCCGCTGGGCACGATTGCCAACGCGAGGATCTGCCCCGCCAAGCCCGACAGGTCGCACTTTTGCCCCTTCACGGGTCGCACCGTGCTGGAGATGGACCACTACTGTCCGTGAGAGCAGGCCCGGCATCGCGCGTCCCGCCACCGGCCGCAGCGCCGGCGCCTGCTGCCCCCAACCCTGATCCCTGACAGCCCCCGCCCTCCCCGCTGCTCGCGCCGGCCCCCGCAGGTGGCTCGGCAACTGCATCGGCTACGGCACGCGCAAGTCGTTCCTGCTGACGCTGTGGCACGGCCTGTCGATGGGCTTCAGCCTCATGTGCGCCTGCGGCTGGGACGTGGTCCTGACCTTCACGTCCGGGCCCAGGCTCCTGGCCGGCCTGCCCCTGGTGGTGGGGCTGCTGCTGGGCCTGGGCTCGCTGTTCCTCATCGGCCTCTTTATGAGCTACCACGGCTCCCTCGCCCTCCACAACTACACCACCATCGAGAAGCACGAGAAGGTCAGCGCGCCCTCCACCTTCAAGATCGCCGCCACAGAGCACGACGCCCCCGCCGTCTTCACCGGCAGGCGCCTCCACCCCGGATTCCGCGCCTTCGTCAACGCCACGCGGCCCGACCGCAAGGGCAAGGACCGCCCCTTCGTCTACTTCTGGATGCAGTGGGCATACTCCCCCTCCCCCTGGAGCCACGGCACGCTGTCCAACCTCGTCCACTACCTCGGCAACGGCGCCGCATGGTTCCTACCCGTCACGCTCGGCGCCCAGCCCTGGCACCCTTGGAGCATCTCCCTCCGCCCCGCCGCCAGGGACGCCGAGTCGTCATTCAGCAAGAAGCACGACACGCCAACCATGCGCGGCATCTCCGTCCCCGCGGAGCCCGTCGGCGTCACGTCGGCCTCGCTCGAAAAGCGCGAACCGCTCCTCGACGCCGCGCCGATCATTGCCGGCCGCGCCCTCTGACCCCATAACAAGTCCTGCCCTGTGTGAACCAGCTGCGTGTGGCGGAACCGGACCCATTTGTCGGGCCGGTGCCTGCCGCGGCGGTCATAACCGCTCTTCCGCCGCCCCGCAAAGTGCTACTCAAGCAGCGTCACTCCGCCGCCCGGCCCGCATGGGCAAGCAAGGGGCGGAGACGTCGGCGCTTGTCGCTGCCCGCGCCGTGCCGTGGCGGTCGTGGGCAGAGTGGGTGCTCGTGGCCGCCAGGCTTTGCGGCGCCGACGAGGGCGACCGCGCCTGGGCCCGCCGCCGCGTCCGCGTGTGGGCCTCACGGGCGATGTGCCCGGCCGCGGTGGAGGCCTCAGTCGCCCTGCTCGGCGGCGGCGTGAGCCACAACGAGCGGCTGCTTGCCGTCGTCCGCCTCGTCAACGGCGTGGCCGACCGGAAGCAGGGCGGGGCTGCCCGTTCCGTCGCGGCGCTTGCGAGCGCGGAGGGGCTGCCGCGCACGCTCGTGGACATCCGGCACGCCGCGACGCACGGGGCACTTCCGTCGCCCGCGTGCGCCGAGGAGGCGGCCGCCGACGCCGCCGGCTGGCTCAAGCACCGCTACTGGTGCGCAGTCGCGGCCCACGTGGACCCGCTCGGGGCGCATGCGGAGCACGAGAACAGGACCTGGCTCCTCGATGCCATGTCGCCTTGCAGGTGCCGCTCGGCCGGGCCCCGCGCCCTGGCTTGCGCGTCATGCACCGCGCTAGGCCGATGCTCGGCCAGGACGGCGTCCGGGCGGCCGGACGTGGCGTGGGGGCTTGCCGTTGTGGCCGCCGTCGCGGCGCTGGCCAGGGCCGCGCGCCCCGCGGCCGCCCGCCTCGCGGCGCTCGCGGCCCCCGGGCCGAAGCGGCAGCGCCGTGAGCGTGACGCCGGCGACATGCTCCCGGGTGTGTCGCGTGCGGGGGCCCCGACGTCGTCGTCGCTGCTAAACGACGTGCGGGAGGCTGCGCGGCGCTGGCAGCCGGACAAGCCGAAGCCCCCACCGACCGCCGCTCACCGGCTGGCACGGGCCGCGGCGGCGGCAGTGCTGGAGCAGTCGCCCCGGCCGGCCGGGAAGGGCCGGGCCGCCTCCGCCGCCTCCGCCTCCTCCTCCTCCTCCTCCTCGGCTGGCCGCGCGCGCGGCAGAGCGTCAGCAGCCGCGTCGGACGGCGGGGCACCCTCTGGAGCGGCCAGGGAGGACGAGGGTGGGGAGGACGACGACGGAGATGACGAGGGGGCAGCGGCTGCCGAGGACGGCAGGCCGGCCGTCCCGGCGAGGGCGACGGCGAGCTGGGTGCTGCGTCTCGCGGCGAGGGCCGACGCCGCGGCGGCGGCCGGGGGCGGGAAGAGGGGGGCTAAGGGCCCGACGGTCGGGCGTGTGGACGCGGCGGCGGGGGCCGCGGCGCTCACGGCGGCGTGCCACCACGTCAGGGGTCGCGCGTGGGTGGCCCGTGACTGGGTGGTCCCGCTGCTGCTCGACGGCGCGGAGAGGCACAGGGGCGTCGCGGCGGCCGCGGCCGCCGCTGTCGCGGGGGCTGCGCCGCGGCCGCTTCTGTCGGCTCTCAGTCGGATGTCCCGGCTACCCACGATGTCGCTCCGCGCCGCACTGGCGGTCGAGGAGGGCGGCGACGCCTGCAGGATGGGGCCGCTGTGCGAGCCAGCGGCTGACTGGCGCGTGTGGGGACCCCTGCTGGCCGGCGTGGCCGCGGGCTCGCCGTCCTTCGTCGGCTGCCTGGCTCTCGCCGCCGCGGAGCGCGTGGCTGCGGGGGGCTCGTCGGCGTCAGCTGGCGCCGCCGCGCTGATGGCGGGGTCGAGCCGCTGCCTCGAGGCCGTGACGTCGTGCGGCATGGCCGCGGCAGTGGGGGCGGCGTCTCGCTCGAAGCGCGTGCGAGAGGAGGCGCTGTCGTGGACGGAGCCGGCGGCGGCGGCATCGTCGCTCGCACCCGCGGTGGGGATCAGGCACGGGGAGGCGGCGACGGCGCTGGGGAGGGCTCTCGTGGTCCTGACGGAGGCGGAGGAGTCGGGGGTGGAGGGGGCGGCGCGGCTGGCTGCGCGGCTTCGCGGGCTGGTGGAGGCCGACAGGGTGGCTGCCATGGACGACGAGGACGACGAGGAGGACGAGGACGACGAGGACGAGGACGAGGAGGACGACGAGGAGGCCGGCGAGAGTGCCGCTGCTCGGGCCGAGGAAGCGCCGGCCGCCTCAGCGGGGGACGGCGCCGGGCCCGCCAAGGCCGCCGCGCTTCCCAGCCTGGAGGACCTGGAGCGAATGCTCGCGTGATGGCGCGGCGCGGGCCGACGCGGCGGGAGTGTGGTTGCGTGTGCGCGGGCGCTGCTTCCGCCCGTTGAGTCGGGTGGGTGCGGCCGCAAGGTCAGGCTTCGTCGCGCCCTCCTCGCGCCTGCCAC
>Ga0136560_1001865_pt1 | contig 10803 bp, 5 predicted proteins | sample AntRauMeHopE1497_FD_104925 | JGI IMG/M metagenome (GOLD analysis project Ga0136560, IMG submission 104925) | Saline lake microbial communities from Rauer Islands, Antarctica - Metagenome Hop E1 #497 | ecosystem: Environmental > Aquatic > Non-marine Saline and Alkaline > Saline | place...
CGCCTCCCGCCCCCCCCGCAGATCATTACGCTCGAGGACGACCTGTTCACCACGAACCAGCCCGACACCATCAAGGTGATGTACTCCGGTGTGCGCCGCCGAGCGCGCGACGCCGAGGCCGGCTTTGGCATGGAGGCCCCGTCCGTCCCCCTGGGCCAGATCGACGCCTACATCCTCGCGGAGCTGTCCAAGACGGCGTGGCGCCTCGCTTCCCTCCTCATCTCCCTCAACGAGCTCCCCAAGGCGCGCTTCTTCCAGTCCGCCGCCGCGCGCCTCCGCGGCCACAGCGGCCGGCGCTGCTGGAGCGGCGTCCTCACCGACCTCACCATGCGCCAGATCCAGCAGTGGTGGAACGCCAACCCCTGGTGGCGCCCCATCGGCTTTGGCGGCGAGGCCTCGGCCGGCACGGGCGTCGACGGCCTCGAGCACGCCCTCCACGGCGACACGCGCCGCTCCGCCGCGGCCATGCAGCCGGAGATGCCCCGCGAGCGCTCCACCCTCCTCGTTCTCGAGCGCCTCGACGACCTCAGCACCGTCCTCGTCCACGACCTCACCTACCAGTGCGCCGTGCAGGACATGCTCGGCATCGCCCCCGCCGAGGCCTTTGCCGTCACCGACGACGGCTCTGCCCAGCACCGGCTCGACGAGTCGGACTACGTCTGGCAGAAGGTCCGCAACCAGCACCTCCTCGACGCCAACACCGCCGTGGTCGAGGGCATGGGCGCCCTCCGCCAGAAGCAGAGGCGCCGTGCCGAGGCCAAGGCCAGCGCCAACGTCCGCCGCCTCGCGGAGATGGCCCTGGAGCAGGAGTTCCAGCGCGGCAAGCGCTGGGACCACGAGTACCAGGTCCACGAGATCCTCGTCGGCGCCGTCCTCGAGCACGTGCACGAGCCAGGCGTCTCCAAGGCCAAGAAGGGCCGCCTCGCGCACCGCTCCGGCGCCGCCGGCGACGACGCGCCCCCGACCCTGCTGGAGCTGGCAGAGCTGGAGATGTCGATGGTCTGCTCCGGGATTTCAACCCACGACGAGCACGTGCGCGTGCCCATGAAGCCCGACGCCATCACCAAGGAGGTCAACCAGTTCATGGCGAACCCCCGCGCCGGCAACGAGGAGAAGGCGCGGCTCTACCTGCTCTGGATCCTGACGCAGCCCGCCCTCACGCCGGGCTCCCACCTCATCCCGCGCTCGCACCTGGACGGCTCGCACCTCGTGTCGGCCACGGACCGGGTGGAGAACCTGGGAGTGGTCCTCTCCCGCCGCGACGCCGAGCTCTCCTCGAGCATGATCCACACCATCGACGAGAAGGACGCACGCAAGCGCACCGAGGGCGCCCTCGCCCCCGACGGCGGGTCCTACGTCATGGGCTACCCCATCTACCTCTCCCGCGCAGAGGTGGCGGCGGCCTCGGTCATCGCCCACTCCCGGGGCAAGCCCGCGCCGTCGGGCGTCAAGGAGGGCGCCCGCTGCCTCGACGGCCTCCCTGTCGACGAGTGGGGCGCCCCCACCGTCACCGTCGTCGCCCCGCCCAGGGAGCCCGGGCCCGGCGCCAAGCGCCAGCAGCCCAGCTCGCCCGCCCACGTCGCGGACGAGGCTGGCATCGAGATGACGGGCATCAGCGCCGCCGCCGCCTCGGCCTCGGCCTCAGCGGCCGCAGGCGGCACCTCGGACCCCAGCACAGCCGACGAGGACACCGACGACGCGTTCCGGGGCAAGCTCGCGGACGAGCTGGACGCGATGGGAGGCCGCGGCCGCCGCGGCGGGTCCCGCCGCAAGGGCACCACGAGCTCGTCCTCGTCGTCCCACGGCCGCTCAGGCAAGGGCGCCGCCGCGATGGGCGCCGCCCGGAAGTGGGCCGACGTGTACGTCAAGGCGGAGCGGCAGAGGCTCGCGGGGCCCCGCCTCGTCGTGTTCGTGCTCGGCGGGGTCTCGCCGCAGGAGCAGGCGGCGTTGGCGCGCCTGTCGGCGGCCACAGGCCGCGAGATCATCGTGGGTGGCACCTCGACCATGTCCGCGGCCGGCTTCCTGGAGCAGCTCGAGGGAACGGGCGACCCGAGGATCGAGGGCCTGGTGCGCGGAGCGGGCATGGGAGGCGGCCGCCCGGCGGCCCGGTGAATAGGCGCATGCTTGCGTGAGGGCCGTGCGCTGTTCCATTCCCACCTTATTGATCGCGCGCACCGTCACCGAGCGCCGGCGCACCGAACAGAGGGCCGCGGCGAGCCCCGGCCTCCCCCTTCCCCGTCAGCGCGTGCAAAACCTCCCGCACCGCCACGCCTCACACGTTGGACTCCCGGTGGTAGTCCAGGCCCGAGCGCTTGGCGTTCTCCACCACATCGCTCCCCCGCCCGCCATCGCCGCGCGCCTCCGCCCGCTCCCTCGCCGCACTCGCGGCCCGAGCCCTTTCGCAGTCCGGCTGCTCGCAGAAGAGCCACGACAGGATGTCGTGCCGCTCGAACGCCCGCCCCGTGGCGGACGTGAAGCCCTGCACCGCCGTGCCGGTCGACGCGCGCAGCGCGGCGCCCAGGTTGATGGGCACCGCCATGGTGGGGAGCGGCATGTCGGCGGCGCCGGAGACGTTGAGGATGGAGGGGGCGTCGATCCAGAGCGCCAGCGTGCCCATGCGCCTCCCCTCCCCCTGGTCCACCAGGAAGCGGGTGGCGGGGGGCGCGGCGGTGAAGCGGGAGACCCAGTCCTCCCTCACCCGCGGGAAGTACGCGATGCGAGCGCGGTGGACCCGGCCGTCGGCGATGTCCACGTACGCGGCGGCGCCCAGCCTGCTCGCGCCGTCCGACGTGACGGGGTCCGGGCCCCTTGCCTGAACCTGCACGTGGTCCCGCGGCGCCCCATCCCCGAGGTCTGGGTTGTAGCTCGTGTCGAACTCCACCGCCACGGCCCACCGCAGGCCGGCGTACCCCACCCCGCCGCCCCCTGCGCCCAGCGCCGACGTCCGGTTGGGGTCCGAGTGCAGCACCCACGCGAAGCCGTCGGCGCCGCGCACGGCGCACGAAGAGTACAGGTTCCCGTCGAACGCCGCGTCCTTGACCGTCACGCAGTCGCGCGAGTGCTCCCCGATCTGCCACGTGAACTCGGTGCTGAAGCCCCGCACCACCGAGTCCTCCTGCTGCCTCCACACTGCGCCCCGCTTGAACGGCTGTGACGGTGTCAGCCTCAGCCTCAGGTCGCAAGTGCCGGACGGAGTGGTGGAGTAGTTCTCCCGGTGCCCGAATGCTGCCGACGACCTGGACACGGCCCCCGTTGTGGACGGGTCGTCGGTCACTATCGTGCGCGACTCGCGGAAGCCCGGACTCTCCGAGTGCACGTCGCTGGGCGGCGCGCCGCCCTCGAACAGTCCGTCGGCGGAGCCGTGACGAGGCTGGTAGTCGTACTGCGAGACGCGGCACAACCAGCGGTCACAGCAGCAGTGGTACCAAGCAGCATCACCCTGGGGGGTTGCTGGGCCGAGTGCGGAATCGCCGGGGCGAGGCGGATGCTGGCGCTCACGAGGGAGTTGTTGCCGCAGCTCGTCGTCGCCGCGGAGCCGACAAACTCGAGCCCTGATGTGTCGTCGAAGCTAGCATAGTTATAGTCGCACCCTGCGGGGGCGCAGCAGCGGGACCAAGGCTGCTTGTCGCCATGTTGGCGGATGCCAACGCCACCCCGGGAAGCTGCCGCGACTCACGAGCCACGGAGAGGACGACCACGACAAGCGCGACTGTTAGAGAGGGTTGGCCGAATGGGCCGTTCGGCCGCCGCATGGCGACGAGTGCTGCCTTGTGCGACTGACAGAACGCCAGAGGCAGGGCAGCGCTTGCATTTGCGCGCGTGCGCCCGCCTCGCGTGAGAGCGTGATTGCCCCCCACAAAGATGCCGAGGCGGAATCAGCTTTCACGCGCAATTCGCCAGGGCTCTTGCTGTGGCTTCACTCAGCACTGGCAGTCAATGCCGCCCCCAGGGCAGCGGTCGAACGAAGGCCACTGCGAGCCGCAATGGTTGTTCATGTTGGGGTACAGCTTGATGCTGTTGTAGCCGCCGAGGGGGAGCCGCCACTGCCCCATGAGCTGGCAGTAGTTGCCGGTGTCGGTCTCGTGGAGGCCGACCGGGCAGTTGTCCTTGTTGAAGACCTTGGGCTCGAAGATCTGGAACTGGTAGTTGTCCTTGGGCGTCTGCTCGGAGCCCTGGAACTCGGGGAGCTGGTCCTTGAAGCCGTGCTGCCACACGCGGGCGGCGAACTCGGAGCAGACCATCTCGGCGGAGTTGTTGTAGGTGTAGGAATCGAGCTCGGGCATGGCGAGCACGCTGGCGATGGACCGGTTGGTCGGCACCAGGGCGTCCTGGATGCATGCGACGGAGAGGCAGTCCGTCCCCAGGCGGTGGTTCGCCCCCTGGATGAGCATGCGGTACGCGGTCACCTTGGCGCCGGGGTCGGCCGGCTCGTAGGGGAGGATGGTGTCCAGGGCGCCGAGGAGCCACTTCTCCACCTCGTCGTCGATGGGGCGGGGCAGGCTGCGCTGCGGGCCGGAGGTGTCGAGGAAGGAGAGGAGCATGCTGCGGGCGGGAGAGGGGACGAGGGGAGCGGGGGGAGGAAGCGTCGGGGGCTGCTCGGGCAGGGTGCGTCGCGCGGGCGCGTCGGGAGGAGTGGTGCCGCCAGCCGCCGCTCACCGGCTGTAGCCGTACTCCTCGCCCTTGACGGTCTGGAACCACGCCCAGAACGCGTCCTCGTCAAAGGTGAGGTCGCGCTTGATGGGGAGGAGGTCGACGTGGTAGCTGGCGGCGATGGCCTGGGGGATCCACTTCTCGTAAGGCGTGCGGATGATGCCGTAGGGGGGAGGCCAGTAGACCTTGCCAATGGGGTCCGCGTCGGTGGCTTCCACGACCCAGAGCTTGCGGTCGGCGCCGGTGCCCTCCCACACAGCGACGGTGGAGTGGCCGGTGGCGCCGCCGGTGCCGAAGGCGATCATCGGGTCCAGGCCGTCGAGGCGCAGGACGGCGAAGTAGTCGCCGGAGCTGATGAGGGAGGCGTCCACGGCCTGGGTGGTGTTGAACGACGGGTTGCCCTTGGGGAGGACGCCCTTCTCCTCGAGGAAATCCATGTTCGAGTTGAAGATAGCCTGGCCCTCGCCGAGGAACAGCGTCAGGGTCTTGACCAGGGAGGTCACGGTGCCCACGACGCCGCACGGGGCGACAAGGATGCTGACGCCGCCGTCGTGCACGTCCTGGGCGCGGGTGCCGCTGAGGTTGGTGAGGACAACGGTGGTGTTCGGCGTGAGGTCCTCGAGGTACACCCAGTGCTCCTCGTAGCGGGTCGCGACGATGTAGAGGTCACCGCACAGGAGTTCTGTGGGGTTGGATCCCGTGATGTCAATCACCGCCGAGGTCGGGGACACCCAGCGCATCCCAGCCTTCATGTTCTGGAAGCAGCTGCCGGTCCACTCCTGCACACCCGGCCTGGCGGTCGCCACATGCGCCGGAACCAGCTCCTGCGGACAGAAAGGGCGGACCGGGACGGGGCTGGACGACGGCGGTCGCACAAGGGCGCCACGGGGCTCGGAAACCACGTCTCAAGTTGCACTTCAGCTCACCCAGTAGGAGGCGTTGGGGCACCACTGCTTGTCGGTGTCCTGGAGGGCGGACATGGGGCGCTGCTCCCATGCCTCATCGGAGCGGCTGCCGATCACGTTGTCCAGCACCTTGCCGAGCCCGGGGCGGCCGGAAGCAGCCACGATCGCATCGCGCGCGGCCGTGCACTCGGCCTTGGTGGTGCACACGGGCTTGGCCACCGCACTCGAGGCGGCCGCCAGCACGGCAAGTGCCGCGAGCATCTGTCGCATGGCCTCCGCGGGCCTGTGCCGGGAGCGGAAGGACTGTTGGCGTTGCTACCTCTGCTCGGCTGGAGCAGAGTTGGTCAATCGCAAACACGCAGATCCACTCGTACAATCATGCGTACACCCACTGCCCGACCACGGGGTCCCAGCGGAGCGGTGCCCCCGCGGTGCTGACCGCGTATCCGTGGCCCGGGTGCACGGCCTCGGTCGACATGGCCGCCGCGCCGGTGCCGGGGCTCCACCCGCCAGCCGCCCGGCGGGACGGGCTCCCCGCCAGAACGGGCATGCCGCTCCCCATCCCCGCCGATGACCTGCCGTGGGACGCCGACTCGGTGACGGAGCCCCCGTCCGCGTGCCCTCCTGCCCACGCGTGCGGGTACGGTGACGGCCTCGCCACGCCGTCGGAGTGGAACACCGCGCTGGCTCTGCCGGCAAGGAGCAGCGCGGCCGCCTCATCCTCATCCATGAAGACCACCTCCTCCTCTGGCTGCCCGCTGGACGCCGAGGACACCGCTCCGGCGGCTGCACCCCGGCGCTCCGGCGCCGAGGGAGCCGCCCATGCGCCGCCCTGCAGGCTCTCGCCCCCGCACATGACGTGCACGATCTCGCCCGTGTCGGGGTCCACCAGCAGCACGTCCTCGTCCTCCTCAGGGTCGTCCTCGTGGCGGCCAGGGTCCCCTGCGCTCGCACCGTCGCCCGCTGAAGCTCGCGAGGATCCATGCTCCAGCAGGGCGCAACCAGGCCCGGCAGCCGCCGCTCGGGCGGCGGCCTGCGTGTCACCGTCGTGCTCGCCGGCCACCTCCCCGCGGCGTGACTCCTCCTCGTCCTCGCTCTCGTCGGCCTCCTCCTCGTCGCTCCTCTCCGATCCTTCCGAGCCAAGAGACTCGCTTCCTTCTCCGCTCGCCTCGTCCGCGCTGAGAGGCTCCTCGCTGCGCCAGCCCGCCTCGGCGTCCTCGCCCGAGCGCTCGCAAAGCATCTCCCACAGCGCCCCCGCCGCCAGCACGCCGTGGCCCTGGCAGCTGCTGCGGGCCCACCCGGCGGCCAGGCCGCCCGACGCCGACCCCGCCAGGACCGCGGCGAGGCTCGCCCGCAGCCCTGCCGACCGCACCGTCAGCGTGGCGGCGTCGCACGCCGCCGCCCGGAGCACCAGATCGTCCGGCGCCTCCCCGTCGCGCCAGCCGTGCTGCGCGACCGCCTCCATCAGCTCGGCGGGCGGTGCGTCGTCCTCCGGGCAGCCATCGGCGGAGCTTTCCGACGCCCCGACCGCGAGCCCCTCCGCCGCCCTCCGCGCCAGCCGCTCCACCGCCACCGGCTCCAGCTCGGGGACGTCGGGCGGCAAGGCGCCCCTGAGCGCCGCCACCGCCACGAGCACCGCGCGCGCCGCGATGGGCGCGGTGTCGCGGGTGCCCAGCCGGGCCGTGGCGCAGGACACCAGCTCGGGCGCGGCCGCCATCACGGCAGAGCCGCACGCCGCCGCGGCCCGATGCAGAAGCGTCCATTCTTGCGGCTTGCCGGCCTCGCTGCCTGCCGCCTCGGAGTCCGAGTCCGAGCCTGAGTCCTCATCGGAGTCAGACTCGGACTCGGAGTCACCCGCCGCAGGCTTCGCGGCCGAAGCCTGCGGGGTATAGCCCTGATCCGCCGCCTCGTCCTCGGTGCCGCTGCGGATCTCCGCGGCAGGCAGCGCGCGCACCAGCGAACGCGCGATCGCACACACGCTGCGGCACAGCTCGTGACCCTCTGCCACTGAAAGCTGCTCAGCGCACTCGGCGGCGCGCGCCACCAGCGCCCCGGCGGTGATGAGCGCGAGACAGGCACCTTCGGTGGGCCCGTCAGCCTCGACCCCGGCCGCCTCGGGGACCATCGCTGCTCGCTCTGCCAGCCACGCGGCCTGTGCCAAGAGCCAGAGTGCGGCACCCTCGCCCTGACCCCACTGCACCGCGGCGCTGCCGGCCTTCACGGCAGCCCGGAGCTTGCGGACCGCCCCGGACGAGGCCGAGGCCGGGGATGGCTGGGCGGCGCGGCGCTGGCGGCTGGGCGGCGCGTAGTCGTCGTCGCCGCCGCTCGTCCCGTCGTCGTCGTCGTCGCTCGCCTCGACGGCCTGCGGGCGACACCCAGCCTTGTCCGCTGCCACGGCCCTTGCCGCCCCCAGGGTGAGGACCGACGCCGTCCGCGCCGCCAGCCCCGCGGCGCAAGCCGTCGCCGCGGCACCCAGGCCGACGGCCCGTGCCGCCGACACCACGACCAGGGCGGACGGGGCCGCAAGGCCAGGGCCCACTCCCGAGCCGGCCACGGCCTGCCCGCGCCTGGCCCGGGAGGCCGCGATTGACGCCCACTCCCGGGCCTCTTCGGCCCGCCGCGCCGTCGGTGCTAGGGCCCACGTGGCGGCGGCCAGGGCCAGGCGGCCTCTGTGCGCGGCGCAGTCCGCCAGCCGGCCGCCCGCCTCGTCAGCGGCAAGCAGCGCGGCCGCCGCGACCCGCGTCCGAGGCTGGCAGTCCGGCAGCAGAAGCGCCGAGACACGCTGCGCCCGCCTGGCGAGGTCGGCCTCGCCGCGGCACTCCGGCGCGCGGTCCTGGCCTTCCAGGCACCCCATCAGGCCGAACAGGCACCACGAGAGGCGCCGGCGCAGGCACGAGATCGCGTCGGCGCGCACTGACTCCTCGGCCGCGGAAGAGCCTGACGAGGCGGCCGGGCCCCGCGCGCTGAGCCAGGCCGCGCACGCGGCTGCGAGCGGCCCGGCGGCGGCGGGCGGCAGGGTCGCGACCGGCGCGGGCGACGGAAGGCCCCGGCGGGGCGGGACCGCCGACGCCGCCGCGAGCAGCCTGGCGAGCGTGCCGTCGTCGCTCCGCGGCAGGAGCGGCCCTGCCAGGGCGGACAGGGCGAGCCCAACGTCCAGCGTCGCGCCTTCGGCCGCACCCCGGGCCACAGCCTCCAAGCATAGGGCCGCGCACGCCTCCAGGGATGCGGCTGCCGCCGAGGCCTCGTGGGCGGCCGCGCCAACGCCGGCTGAGGCCTTGGCGGCGTCGACGCTTGCCGCGCAGGCGCTCGATGCCTCCTCCCTCGCCTCCACCCACGCCCCGCACGCCGCTAGCGCGAGCTGCGCGGCGGCCGGGCACGCGTCGCAGCCGCAGCCGCCTGCCGCCGCGAGCTGCCTCGCCACCTCCAGCGCCGCCCGGGGGAACCTGGCGGCGTGGCCGGTGACGGCTGCGGCCGCGGCCCCGAGGACCGGGGCGGCGAGGCCGTCCATGACGAGGAGCGACGCGGCCGTCACGGCGGCCACGTCGGCCCTGGCGCTCCGCCTCCAGTCCGCCTGCCACGACGCAGGCACGGGTGTGGTCCGCCGCGGGGGGTCTGAGGCTCCTGCGGCCGAAGGGTCCGAGGCTGACGCGGCCGGCGCCCCGTCCGGCGCGCCGGCTCGTTGCCCGGCGAGCGGGGCGTCCGTGGGCGCAGCTGCTGCCGCTGCCGCAAGACGCGACGACGACGACGACGACGATGACGACGACGATGACGACGACGGCTTGCCGGCGGTGCCCGCCCGGCGCCCCCCGACGAGCTGGCGTCGCTTCGGCCGCCGTCGCTGGGCGCGCGGGGTATGAGTCGCCGCGGCCACTTCGGCTGACTGCCGTCCCTGGAGCATCCCCGCGTCGCTCTGTCCGTCCTCGTCCCCCGTCGCAGCGCCCAGCCACGCCAGCGGGCCCGAGGGGTCGGGGCCGGCTGTGCGCGCGGACGCGAGGGTCGCCGCCGTCAGGCACAGCGCCTGAGCCGTGGCAGCGGCACCGCACGCAGCCTCAAGCCGCTCCGCGGCCGCAGGGTCGCCGACAACCAGCGCCGCCTCCGCGGCGCCGGCCAGGGAGGCCGAGAGCACGACCCACCGGGCCGCCCGCTCGCACGACAGCAGCGCCGCCGACGCTGCCTCCGCCGACCCCACCTTGCCCGCCCCCCAGTACATTGTCCTCGCCGCCCTCTCCCCAGAACGCATGCCGCAGGATACCGCCGCCACCACAGCCGCTGCCGGCCACCCGCCTGGCTCCCCCGTCGCCCCGACGGAGGCCGCCTCTGCGGCCCATGGCCGGGGCTCCACCCTGCACCTTCCTACCAGCCTGGCGTGTGCCGTGGCGCGAGCCAGGCCGCCGCCGGCCCCGCCAGCGGGAGGCAGGCCAAACCCTTGGCCCTCATCCACCCCGCGGTCGCTGGCGCCCAGCGCCGCCACCGGGTCCCCCTTGAGAGCTGCACCGCAGCTCGCATACCCGCATAGCCTGGCGACCTGCCCGCTCGAAAGCGGATACGGTCCATCCCACGTCGAGACCAGAGCTCCCATATCAGCCAAAAGCCGACGTCCCGCCGGACCCGGCATCCCGAACCCCGCCCCTGTGGACTTCAGGCGGTCGTGCTTCGCAGAGAGGGCGTCACGCAAGCTCCGGGCGTCCGCGCTCTCGACGCCCGGGCCAGCCAACGGGCCGAGTTCTGCCACCCTGCCGGCCGCCACGGCCTCCACGGCCTCGTCCCACGACGACATGCCCCCTGCGTCCGGGCAGGCCTCGTGAGGTGGCACTCTGCCGTGGCTGGCGGCTCAGCCGGCCCTCGCGCGCGCTGCAGCCGTGCTCTGCCGACCGCGACGAGGAAATCGCCCCGCGCTGCCCGCCCGTCCCGCCGGGGCACTTGCGCCAGGCTTGGGCGCCACCCCAGCAGTCGCGAGGCTCCGCCATGCGTCGCGGCGCCGCGCTGCGCAAGGCGCAGGACACGGGGCCCGGGGCGACAGCCCCGTCGGCCTCCTCGGACAAGGTCCACCGCAAGCCGGCACCGACGCTTTCTTCGTACTTGGGGACCGCGACCGCCTTTGTCGTCGGTGTGGTGGTGATGCTGCTCTTCGTCAGGGTCGGGCAGAACGCGTCATCGCGGTCGGCCGGCCAAAGCCCCATGCGAGTCCCGGCCCCAAGCGCCAGGCCGTCGCAGCCGCCTTCGTTGACCTCGATGCTGCTTGACCCCG
>Ga0136560_1001867_pt1 | contig 10793 bp, 22 predicted proteins | sample AntRauMeHopE1497_FD_104925 | JGI IMG/M metagenome (GOLD analysis project Ga0136560, IMG submission 104925) | Saline lake microbial communities from Rauer Islands, Antarctica - Metagenome Hop E1 #497 | ecosystem: Environmental > Aquatic > Non-marine Saline and Alkaline > Saline | place...
AACAATCTAGGAATGATCATCATCAACCTACGACTACGCCCCAGCAAGCCCGACGATCGCCATGCCGGTAGCAACGACGCCGTCGTTGGCAAATGGGGCAACATTCGCTGCACTGGAGCGATGAGGCTTGGCATCATAGGTGTATGACTCGTCGTCTGAATGGTCCACGCCGAGGATCTCCATTAGAGGCCTCCAAATGAAATCGGTTTTATCCTGGAGACTGGTGGCTGGACTTGCGCTAGCATCGACGATTAAGTTCGAGCGCGCAAAGGTGCGTCTTGCTGGTACTTGGCCCGAGCTGCGCGCAGCAACTCTTTGCGACCTCTGCAAAGATGTCCCACGGAAACCCCCAGGCTATCCAAGCAGCTGTACAGGAGCACTTGAACGTCGATACGGGCGAAAGGATGCCTCCTGCATCGCCCTCTTCCTAGTACGGACCATCGTACCGTGAATATCAGGCTCAAGTCTGGTCTCAGAATTTAAGTTCTCTAGCTCTGTACCTGTAGAACGCTGGCCACCGAGGAACTGCACGCTACGCCTCCTTTGCTACCCACGGTAAGCCCTACCCGGTGCACGTCCTTCCACGAGCAACTCATCAACGAGAGGATCGCTTCGACGACGACCAGCACCATTATGCCCCCATTCATGGGATTCGTCAACGATGAAGTTAGATCTCCGCAGCACTGTATGGGAATGGTTTCCTCTCGGTGCGAGGGAGCTTCCATATGTCCCAATCGTCGACATGGCGGCACGTCGATTCATCGATTTGGGAAGAACAAGCAGTTTCTAGGATACACGGCGAGGACCACGGGTGCTGCGATGGTGCATACCGAGTCGTGTCTAGGAGCCAATACCAGCAAGAATTGAAGTGTCGAGTGGGACGCTAGCTCCTGAATCTCTCGCCTACTACTGTGCCAACCGAAGCCGGAGCGAATTGTCTTCTAATCGGCGAGCATCAAGTTCAGCTAGTTCTTCTTTCCTCTTCTTGACGAGATTCGACGCTATTTCGTGTCTGTACTAGGTCATGGCCGTTTGTTCTGCAATAAGATCATCGATTGCCGATATCATGGCGTGGATGTCGACAACGGCCAGCCGTTCGCTCGACCCCCTGCTCGTCTGAGCGCTATGAATGCCTTCTGCTAGCATGATCGAGTTTCCAGTATTCTTCTGCCGATCAGTTGATCGCGAAACTGGCTGCAATTTCACCAGCGGAGGCGGATGCTCGGCTGCATGTGAGCCAGATGTAGCCTATACTGACTAGAACGACCGTAGCAGCGGTGCTGCACTGCCTTGCAGTGCTGCTACATCTTTGCTACTGGAGGCTCTAGCTAACGCGTACCTCCCACGAATAATAGAATGTGCAGTACCACCTGCGACCCCGGTCAGGCGAGGAGCCATCGAGCTGACTCTGCGTAACATAGTAGACCCAGGATTTCGCGGGGCAAGACCACCATCGTCCATATGAGCTCTACGATAGATATGAGGCGCACTTTCCGGTAAGCCGTCCGGCATGATTTGAGTGACGGCCAGACGAGTACTTTTTTCACGACTCCGGATGTTGCGTATGATGCTCTACTTGCTAGCCGGAACCGCCCGCAGCTCTGCGCGCTGATGCAGCTCGAAGCGAGGCGATTGGTAGTCTGTAGCATTGGCACCTCCGTCTTCTCCTTCGGTGTTGGACCCGTCGTCAGAAGGATCCTGCATGATTGTGTGACGGCCTCGAAGGTGCTCTGGGACTGGTGCTCGGATAGCGAGGCCATTCCGTTGTATCGTTTTCTGCCTCTCGACTCGCAGTCGCCGGGCTGCTGACATCGCCTGTCGAGTGCTCTGCTTCGACGAAGTGGCTCGTTCGATCGCGGGGACAGGAGAGGAAAGCCGGGGCATGGCAGTTGCACGCATGTCGCCACTTTCTGCATCCAGGGCTGTCATCTCATCACGATCTGACTCGACGTCCAAACTGGCGCTGCTCTGGACTACAGGCGATCTGGGGCGAATCTGGGGGGATAATCTATAGCTAGTGCTACTTGCTGCACGGGGCATGTGGTAAGAATCAGCAGAAAAATCAGGTGGGGCTTCCACGCTTCCAACGGGCGCCAAGCTGTCTAGGTCACCACTATTGCGCCTGGGTGACCTTGAGCGACTGCGTTTGCTGTGTCGCCGGTGCTTGAAGTTTATGGTACCGCCTCCCGAAGACCGCCTTCTGGCTCCAGATTTACGCCTCTTACTCGTAGATCGAGTCGTCCTACGCGCTGCAGCCGCTCGTCGCACTCTCGTACTGCTAGCAACCCGTTGCAGCGCGCTTGCGGTATCAGTAAGCAAACCGGAGCCACCCTTCGTCGAATCCCCAATTATCTGTGACTTCAGTAGAGCGATCGATGCAAGTACTCCGTCTGCATCATCTGTGCCTTCTGTCGCGCCATTAATCACACCGTGGAGCTGGGCTTCGCTCTACGACAGCCGTCTTCCCAGCAAGTCGAGCTCCGATGCCATCGAGGCAGCTGCCTGCCTGTCTTTGCGCCGCTGCTGGCGTCGAGAATCAAGTTCTCCAGCGGGATCTTCATCTATAGGGTTGGCTGTTATAGCTTCACCTGATTTCGGGTCCACGTCGCCAGCACCGACTGCTGCTATACTTGAGCCAGGCCTGGTCGAGCCCCGGGAACCGCTGCCACTTGCAGTGGCTGCATTTGCGTCTGCATCTTGTGCTGAGAGAAAGGGGACATTATTTTGTGCTACCGGCCCGGATGGCGTTGTTTCGCTTGGGCTCTAGATGTGCTGTGGAGCGACAAGTTCCATTTCTTGCTGCTTTGTAAGCATGTCTACGGATGGTCTTCTTCCACCTCTGGCTCCTCGGACGATTCGGAGGGAATGCCCAGCCCTTGAGAATTGCGTATCAGGGCCGTGCGTATCTGACGAAATGAACATAGCACCAACACCACTCGACAGAGCTGCGCCCCGGGGTGTTGGCACCCCGACTGAGTCGCTCATGACCGACTCGGCAATTGAAGCAGCGGAGGAGCGGCGAGCAGCTGTGGCTGTGAGTTTGGCCAGTACTCGTACCGCCCGCTTCGCTTGGTTCAACCTGCGCGCGAGCGACAGCGCCCGCATCCGTTTAATAGCAGCTTTCGTCTCCTCTTGCTTGCGATGATACTCTTTGTCGCGGTATAGTTCGGGCGGTGTCTGACCAGTGCGAGGCAAAAGGCTGGCATTTTCCTCCACAATTGCCGGACCAAACCTAGCCGCTGGTGTGGCACGATTTCGGGATTTTGACGTGGCAGACGAACGGCTAGTACGCCCGTTGTTTCGAGGACCTGGCGCAGATTTGAGACCTGAAAGATCGCCTGCTTCGAGACTTTTCGGCTAATCGCTCTCATCATTCGGAGGCGATTGATTCAGCAGAGCTTCGTGCAGCCCCCCTTCGCTCCCGACGTCGCCGCTGGTATCCGAGCTGCTGGATGTGTCTCCGTCCTCGTCAAATTCCGCCTATGCTTCGTTGTTATCGCTCCTCATTGGTCCCATAAGATCATCCAACGACATGCCATCTGCATCAGGCTCAAACACGCCGTGTAGCTCCTTGGCTGCTGCGGCTATTGCGCCCATTGCTCCGTCAATGCCCCCTGAATCCAGCTGTGCACTCCACAAATCCTTTCCCAGCTAGCTACTGTTAGCTGAGGACGCAGTTCCCCGTGTTCTGGGTCTGTGACTACCTCTTGATTTCCTTGCTGCTGAAGCTCGAAACTCTGAGCGCTTGTTGAGCATGCCACTTTCTGCCATCGGAACCCGATGCTAGTCAGCCTCAGAGTCGAATATGACCTCCCCAGCCGTGATCACCTGGCCCTTGAACTTTCGGCTCCTTGGATTCCTGTCTTGATTAGTTATCGTACCTCGCTTTCTACCAGCTCGAGCAGCTCGCCGGACATGCTTGCGGTTTGGGCCAGCTCCTATATCGCCTTGTACAACAAGGTTGCCTCGGCGCTTCGAGTTGTCATTCCTGAGCCGCCCCACCAAGCTGGCTTTCTCAAGGAGCTCCTACGGCACTCGAGCCTCCAGCACGATGTCTTCATCGTCGGTCGTGTACTCTGATGCTGCCGCACTAGACGCTGGTCTGCGAGCCTTGCGGGGACTTCTGGAAGATCCAGCATAGAGAATCTTGGCTGGTCCTGCTGCATTCTGGATCTGCCGAAGGAGCGCTGCTCCTGCTTGCAGTGACACGAGGTCAGCCTCTACCCAACCAGGAAGCGATGCCAACAGTTTTGGCTTTTGCCGCCTTTGCGAACGATGCAAAAGAGGTGCATTCTTCCGGAGGAGCGCGACCGCCTCTGGGCGACTGGATTCCATTTCGATTTGCAGCTCATTTGCGGCACCATCCCCGAGCGCAAGACGACGAAGCCTTAAGTCTTCTTCAGCTTCAATTGCACCAGTAATTCCTGGACCGCTACTGCGTGCGCCATGTCCCTCAAATCCGTGTATGGCTCTTTGCTAGTACCGCAGTGCAGCCCACTCTTTGGCTCCCCTCACCATGGCGGACTTGCCCCCATGGATAGCCTGCGGCGATGGCATTGGCTGTCTCAGCATCATGTCCACATTTGGTTTCATACGCTACTTCCCAGTAGAACCCATTCCGTTGTCTAGTGACGAAGTAGACTGCCGGCTTAGCCTACGCAAGGAGTGGGCAGATCGAAGTGAAGTCGATGACCCGCTCGCATGAGGATCTTGCTGTGAGCTCTGCAGTGCGTCATTGGTAGATGTTTTGGAGAACAAGCTACCGTCGTAACTAGGCGAATCCACCCCGATTACATCACTCAGGCTATTCAAGTTAGGAGAACCGATTGAACCCTAGCCAGCAGGTGGAGACGCAGATCCGCTCGAAACCAGTCGTTCCTTCGAGAGCGAGGCAGCGAGCTGAGACAGTCTTGGCGGCACGAAGTCCGAAGCTCGTGGAGACATCCGCGTCGAATCTCCCGCATTCGCATCCACAAGCCTCGATCCAATGACAGGGGAAAGACCGTGACGGATCGAAGAAGCTCCAATCGGAATAGCTGGACTGCCACGGTGGCTTGCTGCCGCAATCGTGTCGTCATCGTATTTTGATTTTGACGACGTGATTGAGGCTACCGACGATGGAGAAAAGAGGCCAAGGCTGCCCATTGCGGCAAGGCTGCGCTTGAAGGAGCTATTGTTCGCTGATATCATGCCAGTCTAGAGAAACTTGTCAACATTGAAGCGTTTCTTTGCTCTTGCCTTATCGTTGCGCTGTGTCCTATCGTTGTCAGATGCATCAGCATTGGAATCATCCGTTGACATACTACTGTCTGAGTCAAACTCGCTCTGGTCCGAACTGTGCTCCTCGCCAGAATCACCGGCTCGACTGGCGAATCCAGTCAACCGTTGCACTTGTCGGCTGCTGGAGAGATTTACGCGTCGACGTGCAGTCAATGCCACGGTTTTGCAAGCAGCTGGCCAGAATACCCGAGGGGTGAAGAATTCAGCCGGGGGCTTCGACAAATGACCAGCTAGATCAAAATTAGTCCTAGGCGCCTCCGGGTTTGAGATTCGAGCTGGGAGAGTAGGATACAACCGACGGACAGCCACATCATGTGCCACTGCTGCAGATGCCTAGTCGTTGAAGTCTCCGATGACTGCCTCGACGCCGCTTGGCATCGTAACCACAGAGCGCCACCGCCAACCTCGCGCGAGGGGTCCGACAAACACACGCTTGAATACACCCGCTCGAGAAACGGCTGGGTGCCTGTACTCAATTACCTCGGTTTCACTTACTACCTCGCCAGATGTAATCGTTGTGTCATTCGGAGCGCCAGGCACTAAGACTGGCATGAGGCTCGAGCTGCCATCTGCACGCCGCCTAGATCGGATGTCTTTGCCGCTCGTACCAGCAGCGGATTTCAGGCCCAGATTTGTGCTGCGGGAGCCGGGAGGAGCAGCACGCTCCATTGCCTCTGCCCTGGCAACTTCATCATCACCCGCTTGGTCGGGCAATGGTATCATCGAGTCATCAGAATCAGTACCTGCGTCGACTCTCTTCTTCTAGCGAATAACGCGACGCCGAAGCGCAGCACTAGTTGGTAGCGGTGCAAATGACGGGTCATCGTCACCAGCACTGACTCTGCCACTACGAGTCCTCGGTGCACGGCCAGGCACATACGACCTTACCACACTGTCCCCATGGGTCGCTAAATCTACGGCTAGCCTTGCGGTTGGACTAACGGGGCGATCATTTACATCCTGATTGCCGAACTGAAGCACTAAATCGGATCCCGGCATTCTTGCACCGTGTCTCATGTCGAATAACTCGTTCACCGTCCAACTGTCCAGCGACTCCAGTGATGCAGGGTAGAGCCGAGCCTGTGTGACATGCGAAGGCAAGGTACTCTGTGACTAGGATCTTCTCACAGAAGTGCTCCTGACCGTTTGAGGCTAGTTGCCTGCCTTAGGAGTTGGGTCCACCCCCTTCTTGGCTACCATCCTCACAGGAAACACGCCATCCAGCTCCCAGGTCCGAACTACCATCCCATCTCCCACCCCGAACAGAATTACTTGCTTCGCTACCTTCCTTTCACTATCTGCCTACGCAGAAGCAGCCTACCGGAATGCATCCGCAAACTTTCCGATAGGCACAGCTCGCGGGGAAGTTCTGTTCCGTGGAGAGGGAGACGGCGCATGCGGCGTCCCGCTTCCGATAGATTTGCCTTCTAGTAGCCGAAGAGCCAACGCTTGATTCGTGTTTGCAGCAGCTCGAACCGCCTCGCTTCTTAGATGTTTCTTGCGGTCGGCATCTACAACGCCTGCACCCAATGCGAACAAGGAGCGCCGTCTAGGTGGCGAGATTCCGGTACCCATAGTTCCGTTTAGTTGCGCCTCCATCTCATCGCTAGCCTGCTTGGCCGCACTGCTTTTGCGCATGGCTTGAACCATGGCTTTGAATCGATTGCCTTGAAGCGCCCGGCGCACCTTATCAATTGACGACATCGTTGGCATCGAGTTGCGACGGGACGACTACGAGTCGCTCGCGGCTGAACCGGCGGCTGCATGTACGGTACTGGCCCCAGCTACTAGTCCCCTCTGTGATCCCAAGCGAAAAGAAGATAAGACCCTAGAGGACTGTGCCACACCCGCATGCTACTTGGGATCGCCCCGCTTGGCGGCACTTGAACCAATGAGCCTGTCCCATCGCTACTTGCGGACCTAAGGCTTTTTTTGCTTGTTCCCTCCCCAAAGTGCCATCACGCCTGCCGCAAGAGACTGCCGCCGCCTGGTGCTTGCCAAATTCCGAGCCTAAGTCTGAGCCTGCGCCTCCTAGGTTGCTTCTAGTAGCGCCCGATTCGTGAACACGCCGGGCGCCTCTTCCTCCCACACGCCAGGAGCAAACGACTGGCCCAATGCAGGCCTGAGTCTCGGTCCTAAGCCTAGCACTGCTGAGCTGGCAGATCCAACCAGCCCGTTTCCCGCTAGTGTGTTCCGGTCAGACCCTCCCAGTTGCTCCAGGCGAGGTGAGACCTATAGCTCGCCTCGGTCCCTCAGCACGCCAGCGGCTGCGGCAGGGTCTACTCTGCGCATACGCAGCCCTACTACTTCTCCTGCCTCGATACTAACTATTACTTTCCTGCCGTTGATTTCGACAACGCGGGACCTTCGCTCTGACTACCCTCGCTCTGATTCAACGATTTCGACAGTATCAGGCCGCTATAAATCGGTCGAATCCCCGCTACTGAAGTCTGGAAGCCACGCGTGCTCTAGAGAGCCCCAGTGGGTACCAGGCGGAGGAGACTCTAGGTCAGGAGACAGGTAGTGCAGGCAGAACAGAGCAAACTGTACGTACTCTCTTGCCGATGTGCCTTCCGTCCACTGATCAGCAAGCTCAAGAATGCAGGTGCTAATTTGGTGTCGATTCATATAGCTAAGAGGTGGCTTACTTTCCCCTGCATACGTGTCCCGGGCCCAGTCGAGCTCGGCCACAGACCTTGCTTCGTCGACGGCCGCCCTGGCACGAACCTCTGCCGAGCAATTGTCGCCAGCTGCTCGCACCCTGGAGTCGTCAATCCCTGCGTCGGGAACTAGGGCAACATAGAGCTTCGTCATCGCGTCAACGTATGCGGCATGTGTTACACATACCTAGTGGGAGCCAACATGAACTTTCACGGCATCCCAGATTCGACGGAGCACCTTCTTGAGCATGGGGTGTTGCTTTGCCTCCTGGCGCTTCAGCATGCCAGGTATGGTGTAGTGCTGTAAATTCCCTTGTAAGGCATATGGCACTACGTATCCTCCGCCCCCTACCTGATCGGCCTGCGTTGCGCCGGCAACTACAGAGGAACGCCTGCCGCCCATCTTCGTGGGGCTGTGAATCAACGATCCCGTAGCAGCTGTGGCTAAGTCGTACGGAACGCATGCCTGCGCTAGCGCATCTTGGCGTTCTACAGGTACCTCTGCCACTATTCCTGACTCGGCAATCTCAATCATGACGTCTCTCTGGATCTGGATCATTTTCTGCATCTAGCCGGGGCCGACACTAAAGCGTCGGAGCCTGCGAGCGGCTCGCTGCCTCGCACCGTAGGACAGCATGCCCCCTGCATTTGTAGGTGCTAGAGCAACATTACCCTGAGCTACAACATTGCTGCGGCGATCCATCCTGGCCGTCCCTTCAACTGCAGTGGCACCTGCTTTCACGGCAGCACCTGCCCCCTTGCGCATACTATCGGCATGTCCCAGGTGCTACTTGAGGCGATGGACATCGACGTAACCGGTTCCAGGCCTCTCAGGAGGACCGCCGTATGCGAATGAATCCGTGCCCTTAGAATACCCATCGGCAGCTGCCCTCCTCATGGCAGCCTTGCGCTGTCGGTCTAGCGTGGCTGTTCTCTGAGTCGACTCCTGCTGTCTGGTAGTTTCATCACCGGCGATGGCAGCGTCGATGGAGCGGGTATATTCGAGGGATGGAGCGTTTGTAGAGATTGCTTGGGTATCTGCACCCTCCCCAATGTTCCCTGTTTCTGCCCGTGACTCTGCTCTCGCAATTGCAGCCAGGTCGTGAATGCCGTCCTCAGCAGACTCTCCGGCGTCGTCAGATTCGTCTGCGGACGCATATGCAGCTTCTCTGTCGAAATCGTTACCATTTCCCTCCGAATCCTTGGCGAGAGGTCCTTGCACAAACACGCTAGCCATAAGCATACTTCGGATCATTTGTCTCGAGGATGCTGGGCGGTTGTCGCCCTCGTTCGGATTGGATTCAGATGGAGGCACATCGACCGAATGCCTGCGGCCCTTCTTAAAGCGTGATCGATTTATTGAGCTTCGCTGTGCATGTGGTTGTGCATCATCCCTTCGTTCAGGCGTGCGTAATCCATGCAGGTCTATAATTTGGTCCCTCTATCGCGCATCGGGCAGCACTACTGATCCAAGTAACTGCGCAATGCTAACTCGCTGATCTGCCCCAGAGCTACCCCCCGAATCAGCGCCCGTCTAGTTCTTATACTTTGCTAGTTCGGCGAGTGGCACGGCACTGAAGCGCCTTCCTGCCCTGCCTTTCGCTGCCATTGACGACGAGCGAGCTCGTTTCGTGGCAAATTACCTGCTCTAGCTCAACCCAACTCGTTGAATGTGACAATTTCCATTGCTCCGTGCAGGGACTTGTAACGAGAATAACCTTACAAGTGTTGTGATAGCTGCTCTACACTATAGTATCTAGGCAGACGATTGGACGTGAGAAAAAGGCGAACCTTTTGTCGCAACGGAACTTATCTTCATCTTCCTCATTTATGCTGGCCGGGCGGTCGCAACAAGAAATCTTGCACAGAAGAGCAGATAGGCTGCAGTTATTCGGAAGACGAAATGTCTGATGGCGGAAATGATGAATGGGCTGATTTCGGAGCAGGAAGCCTAGGCGATGCCGCCAATGTCAATGACACAGAGCCAAGCCTCGCCCTGAATGAGACGGCCGACATGAGCTTGTCGTTTGCATCGTATACTGCTGGGGATACCGGGGATGCGACCTCTGGAACAGAGACAGGGGCCGCAGATGGGACAGTAGATGCTCCTACGGCAATGGACTGGGGCAGTTCAAGTGAGAAAGATACGTTAGACACCTGTACAGCCTTGTGATCATCTTCCGCCCAGAAGGCCAATTCGATTCCTAAAGTATTACCTTGACTTCTCAGGTGAACCTCAAGCAGACGACTGGATGGGTTCGACAAACCAGGCAGCTTTGGATGGTGCTGGTCTGCCCGCAGGAGTGGTTGATGACTGGAGTGCTGGGTTTGGGAATGGGAATGCTGTCGAGGGTGATGAAGTCGGTACAGAGTTGCAGCTAGACTTTAAGAATCCACACTCTGGTGGGTTTGCATTCGGAGAGGACGCGGCAACTGGACCACCACTGGATAATCTTAGGTCTGATGCGTCATCGACTGCCATTCCTTCTGGTGATAAAAGACATGGGTCGGGCAGCTCAGGTTTAGCAGCTGATTCCACTGCAGGTAGGACTGCCGCACAAGGAATGGAATGGGCAGGAGCGGAAGGAATTCAATCGGTACCAAACGATGACTGGATGACTGGTGCTGCAAGCTCAGGGACGGGTTTAACGGAGTGGGGCAAACGAGACGAGGTCGAGGGCTAGGCTATGGAGGAGGCCGGGGGCAGAAAGGAGCCTGATGTCCCTGCTTTGTCTGCCGGAACTCAGGGCGACCGTAGCAGTGAAGGCGTAGGAACAGGTGTAGGTGAAGCGACGAATTGGGTACCGACTTGGGCCGAGGGCGAGGGCGAGGGCGAGGGCGAGGACGAGGACG
>Ga0136560_1001868_pt1 | contig 10791 bp, 8 predicted proteins | sample AntRauMeHopE1497_FD_104925 | JGI IMG/M metagenome (GOLD analysis project Ga0136560, IMG submission 104925) | Saline lake microbial communities from Rauer Islands, Antarctica - Metagenome Hop E1 #497 | ecosystem: Environmental > Aquatic > Non-marine Saline and Alkaline > Saline | place...
AGGGCCAAAATGTTATATTTTTTATAGGAATTGAACGTATCTTCATTACTAAGGTTATCTTTGTTTCAATGGCCAAAAAAGTTAAAAAGAGAAAGGAAATAAAGCGTAAACTGCTGCATAAGTATCGTCTTGTGATACTTAACGAAAGCACTTTTGAAGAAAAAATCTCCTTTAAACTAAGCAGGTTAAACGTTTTTGTGACCGCATCTTTGTTCATGATAGCGCTTATTGGCCTTACTATTTTACTGATTGCGTTTACCCCGCTGAGAGAATATATCCCAGGATATTCGTCCACAAAATTAAAGAGACAGGCAACGGAACTTACCTATAAAACGGATTCCTTAGTGAGAACCCTAAACTATACCAATAAGTATTTGGATAATATTCGGATGGTGCTGAAAGGGGATATAGAGAATAACGAGGTAAACAGGGATTCCCTGTTCCAAAGGTTTAAGTTGGACCCCGCCTCTATAGATCTGACGCCCACAAAGCAGGATTCGCTCTTGCGGGCGGAGGTCGCCCTTGAGGATAAATATAATTTATTCGAAAGAAACCTGGACGAAAGGAACCTTGTCTTGTTCCCTCCAATAACGGGGACGGTCTCCATGCCCTTTGACGTAAAAGAAAGGCATTATGCCGTAGATGTAGTAGCCCCAATGGATACTCCGGTAAAGGCGGTGGCCAACGGCACCGTAATTTTTTCGGAATGGACGGCGGACACCGGCTATGTCATCATCCTAGAGCATGACGGCGGACTGCTAAGTGTGTATAAGCACAACGGGTCGCTGGCCAAATTCCAGGGCACCGTAGTGCGAAGTGGAGAAGTTATCGCCTCGGTAGGGAATACGGGGGAACTTTCAACAGGGCCGCACTTGCATTTTGAACTTTGGGACAACGGAAATCCCGTAAATCCGTTGGACTTCATCGACTTTAATTAATTTACTATGTCCTTAAAAGCTATTGCCGCGAAGGTTTTTGCAACCTATATTTATAAAAAGACCTTAAAATGGGTCAATAACCCAATTCAAACACAAGAGCGTGTTTTTAGGGGCTTAATAGACCAAGCGACCCACACTGCATTTGGAACCGACCATGATTTTGCTGCCATCCGCTCTTTTGAAGATTTCGCAAAGCAAGTGCCTGTAAGGGATTACGAGGAATTAAAGTCCTATGTAAACGAAGTCGTGGACGGAAAAAGCGATGTGCTTTGGCCCGGTAAACCCTTGTATTTTGCAAAAACCTCGGGCACCACCTCCGGCGCCAAGTACATTCCCATAACCCAGGAATCCATAAAATATCAGGTGCAAGCCTCCAGGGATGCCATGCTGCATTACATTCATGAAACCGGGAAGGCGGATTTTGTAAACGGTAAAATGATTTTTCTACAAGGCAGTCCGGAGCTCAATGAAAAGAACGGCATTAAACTGGGGAGACTCTCGGGAATAGCCGCACACTACATTCCCAACTATCTTCAAAAGAACAGATTGCCAAGCTGGGAGACCAATTGTATAGACGATTGGGAAACCAAGGTAAATGCCGTGGTGGTGGAGACCAAGGACGAGGATATGACCGTGATTGCGGGAATACCGTCTTGGGTGCAGATGTATTTTGAAAAACTACAGGAAAAGACCGGTAGGAATATTGGAGCGCTGTTTAAGAACTTTGAACTCTTTATCTACGGCGGCGTAAATTACGAACCGTACAGGAGAAAATTTGAGAGCCTTATTGGCCGCCGCGTTGCCAGTATAGAACTATTTCCTGCCAGCGAAGGCTTTTTTGCCTATCAAAATTCCCAAAAGGACAAGGGTTTGCTGTTACTCCTAAACTCCGGAATCTTTTACGAGTTTATAAAAGCGGATGAATTTTTCTCCGAGGACAGGAAACGTCTTACCTTAAAGGATGTAGTCAGAGACCTTGATTACGTCATGATTATATCTACCAATGCAGGACTTTGGGCCTATAATTTGGGAGATACCGTTCGGTTTACTTCTTTGAAGCCATTTAAAATCGTGGTGTCTGGGAGAATCAAACATTTTATTTCAGCCTTTGGGGAACATGTAATTGCCAAGGAAGTAGAAGAGGCCATGCTGCTGGCCACCGAAAAATCCGGCGCACGCGTGAACGAGTTCACGGTAGCCCCACAGATTACACCGGAGAACCAGGAACAGCCCTACCATGAATGGTTGATAGAGTTTGAAAATGAGCCTAAGGACATAGCCCTTTTTGCGCAAGTGCTGGATAAAGCGCTACAAGACCAGAATAGCTATTACAACGACTTGATATCCGGAAAAATATTGCAGACCTTAAAGATTACACCCATAAAGCAGGGCGGATTCCGGAACTACATGAAATCTATAGGCAAGCTGGGCGGGCAGAACAAGGTGCAGCGCCTCTCCAACGATAGAAAGTTGGCAGATGGACTAAAAACCTATAAAGCGGACTAAAAACCAAGTGGTTGCAACTTAAATATTAATTGTAATTTTGTTCGAAATATTTAAATGGGAAAATCGTTAGCACCTTCACGCGCCCAAGAATCTACCAATGCCATAGAACGTATGTACGTGACCATGCGGCATCTTTTTAACCGGGGCTTTTACAAACCCAATGGCGTTTCCGGAGAGGCACTCAAAAATGCACTTTTGGCGTTGCGGCCGGAAATTTACGGTTCCGTTGCAGAAGCGAAGGCAGAGCTGAACGGATTGGTGTATGTGCTGGAAAGGTTGCCTGCCGGAATAGAGGAATGCAAGTTCATCAACCTTACTTCTGATGAAGGTTATAAAATTTCCCATATCGAACCCATTATTCCACCAAAACGAAGACGTAATTGTTATCGGATAGATGAGGAACAAATGAATATTGAAATTACACGTGGAAGATCGGATATTTACGATATTCTTACCCACTTGACTTTTCTGTTCATAGAATCCGATAAAATATGCAAACGCGTTTTGATACCCGATACGGAAAAGACCATACGGGATTGGTCCAAACTGGAGGCAACTATACAAAAAGACAAGATTACCCAAGAGGAGCGGGAAATCGCCCTCATACATACCGCAAATATTCTAGGACGATCTTTTGAAGAGATTCTAGAGGTGTACGGGAAGTTCAGAACCGAGGATAACCCGGAGCGTTTTCTTAAAATAATATATTGGTTGGGAAAATTATCGCTGGAAGAGGAAATTACCGGTGAAAAACGCACCGTTACCTTTAGTTCTCTTTTGCGGGAAAGATTGGGGCATCATATACACGGTGATCGCTGGGCCAATAATATAAAGGAAACTTTAAAGGCAAACGGACTTCTAGGCCGGCCCATACACATTATTTCTGCGAACATGCACAGCGTTATGAATTCCCTGTTCGCCAAAAAAGCACTTGTGGATGACTTTGAAGACAGCGATTCACTCGATATTTATAAGGCTTTGAGTAGCTCAGAAAACCAAGAACTAAGAGATAAGGTAACGAAAGTCGCTCAAGAGAATGGGATGATTTCTTTGGACGACACTTCTGGCACCAATATAGATGTACAGATTTTTGATTTGACAAAATTTGGGCCAGGCGTTTGCTGTTATGATGTTAAGGATGAACCCAATGAGGAAAAACCCATTATATTTGTTATGGACTATGCTTTTGGGGAACAGGCATACGAAACTATTGACGAATTGTTGAAACCCTTTGAGACCAAAAAGAAGAAATTGGTGTTCTTGGACGTAGCATCTATTTCCATTATGGGCAAGGCCGGAATATTGGAAGGTGGAAAAGGCGATTTAATGATTCCTTCCGCGCATATTTTTGAGGGTACTGCAGATAATTACCCGTTTGAGAACGAGCTGTGCGCAGAAGACTTTAAGGGATACGGGCTAAAAGTCTTTGAAGGCACCATGGTAACCGTTTTAGGCACCTCGTTGCAGAACAAGGATATCCTACGATTTTTTCACAGGTCTACCTGGAGCGTGATCGGTTTGGAAATGGAAGGCGTACACTATCAAAAAGCGATACAGTCCGCTTCTAAAATAAGGAAAAGCATCAGGGAAGATGTAAAAGTAAGATATGCCTATTACGCCTCGGATAATCCTTTGGAAACGGGTAGCACATTAGCTTCAGGCGGATTGGGGACTACCGGTGTAAAACCGACATATTTGATAACGGACAAAATTTTAAAACAGATTTTTAACTCATAGGGGGCAATGGCAGAAAAAGAAGTACCAAACCAACAAAACAATTCGGACGAAATAGATTTGGGACAATTGTTCCGGATGATCGGGAACGGATTCAATAACTTGTTTAGGGCCTTTTTAAGGGCATTTCTGTATTTGAAGAAAAATGCCGTAATCCTTTTAGGTTTAGTGATAGTAGGTGCCGGGATTGGGTATGGCCTAAGCACGATTATTTCTAAAAAGTTGAAGACGGAGGTCATCGTAAGGCCCCAATTGGACAGTAAGAATTACCTGTACGATGTGATAGATGAGATACAGGCGAACCTAGGTGCTAGGGATACTGTATTTTTTGAGTCCATTGGATTAGCAGATATCAGTTTTGAAGGTTTGGAGGTTTCTATAAGCAAGGTAAAATCCGATGGAGGTGATGAGGGTGATAGCCAGTACTTGGAACTGTTACAGAGTTTTGAAAATACAGAGGCCATTTCCGATATTGTTAGGGCGGAACTGCAGAATAAGAGTTCCTTTAACCACAGAATCCTATTTTTGTACAAGGATGCCGCTCAGGGGCAGGATTTTGCAGAAAAAATCATGAACTATATTAACGGTAACGCTTATTTTCAAGGACTCATCACCATTTATAGAACAAATGCGACCTCAAGAATAGAGGAAAATAAACAGCTTTTAAAGCAAGTAGATGAAATTATCTCCAACTATGCCAAAAATATGGGAGAAAACAACGCATCTGCGGGAAATGAGCGGATTGTCCTGGATAATAAGGAAACGGTGAACATAACCGGTTTGTTTGATCTGAAGAATAGCCTGATACGGGATATTGAGTCTAAAAAGATAGAACTGGAAGACCGCAACGAGATTATAAAAGTCATTAACTTCGGTAAGCCCCAGCCCGTTCAGACATCTTTCTTTGCTAAGGCAATAGTGCTTGTGCCTTTAGGTTTGATTGGAATTTTCTTTTTGGTTTCATTTTTGAGATATCTTAATAACAAAGCCTCAGAAATACGATAAATGAGTTTTTCCAACGAAAAGAAAACGGTGCTGGTTACCGGCGGGGCAGGTTTCATAGGAAGTAATTTTATTCCTTTTTTTCTGGACAAAAATGAGGCTTATGGCGTCATAAACCTGGACAGCCTTACCTACGCAGGAAACTTGGACAATCTCAGGGGATTAGAAAACTCAAGCAGCTATAACTTTATTAAAGGAGATATCTGTGACCAAGGACTTGTAGAAAACATCTTTAAGGAATATAGTATTGATGCCGTAATTCATTTTGCGGCCGAGTCCCATGTAGATAATTCCATTACCGCTCCGGACAGTTTCATTAAAACCAATATAGAGGGGACTTTCACGTTGCTGGAAGCTGCAAGAAAGCATTGGGGAGAAAATAATGAGTACAAACGGTTTCATCATATCTCGACCGATGAGGTCTATGGTAGTTTGGGAGCTACAGGGTTTTTTACGGAGGAAACGTCCTATGCCCCTAATAGCCCCTACAGTGCTTCCAAGGCTGCATCTGATTTTTTGGTGCGAAGCTATCATCATACCTATGGTCTAAACGTTGTTACGACCAACTGCTCCAATAATTTTGGCCCCAAGCAGCACGATGAAAAATTAATACCGACCATTATAAAAAGAGCATTAGCCCTTCAAAGCATACCTATTTACGGTAAAGGAACAAATGTTCGGGACTGGCTTTATGTTATAGATCATTGCGAAGGTATTAATACTTCATTTCACAGCGGAAGGTCTGGGGAGACCTACCTTTTAGGCGGCAATAACGAGTTCACGAATATAGGGATAGCAAAAAAGATTTGTAACATTTTAGATAAGGTACAACCAAGACGTGATGGAAGTTACAGCGAACAAATTGCCTTTGTAGCTGATAGAAAGGGTCACGATTTTAGATATGCCATAGACGCATCAAAAAGCAAAATGGAATTGGGATGGAGCGCAAGGGAAAGTTTTGATTCCGGATTGATGAAGACTGTTACTTGGTATTTGGATAAATACGGCAAAATTTAAAATCAAAAAGACAAGAACAATAATAAAACAAACACATGAAAGGAATAGTCTTGGCAGGGGGATCCGGTACTCGTTTGGCGCCGTTGACATTGACCATGAGCAAGCAGTTGATGCCGGTGTACGACAAGCCAATGATATACTATCCTATCTCCACCCTAATGTCGGCAGGAATCAAGGACATTATGATCATCACAACGGCAATGGATGCGCCAGTATTTAAGAAGCTGCTTGGGGACGGTTCGCAATTGGGATGTTCCTTTACCTATGCTGAGCAAGACGAACCCAAAGGTTTGGCCGAGGCCTTTATCATTGGAGCGGGATTTATAGGTAAGGATAAAGTAGCGCTTATTTTAGGTGATAATATTTTTTATGGCTCCGGTCTTTCCGATTTACTGCGAGAAAACAATGATCCGGACGGCGGTATCATTTATGCCTATCACGTAAACGACCCCAAAAGATATGGGGTGGTCGATTTTGACGGGGATGGCAATGCCACTTCAATAGAGGAGAAACCGCTTTCGCCAAAGTCCAACTATGCCGTTCCCGGCATTTATTTTTACGATAACCATGTCATAGATATTGCAAAGAATATAAAACCTAGCAAACGGGGAGAATTGGAAATTACCGATGTAAACAAAGCCTATTTGGATGCTGGGTGTTTAAAAGTAAGTGTATTGGACAAAGGAATTGCTTGGTTAGATACTGGCACCTTTACATCCCTGATGCAGGCCTCCCAATTTGTTCAGGTCATAGAGGAAAGGCAGGGGTTAAAAATTGGTGCCATTGAAGAAACCGCTTATAGCATGGGTTATATTAACAAGGAGCAGCTTCATAAACTGGCCGTACCGCTTCTCAAAAGTGGTTATGGGGAGTATTTAATGGGTCTGGAATAGACTGATTATTATATTCAGGGCATCAACGACAGGTTAGTTTTAATGAAAAACCTCAAGTATGAATGGAGCTGAAAACTAAATATTTTAGGGGTAATTGAGGTGTAGTTGCCATTTATAACCTAACAACTAAAACGGAGAGCATCTTCATTTTTTTAGCACAAAATAAGAGCATGGATAAAGGAGACTTTTTAGGGTTAAGAATTATCGTACTTTTGTTTTAAAATCCTAAAGAATTTAATCTTAAGATGTAAATAATATGCAGGCTCAAAATTTTTATGCCCACGAAACTGCCGTAATTGATGCAGACTGCAAAATTGGGGAGGGTACAAAAATATGGCACTTTTCTCATATCATGTCTAACTGCGTTATTGGACAAAAATGTAATATTGGACAGAATGTAGTAGTTTCGCCCCAAGTTGTATTGGGCAATAATGTAAAAATTCAGAATAACGTTTCCATTTACACAGGTGTTATCTGTGAGGACGATGTTTTTTTGGGCCCTTCCATGGTATTTACCAACGTAATAAACCCCAGGAGCGCTATAAACAGAAGGGATGAATACGCTAAAACGGTGGTCAAAAAAGGGGCTTCTATTGGCGCCAACGCTACCATTGTTTGCGGAAATGACATTGGTGAATACGCCTTTATAGGTGCCGGTGCGGTAGTCACGAAAGGTGTTCCCGACTTTGCGCTTTTGGTCGGTAACCCGGCCCGTCAAATAGGTTGGGTTGGTGAGTATGGGCATAGATTAAAATTTAACGAACAAAACGAAGCCGTTTGCCAAGAAAGCGGTCAAAAATATCGGCTTGAAAATAATATGGTAACCAGAATCGCTTAGCATATGACTATAGGTTTGTGCAACTTATAACACCATCGTTGCGAAACCAAGAAATAGATTATATAAGCACAACTTTGATAAAATCACTAAAATGAAAAATTTCGCATTGATCGGTGCAGGTGGCTATATTGCTCCAAGGCACATGAAAGCAATAAAGGACACTAATAATAATTTACTTGCCGCTTTTGACAAGGGAGATAGTGTTGGTGTAATTGATTCCTATTTTCCCAATGCCGATTTCTTTGTAGAATTTGAACGATTTGATCGTCATATAGAGAAACTAAAATATGAAAAAGACCAATTTTTGGATTTTGTAAGTATTTGTTCGCCCAATTATCTGCACGATGCCCATATTCGCTTTGCCTTGCGCTCCGGTGCCGATGCCATCTGCGAAAAGCCCTTGGTGCTTAATCCTTGGAACATAGATAAGCTTAAAAAGGTAGAAGAGAATACGGGCAAAAAAATCTATAATATCCTGCAACTGCGAGTACACCCAAGTATTATAGCACTCAAAGAAAAGGTTAAAAATGCAAAAAAGGACACCAAGTTTGAGGTAGACCTTACTTACTTAACCTCTCGTGGGCACTGGTATTACACTTCTTGGAAAGGGGACCATAGTAAGTCTGGTGGCATTGCTACCAATATTGGTGTGCATTTTTATGATATGTTGTCCTGGATTTTTGGAGATGTGCAAGAGAATATCGTCCATGTGCATGAAAAGGATCGTGCAGCAGGGTATCTGGAGTTCGAGAACGCCCGCGTGCGCTGGTTCTTGTCCATTAATTCAGAACACTTACCAAAGGAAATTAAAGAAAAAGGGCAGACCACTTTCCGTTCCATAACTATAGACGGGGAAGAATTGGAATTTAGCGGCGGTTTTGCAGATCTGCATACCATGGTCTATGAAGATATTTTGAGCGGTAAGGGGTATGGATTAGAAGCGGCTAAAACAGCCATTGAGATAGTTCACGACATTAGAAATTCAGAACCTATTGGCTTGAAAGGGGAGTATCATCACATGGCTAAATAAATTCTTAAGGAATAGTCTCTCGGACATTAAAATAGTAGCTTTTGATTAATAGAATTTGGAAGAGGCTTTCGTCATCTGTATTTTCAAAAAACGTCATCACACTAATTACAGGTACGGCAATGGCACAGGCCATACCCTTAGCTATGTCTCCTATTTTAACGAGGTTATATACGCCCGACGACTTTGGTGTTTTGGCTATTTATATGTCTTTGGCCGCTGTTTTAACGGTATTCGTCTCTTTAAAATATGACTTGGCCATCATTATACCTGAAAAAGATTCGGACGCTGCCAATACTACCGTTCTTGCAATCGTAATCGCTACACTGATTTCGATAGTTATATTTTTCTTGGTTTTCGGTTTTAATGACCGCATAGCTTTCCTTTTGACCGATGACAAGGAAATACAACCAGAACTGGCTAGATGGCTCTATTTTATTCCTTTTTCTGTTTTTTTAATGGGCTTGTTCAACGCTTTAAGCTTTTGGTTCAATAGAAAGGTCGCCTATAAGAAAATGGCGGTGAGTAAAGTATCCAATAGCTTTGGCAATGTAGGAGGGCAATTGGCTATGGGAGCTGCAAAGCTTACGCCGCAAGGGTTGTTGTTTGGTTTTGTTGCAGGTAGGTTGGTGTCTGTAATGTACTTGATAGCAGCATTTTTAAAAAATAGAGATATCGCTTTTAGTGGTGTTTCCAAAGAAGGGATTAAGGGTATACTTAAGCGCTACAAACGTTTTCCTTTATTTACGATGCCTGCAGAGGCCATAAACGTTATTTCTAACCAAATTCCCGTAATAATAATAGGTAAATTTTTTGGGGGCGGGGCATTGGGCAACTATGCACTTATGGAAAGAATATTAAGTGCTCCCATAAGTCTTTTGGGAAGATCCGTTTTAGATGTGTTTAAGCAAAAAGCTAGTGAAGATTTTATAAGAAATGGTGAGTGTAGGTCTATATTCGTAAAAACGTTTAAGACACTAGCTTTACTGGCTATGGTGCCTACCTTGGCATTATTTTTTTTATCACCCATTGTATTTAGCATTGTATTTGGCGAGGAATGGCAAATGGCCGGCGAATTCGCACAGATTTTATCGGTGCTCTTTTTTTTTAGGTTTGTTTCCAGTCCCTTAAGTTATATGTTCAATATTGCAGAAAAACAACATTTGGATATGATCTGGCAGATAGGACTTTTGATAGCCACAACAATATCGTTTTATATTGGAATACAAAAGAATGACTTAAAACTTGCACTTATATATTTTACGGGCCTATACTCTATAATGTACACTATAAACCTATATTTGGCCTATGAGTTTTCTAAGGGGGATACAGCATCTAACTAACAAATGGTAACTATAATAGATTATAAAGTCGGTAATTTGGGGTCTATCCAAAATATGTTAAAAAAAATAGGGACTTCTTCCTTGATTACTTCAGACCCTGAGGAAATTAAACAGGCCACAAAATTAATTTTACCTGGCGTTGGAGCATTCGATTCTGGAATTAAGAGCCTTAAAGAACATAATTTATGGAATGTGCTCCATGATAAAGTTTTGTTGGAACGTACACCTGTTTTAGGAATATGTTTGGGCATGCAGCTATTGTGTAATAAAAGTGAAGAGGGAAAAGAGAAAGGTCTGGGTTGGATAGATGCAGAAGTAATCAAATTTAAACCTGAGGACAGAAGCTTTAAGACACCTCACATGGGTTGGAACCATACCAAGTATAGTGCGGAGAGTAATTTGTTCAAGGATATGTACGCCGACCCTAAATTTTACTTTGTACATTCCTTTTATGTAAAGGCAAATGATGAAAGTAGTATCGCCAGAACAACCT
>Ga0136560_1001869_pt1 | contig 10791 bp, 7 predicted proteins | sample AntRauMeHopE1497_FD_104925 | JGI IMG/M metagenome (GOLD analysis project Ga0136560, IMG submission 104925) | Saline lake microbial communities from Rauer Islands, Antarctica - Metagenome Hop E1 #497 | ecosystem: Environmental > Aquatic > Non-marine Saline and Alkaline > Saline | place...
ACCAGGCCCCCCGGTCGGGCGGCCGCGAGGATGCACGGGACAGCCGGGCCGCGCGCCCGCATCCCAGGGATGAGGACCGTGCCAGCGCCTCTGAGCGCGCGGGAGTGACATGGGGGCGAGTCGAGCCGAGCAAAAGCGCGCCGGTGTCGGCTGAGGCCGCCAAGGCCCTAGAAGCCGCCGTCTTTGGGCGCGCGGACGAGGACCGTGCGGAAATGGATGCCGAGGACAGCCGGCGCCGCCAGCTCATGCGCCTGAGGGCGGCAGCGGCGCCTTCGTTGCCGCCCAAGCCATTGCCGGCCGCCTTGGCACCGGCCCCGGCATCGGAGCCGCCTGCCCTCCCCCAAGCGCTTGAAGAGGCAGATGGAAGCGACAGCGATGGGAGTTTCGACCTATTCGCGGAGAAGGAAGAGGCCGAGCCGACTGCAGCGTCGTCGTCCGCCGCGGGGTCGTCCGCGGCGGCCGCCGCCGACTCGGAGGTGGCAGACGACGCGGAGGGCTACATGAGGCTGGCGCCCGGCGACGCCGTGGGCGAATCGGGGCGCTTTGTGGTGCAGCGCATCGCGGGGCAGGGCGTGTTTGCGACGGTCGCCATCTGCGAGGACCGGCGTGGCCAGACGGAGGACGCGGCCGCGGCCGCGGCGCGGGGGAGCGTGGGGAGCATCCCCGGGCGCGAGGGCTCGTCGGTGGCGATCAAGGTCGTGCGGGCGAACGAGCGGCTCCACGACGCGGCGATGAAGGAGGCGGGCATCCTCGCGTCCCTCGCGGCGGCGGACCCGCAGGACCGGCGGCACGTGGTGAGGATGCGCGGCTTCTTCGAGTGGCGCGGGCACGCGTGCCTGGTCTTCGAGCCGCTGCAGCTCAACCTGCGCGAGCTCGTCGACCGGTACGGCAAGAGCGTCGGCCTCTCTGCCTCGGCGGTCCGCACCTTCGGGCGGCAGCTCCTGCTCGCCCTGCAGCTGCTCCGCGCGCAGGGCGTCGTCCACGCCGACGTGAAGCCGCAGAACATCGTCGTGTCGTCGTCGCTGACGTCGTGCAAGCTCTGCGACCTGGGCAGCGCCTTCCGCGAGGACGGGCCCGACAACGTGCCCACCCCGCTGCTCGTCTCGCGCTACTACCGCGCGCCCGAGGTCATCCTGGGGCTGCGGCACACGCACGCGCTGGACCTGTGGTCGCTCGGCTGCGTGCTCTTCGAGGCCCACACCGGCTCGGCGCTCTTCACGGGGCGGGACGACTCGGACATGCTCTGGCAGATGATGGCCCTGCGCGGCCCGGTGCACGCCAAGCTGGTCCGGAGCCACCTACGGCAGTACGAGGAGTTGGGGCTGGAGCCGCTGTTCGACGCCGACCTGCGCTTCGTGCGGCACTCGAGGGACCCCGCCACGGGGGAGCCGGTGCGGAGGCACGTGGTGGTGACACGGGCCACGGAGGACCTGGGGTCGAGGCTCGTGCCGCCGACCCTCCACGGGCCGGAGCGGCGCGCGGCTCTGCAGCTGAAGGACCTTCTGGAGCGGATCCTGTGCCTGGACCGGCGGAAGCGCATCTCGGTGGAGGACGCGATGGCCCACCCCTTCTTCGCGGAGGAAGCGGGGAGGAGGGAGGCGGAGGCAGAGGCGGCCGAGGCGGCGGCGGGGGCGGCGGCGGCGGGCCAGGCCGCGAGGCACGTGCCTGCGAGGCTCCGCCCGGCGGCTGTGGCGTCGGCTGCGCCGTCCGCCGGCGCCGGAGCCGTGAGGCGGGCGCAGTGGCAGGGCTGGAGGCGGCGCTAGCGGCAGCCGAACGCAGTCGCTCGAAGCATCGCCAAACGCCTGATACGCTCACCTTCAATGGTGTCACACGAGCTCGCTCGCAGCCTGCCGATCGCAGCATGCAGAAGGCGGCGTCACAAGGCGCGCCGGACGCAAGCCCTCTGCAGCCGTCCTGCCGCTCTCCCACGCACACCGCGGCCGCAGCAAGCAGAGGGTGCGGCCACAATGTCCGGTGGCAAGTTCATCGACTACTACGCGCTGCTCGGGGTGCCTTGGGACGCCACGGAGGCCACTATCCGCAAGGCCTACCGAACGCGCGCCAGGCAACTGCACCCGGACAAGAACCGGGACGATCCCGATGCCGCCACCAAGTTTGATGCCGCGAAGCGCGCCAGGGACGTGCTCATGGATGCCACGGAGCGTGCGGCTTTTGACGGCGTGCTGGAGCGGCAGAAGCTTGCTGAGGAGCGCGAGGAGCGCGAGGGCGCGTCGCGCAAGGCTATGCGTGAGGACCTCAGAGAGCGAGAGGCGCAGGCGGTGGCGGCGAGCGCGGGGCGGGCAATGCGGGCCAAGGCGGCAGAGATTGAGCTGGAGGAGGCCAAGGCCGGGCTGCGCCAGTTCAAGCTCGAGCTCGCGAGGAAACGCAGGGGAGAGTTTGTGACGCCGACAACGGGCGACCGTGGCGCCGCCGATGTTCCCACGGGGGCGTTTGAGGACGACGCGGCATTTGCCTCGCTGCCGCTGGCCGCGAGAGAGCGCCTTGTTCTAGCGCGCCTGGACGCCCTTGCATCGTCCTCGACGCGCCTTTACGCTGCTCTTCCCCCAGGGTTCCTGGAAAGCCTTCCGGTGGCGTGCGAGGGCACGCGCTGAGGTCGGGGCGTCGCTGCTACCCCACGTGCGCGTGTCGCTGGCAGCGGCGGTGCGTGAGTGCCTGCGCCGAGCTTTGAAAACACTGTGATTGCGGGCTCCGTGATGTGATCGCCAATCACACCGGCGCGCCAGGCGCAGCCCCCTCCGAGTCGTCGTCGCGGAGCAACACCCCGTCGCTCTCCGCGCTGGAGCTGCCCTCCGACGCCGAGGCGCCGCGAAGTGAGCTGCCGCCGAGGGAGCGCGCCGGGGGGGGTGCGTCGGTGAATGGTGCAGCGGCGCCCTGGGTGGGGTCGCCGGCGCCGGTGATGGGAGGCGCGGTGTCGTCGTCGTCAGCAGCTTCGGCGCCGGCGCCGAGGGCGGCCGGGTCGGCGGTCCCGGCGGGGGTGTCCGCCTGGGGGACGCGGCGGAAGCCGGTGCGCCGGGCGCTGGGCTCCCCCAGCGGGGCGCAGCCGCACCGCCGCATCTGCACCCCGACGGCGATGCCTACCGCGAGGCAGCAGCCGCCGGTGATGACCGCGGTGGCGACGGACAGCGCCGTGACGCCCTCCGTGTTCCACCCGGGCGCGGCGGGGGCGGGCTCGCCGTCGCCCTGGGAGGGCAGCGGCCCCGCCGACGGGCCCACCGATGCTGTGGGGGCCGCCGTCGTGGTAGGGGCCGCCGTCATGGCAGGGGCCGCCGTCGTGGTAGGGGCCGCCGACGGGGAGGAGCCGGGCGAGGGGGTGGGGGTGGGGGTGGCCGCCGGGGGTAGGTCGCCCCACGCGCGCAGCGTGGCGTCCGACGGCGACGCGGCCTCCGACACGGCTGCGGCGACGAGGCGGCACGCCGCGCCGGCGGGCCCCTTCCCCGGCGCCACTCGCAGGGGCGGGCCGTCGAGGGCCGCCCCCGCACCGTCGCCGAGCGTCACCCGGTAGAGCAGGCAGAGCCCGTCGTCCGGCGCGATGACCGCGAGGACGCCGGCCGACGCGGCGCCCCCCGCCGCCCCCTGCGCTCTCCTCCGCACCGCCCGTGCGGGCCCTGACCCCGACGGCTGCGCGCCCGCCTCGGCGTGGGTGCTGCCGTCGCAGCCCGGTCTCACGAGGACGACGGTGGCCGACGCCGCGGCCGCCGACGCCGAACCCACCGCTCCCAGCTCCGCAACGCCCACCCGCACCGCCCCCGGCATGCCTGTGCCGTCGTCGGCCCTGCCTTCGGCGTCCACGGGCACGAGGGCGCCGGTCGACGCCTGGAGCGCGAGCGAGACGACACGCGACGCCGCCGACGCCGCCGAGTCGCCGAGCCCCCTTCCCGCGCGAAGTGGCTCTGCCTCCCCATCGAGCGTGACGCCCGCCCTGTCGGCGGCCGCCAGGAGCCGCTGCCTTCTCCTCTTCCTGCCTGGGGACGCCGCCGGGTCCGCCGCGGCCTCTGCCCCCAGCTGCAGCCACGACCGCACGGCCGCGAGGGAGGGCAGGGACCCCGACGAGGCCGACGCGGCGTCGCTCCACGCCGCCGACGCGTTGAGCGTCGCCTCCGCGGCCGGCCCCCCGACCCAGGCCACCGCCACGCGGCCTGCCGTCGCCAGGGCCCCCGCGTTCCGAACCGTCACCCGCAGCTGCTCCGCCGCGCAGGCGCCGTCGGCCGCGGCGGACCCGTACGCGCCGCCGGCCCACGGCACCGAGGCCGCGCCGCCCGGCGACGCGTCCGCGGCCAGCAGCGCCGACGTCGCGTGCAGAGCGTACCACGCCAGCGGCAGAGCCTCCCCGACGATGGTGGTGACGTCGTCGGCGGGGGTCCAGAAGCACGGCGCGTAGACGTCGCCGGCGTGGCCGGACGCCTGGGCGCAGGGCAGCTGGCCGTCGGTGAAGAGCGGCCCCAGCTCGGGCGCGAATGCCAGCACCCCCTCGGCGTCGAGCATCCAGTCTCCCGCCTCCCCCGACGCCGCGTAGCCCACCATGGCCACGGCGGGGCCCCACTCCCACGAGTGCGCGTCCCACGCCGCCAGGGCCCCCGCCATGCCCGCCGCAACAGCCTCGATCCGACCCCGGGTCGGCTCCGCGGCGTACCGGGGCCCGCCGCCCGCCGCTGCGGTGGCGTACGGCGTGTTGATGCTCTTCCCGAACGTGTGAAGGTTCAGCGCGACGGAAAAGTTCCGCGCCGAAACCAGAAGCTTCATCCCGGCCGTCTCGCGCTCCGAACCCGCCTTGAGCCCACGGAACGACTCGTCGCATGGCGTCTTCCCGAACGTGTCGGCCTCGGTCCATCCGGAGTCGTAGTTCCGGTTCAGATCCACGCCGATGTCGCTGCTTGAGCCACTGCCGCGGCAGTTGAGCTGCGTCGAGTCCAGCCGATGCTGGTTTTTCCGGCGCATCGCCAGGTCCACCGACATCCCGGCCTCGATCGCGGCCGCGTTCATGATGTACGAGTCCGGGTTGACGGCCGGGACCAGCCACACGGCCCGGGACGCGAGCAGCGACACCACCTCGGGGTGCTCGGCCTTGTACCCGGAAGCGAGCTGCGATGCGAGCTCCACGAGGAGCCGAAGCCCTGGCGCCTCGCGGGCGTGGTGCATCGCATCCACAAGGATCTCGGAGCCGGACGCTCGGGCAGCCGTGGCGCCGCTCAGGGACGAGACTTCCGCAATGTCCGGGACGTCCGAGCGAGTCAGGCTCTGGCCGCCCCCGAGGGGCTGAGGCCCGGCCGCGGGGCAGTCACCGATGCAGAACGCCACGATGTTGTGCTGGGTGTCCATGCCCTGGGTCCGCGCGAGGTGAAACGGGCCGGCGACCACCGCCGGGAGCGCGCCGACCAGGTCTTCCAGGTAAGCCACCGACTCATCCAGGCGCGGGTTGCCGCGGACGGTGTACTGGGGCAAAAGGGGCAGTCCGTTCGCCCCAAGCGCTCTTCCTGTCGTCACTGCCAGGGTCGAGATCAGCACGCCCAGGAGCGCGAGGCACGTGACGGTCATGGCCGCGGCCGCGCCACACTGCTGGCGCCGCGTGCAAGACGTCGTGCCCGAGCCCGCTTGCCTGAGGCGTGAGGCGGCGCCCTGGTGGTGGTGGTTGAGAGTGCAGGTGCGTGAGGGCAAAGCGTTTCCGGTGATGGGGCATCGCTGGTTGCTCCCGCCCGCACGCCCGCGCACTCGCGCGCGCGACGCTTTTCTCCTCACAGGCTTCGGATGGCACTCTTCCCTAGCAGTGCGCCCGGCGCCTGCAGCTTCTGAAAGCTCACAGAGCGCCGGGTGCACGCCCATACCCGGTTGCGCCTTCCGTCCGAGCGGCTTTCGCCGCCCGGCCCGCCCGCGGGAGCGGGGGGGTCGCTCGCAGCGGAGGAATCATTCCTTCCGGCTGCCTCAAGCCTCGGCCTTGGCGTCGACGTCGGCGTCCGCCGCGGTGGCCTTGGGGGCCGCGGCAGCGCCCGCGGCGGAGGCCGAGGCGGCGCCGCCAGCGGCGGTGGAGTCTCCCCAGACCTCTCCCGCGTCGTGGAAGCGGTGCTCGAGGAGCATGTGGCTCTCGGGGGGCAGGCCGACGCAGGCGCGGAGGAAGTTTCCGATTGCCTCGCGCTGGCGGAAGAGGGAGTTGACGACGGGGGTGCCGGGGGGCACGAGGGGGGCCTTGAGCATGTAAGAGAGGAGGGAGAGGACGGGGTGGAGGCGGTGGGGCTCGGCTTCGCCCTCGCGCTGGATGGTGACGCGCTCGCAGAGCTCGGCGAGGACGACTAGGTCGAGGATGAGGGGGGCGGCGAGCAGGCTGTCCTCGCACGTGTTGTGGATCACTGCGCGGGTTGGGAGAGGGGAAGGGGTTGGGGGTGGCGGGGGCTCGACGGGGCGGGGCGGACGAGGGCGGCGCGGCTGGGCGGACGGTGGGCCCGTGCGGTCTCACCCAGGGTGTTGTCGCCGCCCATGAAGATGTCGCTGGAGTACTCGTCGAGGGCGCGCTTGCTGTCGCCGACGTGGGGGACGTACTTGATGACGACGGTGTGGTCGGGGTGCTCCCCCTCGGCGTAGAGGAGTCGGTTGGAGGAGACCATGTCGTCGACGACGTTGCTCTTGGAGATCTCCTTGGAGCGGAAGGTCTTGGGGGCGCTGAGGTTGCGGCCGTCGTTGTTCCCCAGGTGGTTGTAGCTCACGATGGAGCGGGGCTTGATCCCCGCGGAGACGAGGAAGTCGACGAGGACGCTCTTGAGCTTGGTCTGGCCGCTCTTGAAGTCGTCGCCCGCGATGAAGACGCCGGCGGAGCGGGCCATGGCGACGACGGCGGGGACAAAGGTGTTCTGCGGGCTGCCGTTGATGTAGGTGCAGCCCTCGAGGACCGAGGCCACCGCGAAGAGGGTCGAGGGGGAGACCTCCTCGTGCCCCGCGTCGATGGCGGCCATGAGGTTGTCCGGGGTGTCGTTCAGGCCGGGGGCGACCTCGGCGAAGCGCTCCGTGTTGGCGGTCCAGAGGACGATGACCTTGTCGAGGCCGTTGGCGGCCTTGAAGGCGCGGATGTCGGCCCGCACGGCCTCGAGGCGCTCGCGCTTGGTGCCTGCGATGACGTTGTCGGCGCGCTCTGCCTGGTTGGAGGCGATGAAGTCGGGCTCGAAGATGGAGGGGAGGGGGACGAGGGCGTCCATCTCCGCGCGGAGCTGGCGCTGCAGGTCGTACGGGAGCACGGCGGCGCGCTCCATGGCCGCGCCGAGGGGCATGGAGGAGATGTCCCAGCCGCCGAGGACGACGTCGGTGGGGTTGAGCATGGGGACAACCGACGACATGGGCACGTAGACGTCACGGCCCGACGCCGCGTCGGCGCCCACGCGGACCGTAGAGGCCTGCGTCACCGAGCCGAAGAAGTCCGGCTTGTGCTCGCCGGTGCGGGAGCGCCAGGTGACGCCGAGCTTGTGAGCGAGCAGCGCGGCCGTCACGGTGGTGCCGTTGTTGCCGCCCCATCCCACGAGCATGACGCCGACCTGAGCAGAGAGATGGATACGCGGCGGGGGGGGCGATCGGGGGTCAGCAGCCGATGACAAGCGGAGCCGGCGCTTTTCCGCGAACACGGTTGAACGACGGCGGCCGCGCACCGCGGCGCGTGGGCTGGCTTCCTGGCACGATCTTCGCCCCATCGGCTCACCTTGGGGACGGTGCGCTCGGTCCGGATCGTCATCCGCGTGGTAACGGGCTCGACGCGGAGCGAGGGGGCGGGCGAGCCGGACGACTCGGTCATGACCACGCGCGTAGTCGTGTAGTCGTACTTGGCCTCGATCGCCTTCTCGGAGTAGGTCACGGCAGGTCCGTGCACATCAACGGGCGCGGAGCTGAACAGTGAGTCGGCCATGGTGATGAGGTCGACGGGGTTTTGTTGCTGGGGTTCTCAGGGTCAGAACTTGCGCGTGTCACAAGTTATGGTGCTGGCAGCCGTCCTCAAACACGCGGGTCATACAAGGATGGCAGAAAGCGACTGGCTTTGAAGCGAGGGGCTTCGTGCGCAGAGAAAAAGCAAAGTGATCGCCGCTCCGCCACGCTTGTTTGCCACCTCGGCTGTGCCGGCAGAGCCCGGCCTGAGCCTCGCCTGCGGGGCTGGGCGCACCCACCGCCGGTTTCTGACGCGAGGGGTCTGGTGCAATGAACGCTGCGTTCCGCCTTGCGGCGGTTGCGATGACCGGTGAGGCCAGCGGGGCTCCGCTCGGGCCGTGCTGTGTGCTTTCCGGCCGACGGGGCGCCAGCCACCTCGCACCAGGCGCCCCCGTGGACTTTGATCGCGTCGTTTGCATGGAGGGCTGATGTTTTCCTTCGGAAAGCCGGAAAGAGCCGCCAATAGCGCGGCTAGCGCAGGCATGAGGCGTCAGCAAGCATGCACCACCTGTGCTTTGCCGTCTGCGCGCTGCCACGCGGCACTGCTTTCTGTCATGTGCGCCCCGCAGGGAGGGTGACGGTTGCTGTGACTCCTCTTGCCGCTGCGAGTCTGGGTGCCAGGCTTCCGGCCATGGCGGCGGCCGGTGCAGCCGGCGCCCGCTTCGACTCGACGCACAGGAAGCGTGGGCGGATGATGAACAAGCACAAGTTGCGCAAGCTTCGCAAGAAGATGCGCAACATCGGTGGCGAGAACCAGAAGAAGAAGTGATGGGCCGGGCGTGGCCCGCCGGGCTGGGGCTTGATTGTGCGTACTGTGTCCGGCCGCAAGTCGACGCGTGTGCGCGCGCGCTCCCGCCCCCGGGCTGGGGCGTGGTGGAAAATGCATGCATGCGAGCAGTGGGCGTGCTCACACGCCCGCAAGGCCCGGTGCTGGCGCGCCCAAACTCTCTGCCGGGCTGCCGAGCTGCGCCGCTGCCACTCCGCCGCCGCCGCGCGTGGAGCGCCATGGACGATATCGGCGGCGCGGGAGACGAGGTACGCCACACACGTCGCATGAACCGCCTGGACGCGTGCGGGTGCGGCCGCCTGCGAGGCCCCAATTTTCCCAGCATCGCCTGGCTGACCTCTCGTCCTCCCGCAGTCGGCATTCGTCAACGAGGAGGTAGAGGGGATCATCGGGCCCGTGAGCGAGCACTGCAGCGCGGGTCATGCCGGCTCGTGCGCTCCCCTCCGCCGGGCCAAGCTTTTCAACGTCTTTTGCACCGCCGCAGATTGTTCACGCCGAGCTGAACGAGCAGGAATGGGACGACGCCAAAGTTCCTACATGGATGACAAGCATCACAGAGAAGAGCACCGAGGCGCTGGCCGGCCTCGGGAAGCCGTTCAAGTACCTTGGTGAGCTCGCGCTCGTGTGGCTGCGCGCCGCGGCGCCCTCCCCAGCGATTCGCGCAGTGGAAGTTCAGCCATGTGCTTACTGCTTCGCGCTGCGGTCCCGTCACGCAGTCACGTGCATGATCATGCAGGACACAGGCGCTGGGGTGTGCAGCACCCCCGTTGCGTCGTTTGACGGGGTCAGCGACGGCTTGGTGGCAATCTCGTGGCCCACGGAGAAGGCCAAGGAGACGGCCACCATGTATTGCATCGTCACCGTATGCGGGATGGCGATTTTCAGCCGCTGAGGGCGGACTTGCGTGCGGCGCTCCCTGGGCAAAATCTTGACTGACTGCGTCGCCGCTGCTCACGCGATGAGGGCATGATGTGGGCCGCGCTGCGTGGCGACGGCCACACACCCTCCCTGCCAGCCCGTTCGGGCGGGAGCGATCGACCGCATCGGGCACGTCGCGCCGCATCATCGCCCACCCACCCCTTGCCGGCCCCGTCACGCCTTTTTCCCGTCCCGCTCGGCCATGGCCTTGCGCAGCTGGGCCTCTGCCAGCCGCATCCGCTCCTCGTCCGACATCTCGCGCTGCCCCTGCCGCGCTGCCCTCGGCGCGACGCCTGCTGCCTTCGCCGCCGCCTCCTGGCCGGCTGCCGGCCGGATGATGCCACCGCGCAGCACCCCGCACACCTCCCGGAACTCGTCCCCCGTCAGGCCCTCCGCCTCGACCGCCCGCCCCCACGCAGCCCGCTGCCCCTCGTCGAGCTCCCCGGCAGCCGCGCCGGCCGCCGGCAGCCCCCCGCACAGCCCACGCGCCACCCACCCCACGCACAGCGACAGCGCTCGCCACTGCTTCGTCGTCAGCCGGCTCGCCGACCCGGCCCCCGTCGCTGCCGTCACCGGCGCCCGTGTCACATCGAACGACTCCACGAGACGGGACAGAGCCGCCCCGGCCTGTGCCGACCGGCCCCACGTCACACCGCCGTCGCGGCATGCCTGGCGGAAGTGCCTCGCGAGCTCTGCCAGCAGGGCGATGGCGCTCTGCTGCGTGCCGCGGCGGGGCCACAGCGGACTGGACCGCGCGCTGCCGGCCTCGGCCGCGGGCTTCGCGTCGCGTCTGCCCCGCACCGCAGCCTCTGCCGCCGCCGCCGCGCACCCCGCCTCGAGCCCGTCGTCCAGGGCGGAAGCCTCCGTGAGCCACAGCGTCTCACACGTCACCAGGAGCGATGAGGAGACCAACACTCTCTGGAAGGTCCCCTGCCACTCCGCCTTGACCTCTGGGGGCGCGATGGTGGGGTGTCGCGCGGCGCTCCTGTCCGCGGACGACGGAGGCACGGCGGCAGCAGCCGCGCCGGCGGCCGAGGCGGCAGCGACGGCGGCAGCAGCCGCGCCGGCGGCCGAGGCGGCAGCGACGGCGGCAGCAGCCGCGCCGGCGGCCGAGGCGGCAGCGACGGCGGCAGCAGCCGCGCCGGCGGCCGAGGCGGCAGCGGCGGCGGCGG
>Ga0136560_1001870_pt1 | contig 10790 bp, 5 predicted proteins | sample AntRauMeHopE1497_FD_104925 | JGI IMG/M metagenome (GOLD analysis project Ga0136560, IMG submission 104925) | Saline lake microbial communities from Rauer Islands, Antarctica - Metagenome Hop E1 #497 | ecosystem: Environmental > Aquatic > Non-marine Saline and Alkaline > Saline | place...
CCGCTGATGACGTCACCGCGCCGCTCCGCGAGCTGCTCCACCGTGCTGATGACCGCGGACACGGACGCGAACCCCGGGTCCCGCGTGGACATGACCAGGGCGGGGGGCGGCAGGCCCTGCGCGGCGGGGCCGCCGGCCGCCGCGTCAAAGAGCGCCGCGTCGTCGCCCTCGGCCGGACCCGCCGCCTGGCCGGTGGCCCGCTCCGCCTCCTCGGTGAGCTCCCACTCGTGGGCCTCCGCCGGGTCGCGCTTGGACTCCTCGGCCTCGCTGCCGCCCTCCAGCCCGTGTCCGCCCGCGTCGACGGCGTCCCGCTCGCTCCAAGCGTCGCCCGCCCACATGGAGTCCGGGATCACAGGAGCGCCGTCGGGAGGCGGGCCGGCCTCGGCGTCCGCCTCGGCCCGGACGAGCTTTGTTGCCTCCGCCTCGGCGAGATCCGGGCCGGCCCGCCGCCAGAGCACGGCCGCCTCGCCGAGAAGCGAAGCATCGACGCCCCGAGGAACCTCGGCGAGCCTCGCATCTGACCGCCTCAGGGCCAGGGCCGGCGGCTCCCGGGACCTGGCGGGCTTGCCGAAGCTCGAGCGGAAATACGGAAAGAACTTCTCGTTCAACCTCGACGGGTCCGACCACGACGTGACCCATCCCTGCTCTCGCTCCTCATCAAGGCGGGCGGCCTCGTCCCGGCGTCGTCTCGCAGCGGCCATCTGCGCGGGGCAGGCGCGGCTCAAGCAAACAAAGCTGGCGATGGGCCATCCCCCCTCGTCGCGTGCCTCAACCGCTGGCCCTCCTGCCGCGCTACGACCCGACCGCTTCCCCCTCGGCAATCGAAACCTCTGCATCGCGTTGTCTCTGCCACTTGGTGGATGCTCGCGGTCCGGCCGGGGAACGAGACCGGGCCGCAACGCGATGGCCTTGCCGTCAAGATGTCACCACACCAGCGCACGCACCGCCGCCTCGGCTGCAAGCCTCACATCAACGGCGCCTTGTATGTGTGTGCTCCGGTCGCTGGCCGCTGGTCCGGCCTGCGCGCTTCGGCGGGAGAGTGACCAAGCCGCGAGACGAGGCAACCCACCCGTCGTTGACAGGTTTTCGTGAGGCTCTGCCCCGGTCGCTCGGACAGGACCGCCGAGCCACGGCGCGCAGGCACACGATTCAGCGGCGGGTGCTCGCTCCCCGGTCACGCGCAGGTGCTCTCGCGGCCCGGGGTTGGCGACGGGTGACGGGCGGCGGATGACGGGCGGCGGGCGGCGGCACAGCAAACGCCAGCGAGCTAGAGCCTCGCGCGCCCCGCTCCCTCGCACGCGTCCGCCATCCAGTCGCCGACCACCTCATTGAGCCGCTCGATCTCCACCAGGAAGCCGTCGTGCCCGACCGGCGACGACAGCACGCTCAGGCTCCCGTGCCGCGCGCCCTTTGCCACGGCCGTCTGCATGGACAGCGGGTAGAGCCCGTCCGAGTCCACGCCCACCACGAGGAGCGGCGAGGCCAGCGACGCGAGGGCGGCCTCGACGCCCCCGCGGCCGCGGCCGACGTCCTGCGAGTCGACGGTGTAAGTCAGCGCCACGTAGCACCCGGGGTCGAAGCGTGACAGGAACTTGGTCCCGTGGTGGTGAAGGTAGCTCTCCACCGACCAGTACGGCAGGCCCACGCGCCCGGACGCCCCGGCGGGGGCAACGGGGACGGGCGCGGCGGGGCCCTGGGCGCCGGCCCTGGGCGGGGGCGGCGCGGCGACTCCTCCGGTGGTGTCGTACCGGGAGCCCGGGCCGGTGGCGCCGGGCTTGCGGGAGGCGGCGCACCACGTCCCGGCGCGGTCCTCCAGCGCGGGCGGGCACGCGCGGTGCGACCCGCGTCTCTCGAACTTGTCGGCGTAGCTCTCGGTGGACCGGTAGGTTAGCATCGCCGCCATACGGGCGATCTGCAGGCCCTGGTGCGGCGGGTGGCTCGCCGGGTACGTGCCCCCGCGCCACAGCGGGTCGGCGAACACCGCCTGCCGCTGCACCTCGTGCTGGCCTGTCGCCCAGTCCCTGCGGGGGTGGGGAGCAAGGGAGGGCGCGACAGCGGGCAAGGGCCGGGGGCGCGTGGACACGGGAAGGGGGGGCAGAGAGCCGGCAGCGACGAGGCAGCGCGCAGCAGCCAGCAGCTACGGGTGCTCGTCTCACGGGTGCCTGGCGCAGCCGGCGACGGCGCAAACGGCCCGGACCATCTCCGGCCCGCCTTCGAGCGCGACCTCGAGGGCAAGCATGGCACCCATGGAGCCACCAATCGCGAGCGCCAGGCTGCGGACCCCCAGGAGCTCGCAGCCGCGCAGCATCGCGCGGGCCTGGTCGCGCATCGTGACCGGCGCGGGGAATGCCGCGAAGCCACCCTCGTCCATCGGGGACGACGACCCGTACGGGGACCCCAGGAAGTTGAAGCACACGATGAAGTACTTGGACGTGTCCAGGCAGCGGCCGTGTCCGGCTGCCGGGGCGGCCTCACCGCCCTCCTTGGCGCTGAGCATCTCGCCCCACCAGGTGTGCACCTGCGAGTCCGACGTGAGAGAGTGCCCGACCAGGACGCCGTTCGTCCCTTGCGGGTTCAGCTTGCCGTATGTGGACGCCGTGAGGGTGGCGTCGTCGAGCGCGCGCCCGCACTCCAGCTCAATGCGGCTGATCCGGACCTGCACGGTCCCGTCTGGCGCGCCCATGGCCATGCGCCCGCCGCCCGAGTCAGCCGCCGCCATGGTCTGCGCGCCAGTGGCAGAGTGAGGCGCAGGGTGCGAGGCCGTGCGCGTGGTGCAGCGGTTCTGCCGGAATCTTCGGTCGCCCTCGCACTCGCGCAACGGGCCTCGCCGCACCGGCACACAGCTGGTGGTCAGAGCTTTGATTCCCTCGCCTCCTCGACGTGCTGGAGGATGATCCCGAAGGCGTCCTGGTTGGTTTCCGGGTAGTCCGACTCCTCGAAGGAGTTAATCGCCTTCCAGCTCGCTGCCACAGCCTCCATCTCGAAGCCCTTGGCCGCCTTGTTCTGCGCCTCGGGGAAGAACGCGCCGCGGGAGCGCTGCCGGCGCAGCTTCCCCGCCCACCCCGCGCCGCACTCGATCACCGCGCCGTTGTCGGCGCACGTCTCGTGGCAGAGGAAGGCCACGATGGGTGCGACCAGGTCCGGCCGCAGCGCCGCCAGGAGGTCCTCGGGCAGGACCGTCTCTGTCATGCGGGACGCCGCCACCGGGCAGACGACGTTCACTCCGATGTTCTTGCGGCCGCCCTCGATCGCGAGAGTGTTGGTCAGCCCGACGAGCGCCATCTTCATCGCGGCTGCGGGGCGAAGGGGGGATGGTGAGCGCGGCGGCGGAAGGGCGGGAGGGTGTGGGCGCGGGAGCGAGCCGGCGCAGTGGCCGCGAGCGGGGGGACCCGGCCGCGCCTTCCTGGGGGCACCAGCCGTCCTGGCGCTGACGTAGCGCCTGGTGCGCCGCTCACCGTAGTTTGCCTGCCCAAAGTTGCCGTACAGCCCGGCGGCGGAGGAGGCCATGACCACGCGGCCGTACGACTGCGCCCGCATGTGCGGCCAGGCCGCCCGCGTCACGGCAAACGTGCCCCGAAGGTGCACGCGGTACACCGCATCCCTGTGGGCGGGACAATCAAGGGAGCGAAGACTCTTGGCGAGGCGTGCGGCGCTCGGCGGGGTTCGGCGCACGGTCGCCTCCGGAGCGCTCACCAGTCCGCCAGGGTCATCTTGTGGAAGGTGACGTCGCGCAAAATTCCCGCGTTGTTGATCACGATGTCCACGCGCCCCCAAGCCTTGACCGCTGCGAGGCTCGGAACGGGGCAGATCCGTGGCGTGAGAGCGCGGCGCCCCGCGGGCGGCGGCGGCCGCGCGCAGGAGGCTCACCCGCGTCGACGATATCCGCGCCGTCCTCCACCGAATGAAAGTCGGCCAGGGCGGTGCCGCCCGCCTTGGTGATCTCTTCAACCACCGACGCCGCGGGCCGGGCGCTGCCGCCGACACCGCCGAGGCTTCCTCCGAGGTCGTTGACAAGCACCTGCGTGGCAGACGGACGCAGCATGAGCCCGTGTCGCTCGCTTTGCGATGCGAGCTGCCGGGGGCCGCCCCAAGACCCCGGGGGAAGGCGGGGCTTACCTTGGCTCCCCTGGATGCAAGCAGCAGCGCGTACTCGCGGCCGAGCCCGCCGCCTGCCCCGGTCACAATAGCCACCCGGCCATCAAAGCGAAGGGGAGCGGCGGCAGCGGCTGCCATGACGCTCGGGGTGTAGCTCGGCCCCCCTCGGGCGCTGCCTGCGTCGGGCGGAGCTCTGCGTCAGCCGCCCAACCCGCCGCCGGGGCGCACAGCCAGCAAAGCCGGCGCGACCTGGAGAGGCCGGTTTTGCACGGGACGGCGGAGGAAGCGAGGCGCGCTCTGGGGCAGGACGCGCACGGCAAAAGGGGGGCCGATGGCCGCCTGCGCGCCTGAGCTTCGTGCTGCGGTGGTTCGGCTCGCGGCCCGTGCCTCGGGCACGCCGGTCGTGGTGGTATGCCCCCGCTGGCTGGCCCGAGGCCCGCGCCTGGGAGCGCTGCGCGCCCATAGCAGGCCGCTGACGACTGCCGCGCCCGCCTTTCGCCCGGGGTTGTCCGCCCCCGTGGCCGACAGGCTGATGCGATGCGCTGATATCAGGGCTGTGCTTGGCCGCGCCGGCGATGAGGTCCTGTCCGGCCCCGATGCGCCTTCGCTTGCCGGAGCCGCCGGCGCGGCGGACACCGATGCCGCGTCGCGGTTGCTGGCGGAAGCCGCCGGCGCCCTGCTCCACGAGGGCGCCGCGGGGGCAGCGCCGGCCAGGCAGGGGCTGCAGCTGCTCCTGGCGTGCTCAGCCCTGGCGGGCGACGGCGGCGGGGTCCCCGCCGCCTCGGCGCTCCGCCGCTGGCCCGGCGGCCTCGCCCGCGCCGCGGAGGACGCGGCCTCGGCGGTTTGCCTCGCGCTGTCGGGCGAGGGCGGGCGCGGCGCCGCGGAGGCGCTCGTGTGGGCCGACGCGAGGGCCGCCGCGTCGCTCCTTCGCGCTGCGATGCTCGTGCCAGCGCGACACGGCCCCGCGGCGGCAACCCCGGCGTCGGCGTCGGCAGGGGCCGGGGCTCAGGCCCCGGCGTCGGGCTGCCTGGAGCGGGCGGCGCACGGTCATCCCTCCGCCTCGCCCCCGCAGCGGCGCCGCTCGGGCGGCGGCGCCTCGGCGTACGCGCAGCTCGCGGACGCGGAGGGGACCGCCCCAGCGGCCGAGCGCGCCGCCGCCGCGCTCGCTGCCTCGGTGACCTCTGCCGCCTCGGCCCGCCTCGCCGGCCCCCTCTCCCGCCCCTCCGGCCGCCGAGTTGACGCGCGACGCGACCGGGACGGCGGCTTCTGGGGCGAGAGCGTGCCCGCCCTCACCGACGACGCACTCGCCTCTACCGAGGCGGCAGAGCTGCTGATGACGTCGTGCTCCCCATCCATGGCCGCGTCACCCCTGGTCGGCGCTGCCCTCGCCTGCCTCCCCGCGTCGCTCCTCCGGGCCGCCACCGACGAAGCCCTGTCATGGTGGCCCCTGACCACCGTCCTGGTTCTGCTCGACGCCGTGGCGGCCGGCTCGGCCGCCGTGAGGGCCGCGACGTTGCCGGCCGGCGGGGCCGATGCCGAGGCGAGCGACGCTGTGCTGCCCGGCCCCGCTGCGCGGTCCGCAGTGGCGCCCGCTGGCGTCTGGGTGCGGCTCATCGAGGCTGCCGTGGTTCGGTCGTCATCCTTGTCGTCCCCCCTGACCGGGGGTCCCGATTCGGCGCAGCTGTGCCGCATCGCCGCCGCCCTTGCCGCCTCCGGTGTGCTCTCTGACGCGAGCGTGAGGGCGAGGGGCCAGGGCGCCCGGCGCGCCGCGGCGGCGGCGTCTCTGTCTCTCGTCCGGCTGCACCGCTTGGCGGAGCGGCGGGGCGGGCCCGGGGCGGGGCCGGGGGCGACGGGCATGAGGAGGGGCGCCGCGGAGACGGCACGGTGGTTCGATGGGTCTGTGCGGGCGGCCGGCTGGGGTGCCGCTCCATGCAGCGACGAGCTGGCTCGGCTCGGCGCTGACGCGGCCAGGGCCCTCGACTCTGCCGTGCGGCTGCTGCCGTCGCTGCCGCTGCCAGCCATGCGGCGGCGCCACGACACCGGTCGGCCGGACTCGGTCGAGGCGCTGCGAACGCCTGAGGCCGGGTGGAGGAGGCAGCTGCTGCCCCGCGACGGGGGGACCGCGGCCGGGGGGTCGCAAGCCTGGGGGGGGCGGTCCGGGGTGGCGCTGCTCGGCCCCGCACCCTCGGTGGCGAGGCTCGTGCCCGCGGGCGACGCTGACGTGTTCCTGCGACGGGCCCGGCGCCGGGGCTTCCCGGGGGGGCGGTTCGTGGCCGGGCCGGGCCCCGCCCCGGGCATGCTGAGCGTGGTAGAGCCGCTCGCGCGCGGGCGGCCGCCCCTGGCGCGTTCGGGCGCCCCGGTTCTGACGGTGGCGGCTGCGGACCCGGAGGCGGACGCGGCGCTCGGCGGTGCCGACGCCATCGACGCGTGCGTGCGCGCGGCGCTCGACGGGGTGAGCGGCGTGGCGTCGCTCTGGGGCTCGGACCTCCCCGAGTCGGCGGAGGGGGACGAGATAGAGGCTGCGGCGGCGGCGGCGGACGACGACGCCGACGATGCCGTGCTCAGCTCGGATCCGTCTGTCGACGCGATTCGTGAGTACTGGCGCGAGCAGAGGCGGTCGGGGCAGGGCGCGGCGGTGCGGACGGTGCTCGGGCGGAGCGAGGCGACGGCGGCACTGGCGGCCTCGGGCGGCGGCCGGTGTGCCCCGTGGAGTCCCGCGTGGGAGGGCGACGAGGCGGCGGCGTGGGTGGACGCGCCGGCGGAGACGGGGGAGGAGGATGCGTGGGAGAGGGCGACAGAGGCGCTGCTAGACGCCGCGACGGCGCCCCGCCCGCCGGGTGGCTGGGTGCCGGGCGGCGCGGCGCAGGGGCCGGCCGAGGAGAGCGGCGACGACGCCGGCGTACCGGGGGCGGACGCGGCCCTCGCGGCCGCCGCGGTGGTATCCCTGCTCTTCACGTCGGGCCCGGAGCGCGCGGCGGAGCTCGCCGTGGCGGCGTGGTCGCCGGCCGAGCCCCGCTCGGACAGCGGCGACGACGACGTGGCGGCCCTCCTCGTCGCCGGCTCCACCGCTCTCTACGGTCAGACGTGCCCCCCCGCGCTCCGCCACGTCCTTCACGACGCCGGGGCGGCTCTGCTGCAGAGCCTGGAGGACTCGGCGACGGGGAGCGACGACCGCTCGGCGGCGACGGCGAGCCTTTGCGGCCTCCCCGGCGCGTCGGCCCTCCTGGCCGGATCGGCGGAGCCGTACGGCGTGTCGCTGCGCCGTGCCCGGGCCGGCGCGTCGGCCTGGTTCGCCGCCGCGGCGCGCTCGGTGCAGCTCCACCCGGAGGCCTTTGTCGCGGCCGCGGCCGCGGCGGTCGAGGCCGTGGAGGAGCCGCCCGCGTCGGAGGAGCCGGGTCGCACCGGGCCCATGGGAGTGTACGTCCCCCGGGGGTTCCCGCTCCACCGGCCACAGCCGCAGGCGTCCAGGCTCGACGCTTCGGCGGCCTCGTCGCTCCGGCAGGGGGCCTGGGTGGAGCTGGAGGCTGCCGGGAGGCCTGGGCCGGCGGCGATGGACGCCGCGTCGCTCCTCGCTGAGGCGCTGGGGACGGCCCTCGTGCGCGCGGCGGCGGAGGGAGGCCCGCGGGTCAAGGCCGCGCTGCGGGACGAGGCGACGGCGTCGCTCCATGCCATGGCTGCCATGGCGCGGTGGGAGTGGCCGGACGGCCAGCTGCTCGCGGCGGCCGGGGCGGGGCCGCCGTCGAGGGCCGCGCGGCGGGACATCGCCGCGAGGCTGCTGAGTCTTGGCGCCGCCGCGTGACTTTGTCGGTGCCGCGCAAGCCCGTTTCGGCGGTGCGCTGCCGATGGCGCGCGAGGCGTGGTCGCGGGCGCTTGCCCTGCGGTTGAGCGACAGAGGCTTCGGCACTTGCACCGGGTCACTCGCGCTCGGCTCACGCGGTAACGGCTGGCTTTGACAGAACTGTTCGAAGCGGGGCCGCGAGGGGCTAGCCGCAGACACAAAACCTTCCGTGACGCTGGCTGGGACGGATCCCCGCTAGGCCGGGGTGAGCTCCATCCGGTTCGGCTCCGCGGCGGAGGGCGGCGGCGCCGGCCTCACTGAGGGGCTGCGCTGCGCGTGGATGAGCTCGAGCATGGTGGTGAGGTCGGGGTCCCTGGCGGTGCGGCGCATGTGCTGCACTGCCTCCATGGCCGTGGACGGCTCCACGCCGAGGGAGGCGGCCATTGCGAGCAGCTTCTGGAAGCGGAGGGCGAGGTTGAAGCTGGGGACCCAGCCGAAGGAGCCTGAGAAGGCGTCCATCGGGGACCGGAACAGGGCGAAGAGCGGCTGGTGAAGCGCCGTGCGCCCGGCGCCCGTGGCGGCGGCGGCCACGGACTCCGCGGACAGGGAGCCGCCGCCGGACACGGCGAGCGCCTCGTCGTCGGCGTCCTCCACCCCCGGCACCCCGACGCTGCGGCAGCGCACCATCGTCTCGGGGCCGAAGAACCCCTGCTCCAGCCACTCGCGCATCTGCCCCACCGGGAACGGCCCCTGCTCCCGCCCGAAGTCGTCGATGAACGTCCACTGCGTCGGCTGCCCCTCCAGGTACAGCGGCCAGACCCGGACCGGCCCCTGCGCGGGGGCTGGCGCCGTCGCGCGCGGGGCTTGGGCCATGGCCGCCCGCCCCGCGGCCGCCCTCGCACGTTCCTCCTCCTGCAGCTGCAGAGCCAGCGCGAGGCTCGCCCCGTCGTCGTCCTCTGGCCTGCTGGGCGCCCGGGGCCGCGGGTCCGACCCGCTGACCGGGGCGAGGGTGAGCGCGGCCCGTGCAGCCTCGATGCTCGACGCAAGCCGCTCGGCGTCCGAGGCGCCGGAGCAGACGAGAGTGAAGGTCGACGACCGCCCGGCCGCCACCGCGCACGCCCGCTCCCGGATGCCCCGCAGCCAGGCCGCCCGCCCCGGGCCGTCGGCGGCCCGGAACTCGTGGAACGTCGAAACGGTACGGACCACGAAGTCGCGCTCCGCTGAAACCGCCGCCTCGGGGCCCGAGGCCGACGGGGCGGCCTCTTCGGCGGAGACCCACGGCCCGTCGAGCGGCACGGAGCCGCGCAGCCGCGCCGAGCCGGCCTGCCGGTACTCGATGGCCGACGTCGTGGCGGTGCAGTCACGGAGGCGCCAAGCCCCGGCCCTGGCGCCGGCGGGGCGCTTCTGAAGCGGCCCGCTGGGGTCCGTCGCGCCGCCCGCGCGCCGGACCCGCAGGAGGCCCGCCGTGCCCTCGGCCTCCGGCTCGAAGGCGAGCAGGACGCCCATGGCATCGGCGCGGCTGATCGCCTCGCTGGCGTCCGCGGCGGCCATCTCGCTCGACACCGTGCGCGGCCGGCCGCGGAGCCGCGAGGCGATAGCGCCGACGATGCCCGACGACCCGGTGCGCGGGCGGGCCCCCGACTTGATGGCCCCTTCGGCGCGGAGCGGCTGCGCGGTCGCAAAGCTGAGCGACGCGAGGCTCCGCTCCCATGCCAGAGTGGCCATGCCGAGCTCTGTCGGGTGCGGGACCAGAGCCATGACGGTCCGCGGCATCACCGCCACGTACAGGGCTCTGCCGATGCCGGCGTCGAGGAGCTCGGTGCATCGGGTCATGGCGGCGCCGGCGGCCATGGCAAGCTGTCCGGTGTCGACGAGGGTGGGGTCGCCCTCGATGGGGGGGAGCGGCGGCAGCGGCGCGGCAGGGCGGGGGGACGGGGGGCAGGACACCGGTGCCGCCGCAGCGGGGTCGGGGTGGGAAGCAAATGGGACGTGAGCTGCCGGGGCGGAGGCCAGGCCCGCCGAGCCGGCTTCCGGAGCGCCAGCTGCCGGCAAGCCGTCGGCTGAAGCTGAGGCCGCGTCACCGTCCGGCTCGGTCCCCAGGACCAGGGTGGCGAGGTCCATCGGCGGCGGAGCGACGGCGTCCCCGGGTGCGTGTGCCGAGGGCGGAGCAACGGTGCCGGGACTGGCCGGTGGCGAGGTGGCGGCAGGGTCGCACGGCACGGCAGCATCCCTTGCCTGCGGGTGCGAGGCCGATGCCTCGGCCTCGGCAGCGCCCCTTCCCAGATCGGGGGGCATGCGCATGCCTGCCGGGGCTCTGGCATCCGTCGGGCCCGCGTCCTGTGGCCTGCTCGGGGAGCCAAGCGTCCGGCCTGACGCAGCCGCAGCAACTCCCCCCTCGCCCCCGGACCGGCTCAGCGGCCCGAGCGTGCCCGCGCCAGTCTGAGCGGCAAGGCCCTGGCCATGCGCTGGTGCCTCGGCGGGCTCGCTGGACGGGAGCAAAACGCCCATTCCTGGCGGTGCCGTGGCGCCGGCGACTTCCGGAAACGGCGCAGGCGCTGGCACCTGTGGCGGCGCAGGCGCCGGGAAACCACCCGCCGGCACCTGCGTCGGCCTGGACGCAGTGAACGTGCTCCATGCTGCTGTCTCAGCTCCATCCGGGCCCCAATCAGCGGGCGGCTCAGCCCATTCAGCGTCCGGCACACCCATGGCAACGGCCTTGGCAAGGGACCGACCGTCCTTATTCACGAACACCGTGCGTCCCGTGACCTTGTCCACACGCTCGGCCCAGTCGTCGCCGTGACTCACAATCGACCGAAAACAAACGGAGCACATGTACGGCCGGTAGAACTGGGGCACGAACCTTTCGCACCCCAACACAGCCGCAGCCATCGCCCCTGTGCCGCGCCGGCGGACTAGG
>Ga0136560_1001871_pt1 | contig 10782 bp, 10 predicted proteins | sample AntRauMeHopE1497_FD_104925 | JGI IMG/M metagenome (GOLD analysis project Ga0136560, IMG submission 104925) | Saline lake microbial communities from Rauer Islands, Antarctica - Metagenome Hop E1 #497 | ecosystem: Environmental > Aquatic > Non-marine Saline and Alkaline > Saline | place...
ATGGCCTGAAGGTGATGCTATGGTGGAGCAAGTGCCCAAGAGTCATCAGAGGTCTTTGGGAAGCACAAGCGAGCATAGACTTGATGGAAAGCAGGAATCGGCAGTCGAGACAACTACCCAGAAAGCTTTTGTGAACGGCGACCCCCGCCCTCGAGCACTAGATATAGCAGTTTGTGTGCATGACACTGAAGGCTCGATGACGGACGCTGATCTGGCTGCAAAAGTCACGAACCTCGCTACTTCGCGAGATATTGCCATGTATTAGAGCCAGTATGGTGAGCTTGCCTCAGATGCAGAGGAAGCAACTTCCTTGGGGCCTAATACTCGTGCTGCCCCGATTTAGGCCCAGGGAGAGGTCTCTGCAGCTACACGGTAGGAATTCGATATTGGTTCGACATTTTACTCCAAGGGGTAGGTGACAACAGACGAGGCTGGGTTGACTCAACCCAGCGAGAATGATTCAAGTTCAGCAGACTCGATGTTTGATGATATCCGAGCCAAAAGTCGTGCTGTCGATCCGAGATAGGTATCTGTATCGTCAGGAGGGGCTGGTGTGCTTCTCCGCGAGAACAAGCCATTCGTCGCTGGTATCGCGGGGACTCCATTCTTCATGGCTCCGGAGCTGTTCAAGCACCAAGGACAGCGAGCAAGCGACTACTGGTCGCTCGGGGTTACACTTTTCTGGCTTGCTGCGGGGAAAATGCCATTCGAGGGTATGACGTCAAGGCAGCAACTGATGGCTGCACGCAGAGGGCAGGTCAGCTGGCGCCTCCTGCCTGCTGACCTGAGTCCCGCCTGTGTGGATCTGCTGCGCGGTTTGCTTGAACCAGCCGCCGAGCTAAGATACGATGCGACGATTCTGGCATGTCACCCTTTCCTCGCTCCAGAACAGGAAGGATTGCTGGAATCCATCGCTTCACTGGATGCTGAGTCTCCAGGTGGCCAAGAGGCCGGGGTTGCCTTTGGTCCAGAGGCAAAGATGTATCGACCCATGGAGCAGATCCGATCTCGGTGGTCGCTTGACGATCCTTTTTACCACACGTAGCGAAGCAAAATAGCATCTACAGATCAATCTGCGGATGCCGTCTTGGGCAAAGGTACTGCGGCAAGTACCGGTCGTATGATACCTGTTCTGGCTGTCTCTGGCCATATTGACGATGGACATGCTGGCTAGGGTGATGCTGTAGCTAAGAGTGATCGTGATCGGCCAAGCGCGCGGAACTATAGAAAATAGTGGTTATCGCGCTGGAAAAGGGATCAATAGACAGCACTAATGCGGGTATACGGTTGCCGTCTGCAGGTGAGGCTTCTGTGGCAATCACTGCATGCGGCGTCATTCCGGTAGGTGGGTGATGTAGCTGCAGAGATGGCAGTCACTAGAGATCTATAGGCCATGGGTGTCTCCCGTACGGGGATCAGGCTAGCAATATCAGAGTATAATCAGAAATTTTCAGCTGGCGGAGCTGACCCAAGTCCATAGGATGCTGGTAGATATGTCTGCCACCCAGTTTCGCTTAGCTCCCGCGGGCAGCAATCTGACTCTTCCAGTAGCTGGTGGGAAGCAACGGATGACATGCAAGCAGATGATACGGGTATTCGTGATGCCTACGACGAGATGGGACCTGCGGCTGGAGGTGGTGGAAGAAGGTAGCATGCCGAGCCCGTCTCGCCTTCATTTTAGCAACCTGCCGCCCCTGGCCAAATTCTTGGCTAGATTATTGGATCTGCAGTTAGGTCGACCACTGGTTTTGGTAAGCTGTCACTGCCGAGCGTTCTCGAGCTGAACGAGGCGCAAGGAGACGAAGCTGGGACAACCACAAGTAACTCGGGACATGGTTGGTGAGACCAGCCGAGTCCTGGGATGTGGCCCTCGGAGCACCTCTGTACGTACTATTTAATCAATAGTTCGAGGACCGAGAAGGCCAGCCTAGCAAAGTGCACGCAAATTCTTCTCAAGCAAAAGCTTCATTGTTACTATCAATACATATTTCTTATGACGCGCATCACGGAGCAGCTGGGCGCCCATCTGGTGCATTCGCGCACGTGCTGGAGAACCTGCACATGCGGCCACTATTAATTCGACTGCCAAAGAACTCACAGATGTTTCCGTCGGCGGTGACGGTGCCAGGCACGTTTCCATACAGACATCCGTCACCGGTGCCTGGCGCAGGCTAGACACCACCACTGTAAAGCACTAGGTTTTCCCGAATGGTCAAGCCATCCACAAGACCTGCATGCACGAATGGTGTGACAAAGCTCAACCGATGAAACGTGTTGTTTGACACGGTGACCTGGGCGTAGAATCCCTCGCCCGAAGTTGTGTTGAGCAGTGGGTGGCACGCAGGCTGACCGAGGGATTGCCCGCACGCGGACAGCTGTACCACTCCCAGTGCATCTTGGCCGCCGGATCCTTGGGCACCACCAACAAAGACGTTGTTTACGATTGTGGCTCTCGTTGCTGCCGGGCCCTCCGTGTACGAGCTGTCGATGCTGCTTCCACTTCCAAGGAGGATGTGAGCATGTGGTACAGTATCGAACAAGCAATTGCCCACCGTGATTACGCCACCCGAAAGCATGAGCCCTTTGCTTCTGGTTCGATTGAAAAGTGAATCACGGACCCCCACGCTCGTAGGCTATGCATCAAGAGATATGAACACGTCACGCCCAGGGAGGAACCCGGAGGGCAGCTATCCATCCAGCAGTGCATGTGTAGAGTTGGCAGCCAGCAGGTGCCTCTGAGCTGGCGACCGAAACGTGCTAGGGTCGCCTATGCTTCTGGGGTCCCTGAATGGCATCATGGTGTCACCTCGCACTAGCTGCACAGAGTCACCGACCAGGAACACTGGCAACGAAGTCACCCAACCAGCACCGTGATCCCGACGGTAGGCAACCCAAGTTGAGTTCGTGCCGAGAACTGCGTCGAGGACAGTAATGTAGTTGCCATGCACGTTCATGTTGTCGTCCCCCTGGCCCTCACAATGGGCAGCGTGGATGTCGATTTTGCCTCGAGTCGACATGAAATGCAGAGCGTCTGCTGTGGCACTCATAGCTAGTCGACCGCCTGTTAGCGAAGGCCCAGAATCCTCGTCATGCTGGCTGCTTCCAGCTGCCGTATGGGTAGTACAGTTCCGCTGAATTCGACGCTTGGTTCCACTACCGCTCACTACTCGTGTTACCCCATCGCACATGTCGCAGCGTATCCCCATGCCTGGCCCGGCAACTACAACTGTGGCCGATACGGTAAAGTTGGAGCACCCAATGCACCAGACAAGTGCACCGTGGTTGCTGTAGTGGCGAGCAAGCAGCAGGTCTCCAGGCTTCGGTGGGTTTGTTCCATTGCAAGGCATTTGCGCCATCCTGGTTGTGTGATTCAGCACTGTGAGCGGCTAGTAAGCCATCCCAGGCTTATCACTCTCTGGTGATGGTGCGCTAAATTTGCATCCACGACCTGGAGACCCATGCTCTTGCGGCAACACGATTCGATCCTAGAGCTTACTGAATGGAAAAAGTGTATCGACAGTGGCGAGCCACGGCCAGTTGCCATCTAGTAAGCCCTCGAAGGAGTTATCGCATCCACGCGCGTACTTCAGCGTTACGTTTTGCTGCTCCCCTTGCGACTTCTACACGTCCACGGCTTCGAACAGCGTGAAAGGGGGGCGGTAAGAGTCAATGATTACATTCTCAATGCTTATATTGGATGCATTCGCCGCAACAATACCACGGCAAAGCCAATTGCGTTGATCCAGGATCAGAGTCGCTGGGGCATACGCATATTCTGCCCCAAATCGAATTGAAACTGTGCTATTCAACTCGATTGCAGCCTAATTCTGGTGCGAGCAATCAATGGGATAAGTTGCACCACTGTCCAGTCTGATCCCATCACATTGACTGTCCGCCCGGCAGGATTCTACAGCTGTTTGAATTATTTGGGTACACTCCGTCGAGTTCGATGAACGGCTATTCGTTTCGAACGGGCTAACACAAGCCCCAGTAGCATGCACATACGTAAAGTTCGATAATCCACCGTCGGCGGTTGCTTGAGCAACTACGAAAAGGACCACGCTAATGATCTGTTTCAACTGCAACTTCAACATTCAAGGCAGCACCCGACCGATTTGCTTCTGGTGGCGATATACCCGAATGTTTTGCTTGATGGACAATTTGACGACTTTCAGGGTGTGCTCCGTGAGTGTGAAACCGAGCCAGAGTGTGAAGAGTGATCTATCCGAGATAGGTTCAGGCCTTCGATTTGCAGATCCGGATTAGTTGGCAATGCGACTCAAGATGAATGATGCCAAAGCAGGCGCGATGAAGCTCTTTGTTTCAGACGAATGAGACAAACACCGGAGCAGTCGACTCTCTGCATCTGATATTTTCCCAGAAGGCGATCCAGTTCATGTAGATCTTAGGCCCTGCCACCAGCCTCGGCATCAACCACAGCCAAGAGGTCTCCAGGACTGACCGTGTCACCAGTACCGACACAGACCTCTTGCACCACTCCATCCGCAGGAGCTCCGACCACAGTCTCCATTTTCATAGCGCTCAATGTGACGAAAGGCTCTCCCTCCTTGACTTCGTCTCCCACGCTCACCTTGACAGCTACCACCACCCCGGGCATTGGTGCCCCCAGCTCGCCCTTCTTGCCCTTGTCCGCCTTCCGCTGTGTCTTGGCCCGCCCCGACTTGGCAAATGCGGCATCAGTGACGCCGATCTTTCGCTGCTCGCCATTTAGCTCGAAAACGACATCCACAATGCCGTTCTCGTCGGGCTTGTTGGCGACCGACTTGAGCTTCACAAACATGGTCTTTCCTTCCTCGATCTCAAAAGATAGTTCCTGGCCTTCGTGCATCGGGGCGCAGAATATCCTCGTCGGCAGCGGCCCGAGGTCGCCATAATTCTTTCGGAACTCCATGAAATCTGCAAACACCTGGGGATACATGATATGGCTCAATGCGTCCACAGGCCGCATGCGATTCCCGTAGCGCTCCTCGAGCCCCTTCCTCTCCGCTTCCAAATCGATGGGGGGCAAGTCTGCTCCGGGTCTTGCCTTGAAAAACTCGCCCCCTCCAGGCACGGACTTACCGCGGACAATGTCAGAACGGAGCGGCTCCGGGAAGCCGTAGGGGGGTACTCCAAGATACCCCTGGAAGAACTCCACGACCGAGGTAGGGAAGCTCAAGGAGCTCGCCTTGTCTCGCACGTCCTTCGCCGTCAGGTCGTTCGTAACCATGAAGTTAGCTAGGTCGCCAACGACCTTCGACGACGGTGTGACTTTCACGACGTCGCCAAGAAGCTCATTTGCTTGCGCATATGCCTTCTTGATAGCCGGCCAGCGGTCGCCGAGCCCCAGCGACTTCGACTGGAACATGAGGTTCGTCATCTGACCACCTGGCATCTCATGCTCATACACATCCGAACTGCCGGTGAGCTGACCCGCCTCGAACGGGGCATACACGCCTCGTACCTGGTCCCAGTACGTGTCAAGCGCTGCTACCTGCGCTGGGTCCACACCGGTGTCTAGTTCAGTGCCTCGCAGAGAACTCACCAGAGCACCCATCGAGGGCTGCGAAGTCGTTCCACTCATAGAATCGATAGCGCAATCCACAGCATCCGCCCCTGCCCTAGCAGCAGCCAGCATTGAGGCCACACCCGTGCCAGCCGTGTCATGCGTGTGCACGTGTATAGGCAAGTTGGGGTGCTCCTTCCTCAAAGCACCGATCAGGAGGCTCGCCGCTTCGGGCTTGAGCAGACCTGCCATGTCCTTAACTGCAAGCACGTGGACCTTCTGGTCAGCCAGCTGCCTGGCTAGATCGAGATAGTAGTCAAGATCGTAGCGTCCCTGCTTCGGGTTGGTCACATCGCCCGAGTAGCAGATCGATGCCTCCACGACGCCACCCGCAGCACCGACGGCATCAATGCCAAGTTTGAGATTATCCATGTAGTTGAGAGAGTCAAACACCCGGAACACGTCCATACCGCTCCTCACAGCCTGATCGCAAAACGCATGGACAGCATTGTCGGGATATGCCGTGTAACCGACAGCATTCGCTCCGCGCAGCAGCATCTGGAAGGGGACGTCCGGCACTGCTTCCCTCATCTGCTCTAGCCTGTCCCATGGGCACTCCCGAAGGAATCGCATGGCCACGTCAAACGTTGCTCCACCCCAGTTCTCAATCGAGTAGGCGTTGCGAAGGGCCGCGCGCGTGGCCGGCGCAATTGCCATGATATCTTTAGTGCGAAGCCTCGTTGCCAGGAGGGACTGGTGAGCATCACGCCAAGTTGTGTCTGTCAGCAAGAGCCCATCATGTTCCCTGACTGCCCTGGCAAATGCCTCAGGACCATCCTTGTCCAGGATGTGCTTGAGCGGGGTGGCCTACGACTTCTGCTTGGATGCGAGGGCGTCCAGGGTTGTCGGGAGTGGCATTCTGGGGAGGACAGGCTCGATCAGGGAGGGCGGGGGGCCACTGGCTCCGAGATCAGGGTCTGGACCATTCACGGCAACATTCCCGAGGTATCGAAGCAGCTTTTCTCCCCTGTTCTGCGCCTCTGACACGGTGGTGACCACCTCGGGGTGCTCTGTGAGGAACCCAGTCGTGACAGCGCCGTTCCTCTCAAGATAGGCAGAGTGCCCTAGGACGTTTTTGAGGAAATCCTTGTTCGTCATGACACCACGGATACGGAACTCGGATAGCGCGCGGCGCATCTTCGCGGCGGCGCCGTGGAAATCCCTCGACAGTGCCGTCACCTTCACCAGGAGCGAGTCGTAGTGTGGAGTGATCAGAGCACCTGCGAACCCGGGCCCGTCGTCAAGACGAATACCCGGGCCCGTCGCCGATCGATACACTGATATGATCCCAGAATCAGGAGCAAAGTTATTGACCGGGTCTTCTGTGGTGATGCGGCATTGCATTGCGAATCCACGGGTGGAGATAGTGTCCTGCGTTAGTCCCAACTCCTTGAGGGTCTTGCCGCCTGCGATTGCAATCTACGACTGGACGATGTCAACCCCGGTCACCTGCTCGGTCACCGTGTGTTCCACTTGCACCCTTGGATTGATTTCGATGAAAAAATGCTCCCCCGACTCTGTGTCGATGAGGAATTCCACCGTGCCAGCATTCTCGTACCCGCATTTGCGGCACAGCTCCACGGCATCATCCAGCATCCGCTGCCTCAGGACAGGATCAAGGTCCTCTGCCGGAGCCGTTTCTATGACTTTCTGATGCCTTCGCTGCACGGAGCAGTCCCTCTCGAACAGATGGACGACATCACCGGTGGAATCGGCGAGGATCTGCACTTCGATGTGCCGAGGCTTCCCTACGTACCTCTCGAGAAATACAGTGCCGTCACCGAAGGCCGCAAGCGCTTCTGATGACGCCGTGTCAAACTCAGCCTTGACGTTCTTCATGTCTCTTACAACTCGCATCCCCCGCCCCCCGCCTCCGTGGGCAGCCTTGATGATGATCGGTAGCCCGATTCGCTCCGCTTCTTTCACTGCTTCCTCAGCCGTCGCAACTGGACCGTCGGTGCCAGGCACTACTGGGACACCATGCTTGATTGCAGCTGCTCGAGCAGCTGTCTTGTCTCCAAACATGCGGATGACATCGCCAGGTGGCCCGACGAACTTGATGCCGGCAGCTGCTAGCTTGTCAGCGAACTTAGCATTCTCGCTGAGAAAACCATAACCCGGATGGACAGCGTCAATGCCGCGCTCCTTGCACAGATTAACGATCTCATCAATGCTCAGGTAGGCTGCCACGGGGCTCAGGCCCTCTCCAATCTGCAAATGGAATCGGATACTTCGGTGGATCGAGAAGGATCACGCGGACATCACAACGAAATCAAGGGAAAGGGCATCAAAACTCATCCCTCAGCCCAGTATGACAGAAAAACAGGATGGCTTGCATGAATGTCGGACATAAGACCCTGCTTCTACTGGCTGTGTGATGCAGAATCTGCGAGTATTCCGTGTGTGGCCCGCGAGTGACGAGGTCCCATTCGACTGTGCGAAACACTCACCATGTACGTTTCATCCGCCTTAAAGCGATGAGGACTGTATCGATCTTCGAACGAGAACACTCCCACTGTTCGCAGGCCCAATTCGGTTCCTGCTCGACTAATTCTGATCGAGATTTCGCCCCGGTTGCAGGCGAGGATTTTGCTGAAGGGGAGCGTGTTCTAGTTGCCCGATACGCTATTGGATACCTTTGACGACATGGCACGGGCTACGAACTAGTGAGATCGTTCTTTGGTCACTGTTTTTCGGGCATCAGCAACCAAGCCGCCACGCGTGGGGGCACTCAACGCGGCAGAACTATACGAGAAATGTCTTTGCAACTGCGATCCCGCCCAACAGTGAGATGACCTAACCCTGCTGAGTCGCATTGAGGTTCCAATGCGACTAAATCTAGTTTTGCTTTGCCTCATCATCGAGATTTATGCTCGCTGGGAGACCTTACTCAATGTTGAGCGCGTATTGTCTACAACCAATTTTGGTCGCACATCGCGCAGCCGTGGATCCGATCCGATCTGAAATCGAACGTTCATAATTATCCAACGAACCGGCCGGATGACAGTCCCATCCTCAAGGTAGAATCACAGCATATTACACCATTACGAGGCACTATGGCAGCATACGGAGCTGCAGGTCTGGCAGGCGTGGTATCTGATGAGATCCACAGGGCTCGCGAAGCTGCAGATTTTAGTTTAGGGGATACCCCGGTTGCAGACCTTGGAAAGCCGCTGCTGCAATCTTCGAAACCAACGGCTGATGCCGCAGAGGAAGAAAGCTCAGGCGTACTCTGCACTCCCAGGCGACAAATTATGTTTGGAATCGTGCTTTGCTTCATTTTCATGACTTTAGAGGTCGTTGGCGGGTATCTGAGTGGCTCACTAGCACTGTACGCAGAGTAAGACGCTTTGTTTTGTGTTTCCTGTTTATGCAGTCATCAGGTGACAATTGGTCAATAAGCCCTCATTGCCTGTACATCATGGGCGTTATCTTGACTGTGGTCAAGTTCCATCTTGGCTCTACTAGTGGCTACGAATCGCGTAATTAATGCAGCGCAAGGCGAATCCTGACAAATCCTGCTGCCGCCTCCTCGCAGTGCTGCTCATATGTTGACGGATGTAGCCGGTCTATCTATCAGGTAAGAAATATGGCAGTGCTTTCATCTGCTACTCTTGTATAAATCCGCCTGTAACAATGAAATAAATTGTGGCCACCATGGCAGAGGAACCCTTGAATCCGCCCCCAATCTATTCCCGCAGTCTTGCAAGCATGATTATGGCCACACGGCCAGGTACGCATCATCTGACGTTTGGATACCGACGGGTTGAAGTGCTCGGCGCAATGGGGAGCATTCTGCTCATTTGGATACTGACCGGAGCTGTGCTCGCTGAAGCCATTAGACGGGTGAGGCAACCCGAAAACGTCGACGGGTTCTTAATGGTCATAATCGGGGGGATCGGAGTTGTCTTTAATATCGTGATGACTCTTGCGATGAGCGTTGGAGGCATGGGCCACACACACTCGCATGGGATGGGAGGAGCAGGCGAGTGCGACCACGGGCACTCACACGAAGGGGGTGCGAGCGACCATGGCGATCACGGGCACTCCCACGCCGGCAGTGGAGGCCACGGGCACAGCCAGGAAGAAGCTGAGCATGGGCACTCCCACGCCGGCTCTCATAGCTGTGGTGCCACGGCCATCAATTCGACCGAGCACCACGGGCATAGTCATTCCGATTCCGAGGCAACAAGCACTGGGGCTTGCAATCATGGTCACAGTGCTGGTGACCACGACCACGACCACGACCACGACCACGAACATGAAGATGACGGCCATCGACATTCCAGTGATGACGTTTCTGGCAGTTCCACGGGTTCTGGTGGGTGCGGTGGCAGGATCGAGACCCTCCTCTGCTGCGGCTCTAAGCAGGAAAACTTGAATGTCAGGGCAGCGCTCGCACACGCTCTTGGAGACCTCGCCCAGAACGTCGCCGTGTGCATCGCTGGCGGCCTGATTTGGTACAACCCCAGCTGGCGATTGGCTGATCCGATCTGCACGTTCATCTTCTCTATCATCGTCATATACACGACATTTGGTGCCACCGGTGAGATCGTGAGTGTGCTTCTGGAGGCCGTGCCCAGCAGGGTGGATTACCACGCCGTGCTGCGAGACCTCAGGCGGCTGCAAGGTGTGACGAGTGTGCACAATTTGCACATTTGGTCTACGTCGGGGTAGGATGCTCACATCGCTGTCCACCTGGTTGTGGAGGCGACGGCAAGAGGCGGTGGAGCTGGCAGGGCCGGTCTGCACTCCACTAGCAGGGCGGGTGATGGGCTGTCACCGTCGACGGGTGAGCTTTTGTTCCCTGAGACTGAGACGCTGGTGAGCAAGGCGGAAGTTGGGGACTTGTACTGTCGTACGCTTCGGCTGGCGATTGAGGTCTGTGAGCGGCACTCGATCGAGTACTCCACGGTGCAGGTAGAGGTTCTCGGGTCCGGTGACGTGGCTGCATGTTAGAAGAGTTGCAAGTCGATTGAGCTTGTGGGCTGTAATACCCCCGATTGCCGATCCTTGACGAACTCAGTGGATTCCACTCTGTACGATTCACCCCGTGACCAGGGTAGAAATCATCATGGGCACAGCCATGCGTCCCATCACGAGGCGAAGGAGGAGGGACATCACGGGCACAGCCACGCGTCCCATCACGAGGCGAAGGAGGAGGGACATCACGGGCACAGCCACGCGTCCCATCACGAGGCGAAGGAGGAGGGACA
>Ga0136560_1001872_pt1 | contig 10780 bp, 18 predicted proteins | sample AntRauMeHopE1497_FD_104925 | JGI IMG/M metagenome (GOLD analysis project Ga0136560, IMG submission 104925) | Saline lake microbial communities from Rauer Islands, Antarctica - Metagenome Hop E1 #497 | ecosystem: Environmental > Aquatic > Non-marine Saline and Alkaline > Saline | place...
ACTAGCAGGAGCCTGACTCTCGCGACCACGCCATGCACTACCTGCACCTGTACCTACACTCGCAAAACCAGCTGTAGCTGCAGCTGCAGCTGCATCTGCATGCAGTGCATCTGAGGTCTCCATCGCGGTGTCCCGTGCCGACCGTGGCCTTCGACTTCGACTGAGTAGGGGGCCGGCGGGACCAAGACCATCCCCATCTGCCGAACCATCCCCAGCTGCGAGTCTGGCGTGCAATCGCCCACGATGTAACGCGTTCGCGCGTACTCCCTCCAAAGGTGGTGTCGTAGCGAGTTGTCGATCGGCACTCTGACCACTACCTTCACCATTGGCAGATGCCCTTACCAGGACTGCTCCCCCTCCGATCCCAGCCTGTCGCATTGCCACGGCGAAGGATGACTGGGCTATTTCTTGTTCCTACTAGCGTGAGTGAGAGGTCAAGGATGGGACCTTCGTGACCGCATATCCAGGCCCTATCTTGCGGCATGTGTCTAAGTCTTGATACAAATCAGACCTTGATCTAGACCCAGATCTTGTACCGTGCTGCAGATTCAGGACGAATCCAGCGCCTTCGGCCGAATCAGTATCTAGATCTGCATTCTAGCCCGTGCCAGTAGACCCAGAATAAGCCTTGCTAGTAGCCGCATCTCCAAGGCGCGTATCACTAGATGTTGTATGCAGCGGTTTAGACCTAAGCCCGGCAATTGACTTCGCAGACTCGTACGAAGCGTCAGCATCATCTCGTGCAGACGATAGGCTGGAATTGGACGTTTCGTACGAATAGGATCGTCCGGCTAACGGACGACTACTCGAAGACTAGCCGTTACTCGCAACATCCGAGGATGCCTCATCTGATGCGTGATCTGGGGCAGCATGTGCCTGCATCAACTGAAGCCGCTTGTTCTAGTATCCGCCGCCCGCTATGCGCTTGCGCCCACTCGGAGGTCGGCGCATGCCTGATTGTGCATAGTCATGCGCCGCCCCGGCATTGTCGGTTCGGGGGCTGCCCCAAGCACGCATACCCACGCCCTTTCGCTGAGTAGAACCGTCGGCGCCAGCCGCTCCTTCGAACGAACCACTACGAGATGTGTAATACATTCGATGTGCAGCATCCAGAGAGAGCTAGGTAGAGCCAGCGCGGGTGTCAACAGATTGATCGCTAGGGCTGGATGCATCAAATGAGCTGACCCGGCTTCCTCGTTTTCCTGCTTGTGCTGCAGGGAGAGAAGTCTCCTCCCTGAAACCTGCACCGTAGTAGTCGTCCTTGCGGGTATCGAGTTGCTGATGGCTGATGCCTGCCTGTTGCAGCTCCAGCTCCAGCTCCCGCAGAATCTCATCCTCTGGGTTCCCCCGGGCAACAGCAGCCAGTGCCTTAACTAGGTCATCAGAGAGCGGAGAATCTGCTGCATCCAGCGCCCAGCATGCCTGAGCCAGGCCAGGCTTCCCAGGGGACGCAGCCAGAGCGAGGTCCCCAGGCAGAGGAGACTCGCGACCTGGATCAACCATCTCTGGAGGCGGCGTGGGCGGTGGGGTGGGCACCAGTCCAGCTCGCCCGTTAGACCGACTCCCTTTCCCTTCAGCGCCGCTGATGGGAGCCGAAGGGACTGCATCTGACATAAGTGGCGTGACGGAACTAGACTGACTTGCAACTGTCGTGTCGGGGATGCTAGATGTGCTGGCCTGACGTGATCGCTCCAACGCAGCGGTCCTTGGTGTATCCCACCTGGGAGTTTGCTACAAGCTTGCACGTTCGTTTCTGTTGCCGCCGCTTTTGTAGTCGTCGTCGTCGTCGTCGTCATCATTGTTGTCATCTAGATCCGGGCTTGCTACCGTATCATCGTCCTCCCCGCCTGTTGCAGCACTATCAAGATCATCAAGGCCCCCATTCTGACTGCTGTTATCAGCATGCGCCAATGCTTGGCCTCGAGCACGGACTTGAACTGACCCATCAACGTGTCGTCCAGTTCTGCTGGATTTCCCGCGGTTCGCAGGGAGTACGTGGTCGTCGGACTGCGGCCCGACCCCCACCATGCCATCGTCATCGTCGTCGTCTTCGTCTTCGTCACTTCCGCCTCCACTCAGGGCGCCTTGCAGATACAGGGCTTTACCTCTTCCTATCTCGGAGTGTTTCACCCCCTTACGCGCTTCCGTGTGCCCTATCTGTAGCAAAGCTCGATCCACAGCCGCCAGTGCATCGCCTGCTGCCTCATCAAGACGCGCAGAAGCGATTTCTTCACTCCGGCGCAGTCTTACTCTGTCATATTTTCCCGTCACGAGGTCTTCGTCCACGGCCCTCGACAGCGCGCCCTCACCATGGACATCATCTGAATGCTTTACCTCACCCTCACGATTGGACTGCACAGGCTCCTGCGGTGCGCCCAGAGCCGTCCTCTCGTGTACTCTCTCCGAGGGCAGTCGCTAATCGGTCTAGAACTAGCTCAAGCCCTACGATCTGGGCGTGCCTCTGCGACTCTGACCAGCTCGAACCTATGCCCTTATCATGGCGGGTCTCCACTTGGAGAGCCACAGGTCCAGCAGTACATTAAAGAAGCGCTGCTGCTCGAAGAACGGCGCATACGTCCCCTCAACGGCTGTCTCTTGCGTAGGGTAGATCCTGTCAAAATGGCCCCGCCTTGCGTGCTCATCTTCGAGGTCGCAGATGGCGGCCACCTCCTCGGGCAGGAGGTCGCCAGGACGCAGTGCGTACAGCTGGTCGGCCGTGCGATGCCGCCCCCCTCCTTGCATTGTAACGGCGCTGCTGGTGCTGCCTGCAGAAATCGACGCTCCGATACCAGGCATACCAGGACCACGCAATCTTCGTCCTTGGCGGCTGCTGCCACTGTCCCTTCGCAATAATCTACTCGGACCAGTCCCATTACCAGCAGCAGCAGCAGTAGCCACGGCCACCCTTCCTCGCTGCATCCCCATGGCCGATCGCCGGAGCGATTTCCACCGGGATTCGGCCTTGCTGAGAGCCATGCCATCATATGGAACGAATCCCACTAGATGGAATGTATCCGTGAGGAGAGCATTCTTGATCTGTGCACTTGCAAGTAAAAAGGAGGAAGCCATATGAGCGAATGCATGATGAAATATCGCGATCGCAGAGACTCGGCAGGCACTCGCAAACTTAAGTCTCGTCGGAGAACTCAATTCAGGCATGAACAATTGCTGCGTAGGATTCCGATATCATGACAAACGGATGATGGATGATTTTGACTGGCTTACTTTCTTATCGAGCGGGGAGCTGGAACTGAGAGAAGGGCTGACATTCACCTCGATGAGATACGGCCTGAGGGTCTTCGTGATCAGGACGTCGAACCCAAACAGCTCGAAGCAGGGTGTGCCTGCCGACAGCTCGTCTGTGCGGTTTCTGAAGCATCGCGCGCTCTGAGACGCCACGTCGTCTTCGCATGAGAGCAAGGTCTTGATGACGACATCCCTGGTCCTCTCCATGAGCGTCTCTGTGTCTACACCCTCGGCACGGAGGAACCTGAGGAGGGCACTCAGGCTCCATTTGCTGCCAGCTCCATCCTCCTGCGCATCCTGGTTCTTCTGAAAGTCGCCCGATTTCTTATTAACCGAGTAATTCGTCAGGTGTGCGAACCTGTCCTTAAGCGCCTACCCGCCTTTCGCGAAGGAGCACGAGTACTCGCTCGTGGCGAATCGAACCAGGCCCTCTCGGAACATGTACACCCGTAAAGGGTTAAATGATGTCACTAGAACGTATAGACGCAAATCGAACTTGCGCCTATGGATAAGCAGCGGGTTCCGGATGTATACCTACGCCACAAGCTTCTTGTCTGGGGCGGGCAAAGCTTTCATGCCCATCGCGCCGCTACTGACGAGGCGAATGCCCCGCCCACAGGAGGAGCACGGGGGTTTCAGTATCCAGATAGACCTTGGGTTTCGCTCCATCTCTGCTTTAAGCTTTTCGCGCTCTCCAGGCAGTATATAGGCCCGAGCAACAACTGCCATCTGGTCACCATGGGCTCGAACCATTCGAGCGACGCCGCGAGCAAGTCGGTCTTTCCGGCCAATCGCGCCTGTGCCTGGGAAATGGTTAACTTTTTGATACGGGTTGAGTCGCTAGTACTACTCCGCCTTCATTGGCTTGGTCCATAGTAGGCTTGGGGTTCTGCCCATGGTTCGTCGGAAACCAGCACGTAGCAGCGCATTTCTGACCGAGTTGTACTCATGAACGTGCTCTATCGCAAACGTTGGGCGCTTTTTAGTGTTCTCTGGTAGGAGCAATACTTTACCGGCTGCGGAGAAGTGTGCTGAATGCAACGATGCGGCTTTTGCAGTTGCACTCACAACGAGCAATGGCCAAGTGATTGTGCAACAGCACCGCACCATACCTCACTTGTGCGCTGCACGCCCATCCATTGCGGATAGTCTACAAGAACCGTGGCTTTTCTATGCTCGAACTAACTGACGAGAACTCGAACTCGTGTCGCTGGACGCTCGCCTTTCTTTGCTTTCTTTGTTGGAATACCGACTGGCTCCACCGGCAGCCCGGTGTCATCTGCCGCGCTCGACATGCGTGTCTCAGTGATCGATGATGATTTTTGGCATATGATTTGACTCTCTTAAGTTCCTGTGACTTTTAGGGTTTCAAACGAATACTATCCGGGATGATCGATCCGGATCGATATCACTCAGCGCCAGGACAGGTTGCGACCGCTGGATCGCCAACGGTCACCCGATCCTCGTTTGCGACCCCCTATCACAGAGTATAGCATGAATACCAAAGAATTCGAGAAATGGGCAAGGTCCCATGACTCTGAAGATTGCTCGGAGTGGCAGGCCAAAGACTGCTCTACCGGATCAAGCCAGCTGGCTACTAGTAGTACACCGGGTTTAGCTATCGGAAGACGTCGCAATCGGCGGCGCTCGTCCGTCGTCTTGGATTTGATGGCAACTGGGCTCACAGATGCGGCCGCCTAGCAAGTTGCTCAAAGCCTTCGAGCAGACGAAGGCAGTGATGATGGTAGAGATCCTGGCACTGACGAGCTGGATGACGTCGGGACTAGAGTTGCGGTTCAATCAGGCGGAAGTGATCTCGGGCCTGCGAGCGACGATGGGTTCCTGACTGCACACGGTGCTCCAGCCGACCCATTTACTGAGGAAACATCCCAATATGCTCGTGCTGATCCGGCGCAGACTCCATTTCGTGGGTCGTCACTGGAGATAGATGACATGGTTGATATACGGGGAGACGGCCAACCTGGCCGGGCTGACGATACATCATTCTCACGAGCTCGACCTTCTGCTCAAGTTACCTCGGAACTTGATGCCGAGGCAGCCATTCAGCGCATATTTAGCCGGGCTGCAAGGCGTTAGCAACGCTCTAGGCACCGAGAGGTGGTGAGCAGTGGCACCTCCAAGGCATCTGCTATCCAAAGAGGCAGGCAGCGAGCTACTAGGTCAGGCCGCAATCACGAGCCGCCTGCAGACATCACCAAGCGCCCACAACCCCCAAACACCCCCCGACGCGGCCCACGACCGCCACCTCCGCCTTCACGGCCATCCACCGCCCAGCCTTGGTCAAGAGGCCAGACTCTCAGCAGCCCTAGCGATGGACGCGCGGCAGCTGGGCCAGAGATCGCTCGTCGGCCTTTCAGCGCCGTTCAGGAAAACAAGGGTGGCAATTTGCAGTCAAAGGGACGGGCATCCACGATTGTATTCGGAGATAGATCGGGTCGGAGGCCAGGCAGCGGACGGAGGGCACGTTTCGTTGACGAAGGGGGGGATGAGAGCGGGAGCGGGGGCGGGAGCGGGGACGGAGACGATCCTGGCTCTAAGCATAGCTCTGGAAATGGCGCATCGCGTAGTATTGCTATTGATGGCACTAGTTCACCATCGAGTGGGTAGTGGCGGCCCCGAAGTGCTGCCCCTAGATTACGACAGAATGACGACAAGGCCAATATTGCGACTGCTTCAGAAGGCAGCAACAGCAATACTCCATCGTCCATGGCTCCACAATCAGCAATGAGGAGGACAAGGCTGCAGTCTGATAGCTCCAATGGCAGGCGCAGCAGTCAAACATAGAGTCAGGGTCAGGTTTAGATGCAGGGATGGATGAGAGGCAGTGAAGCCGATGGAACGCAAGAAGGGCCTATGGTCCTCCGATCCCTTCATGCTATTAGGCGAGCAGAAGCCCTGAATACAAATGCAGGTGTGGGTATCGAGCCATCAAGGCAGTGGCTCCACGTAGTAGAAGGTGGAGCAGCAAGCCTGTACTCACTCAGACTGCTTGCCCGGCCTCGAAGCGAGGTGCGCGTCAAAGTAACATGCTCTTCCATGGGAAAGGCGCTGACCGTGCGGCCCAGAGAGGTTGTATTCCCCGCAGGTGACCGCTGGTCGCTACCGTAGACCGTAAACGTGACCGCAGTGGATGACGGCGAGTCTACGGGTTCCTAGCGCGGCATCATCGTCCACCAATGCAGGTCAGAGGACGCGAGATATGGGCATTCATTGCCTGTCTCCCCTGTGCTAGTGATTGTAGTGGATGCAGATAGTGGGTTTGGCTGGGGTTTCGGGGTGTCTGCAAATGGTAGGCTTGGCATCTGGTCCGGTGGTGCACATGGAGTTGGTAAGGATGTGCAGCCCGTCCCTGCGGCGATCAGCGCGCTACCAGCACAGCAACTACTAGAGGGAATCTTGCAAGCTACGCAGGATGGACCGGCAGGGGGGATCCGTGCCTCCTTCCTTCGCTCAGTGCTAGGACTCTCCGACGATGGGCAAGGCCATGGAAAGCTAGGTATGTAGAGTGTGAGGCAGGCCTTGGCAGCAGCATCTTCGCAAAGCCAGACTAAGCCAGACTGGAAACCGACTGCCGCACAGCTGCTTGTCGTGCCATCAGTCAGGGCAGGAAGCACGCCATCTGAGACACCTGCTCATGCTGCATCTAAAAGTGAACAGTCGTCCGCGATGGTACTATCTGGTAAGGCGCATGCAGCCTCGGCTCGAGCAAGAGCGCGGGCCAAGGAGGGGAGGTAGATGGCCGCACAAGCCCTGTCAATGAAGTAGCGAGCGAAGAAGGAAGCTAGTGACCTAGCATCCCAGACCCTAGCTAGTTTTGTCCCTATTCTTGGTCTTGGTGCACTTGGAACTGTCACAGTATATCCATCGGACAGCATGGAGCGGATGGCTCTTGGGAGGCAGCTATTGCTGTGGCGAAATGATCGCATCGTTGCGTCAACAGCTGCGCACTAGAAGTGGTGGTGCAAGTCCAAGCTAAGCATTGGAGAACGCGAGGCAGAACTGTCGCAGGAGCTGCGATCGTTGCGTGGAGATCAGATGGGTGACTCCGAGGGTGATGAGGCGGTGCATGGAGAACCGGACAGCGATTCAGAGCGGGCGCGAGCCGGCACCAAAGACCCTGCACGTGCCCAACAAACCTTGTCGAAGTATTTGGGAGATGCACTAGGCCGTTCGAGGCGGCAGCGCGCAAGGTCAGGCGTCAGCATCAAACGTGATGGTAAATAGAGCATTGTGCTTGACAGTGGATCGGAAGTAGAGGGATCCAACGAGTAGCGGAAGCAGATCGGGAATACTACCCAGGTCGCGGACGGTCGAAAGCCGTATCGGATGCTTCGCCGTAGCGAGGATGACGACGCAGCAGACGTTTAGTCTCCGCATGTAGTGACTTCGCCAAAACGATCATCGATTGCCGACCGCATCCAATCGCTGCGACGGAAAAGTAGGCAGATTTCACAGGTAAAGCTGGTGCTAGGCAGTACCTCCAGTGGGCCTCCTGCGCAGGACTCTGGCGTTGCAGCAAGCTCAGCCCGGCGGCGATGGCTGCGAAAGGCATAGGAGAAGTTTCGCAAAGCCCCAGTACACGGCCATCGCGCGTGGGCAGAGAGCAAATCAAGCAGTGGTTCTGGCGATGAGTCCAGATTGGACGCCAGATTGAGCCTAGGGGTGTCAGTTGCCGATGATTCGATGCAAGAGCATGCGGGACAGGACCCGATGGTAGAAAGCCCAGGGCGTTCCCTGCGCCGGGCGGCAACTCGGGACCGGTGGATGAACGCCGGCGTGAGTCTACTCACTCAGGTCGACGGTGGAGGATAGTCTGCCATGCGACTCGCCGCCCGAGCACAGAAGAACAACCGACCCTAGTCAGCCGCCGTTATATCAAAGGCAGCCCCCCTCTGGCTCGACCTAAAAGGTGTGTCAAGCACTAAAGCGGCTGACTAGCGATTGGCCAAGGCTATAGAAGCGAAGCTGGGCATCCACGGAGGTGGTCGTAGAGGTTCCATGGATGCCCATCGATCGGCGCCATGGAGACGAATGCTGGCCCGCCGCCAGTCCGTTGAAACGATTGATCCGACTGAGGCCGCCTTGGCAGCTACTGCCGCCAGTGCTGCTGCTGCTGCCACTGCCGCTGTTACATTCAATAAGCGGCCTGCAAGTGATTCAGATGAAGTTGAAGCGCCCAGCGGCCATGATGGGATGTTCTCGCCTGGCAGCCGCCGGCCGCTGTCGGCAGGCAGGAATGATCAGTCATTTTTGCAGTCAGCTGACTAGCGTCGTGCAGGGGGGGCTAGGGTGCGTTGGTCGCAGGAACCAAAGGAAGCAGCGGCAGAGGGAGCCCCTCAAAGCACGGGCCCGGCGCGCACTAAGTCTATGTACGAAAAAGATGGGGTTGGGCTCGCGACACTTAAATCGCACTTGCAAAGCATCCCGTCTGCAGTTGCAAGAGAGCTGGCTGGTTCCGGTGGCTCCAGTTCAGCTGTATCAGGACTTGCTGGGGGAGCAGGCGGGACATATGGGCAAGGTGTCGGTGCTGGGCATGAAGAAGAGGCCCGGTTCTTTGACAAGGTGAGCTCGGCGATGGGTCGACTGCGAGCTAGCCGCCTAGCCCTAGAGCATAAACTGCGCGTCGTCGATCCAAAGCTATTAGCATCTGATGTGGCCGAGACGGGTGCTCTAGGGCCGCAACAAGGGACTGGAGGGGGGCAGCAGGGAGCTGCGATGAGATCGACGAAGGAGGGCTCTGGTTCACAGGGAGCCCAAGGCAACCAAAAGCTCTTCGTCGATGCAACGGCAGAAGCGGTTCGAATGAGAGCACTTGCTCGGATAGGATAGTTCCGAGGAGCAAGAGAGACTGAAATCCGACGGCTAGCCCGCATGATGAAGGATTTCAGAGGCTCATAGAACGTTGTGGACTTCAGCGCGAGCGGCGCAATGTAGCTTGGATCTATCATGGGCTAGAGTGCTTCCCTGCATGCAACTCAGTCGAAAGCCACTATGTCTGTGATTGCATCCATCACGGGTTCAGGACGACGATCGACTGGCTCCAAAGGAGGCGAAGGAACTGAAGATGATGCATGGGACAATCTATCAGATGCTGACTCTGACACACCCGGAGATGTAGGTGATGCGCAGCCTCCTCGAAGCAATGCATACCTCGATGGCATGGGAGCTGGGGCCAGGTCTGGCCGGCGCGGCTCGACCACATTCAAAGAGGCCGCGTATTTGGGTCTGGGCGACGGCAATCGGCTAAGAGTCGTACAAGAAGCATTGCGTCCTCGTCCTCGGCGGCAAAGTGTCTTGTCGATAAATTCAACAGATTCAGACGCATACTCTGGCAGCCAAGGGGCCAGTCCCGCTTTGAAGGAGAAAGAGGGTCGAGATCGACACAGGAAACATGACCGGGCACAAAGCCACGAATAGATCAGGTCAGTTTCGCATCGCCCGGGCCAACACGCCTTGGAAGCGGCATCTGACGAGAGCGAGGCCTCATCCCGAGCCTCTCCATCATCTGCGGAAGGGAACTTCATGACGAGACAGTCGCGACGGTTGCCATCCGAGCGGCAAACAGGTGGTACTGGATCAGCAGAGGAGGCTCAGAGTGCGACGACATCTGGTTCGGAACATGGCCCGGAGAATCGCCGCCTCGCACTTCTTCGCGTGAACGATGCCCGGCGAGACCTCCATGGCGCCATCACTAAGACTCTCAGAGACCATTAGAAGCGACTGGCTGACATTCGGAGCCTGAACGAGGACGCCGTGGCTCTAGTAGACGTTGGTTCTGATGATGAGGGCATCGGTCGGTTTGAGCGGGGAGATCCATCGGAGAGCCCGAGGCTAGAAGAAAGATTTGTCGGCGACGAGGCAATCGACAACGTGCTACGAAATACGTTCAATCACCGCGCTGCCGCTGATGTCACCCGACAGATCAGAACCCCAGGTAGCACCGGACGACCAGAGACGGCATTTGCTGTGCAGCGAGCGAACTTAGGTCAACCGCAAGTGCCAACGGAAGCAATTGGCACACCGCACTCCCCAGAGAAGCGTTAGCGACAGCGATCACGTACCTCGGACACTGCTGCTTCTGACGGTCCCGCAGCCAAAGAAATCGCACCTGGTGCTACTCCTAGTGCTGACCATGGCCACACCAATGAACAGGAAGACGACGATATCATGCCCACCGCAAGACTCGCTCATTTCTCCAGCGGTGGCAGCCATGCTCTTGGTATCCTCTCTGGTGGGGTGCTCGTGGCATAGGGATGTGGCCAGGACGGCCAGCACGGCACGGGAGATCGACTAGATGCACCTGCTCCCAGACTAGTTGTGCCTCTATGTCGCACTCCTATCGTCAAAGTAGCAGCTGGAGGGCGACACAGCGTCGTGATAGCCGCCGATGGAGTTGCTTTTGCATTTGGCTGTGATGAGACCGGGTGCTGTGGACTTGGTCCCCTCCCGTGGTCCCGTCGCAGCCGCGCTGAGGGTGGCCCAGGCCCGGTCGGTGCCAGAGCCAGAGCCAGAG
>Ga0136560_1001873_pt1 | contig 10777 bp, 11 predicted proteins | sample AntRauMeHopE1497_FD_104925 | JGI IMG/M metagenome (GOLD analysis project Ga0136560, IMG submission 104925) | Saline lake microbial communities from Rauer Islands, Antarctica - Metagenome Hop E1 #497 | ecosystem: Environmental > Aquatic > Non-marine Saline and Alkaline > Saline | place...
CACGCCCGTTTGGATGACCAAAGATTTCACAGGAATTTCTCAACCGTGTTGTGACGTGTACTTATCTCACAGGTGGAAAATCGCCTCGGCCTTCCACCATCCAAATCATCGCTGCAAGCAGCACTTTGGTCGCAATCAGAATTGCCCAATACTATCAATTAATACCATTCGATAAATCAAGTCGACGCACACAACTGCAACAGATTGAGTCGTGAAAACATGAAATTTGACCACGCCTGAGTGACTTTGGCGTATGTCGCGGTGGGGCCCGGGGATTTCCGAAAGGAGTAAGGTATCCGAACGCATTGATGACTGGTGATGTGCGCTATAATTGTAATGTCATTCACTGAACGCGCGCATGTACATCAAATAACCGTTAGCACAGGTAAGCATGGAACCGAAGCATTGGCTGCTTCATCGGACCTCGCTCCACTGCAGCAGTTAGAAACGAGCCAAAGCATAAGACCTCGAGCGTCGAGGTGGGGTGATGCCGTTCCAGCCAAGGCTGAAGCTATATGTGCCCCACATAACGACCCAGTGCAGCAACCTGTTCAAGCAGACCACGCTCTATCGATGCCTATTGGTAATACAGCAGTTTCGCCTCATCTGCCATGGGTTATGTCATAGGGGCACTCCTCGTCGCACTCCTCCGCCACCATTGCCGGATCAGGACCTCCGGCGATGTTGCAGACTGGACCTGGCCCGTTTTACCAACAAGCCGGTCCTTATCCACTGGGGCATCTTATCGAATCTCGTGCTGCAGTCAACTCGGAGTTCATGCCATCGTCACACTCCGCCTCTGCTATCGCCGCGCAATAGCGAGGGCCTGCTGCGGAACCGGTTCCACCCTCATGGCTGCGGTAGCATCCGGCATGGGCCGCAGCTGCAATCCAGGGAACTACAGGAGGCCCAGCTTCGGTTGGCGCCGCGCTATATAGCGTCGCGGAACATCGTGCCGAACACGACCCTGCGATGGGTTCCGTCGGCGACATGGTGGCGGTACTGCGCGCGGCGACCTCATGCGGTGCCCAGGGAAGGCCAGTGCCTGGTTCTGCCGTAAAGAGGGGAGTGGCGCCGCGCATGCCGATCGGTGCCAGCGGAACGTCTGGCGCCGCGCACTCGCACTAGCCACCACCAAGCGCAACAGCCCTCGCGTCGCCATTGGTTCAGGGCGCCGCGCACGGTTCCGCAAGGGTGGAGGTGGCCCGGCTGGATGCAAAGATCCGCGAATTTTACTGGAGGGCAGAAGCCATGCGTCGGCGGTGGGCCCGGAAGGCAGAGCGGTTAGGGCTGGCGGTGCCAGCCGGGGGTGGGGGTGCTGGTGAAGGTGAAGGTGGGGGTGGCGGAGAGGGGTTGGAGGTCGTGGGCGTCGTTGGTGTTGGCGCCGCGCATGCCGATGAAGCGGAACCAAACGGTCTGGAGGTAGATCCGGCGGAGCGACTCCGTTTGATCGGGCTTGGTGCATTGCATGATAGTGCGATTTCTGCCGCCGATCAATCGGCTCTGAGTTGCCTAGCCAAGCGAGAGCTGGATTCATCGCATAGCAGCAGCCCTGGTCCGGCCTCGTCGGCGCTGCTACTTGCACTGTCTTCCCCGTGTCGCCCCCTGCCTTGTTCCCTGCTTCCCTCGAGACTGGGAGACGTCGGTTTGAGCTCCGAGTCTCCTGAAGGCGCCCTTCAGCTCGGGATGGTCCGGAGGGGGCGAGCTGCGGCGGAGGAAGCCAAGGCGGCGAAGGAAGAGACGCGCAGGCGTCACTGGATCCGGGCCAGGCGCGGGAGTGGAGGGGGAGGTGGTTAGGCAGGTCGTGGTCCTCAGCGCATGGGGCTTGGTCTGGCCATGCACCAAGGAATCCGTAAAGGCAGGCATCGCTCGTGAGGCAGATCATGACGTGGTAATAATTTGATCGCATGATTTAGTACTCGTTTCACTTAGAACGCTCCTCGACAAGGTCTCGTCGGAAATGTACCCGAGCCAGGAGCACATGATGGTTGCAACCGTTCGCTCTCTTTCTGTGGCAAGCAACGACCACGATCTAGTTGTGAGCCTATATCCCTGTATTTCGCGCCTATATATCAATACAGGACCTAGCATACGTGAGGAATAGTGTTAAGCATGCACGTTGCCTCGAATTGGGTCCATGGAAACCGTGCGTGCGAACCATGCCAAAGGTTGAGTTTGCTGAACGACTGAGACCGCGCTTGTCACTTCTGAGATTTATTGCGAGTGGCTTCCCTCAAGCTGAGGCGCCTTGGTGGCTATCATGTATATGCCATTTTGTAGCTTGCGGGTATTGGGCCTCTGTGGGCTTTTTGCCTTGTATGCAGCAACCAAGACCCAGCTCTGGCGGTTCGTATTGTGCATAAGTAGGTTTGGCTTTGGCACACTTACCACCTACTTGCCTCATTTATTTGACAGGTATTAATTCCAGCTGGATAGTTCGGCCAAGTGTGCGTATGTTGTTTTCGGGACTCAGCTGGATGCTTAGACTTGAATCCCCGTTGTATTAGCAGTGGATCTTGTAGGTGGGGTTGCACGAATACTTCGACGGAACCAATTTATTATATTTGCTGCTTAGGAGGAAACGCTCGTACGTGTCCAGGCAGGCGTTTACCCGAGCGCTAGCTTGAGCTCCTCACGGTCCAACCCAGATTCATTTAGCCGTTGCTGCTTCGTCGCATGGTTTACGATGCCCCTGCATGCTTAATTTGAGCCGGCCTGATGAATGGTTGACATGCCACTTGATATTTTGAATAGAGTTCGATTGGGACGGCACCACAAGTGTTCCTGGGCTGCGTGCGTAGCTGCGAACAGACTCCGGCCCACACGTTCCGTTCGATTCATCCATTCGGACGAACACGAAGCTTTCTAACTATTGTATTCGCTATGCTATCATTAACTTATCGCAGAATAGTCGGAACTTTGTTATTGCTCGGCTTCGAGGCCCAGCGGTAGACGTAGTATTGGGCAAACGAGCATACGCGAGTTGTCTCCCAAAGCATCTGCTCGCTGCTGGTGAACGAGCATTGCCACGGTAGCGGGGCGTCCTCAGGCTTAAAACGCATCATTGGTGATTGCGCAGACGGAATTCGGGTGAAATTGAGGAGAGAGCTGAAGTGCCCGATACCTAAATCGCCAGCAATTTCATCGCAACCATGGCCGCTGCGACCGCAGTCGCGACAGGAAAAGCAACGCCCGCCGGCGCCGCCGATCAGCAGGGGAAGCTTGAGTTCCGCACCCTGCGCATTCATGACAAGGCCTTCAACGCAGGCCAAGCAGGCAGCCATAGATACGCCGACAACAGCATCAGCACTGCCAGATACTCGATCCTCACCTTCTTTCCGGTCAATCTGTGGGAATTCTTCCGGATCGTGGCCAACGTGTATTTCCTCGTGATTTCTCTCCTGCAGCTGACCACGAACCTCTCCCCAACGAATGAATACAGTACCATCATGCCACTCGTCATCGTGTTCTGCATCACTCTGGCGAAGAATGGCGCAGAGGATTATAAGCGCCACGTCGCCGATGCCGAGATCAACGCGAGGACAGTGACTAGAGTCAAAAGCATCAACGCGCAGCTTTGGTCGTCGATCGAACGATCCGGAATCGAATCGGACGCCGGCCAAAATAGGCAGGCCCACTCGGCCTCAAAACCTCCGACAAAATCGCAACAGCTATCTGACCAACGCCACGCTGCTAGTCGCGTGCTTCGTTCCGTCAGTGAACAACCGGCCTGGCGAGATCTACGGGTGGGAGACATCGTTCTCGTGAAGGAGGGAGACGAACTGCCGGCCGATGTGCTCATCCTCGGCACATCGGAGGAAGGAGGCAAGTGCTTCACGGAAACCGCAAACCTAGACGGAGAGACGAACCTAAAGAGGAAATAGGCGCTCCGAGCCACGTCGGAGGCCATCGGGTAGAGAGAGTCGCCCAAGGAAGATCCAATCCAGCCGTGGATTCTTTTGGGCAGGGCCTCGATGCTACACGGTGAGGTGCAGTATGAGCTCCCGAACGACAGACTCTACACATTTGTTGGAGCCATGACATTGAAGCTATCACCAGAGGAGAGGCGAAGGAGTGCACTGGAGCCGGACCCCAGTGCAGCAACCTTGGAAGCGAGTGCTGGGTCAACCACGATGCGAAATCCCACCAATGGAGCAGGATCGTCCACTGGTAGTGCGAGTGACTCGCTAGTGAGCCCCATCGGCCCGGAAAATGTCCTTCTCAGAGGCTGCAAACTTAGCTCGTGCGCACACGCGATCGGGCTGGTGCTCTTCACAGGCAACGACACGAAACTGATGAAGAATCAGAGACATGCGCCCTCGAAGGTTTCGAACGTCTATTCGAAACTCAATCGGCTCATCTTTATGATTTTCCTGGTGCAACTGGTGCTGATCATCGTCTCCACCGTCGCTTTCTTCCTGTACACGGCACAGGCGGTAGACCTCGCCCAGGGGGGGAGCGCGGGGTACTGGTATCTCGACTCGGTGCTGGAGGGAGGCACGGGCGCGTCCGTCGTCTCCTTCGTGACGTTTCTAATCCTGTACAACAATCTCGTACCCATTTCACTCTACGTCTCCCTGGATATCATCAAGGTGACCCAGGCGAAATAGATCGAAATGGACAGGGCGATGGCGTATGATCCCGCACTGGACGATCCATACCTTGCCATTGAGAGGAGGAAGAGGTTCAGGAGACAGGCAAGAGCTGAGGCTGGGAATGGGAATGGCAGTGGGGCCGGGGATAGAGTCACGTCTAGCAGCCGCCGCCTGGAAGCACCCAGCCGCACCGAATCAGGTTCGATCGCGACGGACTTGGACGCGGATTTGGACCTTGAAGGTCCTCTGCCGCCTGCCGCTGACTCTGAGCTCAAGTTTGCTAAGGCTAGGACCTCTGATCTCAATGAGGACCTGGGTTAGATTGAGTACATTTTCTCCGACAAGACAGGCACCCTCACCAGAAACATGATGGAGTTCCGCAAATGCTCGGTCGGCGGCGTCAGCTACGGCTTTGGGACGACGGAAATTGGCAGGGCGGCGATGCAGCGCGCCGCAAAGTCCGGAGAAAATGCTGATCGACCAACTCCGGGAGTGCTATCCGGAGCTATTGCTGAGAGGCTCTCGAATCCTGAGCTGGCACAGGCGTTTCGCGACGTTTCGATCGCCTTTGATGACCCGAGGCTACTCATGCATCTACAAGGAGAAGGCCATGGAGGTCTCGCTGGTGCTGGTGCTGGTGCTGGTGCTGGTGACGGGGAAGAGGGTGATGCAGAGATAGACGATGACGATGGCGCAGCTGCGGCCCGGCGCGCCTGGGGAACCCCTGAGCCAAGCAACGCCATTAACATTGATGAGGGCGACGAGGACGAGGACGAGGACTAGGACTAGGACGAGAACAACTCTGGAAAAGGAATTCTAGAATCTCGGCGTTCTCGGCATCTGAAAAGCGAGGCAGTGACGACCGACAAAGACAGGGATACGGAGGCGCTCGTCGCTGTTCGAACGGGAGGCCCCGAGGGCAGCACGCGGGAGTCTGGAACTCAAGACTCAGCCGAAGGAACGCGTGGGAGTCGCCTTGCTCCATCTGCTACCCCAAGTCATGTGTTACTCAGCGCCGGGGAATCTGGAGAAGCAACCAGTCGCATGAAGCAGCACCGCATCATAGCCAATGCTAGGGGATAGGGGCAGCAGGCGCATGCCACGGTCAGCTTATCTGAGGACGTCGAGGATCCGCAATTTGCCGAATTTCTTGCCGAGCTAGAGCCCAGGGAACAAGCGGCGCTTGGAGCAGCACCCCCCTCTGGACAGTCGCAGCGTCTTCATGATTTCCTCGTGTGCCTGGGTGTATGCCACACGGTCATTCCTGAGACCAGCAACAGAACGGGCAAGCTGGTATTCAGGGCATCGTCCCCGGACGAGGAGGCTCTGGTAAAGGCGGCGCAATGCCTTGGATACGGCCTGGTCACGGCAGCGCCTGACGTGACGCTGCGACTAGGAGCCTAGGCAGCGTCCGCCGCATCGAGGGCCATCTCTGGAGGCAGTAGCAAGTCGCGGGAGGAAGCGCCGCTCACGCGCGGATACGTTATCGTTGGTGTGAACGAGTTCAATAGTGATCGTAAAAGGATGAGCGTAGTCGCGCGGCGCCGCGCACCTGACGGAACTGTTCTTCCGGGCGGGGTTTTGTTCTGTAAGGGGGCAGATAACAAAATGCTTGAGCTGATCACTGACTGGGGACTGGGTCCAAAAAGGCCACGTGCCAGCGCCGGCCTTCCTCTGCGAGGCACGGCCACAGGTGGAGGGGAAGAAGGGGGTCAAGGCGAAGATGAAGTGGGCAAATCGAACGAAGATTCTAGTTCAGATTCTGAGTCAGCCGCTGGGCCAACTAGCGACGGTGAGCAGCAGCAGTCTATCCTGATTCAGCACCTCAAGCAGTTTGCCCAGGAGGGTCTACGAACGTTGGTATGTGCGAAACGCGAACTTACAGAAGCTTAGGTGAAGACTTGGGAGGGTATTTTCCAGGAAGCGGCAAGTTCCCTCACCGGGCGGGAGGAGCATCTGGCGGAGGCTGCCGCTGTCGTTGAGACGGAGATGTCGTTTGTCGGTGCCACCGCGATCGAGGACAAGCTGTAGCAAGGAGTTCCAGACACCATTGCCACCCTGGCTCGCGCAGGCATCAACATTTGGGTCCTTACAGGAGACAAGGTTGAGACTGCGGTCAACATATCCTATGCTTGTCGCCTATTTCACGACAGAATGTCACGAATTCACATGGTGCTCGAGGGTGTGCAGCCGCTCACCGACGACGAGTCCGTCCAGGCAACGAAGGTGGGCAAAGTTGATGCTGGCGACAGCGCGATACCGAGGCACGTATCGGCAGCAGATAAGGCAGCAGATCTCAAGCGTCGTCTGCATTTGGCACACTTGCATTTCGTCAGAGAACAACTGCGCACACTGACGAGAGATCCCAGGAGTCCCTGCCGCCCTCATCTCCTCAGACAGGGCCTCCTGACACGGGAAGAAATCGACAACCCGATCGCTGCCAGCGCAGGCGGTGACGATATGCTCGCTTCCCACTCGGAAGGAACGGATGTAGGGACAGCATCACAGGCCCGCGCGGGCGCTCGTGAGGATGCGGCGGCTCTAGACCTCGCTGAAATGCGAGACGCTCAAAAGCTTGCCCAATCTCTGGCAGACAGCCCCACGGCGCTGCCAGAGCTTGGCCTTGTTCTAAGCGGGTAGTACCTTGCTGTTGTCTTTGATGGGGAACATTCGGATGACCAGGCTGAACAGGCAGAGGCGAAGCTCCTGCTTCGAGACCTGCTTAGAGTGGCTAGATGCTGCAAAGCCGTTGTGGCGTGCCGGGTATCTCCTAAGCAGAAGGCTGCAGTGGTCAGAATGGTGCAGCAGGGGGTCGTGCCCAAGCCACTCACACTCGCAATCGGGGACGGCGCCAATGACGTGGCAATGATACAGACTGCCTAGGTGGGGGTCGGCATCAGCGGTCAGGAAGGCGTGCAGGCGGTGAATTCATCCGATTATGCCATTGCCTAGTTCCGATACCTTCGGCGTCTACTTCTGTGGCACGGACGCATGAACTACTAGCGGATTTCCAGGACAATCCTTTACTCGTTTTATAAGAACGTAGCCCTGGTCATGGTCCTGTTCATCTTCAATTTTTGGAATGCATTCTCCGGAACGACGTACTTCGAGAGTTTTGTTTAGGCCGGGTGGAATTTCTTCACCGCTCTGCCAATCCTGGCCATCGGAATCTTCGACTACGACGTCCCGGCGGATTAGTCGGAGCAGCTTCCCGGTCTGTACGGAGACGGACAGGTCAATGGGCAGCTGAATATAATGCTGTTCGCACGCTGGATTGCGAATGCGGCATTCCACGCCGTCGTTGTGTTCTTCGTCACCCTCCCCGTGGTACAGTCATCACCGTGGGACCCGAACGGACTTTCTGGTGGCCTGTTCAGCTACGGCCTCGGGGTGTACGCTTGCCTCATGTTCTCCATGCAGCTGAAGGCGATGCTTCTGGCGCGCGTGTGGACATTTTGGTTCGATCTGTCGCTGCTCCTCTCATTCGCCATGTTTTTCATCTTCTGCTTCGTGTACGGGAGGTTCTCGTATGTGGTGAGCAATGACTTCCTGATGGTGCCGTACGAGGTGTTTAGCTGGCCCAGGTTCTGGCTCCTCGTGGTCCTCGTACCCGTAGCAACACTGCTTGTAGATTTCGGGATGAAAGCTGCGGGGCAAGGCTGGTCGCCGGGTCTCGCCGGCGAGTTCAGGGCGTGGATCGTGACGAATGGGATGGCCGGGGGCTGGGACGAGCACGATCCGGAATCGGAAAGCGGCGCCGTTCCTGCGCGAGAGGCGACAGAAGAGAATGATGCGGATGGTGTGCCGGGCCCTGCGCATTCAAACCCAGCGCGTGTCCCTGTTTCGCAGCTCCGCCGCCGTGCTGCCCACCGCACGAGCATGGTGTTCGACCAGTCCTCGTTGCTCGGGCGTCTGGGATACTTGTGCTTGTGGGACTGTTGCATTTCTGAAGTCACGCATGCTCCACCAAGGAACAGTAATAAGATCATGCCGACGCAAGTGGCTCCGCGCCACAGCCAGCCAGGGCAGGACCCCGCGCAGGGGCAGGGGCATGCATTGTCCCCGGCCCCTGCCCCTCTCACTGACGGAGAGGGAGGTGGACCACCACTGCTGGAGCCGCTAAAGCCTGGCGTACTGATGCCGTAGACCCCACTGTGGGCACTGGCTTAGTCACAGGGACTTCTGCACGAAGAGGATTTGCGTCTTGTTAGCCAGGGAACACACGATACTGCAGAGGCAGAGGGCGAGGATGAAGATGAAAATACGCCAAAGCAGACCATCAAAGTGCCGCCGCCGAGCACAAGTTCCGCATATTCCTAGGCAAAGGCGCCGCGCATTGCCGGAGTGCCCTCGGTGGTGACATCGGGTGCTGACGAGGCCGCCTCTGCAGGCGCCTCCTCGTCCGGAGAAGCAGGAGGAGGAGGAACAGACTCGGCCAAGGCTGCGGTCGGGGGGGGCGATACCACAGGCGGTGACGCGGGCGGTGCGGACGCTAATGCGGCCGCCAGGGATCAGATGAAATCAAGGGCCGTGGCCGGGACTGGCACTGCGGCAAGTAGCGATATTGGTCCGAACGGTGTGCGCCTTCATGAACGGAACTAGCATGGTATGCGCGGCGCCAAATCGGGCGAGGTGCATTCGCAATCCGAAGGGGACGCCCTTCTCGGCGGCGCCGGTTCCGCAGGGAGAGGAGGCGGGGGTAGACCGGGGCACGCTCGAGCAGATTCGAAACTGCACGCTACCCGAACCTGGTTTGGCCCGTCCTACCGTGCCCCGACCGGGAGCAGTTTCTACGGCCGCCAGTGGCGCACGAGCACGCTGGGGCCTGGCCAGGGAACAACAGAACTGGACCGCCGCATGGGCTTGCATGAAGGGGGCGATCACCTCGGGTTCGACTATAGCGCTGCAAACACGTCGAGCTATTTCTCTGGATTGCGCGGTGCCAGCCGCAAGGACCTGCTAGGTCTTGGTTCCGCAGTCACTGGGGTCAGGTAGTCCGTGTCGGGGTCGCTATCTCGCATGCCAAGGTCGGCTTCTTCTGCTGTTGACGGGCCGCCAAGCAACCCGCGTCAGAGGCAGCGTCTTTCAAACAGCGCTCGAGCCACGTCATCAAAATCATTCATGCGGCAGTTCGATGAAGATGGTAGAGGGCGAGGCCTCAAGCAGGTGCTCGAGAATGAGGGCGAGCAAGGATCTGGGACAGTTGATGACCTGGAGGCAGGTACATAAGTGCTGGGATACACGGGCTGGCTTCAGCACAGAGGCAGTACTTGCATACCTATTATATTTCTGTTAGATTGCCCGTTTCTGCCTATCAATCATGTGATCTAGCGACCGATTTGCGGGCGAACCGACGGATCGACCCATTCCAATATACACATACCTGCGCGTTACTATGTATCTCTTGGTTTACTTCTATCATTGGTATATTCTTGCCAAACTGTGGCGATACGATCGATTTGTGACACATACATTGGTCAAGGGATATCAGTACATTGTGATGGAGGTCCCATTCGAAGATTCAGCAGCTGCAGATGCGGCTGCGTTTGAATTGCCAGTAGACCGACGCGAGAATGCAAATCTAGAGCCCTTAGCAATGCAAAGAACGGGCATCATCAAAACGCCTATTGGAACGAATCTCTCATTATTGACCAGGAATGCCGGGGTAACCTAGCCAAGTCATGATTCGCTTGGCTAGATCTGGACGGACCTGAGAACCGTTCTACATTCTCAACCTGACGCTGCTGCCTTGGGCGATGGCAATACGTCCTCTGGCGAAGTCAATCCGAATGGCAACGTGCGCAAGCACAAATTGCAGGCATGCCTTGCCTCTGTTGTTGATCTTCACAATGCCTGGGCAATGGCGATTCAGCGTGCGCATGGCAGGCTTGTCAACCGGCCTGGGGCCATCGAAACTACGATGGGGGGATCCGGCGCAGTATCAAAAGGTACTGCACATTCACATGCAGCTCGCTTGCACACACTAGTTCAGGCAGATTCGCCAACAACCGCTCTTGCGGGTATATCTGAAATTGCTTCGAGGCTCGCTGAGATGAGCGCCGGTCCGGGCAATGAGGGATTGGGGGTGTCGCCGTCATCTTCGTCACTATTGCCAGCCGCAGGGTGGCGCTTGAGAGCTGCCGGTCTCGACATCCCGGCAATTATGCGGAACACGCCCGCTG
>Ga0136560_1001874_pt1 | contig 10775 bp, 5 predicted proteins | sample AntRauMeHopE1497_FD_104925 | JGI IMG/M metagenome (GOLD analysis project Ga0136560, IMG submission 104925) | Saline lake microbial communities from Rauer Islands, Antarctica - Metagenome Hop E1 #497 | ecosystem: Environmental > Aquatic > Non-marine Saline and Alkaline > Saline | place...
CACTTCGCCTCCGCAGGGCTCCATCATCGGCCAGTTCGTCTTTGGCGCCCTCATCGACGACAACACCACCCTTCTCCTATGCACCGCCGCGGGCATGCTCTTCATCGGGGCCATCGCCGGGCTGGCTCTGCCGCAGGAGACGTCGGGCTCGCAGCTGGCAGAGTCGATCGAGTCGGAGACGAAGAAGCTATCCGCGGGGCCCAACGGCGGCGTGGAGCTGCTGGGGGAGGACGGCGGCGACGCCGGGGCCGGGGGAGGCGAGCGGTGGCAGGCGCTGACGGCGCCCGGCCGCGGCGCGTCGTCCCCGGCCAGCGGGTCGGACGACGGCTCGGGGAGCGATGACGACGCCGTGGACACGCGCGGGGCATCTATGTGACCGCCCCAACAGGGGCCGGCGACTGCATTCTGTGTGTATTGCGGCCCGGGCGCGGCGGGGCGAGGAAGCCCGTTCGGAGCGCACCGCCTCACGCGCCGTCACGCAAGTGCTTGAGCAGCCACAGCGCAGACACTGACGCGATGACCGCGGGCGTCGCGATGTTCGCCACCGTCATGGTCCGGAACACGGCGAGCTCGACGGCGAAAAAGAGGAGGGCCGCCGCAAACGAGGCCACCGTGAGCATCACCACGACGGGCTGGTCCAGAGAGAACGCGCAAGTGGCAGTCACGATGCAAGTCACCGCCGTCCAAACCGCAAAGGCCCTCGCCGCCACGCCGGAAGCTGCGGGCAGGGCCGCGATCGGGGTTCCAAGGTGGTGCGCAGCCGATGCCTCCGCGCGCGGCTCGCCGGCCACAACGCCGGGACTCACAACGGGCGTCGGGGGCGTCGTCCTCCTTCTCCTTCCCGGACCAGACGGGCGTGAACACGCGCGGGAGCAGCTGCTGGGGCGCAAAGTAACCGAGCCCCACGCTCAGAGCCCGCAGCGACGCCACGACCAGCAGCCACGCCTGCAGCACATCTGCCTCGCCGAATGAGCCGTTCAGGACACCGACGCGATCCATGTCGGGCAGTCTGTGTGCGCAAAGCCGAGCGAGTGGTCTCGCCCTGCTCGCCGGAGAGTGGCGCCGGCAGCGTCGCCCGCGAAGGGGCGGTTGTCCGCACAAAACATTTTGCACAGTTCAGTGGGCGATGCCCGACACGCATACACGCGAAGCGAGGCACGGGCTCGGTCACGGGCGCACTCATGTGACCGCCGTTGGCGCCGCCCGCCGGCTTCCCTGCGGCACCGGCGGCGTATCCTGCGGGCGCAATCAGTGCCCGAAGCCGTAGAGCGTCCTGCCGTTGCGGCGGAGGGAGTAGAGAACGTCCTTGACAAGCACGGTCGCCCTGCGCCCGTGCTCGCTGTAGACGATGGCGTCCCCGACGACCTTCTCCAGGAAGCTGCGGAGCGCGAGCCGAACGTCGTCATAGATGGACGACGACATGCGCTTGACGCCGCCACGGCGCGCAAGGCGGCGGATGTCGCCCTTGGAGATGCCTGCAAGCGAGTTCTTGGCGATGCGCCTGTGGCGCTTTCCGCCGCCCTTGCCTAGGCCCTTGCCGCCCTGAGACACACGCTTGCCGCCCTTGCCGCGGCCGGACATGAGATCGAGGTTTCGGTGGAGTTGGTGAGGGGGTGAGTCTCTCGTCCCTGGGTCTTGCGACTGTCCAGAGTGCAGTGTTGCCGGCGAAAAAAAAAAGACCAAACAATGCAGCGTTTTGTGGCCGTTTGTTTTGACGTCCTAGCTAGCGGCTCTGCTATACTAGGGGACTGGGTGTCGTTCAACTCATGCGGTTTGGAATAACTATGGCAGAGCACGATCGTTGAGCGACGGCATGTTTGGGCGACGATCAATATAGAAAGGCGCTTGTTTTTTGGGGGGGCTCGATGGATTCAGGTTAGGTCGTGAATGTGGTTCCCCGCAGTCCGGCCTCGGTTGTGCAATATTTCATCCCGTCGCCACTATACTTTATATCACAGTCTAATAACATTTCACGACAGTCTTTGAGGGACAGTAAAACATAAGTTGGCCCAACCCGCACAAAAAGGCCAAACTTTTAGGTTGGGGTTAGCTGGACCCCCGCGGCCGAGGCCGGGACCCACCTGCAGCCGCCCGCTGGCTGTGTGCTTGCCGGACTGCTAAGCTGTGGCGGCTCGAGTGCGGTCCACCGAGGGGCGGCGCTCCGGCTCCGAGGCGTTGCTGCGCTCGGGCACGGCCGCCGCGCCCGCCGGCCGGCGACTCACTCTCCCACAGCAACGCCCGCGCGACCTCGGCCGGCGGCCCATGTTCGTCATCGTGCACGTCCTCGGCGGCCCTTCCTTCCGGCTGGAGGTCGGTGCCGGCGGCCAGAGCGTGAGATGGCTGTCGCTCACGGTGGCCCAGGTGGCGGGCCGCATGGAGCGGCGGCTGGGCCGAGGGTCGGCCCCCAGGCATCGAGGCACCGCGGCGGCGACGCTGGACACGTCAATGACCGTGGCACGATCCGCGAGGGCCGCGGCCGCGATCGGCGACCTCGCCGGCGCGATCGGCGCGCACCCCGCCGGGGCGGACAGCCCGTTCAGCCCCAGCGACCGTGTCAGGGACGTGCTTTCCAGCGGGGACGAGGTGTTCGTCCGCCTCCCGGGGCGTCCCGTGGGCCTGGCGGCCAGTGCCGTTGCGGAGCCCGACCTTGAGGGACTGAGCCTCGCGGGCGGGCAGCTCCGGCTTGACCCTTCGGGCCTGACGGCGATCGAGGGAGACGGCCGCCTCGCGCGCACCGCGTTCCACGACGCGGCGTTCCATAACCCGGCGACGGCGGGCTCCATGGTCCGGCGCGCGCGCCGCATCGCCAGCCGCGCCGCGGCGGGGATCATCGCGTCCAGCGCCGCGGCCAGCACCGCGGACAGGCCCGGCGCCTTCAGCGGCATGACCGGCTCCGGGGCGGGCGCGGACGCCGAGGCCGAGGCTGCCGTCCGCGCGGCGCTGTCTCCCGGCGCCGCGTGGGCCGCGTCGGCCGCCTCCGGCCTGCTTCGCGCCTCCCGCGGCGACCGCACGGCGCTTGGGCGCGCTGGTGCGGACATGCTCCGCTCGGACCTGGCCGGCCTGGCGGCCGCGGGCGGCGGGGGTCGGTCCGGCCGCGACGGTCTCGGCGACGGCATCGCCCAGGTCGGCTCTGCCCTGCGGCGGGCCCGGGGGCAGCGGGCAGGGCCGTCCGCGGCGCGGCGCGCGGCGGAGAGCGCGGTCCCGAGCCTGGGGCGGGCGGGAGCGGGGGCGGCTGCGGACACGGCGGCGTCGCTGGGGCTCCGGCTGCCGACCAGGACGGGACGCGACGCGCCCGGCTTCTTCGAGCGGCGCGGGGCACCCCGGCTGACGTCGGTCCTGGCTCTGCACAGGCGGGTGGAGCGGGCTGGGGCGGCGGCGCGGGCGGGGGCGGAGTCGCTGGCGGGGGCTGCGGCGTGGGCCGGGAAGGCCGCGCCGCACGCTCGGCTGCCGCCGGCGGTGTACGAAGAGGCTCTGCGGCTGGGCCTGGCCGTGGCGCCGGGGGCGGGGGGCCTGGTGATCGGGTCTCGCGGGGACGCGGGGAGGCTGCTGGGGGCAGCGGCGGTGGTCGGGGCGCCGTCGGGCAGCGGCGGCCGCGGGGCAGGGTTCGGCGGGGACGCGGCGGGGGCGCCCCGGGGCGGCCTCACGGGGGCTGACCGTGCCTCCGCGGCCGTGGGCGCGCTCGCCTCGGGGGCTGTGGCGTGGCTCGCCGAGGCGCGGGAGGCCTTCGAGGCGGACTGGGGGCGGCTGGCGGGCACGGCGTGGCTGCTCGTGTCCGAGGCGGAGGCGGTGTCGCGCGAGCAGACGCGCTCCTGCGCCCGTATCAGGACGGCCTGGCTGCGGGCGGCACAGGCTGCCAAGGCCGCAGAGGACGACGCCAAGGCCGCCGCCCCCGTGCCCAGGGGCCCCGCCGCCAGCCCGCGGAGCGACGCGTCCAGCGACGACGGCTCGGCAGAGCCCGCGGGGGCAGAGCGGAAGGACCCGGGGCCGGGGCCGGCCCGCGCGCCCCCCCCCCGGCCGCTGTCCGCCGCTGCCTTCACGCCCGCGACGATGCACCTGGCCCGGGTGTCTGGGCGGTTCGAGAGCCCGCTGGTGGGTCTGGCGGCCGGGACGGCGGCTCTGCGGTCGCTGATGTGGCGTCACTACCCGGCTCTTTTCGACTCGTTTCACATGTACGCGGACCGGCTCGACTCGGGCGAGGGCGTGCCGGCGGTGGCGAGCGCCGAGGCGGCCGAGGCCGGGCGGCGCGAGGGGGGCGCGAGCTCGCCACGCGGGCGTCGCCGCCTCGCGGGCCGCGGGGGCAGCCCGGGGTCGGCGGGGGCCGCGGCGGACGACGACGACGACGTCGGGTCGCTCAGCGACGGCGAGGGGCTCGGCGACGCCGACGCGGGCGAGGCGAGCGACGCGGCGTCGCTCGCCACCGCGGGACTGGCAGAGCCGGGGGAGGAGACGGTGTCACGGGAGACGGCAGAGGCGATCCTCGTGGACCTGTGCGGGGCTCTGCCGGGGGCGCTGGCGGCGAGGCCGGGGGACGCGGCCTCGGCCGACGGGAGCGACGCGCCGTCGCTCTCGGCATCGGCGTACGCCGCGGCGTCGGCGCAGGTGACACGGCAGGTGAGCGACGCGGTGTCGTTCTGCCTGGCGGCGCAGCGGTACAGCCGACGGGACGCCGCCGCCGCCGCGGCCAGCCGAGGCGGCCTGACGGCGCCGCGCTCCGCCGCTCCGCTCCTCGACCTGGCGGCGGGGGCGGCGGCCGACGCGGGCGGGGCGGGGTCCCCCAGGGCGGGGCGGCGCGCGGAGAGGGCGGCGGCGCCGGCGGGGCACGGGGGCGGGGGCGCGGGCGGGGTGAGCGACGCGCTGGCGGGCCTGGGGTGCGCGGACGCGTCGTCGGTGCTGGGGCTGGGGGCGGAGGGGGCGGCCGTGGCGGCGCTGTGGACGGCGGGGCCGGGGGCGGCGCGGAGGGGTGGGGCGGCTGTGTCGGCCGACGCGGCAGCGAGGCAGGTTCTGGAGCGACGCTCGCGGGCGGCGGCGGCGAGGGACGCCGCGCAGCGAGCGACGCGCATCACTCGCGCGGTCTTCCTGGACGCCGCATGGGTCGCGATGTCGTCGGCGGGGGCGGAGGAGGCGCTGGCGCCGGCGTGGGCCGTGGACGACGCCGCCGGGCGTGCCGCCTGCGACGACGCCGCACGGGCGGTGGAGGTGTGCGAGCCGTGGGCACACAGCAGCGCGCCCGACGCCGCGGGAGCCGCCGCCATCGCCGCCCTCCTCCGCGCTGACGGGGACCTGGCGCGCAAGGTAGAGCCGCTCGGGCCCGAGGCCGACCCCTGCGCCGTCGGTTTCGCGTCGGCGCCGCCCTTCCTGGCGTCGCCTGCGGTGCCCTGGGCCGCGCCCCGCCCCGCCGGCCCGGGCTCGCTCGTCATTGGCGCCTCTGCCGACCGCCTCGCCCGGGTTCGCGTCGACGTCGCGGGCCTCCTGCTCGGCAGGCGGTGGCAGCCGGCGGTCTCGCGGCTGCTGGGCGGGCAGGGTGACGCGGTCCGAGCGATGGTGGCGGGGGAGTCGGCCGGCGGCGGACCGGGGACCGCGCTCGCGGCGACGCTCGCGAGGGCTCTGCCGCGCCTCCGGGCGACGTACCTCGCGCTGTGCTCTGTCGTGCAGAGCAGCGGGGGGCTCGGCGGGGGCGGGGACGCGGCGGCGAGGCGCGCAGACGCCCGGAGGCGGCGGGCCGACGGCGACGGGGGGAGCGGCGCGGCGGGGGCCGGCGCGGCCGCCCCGCCCGAGAGCCCCGGGGAGGGCGTGTCGTGGCAGGGGGTCACGGTGGCCCGGCTGGCGCAGCTCGCGGTCGAGGTCGGTCTCATGGACGTCAGGGCTCTGTCGGGGGGGCGGGCAGAGCCGAGCGGGGCGGGCTTCGACGCCGCGTCGCCGTACGACGACGACCGTCGGCCCCGCTCCGTCACCCTGGATGACGTCACGTGGAGCGCCGTGCAGAGCCTCGCGACGGTGGTCGCGGGGTCCGGCGGCCGGGCTCTGCCGGAGCGGCCCGCGCCGGGCGTCGCTGCCGGCTCTGCCGCGGGGGCCAAGGCGCAGCGCGAGTGGGAGGGCGCGGTGAGAGACGCACTGATCCTGGCGTTCGACGGGACGCCGGTCGGGGAGGCGCCGCCCAGGCGCGCCGGCGCGGTTTCGCGCGCGTCGATGGCGTCGCGCCGGCGGAACCGCGGGGAGGCGTCCGGAGGCGTGCCGCCCGCGCGCCGCGACGTTCTCGATTTCTGGGGGTTCGTCGAGGCTGTGGTGCGGCTCGGGGTGGTGCGCTGGGCGGGGGCGGACGGGGTGAGCGACGCGGAGGCGGCGGCGAGGGCGCTGGACGCCGTGACGGTGCCGAAGCCGCCGGCGGCACTGCCGCCACCGCCCCGGCTCAGCCCGGGGGCAGCGGGGGTGTTCCCCCGCGCGTGAGCGAGGGGGGAGTGGGTGTCTTGCTCCCCCGCGCGTGAGCGAGGGGGCCGTGCGATGCTCACCGGGGGTGTGAAACGGCGATTGTGGCGGCGGCGGCGCTGCGTGAGCGGTGCACTGTGTCGGGCCGAGGGCGCCGCGAAACCGCGGGCCGGCGGATCGTTTCGCCGCACACGCTTGCGATCCACGCTGCCCCGCGCCGCGGCACGGCCCGCTCACGCCTCCCCCCGGCCCGGCCCCCTTGCCGGCCTGCTGCTGCCCGCCCCCTCCCTCGCCGCCCGCAGCGCCGCCTGCCCCCCGGCCGCGCACGCCTCCAGCACCGCAGAGTGGGCTAGGTCCATCCGCTTCGCGAGCGTCACCGCGGCCGCCCTCGCCTCCTCGTCCCGCCGGAGGTAGTCCAGCTCCACCGCGTCGCTCGCCTCCCCCTCGGCGGCGGCGTCCATCTCCTCCTGCGCCCTCTCCCGCACCGCCTGCAGCCGCTCCCGCAGCGCCGCCTGGAAGCGGCCGGCCCGCTCCGCGTGGAGTGCGGCCGCCTCCGCCGCCGCCCCCCCCTCGACCGGGCCCCGCCGCGCCCTCGCCGCCGCCACCAGCGACGGCAGGTCTGTCCCCGCCGCCGCCGCCGCCGCGGCCGCGGCCGCCGCCGCCTCCTGAGCGATGCCGTACATCTCTCCCCCCGCGTCTCTCACCGCGTCCTCCCTCGTCGGCTCCCGCGGCCGCTTCGCCGCGCGCCCCGCCCGCCCGGCCGAGAGCGACGCCGACGTTGCCGGCGGTCGGACCATGCCCGAACCCACTTCGAGCACGTAACCGCGGTAGCCGGTCGAGCGGGCCGCTGTCGCCGCCCGACTGGCACGCACGAACGCCTCCGAGGAGGAGGAGGAGGAGGAGGACGACGAGGACGGGGGGCCGTCGGCGAGCGTCGCTCCGCCGTCGTCCTTCCCCGCCTCCGCCGCCGTGACGGCAGCCGCCTGCGCCGCCGCCCTGGCCGCCTCCGCCTCCTGCCTCCCGCACGCGGCCACCTGCTCCCCCACCAGAGCCCTCACGCCCTCGGGCACCTCGGCCATGAGCGCGGCGGCCTCGGACCGGGCCACGGCGTCGACGGCGCGGGACACGGCCTCGGCCGCGGCGGCGCGTCGCTCGGCGCCGAGCGACGCGGAACCGCCCCCCTCCTCCTCGTCATCCCCCTCCTCCTCCCTTGCCGCCTCCAGCAGCGGTCCGAACAGCCCCGTCGCCACACTCAGCTCCGCGTCGGAGCTGACGGCGCCTCGGCCCCACTCCGACACGCCTGCGTCGGCGCACCGCCGGAGCGGCCCGGCGAGCCTTCCCAGCGCCTCTGCGGGGGGGGGGATGACAGCACGGCGAGGGAGGAAGCTTGGGCGGCGGGGCGACGGGCGGCGGCATCGGGGCGGCGGCGGCGGGACGATCTGTGGCGGCGGCGCGTCTCTCACCCGCCTCGTCTAGGACGGAGAAGGGCCGGTCGAACTCGAAGAGGACGCGGGAGCGGGAGGGCTGGGCCACGTCGATGGAGACGGCGGCCTCCCGCGGGGCGGAGAGCACCACGAAGGGGAGCCGGATGACGTGGCAGTCCAGGGCAGGGCCGAGGCCGGGAGCCGGGGCAGCCGGTTCGGTGACCGAGGACGAGCCGGCGTCGGAGGCCTCCTCCTCCTCCCCCCCCTCTTTCTTGATCGCCACCCCGTCCTTCGCCGGCACAGTCCCGGCCGCCTCCTCCTTCCCTCCGCCCTCCTCCTCCTCCTCCTCCTCCTCCGGCGCGAGCCTGGCCGCCTCCTCCGCCCCGAACGCCGCCTCCAGGAGGCCCCTGTTCCGCCGCCGGAGCGCCGCCAGCGCCACGCACTGCTGCGCGGTCTCCACCACGCGCGTCCGGAGCGCGTCCACTACGGCCCGCTGCCGCGCGCGGTCCCGCCGTGCGACGGACAGCGCCTCCCTGTTCCCGTCCGGGAAGCCCAGCCACTCGACCACCTTCTCCCCCTGGCCCCGCATCGACGTCCCCACGATGCCCATAGCCGTCAGCACGTTGAGGATGTCGTACACTCGGCGGCCCACCCGCTTCATGTCCGCGCTGCTCACAGCGGCAGACGCGCCGTGCAGGTCGCGCCACAGGTCGTCAGCGATGGTCTGGAACGGCGCCGCCCCGTGCTCCGCCACCAGCTCGACCACGCGGGACGCCTGGACCCGCATGCCGCGCTGAGTGGAGCGGCGGACGGGGCTGGGGGCGGTCCCGGCCCGGGGCGCCGCCGCCGCGTCGTCCCCGTCCTCGTCGTCGTCATCCTCGTCGTCGTCGTCCCCGCCGCCGGGCCCTGCCTCCGCCGCCACGGCCGCAGCCGCAGCCGCCGCCGCCGCCGCCGCAGCCGCCTCCTGCTGCTGCTGGTGCATCTGCAGCTGCATCTGGTGCAACTGCAGAGCCCTGATGGTGTCAGGGTGGATGCTGCCCGCCGCCGCAAACGCCTGCTGGAAGCCGACCATCACCCTCGTCGCCGCCGCCATCGCCTGCTGCCGCGCCTGCTCCTCCGTCATGCCCGCGTTCAGCGCCTGCTGCAGCGTCTGCCGCGCCGCCTCCTTCATGTTCTCCCTCGCCAAGATGGCGGCGTGCACGGTCTGCAGGGCCGAGGCCTGCGCCGCCGCGGTCTGCGCCGCAGTCACGGCGGGGACTGCCGAGCTCGCGGCGGCCGCTACCTGCGCCGCAGCAGCCTGCATCGCGTCGGCGGCGCCTGGGACGGCGGGGTCCGTCGCGCCCTGGGCCGCCGGTTGTGCTGCAGGCGCCGCCTCGCCCGGCGCAGCCTGCGCAGCCTCCGATAGCGAGGGCGGCGCCGACAAAGGCGCCCCTGGCTCCTGCACAGGATCCATGCGGGTACCACTCAGCGATCAGGGCCGCTGGGCCGGTGGTGCTTCCCCCTTGCTATTGCGAGCCAACGCAGCCGAAGCTTGCCGGCCGTGCTCTCGCGCCTTGGCGGCCGCAAGCGGTGCAGCCAGTGCCACGAACGCGCCGGAACGATGCGTGTCGGGAGACAAGCCCCTGACCGCGGCGGACCGACCCCCTGTGGCGCCCGGAATCCGTGGCCCGCCTTTCCCGCGGTCGCTCATTTGCCCGGCAGAGCCAGCGAAAGCAAGCCCGCCACCGCCAATGCCAGACAGAAATCACTACTTCTGGAAACGCTGGTCCGGAGCGCTCGTGAGCTTCCAGCTCCCGCGCCGTGGGAGGTTCCGCGGCTGGCCACGCCGCCTAGCCTCGCAGCTGCAAGACTCCCACTCCCGGATTGTGGCGCCCAACGCCGCGGCCGCCTAGCCCCCAGGAGCCCATCAGACGTGTGGCCCAGAAGGCTTCGTGACGGGAGGGCGGCTCAGGCGGGCCGTGAGCAGCCAGTTGCCGCGTGTCTCGGGGCCGCTCTGCAAGCCGGTCGCAGCCACCCTCACCTTGCTGATCGAGGCACTCGGAGCAGCTCACCGGATGGCCGAGTCTGAACGAGGCAGCAAGCGCGCGAGGCGGTCGCCGAAGGAAGAAGCGCCAGCCGAGGCCGAGGATGCGGGCAGCGACACCGAAGAGGACGACCTTGCGATGGTCATGCACGCTGACGCCACTGAGGACGACGCCGACGACGATGCGGGTGCCGCAAAGGCCAAGGATAACACTGTCAACGTTGATTTCGCGCTGTTCGATCCCCAGGAGGTCGACTTCCTGTCGCTGAAGCGTTTCCTGAAGGTTCTCCTCCCCGGCAACGACGCCAGGTTCGCCGAGGGGGCATCGGCCCTCGCGTCTGCCATCATCGCGCAGCCTGCCGTCGGCACGATGGTCAAGGTCGGCGACGACGTGGACGTGTGGGCGTTTGCCACGGTCCTGCCGTGGGTCGCCCCCTCCGCCGCGCCCTACCGCAAGGAGATGATGCGCTTCCTGCTCTCGAAGTGCCCCGACGACGAGGCCGACGCGCCGGCAGGGGAGCTCGGCGCCGGGTCCCGCCGCACGCGGCTGCAGCGCGCGCTGGCGGGCGGGTGCGGCCGCCTCGGCCTCCTCCTCTCGGAGCGAATGCTCAACTTCCCCCCCGAGCTCGCCCCCGCCATCTTCGCCTCACTCCTGGAGGACGTGGCCTGGGCGCGGGACCAGGAGAGAGCCGCCGAGGAGGGGGCCGCGGCGGCAGAGCTCGACGACTGGCTGCTCTGCCTCGCTCCCTGCTACAAGGACTCCAAGACGGGGCAGGGTGAGCCGCCTCCACCCGCTCGGCGCGGGCCTTCACCTCTTGGGCCCGCCCGCCCCGCCCCCCCCCCCCCCCCCCCCCCCCCCCCCCCCCCCCCCCCCCCCCCCACCCCCCCCCCCCCCCCCCCCCCCC
>Ga0136560_1001875_pt1 | contig 10767 bp, 11 predicted proteins | sample AntRauMeHopE1497_FD_104925 | JGI IMG/M metagenome (GOLD analysis project Ga0136560, IMG submission 104925) | Saline lake microbial communities from Rauer Islands, Antarctica - Metagenome Hop E1 #497 | ecosystem: Environmental > Aquatic > Non-marine Saline and Alkaline > Saline | place...
CAGAGAGTGTCTATTCTCATAAAATCAAAAAATCCTTCTCAGTCTGAGCCAAGCAACGTTCCTCTCGCAAATGCCGGCATGATTTCGCACGGAGAGTCAAGCACGGTCGACTCACTCCGCTTTGTGTTCCTCGGTGGCGGCATCTTGCCCCCCTACGCCCCCTCCTCCACCACGTGCAGCATCTGCCACTACTAGCGACATTTTATGCGCGGGCTTCGCTCCAACGCCTCGCCGTTCCAAAGCCATCTTCATCTCGGCACTCACACGAGGAGGCGCCCCCTCCCATCCCATCGGAGGGCAGTCCTCGTGCGACGATGGTGGACTCTCGTCAAGCTGGTACGGGAGCAGATCTGCCAGGGCTGCATCCAGCTCGGCCACGGGGTCGAATACTTCGAAGTCCGCTGCAGGCTCAGTGTCTGCCCCCTGATCGTAGCTGGGATCCGCATTCGATTCCCGGGCTGGCGTAGCATCACTTCCGATGTCACCACCGTGTGGCGGAGGGAGCGACGCGAGCACCCGCCGATAATCCAGATCCTTCCACTTGTTCCCTAGCGCTGCGAGCCTGCCCTTGAGCTTGCCGGCCCCAAAGACCCCGAAGAGGAGGCAGTGAATCGGATGCAGCAGGCCCGCGCAGTCACACCCAATCTTATTATCTCCATACCGCTTTAGCCATTTTTTCTGCGAACCTGTCTTCTTGATCCTGGGTTTCTCGCTCTCGCTCTACCCCGATGCACCAGGATCTGCCCTAAGAATGCCAGTGGACGTGCCTGTGGCAGCCATGTGTTCCCTGTAGCCCTCCTCCCCCGCCTCGAGCAACTGCTCGTCTTCCTGCTCCTACTGGAAAGCGGACTCATAGTCCATTCCGTCTCGGCGCACCGCGGCCTTTCGCAGCTGGGGAACAATGAACGTCGAAGCATACCAGTGGATGGCCTGTCTTCGCGACATGCCTGGGTTTTTGACCCCCCAGTACCTGCGATCCGCATCCGCCAGCATCCAGAGATTGTAGTATGCCTACCTGCCAATCATCACGCTATCCATGATCGCACCGGCCGAGGGAGAGGGAAAACCAGCGCCAGGATCGTGACTCTCTGCCCCCTCACCGGCGCGGCGCCGGTCTGCGTCGAAGTAGAGCGGAACTTCGGCTTCTACAGGTCGAGGCTCGCAAGCAAGCAGAGGCGACTCCCCCGGTTGCAACCTCGAAGGGGGTCGGTCAGGGTCGTGCGCAGCAGCAGCAGCAGCATCGCCCAAGAGTGATCTTGATGCCCTTTCAGCAGCAGCGTCAGCGTCGTCCTACCCTGCGGACAGAGCACCAGCACCAGCACCAGCACCAGCATCAGCATCAGCACCAGCACCAGCATCAGCACCTCCCGGCGCACCTGCTGCCTCCACTGACTCCCTGGCTGCCCTGGCTGCCTTGGATCGCTCGTCATGGATGACCCGCCGACGAGCACTCTCCGCAGCAGCCCATTGTTTCCTCTCGAGATGCAGGGCAGCAACGTCCGGCCTCAGCTGCCATCTTGTTCCCTGGTCCGGACCCATACCGTTCTGCGATAGCTTAACCCCCTTCTTGACCAGTTGTCGCGCAGCAGACCCGCTCGTTCCCCCAGCAGATTTTTGTGACGATAACAGTGCAAGCGCGGCTTCTTCAGATGGCGTCGTTAGAGCCATGGAGCATTTGCTTTCCTCCTCCGGTGCTCCGGCGCTCGCCTCCGCCATCGCGGGAGCAACGACTGGCCTGAGGCCGAGGAATTCGTCAGTTTCTCGCAGAGATTTTATCCCACCATTTACAGATATTCGAAGCCCGGGGAAATCCAAAGCTGCACGCTACACCCAGGAGTACCTCAGCGGAGGCACGTTCCTGTTCGCTTTCGGGTCTAGGCCTCGTAGCCAGCATTTTCGAGCGTGCACGATAAAATGACGCACCCCAGTTTCTGCAACTACTCGAATAAAATTGCTAAATTCCTCGTAGGTGTCCATATCGTCAGCTCCAAGCCGGCATTTCACGGTGATATCTGGAACAGGCTTGCCAGTTTGTGCAGACCAATTTCTTGCTTCCTCCACCATAACGTTAACAACATCTCTGACAAGCTCCGGTCGAAGCATTAAAGCAGCCCCAAAACAACCTTTGCCGGCCACGCGATCGCTGGGGCATCCGCAGTTTAAGTTGTACTCATCGTATTGAAACGGCAGAGCTCGCTTCATCGCTTGCCTCATGCGCACAGGGTCTGATCCACCCAGCTGCAGAGCCAGTGGTCTTTGTATCTCGTCAAACTCCAACATATCTTGAACCTGTCGCTCGTTCGCAAAGTGGATCGTGTCGGCGACGTACATCTCAGTATACAAACGAACTTTTCGCGACACTGACCTAGCGAGATATCTGTAGGCTCTCGTGGTCCAAGCCATCATCGGAGCAACCGAAATCAAATCTCGGCGCCCCAAAGCAAGCAAGGCTGGTCGGACTGCTGACGCCATTCAAATACTCTGCTTGCCTATTGCTGCGCTCTACTATGCTTTGCATATCGTTCTTTGTTCGGACGATAAGGTTCCGCACATGACAGATGGAATGCGCGGCGACGAGATACTGTGCGATCATCATAATTCGCCAGCGCAAGGGCTATGGAGGCCCCTTTATCCATTGATACACCCGGGGAGAGTTTGGATGTTTATCTAAATTGTTCTGGGGTTGTTCGAACCAGGATCTCAGCCACAGAGATCAGATTAAATTTGACAAACGTTTCGGGCGAAATTGTTCTGGTTGTTGATCGTGAGTTTCTGTCCAATATGGGCTGCAAACGTGAAAAATTAGGCCTCACTATGGAAAATAATGTTCTTATTTATGTAATGGTGCAGAATTCGACACCCCGTTGAAGAATCAAAAGGCATCAAGTCGTACTGAAACTGGAAAATTTGAATCGAAGCAATTGATTCATAATGACTCGCACAGCGCGATCGTGCCGACCGGACATTCTATTGTGGCTCGTAGAATGAGATATACAGGAAACACTGATGAGAGCCGGCGGGCATCAAAAATTGATATCGACCAGGCTACGCAATAGACCGAAAGCATTCCAGCAAGCGCCGTGCACGCTGCTCTTTTGCCCATCGTGAATGGAAAGCTCGTGCTGCAAGAAGAAGGTGCAACCAAGAAGCGCCGAAGGTAGCGTAGGAAGGCTGGCGGGGCCTCGCCAGGCCCGGTTGAGATAGACGAGGGTGCCCCGTTTGATACTCTTGGCTCCGCATCAAGATCGGAGCTCGACGGCGGCGGCAAGGAGCAACTTAAAGACAGCGGCGCTCTCTAGACCCGCCAAGGCCCTACAAGTCCGCTCCAATCCCCATCGAATCGATCTCCGGCAGCCCGCGGCACTGCAGGGGGTTCAAGGAGACGACGTGGTACCTCCACGCCCACCCCGAGTGCCCTATCACCAGCACGCCGAGATGGGTGCTTGGACAGCTTCCTGCGCTCTGGCCGCCCCCAAGTATCAACAGGAAAGAAAGATAAGAATGATGGTGAAAGTGACTTCGACGACGAAGATGAAGATGAAGGTGAAGGTGAAGAGCGATTGCCGGCATCGAGCGGCCGTGCTTCGGGCCGTCAGGTCGATCCACATGGGCATGTCGCAAGGCAAAAGAAGGCATCCTCAGGGAACACGGGTTCTAGTTCGAGGGGACGGAAACGTGGTCGTGCGGTCGAGGGCGAGACTGCTGGCGAGTCGACTGCAGTGACGGACGTACTGGAGAACGATGACGACGATGAAGACGATGACGAAGATGAAGACGGCGGGACACAAAGCCGTGGGGGTCGTGGCTCCGGGAATCACGAGGTGTCACTGGCCCAGCTATCGCCTAACCAGCAGCAGGTTGATATTGCCCTTGATCTCTCGCAGGCAGAAGGAGAAGGAGAAGGAGAGGGAGAGGGGGGTGGCAATGGCAGGGGCGGGGGCGGGGGCGTGCCACTCAGTGCCTCGCTTGGTCTCGGCATGGCGTCCGAGCGTGACATGGACAGCCTTATGGCAGACAGTGACGATGAAGGAGGGAGAGGAGTGGCTCTTGCAAGGGCCTCAGGGAACACAGAGAGCGGCAGCGCATCATCAGGGAACAAGGGCCTTGCGGCTGAACTGGGGTTTGTTCAAGGTACCCCAGGTGTCAAAGGCGTAAAGCCACCGTCCCTCGATGAGTCTGCAACCCCAGATTGGCTCAAAGCATCCGGACCTGGAACCAGACCGTCAGTGGCAGAAGCAGGAACAGGAACAGGAACAGGACGAGGACGCAAGGGTGGTATTACCGGGGATTCGAATCCAGGCATAGCATCAGAGGCGGCGGATAGTGCTGCTGCTGCGCCTAGCAAGCGACGCAAGCTCGAGGCGAGCGTGAACCTCGCCGACTCAGTTGCAGATGCAGGAATTGGGAGTTCACTGGGGACTGGTGTGTCTGGTGGCGTAGCGTTGAATGCATCCGAACTGATGTCCGATGTCGCTGCCGGCCAACAGCTCTCCTTGACCCCCGGGCAGATCGTCAGGGAGCAGGAGGCGATGGAGAGCCTTGTGGCCAGTGCATCTGCGATTGTGGGAGGTCGAGGTCGTCCTGTTCCCTCAGTGGTTAAAGAACAGCTGGTGCAGATTGCAAAATTGCTGGAAGTTGGCAGACCTGCTGCGGTGGTACCGAGAGTAGCCGATGCCTCGGAGCCTCCTAAGCCTCGATGGGGGCACGTGAGCTGCCTGACGGCCCATGGGTGCGTGGCCGTGCATGGTGGGTCTACAAATGCGGCTGGGGAGGCTGTCTCACTCGGTGACACGTTGCAGTTCGATTTCGGCGCCTTGGCGTGGGAGGAACCCAGGGGGCATCAGCCCGATCACAGAGCATGGCATGCTCTGACACCGGCAGAACACACGGCAATGGCTATCAGTTTTGGAGGCGAAAACAAGCCCTCCTCGCCTGTCTCTACGATCAGGACGTTGGATCTCGACGTGGCCCTCTGGTTCACCCCGAACATCACAGGGTCGCCCCCCACGGCAAGGACCAGCCCGGCAATGTGCTGCCTCGGGAAGAAGATGGTCGTGTTTGGAGGACAGGCGAAGCGCGGGCAGCCACAAGACATGAGCGTGTTGGATCTCGAGCGCTATAGATGGTAGTTGGCCAAGCCCTCCGGAAAATCTCCTTCTGGGCGAACGTTCCATACGCTCACAGCAGTTGACAGTGAGACGGCGATCCTATTCGGAGGTGTCCACGATGATGATGCCCTCGGGGATCTCCACGTGCTCTCTGTTCTCGATGGAGGTGCAGCTCCATCAAGCGCGAAGAAAGGTAGCAAACGGAAATCCGCAGAGTCAGCAAGCATGGGCTCTGGTACTGGGTCGGGTGTGGGCTCACGTGCTTCGCGTGGAGAGACCACGGGAGTTGCACTAGGGTGGCAGGTACTTCACTGCTTCGGTGACGCTCCCAGTCCTAGGTTTGGCCACTCCGCTACGCGCATTGGAGACGGTGTGATACTGTTCTTTGGCGGCTGGGATTGCCCCGATTTCCCTACCGATAGTAGCTACTATGTACTGAACACGCACGCACAGGAGTGGCACAGGGTCATGCTTGCAGCGGATGACACCCACGTGCTTCGACGAACAGGGCACAGTGCAGTGCTGCTGCCTGAAGGCCTCGCTGGAGCCATGCGCGCTGCGGGGTGGAGCAATGCCGCATTGGCTGGTTTCAAAGCGTGCGACGAGCCGTGCCTGGCGGTGTTTGGAGGCTTCGCAGGGAAACTCGCGAACGCTGCCACTGACGAGGAGGAGAAGACTGCTAGTACTGGTGCTGGAAGCCCAAGCAAGAATAGCAAAGGTAAACATAAGGGCGCGGACGAAGACGATGAGGGGGTAGATCTGGGCGATCACAGCGGAGACCTGTTCCTACTGCCGCTAGGACCCGCAATGCGGGCAGCTTTTCCACCTGCAGAAGGATCGGGCGCGGCAGACGCAGGCTCGTCGAATGCAGTGAGGGCAGGCAGGCGCACCACGAGCCGAGGAGGGTCATAAGGTTGAGCCACACTAGCGTTGCACATTCAGGCATACTTTTTCAATGATTGCACTTTAGACTCTTTCTAGCTTGTGTCCTTAATTTTATATCATAAAATAGACAATGTGTCTAGTTTCAGTCAGCGTACATGGTGGTTCAGCTGACAGCCCAGGTGACGGGAAAGGTTCTCAATGTGGGGGCCTCACGCCACTGCCCTCACAATACTACCGCTCTGGGATGCCACGGCCGTCTGCAAGGACAATCAAGGACCCTGGCTTATTGAGGATATGGTATCCGATGCCATGTTTGGCATCCTTGGGCTAGTGCCTCGTCTTCGTGCCGTGCTGAGCGATACGGTCTGGCCTGGGCTGCCGACAGCAGGTGAGGAATCAGATGCTCCGGCTGCTCTGCTTCCCCCGCCCTTGGAAGTGGAAGCCTTAGTCTGAGGTGATGTGACGAGAATTGCACGTCTATGCCGTACACTGCGATCACGAGACACTGAGCTTGGTGCCATCCCTGACGGTGGTTTCGGGGCCTGGACAGGAGCAGGTGCCTCACTCCTGCGCCTGCCGTCTTTGCTCTGGTCACCCCTACCAATGCCAAGGCTGCTGCCTTCGTTACGAGATGTAGAGGCAGATTGCATGAACGAAAGCCCAGCCGCACTCGTGAGGGCACGATCTGCTCTGCTGTCAGCTCGCATGCCATTATTGTCCGTGACCTCGGAGAACGCGACCGACTGCATGTCCCCCGTGTGCTCCATGCCAGCCAAGTCGTCAGAGATTTCAGAGACCATAGTATCCTTCGTCGGGACACGCCGCATGAGGTTCTGCTTCAGTTGGTCGTCGTTGCTGGGAGTCACCACAGACTGCCGGGTTACACCTGAGACGCTCGAATCGCGGCGCGCGCCATTTGGCAGTGTCACCACGCTGCGACCATCTCGCCCGTGCATTCCCCTGGGAGCTGCGACCGACTTAGAGCTCGGAATCACAGGTCCTACCAGCTTACCACTGGATTGTAAATTAGCTATGTGGACCCCTACACTCTGGTCAGAGTTGTCATTGGAATGGCCTGGCAGTGATACATCCAGAGGTGCCTAATCAGGGACCGCCGTGAGACTGCTCTTTGCCTTCGCGTGCCCCCTGCGTCCAAACGGTCGACTAGGAGTCACGCTAAAGGAAGCAGGTGGTATGGGTGCCCTCTGCTTCACACGTAGTGCGTCATGGTGAGGCAAGGAGCTCATGCTCGATCCGACCGTATCAGCTGCCAGATCGTGCTCTCCAGCCCGACCTCCACCACCACCACCGCCACCCAATCCCATGCGTAAATCTTCCTGCGTCCTCTGTGCAGCCGTCGCCTGCCTGGCTCGCGCCATCTGTGCGGCGGCCAACGCGGGTGAGGTCAACTGTGTAGTCTGCACCGCCCCAGCATCACCCTGCTATTGCATTGGTGGTGCAACAGCGATTCGCGCCTCTGATACATTTGCAGCGCTGCCGGCATTGCTGGCCGCATGCTGTATTCGCGTGCTCTCTAACCCAGTGGATGTAAGGGAAGGATCAGATCTAGGGTCATGCTCCTACTATCCCTTGGCGCTTGCTCGGTTTCCAGTCGAACCATAGTCTGGAAGCACATGCCTCGTCCTGTTGCTGGCAGCAGCATGGGTCTCCCGGGTCGTCGTGCTCTTAGTTTTCTAACCAGCGAGTCCAGCACGAGGAGCAGGATCCGCAGCTGCACCAGAGGTAGCCTTACTTCCTGAGACAGGTTGTCCTAAGCTTCCCTGTCTACTTGATAGCGAGGTCGACTCTTTCGACTCTTTCTCGTATCCAAGAACGACCCCGATAGACCTGACTCGGCTTGCTGCCCAGTCAGCCGTCAAGAAGGGATGTCGCAATGCCTCTGCCGGTGTCATTCTCTCGCTCGGGTCAATCTGAAGACAGCGGTGCACGAAATCTATGAAAGCTGAATCTGACGGGCTTCGCATGGCTTTTCCGATGGTGCGGCTGCTCGGGATTCTGGCCTTGCCTTTGGAGCTGAGGCGTACGATCGGGTTGTAATCTTCTTGAAAGAATGTTTTCTTTCTAGGGGATGCGTCGACCATGGCTTTGGATGGGGGTCCACAAAGTTCCATGATGCATGCCAGCTGGTCTTTCTCATCCTCTCCTTGAAAGATAGGCTCACCTGTGTATAGTTCAGAGAGCATGGCACCAGTGGACCATACGTCTACGGGCCTTCCGTATTTTAGGTGCATGATCACCTCTGGACTGCGGTAGAACCTAGACTGGATGTACGTGTACGCCCGCTTGTCCTCGAAGCAAGACGACCCGAAGTCGATGACACGAACATCCAGACCCTCTCCTGGTTCCAGATTGCTCACCTTGCTCGATTGTTCCCTCATGCCTCGATGAGCAGTCCCAGAGACAGCACTGCCTCGCTGTGCACCCCCGGGGCGATACTTGTCTCCACCCTCCTTCCCGGGGATGCAGAGAAGGACATTCTCAGGCTTGATGTCGCAATGCACTATGCGCCGCCGGTGGAGGAACTCGAGGCAGCGGAACATCTGCCCGGCGATCCGACGGATGGATGCGATGGGCATGCCTCGAAACCTCCGCTGCTTCAGGTAGCCGTACAAGTCGCCGCCCAGCATAGGGAAGGTGATGCACAGATGGTTCCTGAAGACGAACCACTCGTGAAGGTGAATGATGGCTGCGTCATCGCTCGCGTCGGCATCTTTTAGCCGCTTCAGCAGGTCAACCTCAATCTTAGCCTGCCGATGAAACCGCTTTTTGTTGCGAATGATTTTCAAGGCGCAAGTGCGACCAGTCTTGTGGTCGATTGCTCGCATTACTATCCCGAAGGATCCGCTTCCGAGTTCATCGACAATCTCGAACCTATATCCAAGGTGGTCTCCTTTCACCACTCTGTAATTTGCCTTGTCATCGTCGTACCCTGCGTTATTTCCTCTGCGAGCACTGCCTTTTACCTTCCGCTGCTTGTCTGTTCCAACAAAGTATATCTTCTTGAAGTCCAGAATCTCGCTCTGCTCGTACTCGGAGAGCCGACTGCTCATTGAGCGAAGGACCTTTGCAGGGGTCATCATCTCACTCGGCAGCTGGGTCACGCTGCTGCGCTTCCCGGACTCTCGTCCACTTGCAAGCGCTGGAGCACTTGCTCCGATGGCGCCAAGTGGAGCCAGTGAAGCAGGCCCTGCATGCCCCCCTGGCGCTGGGACATGCGAATGCACATGCACAGAGGCTCCAGTTGAGTAGACATCAGTTGGTTTGTGGTGTAGCTTTACTCCATCACTTGATGGTCCCTTGTGAGCCGGCGCTAGGGCCGCAAGATCATGCCTTAGCCGGTCCACGCTTCTATGTTCGTCGCCCGCGCTGATCTCTGAAGCTCCGTTCACATGACGAGTCCTGAATTGACCCAAGCCAGCGCTTGCAAACGCGGCTCTAGATGTGTTTTTTGCCGGAATTTGGTCGGGCTTCTGAGGTTTCCGGTGGCCTCTCGCGCCGCGTAGACCCGTGAGCGGTTGCCGCGTTGACGGGGCCTGTCGAGCCGTGTTCATCGGCAGTCCATGCATTTTATGCCGTGCTCCTAAATGAGGCTGCTGGTCGGCCGAAAGTCCCCCAAGAGGTGCTCTTGGACTGAGCCCTAGTCTGCCACGGGCTCTCGGCGATTCGTCTGCCGGAGATCCGCGACTTTTCGTCTCTGACAGCATCGCAGTTGAAGTAGCATCCTTATATCCATCTGTACTAGGAATTTCTTTCATGTGCGGCAGCGCATCGAGCGCTGCCCTTGGTCTTGAAGGATACTCTAGAGCACCTTGCACAGCTGAAGAGTCAAAAGCATATGCATCGCGGCCTAGGGGCATTTCACGGCCTCGTATTTGATCTGCCCCAGCAGATGAGAGAGGAAGTTTCATGCGAATTGTCCTCGGGTTACCTGCAACCCTATTTGATGCACGCGCGGAAGCAACTGCCTGCTACGCCGTTGTCGCATCACGATGGCGGCCGTCTCGGTAGCTATTACCAGATGCGCGTGCGCTTCCCCCGACGTGCGAGCGGCTAGTAATGCTGTTAGCTGCCGTTTGGAGGACACTTAGCGGCAATGCTGGCACCATGACACCCCCATGCGTGCTGTGTTGAATTCCGCCAGAGAATGGATGCGAGGCCCCTGTCTCCATCCTCGCAGACGCACGCACGGAAGATCCTGCGCCGTACTGTTGGGGTGCGAGCATGATATTTGTATTCGGTACTTAAATCGAGACGCCTTAGTTTCAGACGCTATCGCGGGGGTCGCTGGCCGTTTCTGCATGTTGCTGGTATTGCCTCTGATCAGTGCGCGTTGCTATCCGCGGGTTTTGGTCGCAACTAGCGCGAAACGGACACATTATTACGGCATAGACCGCCAAAAATCTGCCTACGATAAATGACCGTAACTAGATAGAAATTTGCCGTAAAAATGGGAAATACAACAACTGGATTCGCGTTTGAGCGTGCGTGCGTGGAGTTAAGCATTTCCGATGCTAGGCTGCACTCCAGCCGTGTGCCAGAATATTGCGTTATCTCCCGTTGCCCCAGTCGTCGTACCGCCCGCGGCTCTCGGCACCTGCTCCCTGTGCCCGCCCAGGCCCAGAAACAGGACCATACAGCGGCGAAGCCAGGCCTCGAACTCCGGCTGCTGCGACCGTCCCCGCTCCATCTCCGCCACGTCTGCCATCGCGATTCCCGCCCCCTCTGTCGCGGAAGGGGCTTCGCTCATCCGCAG
>Ga0136560_1001876_pt1 | contig 10765 bp, 9 predicted proteins | sample AntRauMeHopE1497_FD_104925 | JGI IMG/M metagenome (GOLD analysis project Ga0136560, IMG submission 104925) | Saline lake microbial communities from Rauer Islands, Antarctica - Metagenome Hop E1 #497 | ecosystem: Environmental > Aquatic > Non-marine Saline and Alkaline > Saline | place...
AGCGCTTCGAACACGAACTCAGGGCCGAGGTACGAACCTCCGATACCAATCGATATCACGTTTTTGATCGCCTTCCCGGTTGCGCCGACCCATTTGCCACCTCGAACCTCCTCGGAAAACATCTGGACCCGATCAAGAACTCCATGCACGTCCGCAACCACGTCGGCCCCATCAACTGAGAAGGACCCAACCTTGCTCGCAGGTGCTCGTAGTGCCATGTGCATCACAGCTCGATTCTCGGTCACGTTAATCTTCTCTCCGTTAGCCATTGCCTTAATTTTATCTTGAAGGCCCGCGGCTACGGCAAACGCGTGCAGCTTGGCCATCGTTTCCTCCGTGACGCGTTGGCGTGAATAGTCCACCAAAAACCCGCCAGTCTCAGCCTGAAGTGAGCTGCATCGCTTTTCGTCCTGAGCAGAATGCAAAAGTGACCGTTCGGAATACGAAGCATGCATATTACCGCTGCATGTCTTGGCTGCGAGCTTATGCTTGAGAGCGTGCAGCCTTTCTATCTCACCTGCACAAGATCGCGAAGGTGCAGCGGGGCGATCTCTGCTGCATGCGATTGCAAATCAGTCCACTCTTTCAGAGTCCATGGTTTCGTCGACGATGCGACCGAAGTGCTTGCCTAGCTACCAGCTGCAGCCATTGTATCGCTGAGATTAATGTGGTTGCCGATCAGTGTTCGTGGACTTGTCACCTGCTGGTCATCAGGAACGAACGAACGAACCCGAGGAACGAACGTTCGGACGTTCGGGCAAAGTGGCGACGGGCGGCTCAGGGTGGGACGGTCCAACTCGTTCAGCCGGGCACGCAATGGAGCCTACGCTAAAGGTCGCTTTAGCTGCTGCGCACATACATGCAGAAACCTACGGATTCAACGTGGCGTGGGTCTTGTCGCTTACTTTAACTCAAGGTCAACCTCGATCAGTTTCGCAGCCTGAAGCACGCCGAGAGCTTCCAGTATGGGCGAATGCTCTTCGACTCCACCGCTGCTGCCATCATCTCCATTCAATAGTGGCAGATCCATAGGCCGCAGCCAGGCCGGCCACGTCCTCACCAGAGCCTCCACTGCAGGAGCCGCCTCGATCGACAGCTCGATGACCCCTGCCTCGGGACCAGCCTCGCGAAATCGCCGTGTGTTCCCTACCGCATGCCGAACCACGCACACCCCTCCCTCTACCGCCATATGTGTATGGCCAGGGAACCGCAGCCGCAGCAGGCTCCGCCCCGTGATCGGGCACGAGCCGCTAGATCGAGTAACACCCTTCAACTTCTCGCCCTCACCCTCGCCCTCGTTCGCAGGAGCTGCATCGGGCGGAGGAAGTCTTTCTAGCATGTGTTTACCAGCCAGACGGTCGAATGCGTAGTCTGCCGTGTCAAGACTAGCCAGGCGGCGAGCAAACTCCTGTAGGAACCCAGCTCCGTGTCGCAGTAACAGGGCCCGCCTCTGTCGGCGCAGGCGGTCGTGATGGACCGATTCCGAGTCCTAAGGCATATATGGGGCATCTCCTTCGCCCGCTCGGCTTCCACCCGCTGATGCACCCGCGGTACGTGCATCGGGGGAAGGGCTCTCTGCCTGCTCCTCATACGTTGCAACTGACACAGGAGGACAGTACGACTAGACCGCCTACTGCACGAGCGAAACAGCGCGATGGGCCCTGGCGAGCCCGACCTCGCTCGCTGGCAATGTCACGAGACGGCCCGAACCAGAGGGAGCCTTGCCGATTCCATCTATGCTGCAACCAATGGCGCCGGCGGAGCTCCCTCTATATTGCTATGGCTGCTCAGATCTAGTCTTGTCTGTTCCAGCCGCACGTAATTCTGACAAATCGGAAGCCCAAAGTACAAGCGACTCTAAGAATTCCTTCGCCCCTAAATCACTGCCCAGCTCCTCGTGTCGTCGCTTCGCACCGCTGGCTGCCTTGCTGCCACCCACGCCAGGTGCATCGCCAGTGTCAGTGGCAGTGGCGTCAGCGGTCCAATTCTGCAGCCAAGTAGGCGTGCCTGATTGCTCGTTACTCTCGGATGCGGAAGCTTCAGCTTGCTACGGAGCACCAAACCAGTCGACAGGAGCCTCAGCCCCAGATTCCTCGCCAAAGCCAGTCTTGCTCTCGCTTTCTTGGCTCTGCGCTGGTGCCCCAGAGCTACCGAACCAATCCCCACCCCCTTCTAGTGGTGCGGGGGTATTTTTATCGGTTCTTTCTGATCTGTTGCCTCTACCTTCATCTTCATCTTCATCGCCGTCCTATTCCTCGTATTCCTCGTCCTCGTCCTCGTCCTCGTCCTCGTCATCGTCATCGTCATCGTCTTCCTGCCACACAACTCCGGTGCACCGCACGAAGTCAGCGGGCACTGACTTGCGAAGTGCAACCGCCAGGTGCTCATCTAGCTCACCCTCACCCTCACCCTCATCTTCGTCTTCGTCGCCAAGGCCCAGATCCAGGGCACCCGCCTCTCTGCGCCTAGATCCGCCCTGTCCCGCCGCCCCATCCACAGCATCCCCCGTCATCCCCGTATCACCCACCATTGTTGCCAAAGTGCCTCTGACGGCCTCCTCAAGGAAATCGTGCCACGTCATGTGCAAACCGGAGCTGACCGTCAGATGGACAGACGGGGGTTGAGGCAAGAAGGACTTCTGCTTTGGTTGATCACGGTCTCCATTGCCCTCGCCCTCGCCCCTGTCGCTGGCTCGCGGTCCCTTCAGCGGGCGAGAATCGTCCAGCGACGATCCAGGAGGCACAGCCACTGCCTAGTGCACCCACCCTCGTGGAATGTAAAGCAGATCACCTGGCTCCAACAAGCACTCGAGGACAGGTTCACCTGCCTCGTGCTGCTTGTAGTCGCGACTGCTGTGCCGGGGCAAAATTCCGCTCTGCCCCCCTGTACCTCGCGGGGGATACACTCGCCATCGCTTGCAGCCCATAGTCTGCAAAATAAATGCTTCAATATCGTCGTAATGCGGTGCAAACCCCTGTGAATTAGCAGGCGTGCAGTAGACGTTGCAGCCTACGTACGAACCGAACGCAGGTTCTAGAGACTCCAGTAAACGAAAGACCCTGAGATCTCGTGACTGGGGGCAACGGAGCCTAACTGAGCAAAGCTTGGACTTGATTAGATCGTTCACTCTCTGTACATCAACAGGGCCTTCTTTATTGAGAGTATCGCGAGAATCTTGCGCTGCAGAGTACAGGGTCACATCTACATCATGCTCGTAAACCACCCCATCAGTGCCTACAATTCGCATAACATCAGCCAGTTGGAAACTTCCAGGAAGAAATTTTCGGCTGTCGTAGTGAAGTGCATTGCCTCGCTTTATGAGCAGTGGCTGTTTCTCGTAGTAGCGATCCATAAAAGTTGCAGGTGTCATAGGGTGCAGCAGCCATGCTAATGCACGCATTGCCCTGATGGCAGGATCAATGGATGTCATGATAAATAAATCTCCTTTTAATGCTCAGTATGAGCGCACTGGATGCAGATACTCTGGTTGTTGCCCTTGATTGAAAACTGAAGCTATGCGGAACCTGTTCGCGCCGCGGCGCCACGCACGAAGAAAGCAAAAAGAGCGAAAGTACATTGCTCTGGCATTTTCCAAATAGTAGTTCACGGGTCTATATAATTAAACAGATCTTGCGAGGAAACTGTGTTTTTCCCCTATCACTGACGGAAGCACGCCATAATCTAATTTCTGAGTCGAGAACGAGGGGTCCCCCGCTGCACCCCAGGAAGTTGCTCCTAGTATTACCATCGTTTCGCGACTTCTCGTACTAAGTAGCTGCATCTGGAGATATAAGTGCTACCTTTTGTGGATATGATGAGTGCCAGCGCGACGAATGCGGGGGAACAAGCGCTGGTGGATGCGAGCACGCCAACACCAACGGGAGCATCCGGACTCCCTGGCGACTAGAATCACGAGACTCAGTTGGTGGCAGTCTTACAAATGAATAGCTGCGACAATAAGCGATAGAATGTGACTTAGGCTCGTGACCTTATTGCAGAAGCAGCACGACGAGGTGCACGGATGGTGGTATTGCCAGAGTGCTTCGGATTCATAAGCCCTAAGCGCGGTGCAAGCCTTGGTGCGATGGAACCTATCATTGGCGGGTATCTCGCGCGAGAGTGCGGTAGAATGGCACGGGACTGGTCTGTGTGGATAATTGCAGGGGGGATGCACGAGCAGCCGCAGATTGACGCCCCTGGGATGGAAATGCAATGCTCCGCGTGGGGCAGGGATGCATGCTCGAGGCACTCCCCTGCAGAGCTGGAAGCGGCACAGAATCAGCTGGATCGTCTCGTGCAACTGCCTGAGTCTGATGCCCGGACAGAGACGTACGATGGTGGGGCCATCCCGTCGCGCACTCGCTGCTTTAACACCCAGCTAGTGTTCGACCCCCGAGGCAAGCTGCAGGCAGCATACCGGAAGATTCATCTCTTTGATTTGGACCCGGCAGCGTCTACATACGGTCGACCATCCATCGCTGATACCCCTATGATGGGCGTAGAGAGCCCAGTCTCTAGGATGGGTTCTGGACGCATGGGGCAAGGAGCAGGTCGTGCCACACCTGCATTCATAGAGGCGGGGACTGACATGCCCAGGCTAGGAGAAAGCACGACCACAGCGCCAGGGAGTGCCATGGTAGCGCTAGATGCGGGTGCCCTTGGCCGGGTCGGGCTCTCGACGTGCTACGATGTGCGCTTTCCGAAACACTTTGCGGCACTGCGGGAAGCTGGGTGCGAATTGCTCACCGTGCCAAGCGCATTCACAGTCCCGACGGGCGCCGCGCATTGGGAGCTGCTCCTCCGGGCGAGGGCAGTTGAAACGCAGTGCTATGTTCTAGCTGCGGCGCAGGCAGGGTCTCACGCTTCCAGTGAAGAGCCGTCCATAACACCTCGTCAATCCTGGGGCCACGCCATGATCGTTTCTCCGTGGGGTGACGTCATTGCGCAGGCACCCCGGGATGGCCGGCCAGGGGTTGTAATAGCCGAGATCGATCTACCCTGGCTGCGGGATGAGGTTCGCACTCGCATGCCGTTGCTAGAGCATCTTCGAACAGACGTCTATAGAATGCCGGTGTGCCTGGTACCGTCGTCTGGTAGAACACATCATTCGCACATGGTCACCGATGCTGCGCGGACTGCTTCTCCTGCTGCAAGGGAAGAGCCAGACCTTGGAATGAATGATGCTACCGATATTGATGAAGCAATACAACTGACTCATGCTTACCGTGATGCTGCTATCCACGGACGCAGAAATCATAACGTAGGCGCTGGGGGCGGGTCAGGTTTCAGGCGCGGTTCGGCTTCGCGTCAGATACTGGAAGAGTCACCTATGCGTGGCATCGACGTTTCTCGGGCGGAACCACAAAGGCCATTCAATGGCGCATTGGTGCCGGACGATGCTGAGAGTATCGCTTCTATCTTGGCTGCTCTGCGGCACAATAAGCAGATGTTTGAGTCATCGATTCAACCTAGATCTAGATACCATCCTGTGGGTTACGAGGAGAGGCGGTGGGCTTAGTTGAGGCAAGAACAGGGGAATAATTGGCCGAGTAGCGGTGAGGTCAAGCGAGTTGGACTGCAGGCACTGCAAGGTAGCCGGGCTGGATCTCCAGGGCCAGCACGAGGGCGCCATCGCCGAGGGTCTGCCCCAGAGTTGGCCGCCCCACCTCTACCGTGGTCTCGCGCGTAGCATTACCCGTAGTAGTTCCTATCGGATGAAGCTTCTTCGGTTGGACTCCCGGCTAAGGCTTTGTTCTAGCAAGAAGACGCTCGTGTTTCTTCATCCGCCAGCAGCCCTGGCAGCGAATTTCTTGAGTCTTCTGCATCGAAATAGGGGTATGTTCATGACAGCACTGAGCAGACGTTACCGCCTTCCAAGCCATCGAGCTTTGTGGTTGACGGAAGACACAAGGTACGAGACACGAGGGGCATAGTTTCATCCGACAGCTCAGTTGCCAGTCCGGCTGCGGGGCTGTCAGACAGTGCTCCGACTGGTCGAACTATCAGTCGCGACCAACATACACCATTATCGCCTCGCGATTGTGACAGTGTATCAGCAGCAAAGGCATAGGGTCGTGATCAAGGCGGTAATATGAATGGGCTCGCATCAAGCAGCAGTGGTATGACCTAGAGGTAGAGGCGGCGAATCGAGGCACGGCGCAAGCGATCCAAGCGCCCCAAGGTGCAGGTGCCTGAATCGTTGTGGTTGGATGCACAGGATGCAGATGCGACTGCAACAAATGATGCCATATCGTAGTCGCACAAGGCCGAGCCCGGCGGTCCGACCGCCGAGCATGGTTGTGCCAGCTCCAGAATGCAGCCTCTGGAGAATCCTACGACACCGCCTCCAGACGAAAGCACCCGGAGCCCATCAAGGGAGGTGCCAGCTCGACCCCCGCCTGAGCTTGCTGCCAGCTGCACAGCACCCGCCACGCCCGAATCTGACCACCCTGAGATAGAGTCGTAGCGATTAAGGCCCGCGGTCGATCCAGATGCACGGCCTGCTCCAGCCCGCTCCAACTCTTCGTCGTCGAGACGGTCCTTGGACGTTCTGCAGGCTGCGATGCTCGGGGTTCCCAGCCCGACAGCCACCCGCAGTGTCTCTCCAGAGGTGCCGATCGCGGAACTGAGGAACATTCCACTCACTGTTGACGTCGATCTAGGTGGGGCTGATCGTGCATTGGGCAAACGAAAAGATAGCTTGATTGACGTGGAGGTTGATGAGCGAGTGGAAGACATTTCAGATGACTCGTCTGATGAGGAAACGGAAGATGAGCAGTTGCAGTCCATATAGAACATGAAGATAGGCGACAGAGAAGTCCCCAGCTCTGTCAGGGAGACGGCCGATGCTACTTCAAGGGGGCAATCGGGTAAAACTGCGGGGATCGGACTAAATGCCCACCAGGGAACAGCAGCCGAAGGCAGCAGCCACACCGGCGGCCGTGCGGTAGATAGACCTCCAGCAGATGGGGAAACTGTCGATTCCCCCCGGGAGTCCCTAGACGAAGAGATCCCCCGTAATGCGTCGCAATCGAATCCAACTGCTAAACCTGGTGATGCCGTGCCCAAACGCGCAGCAGGTAGCCTACCCACTTCATACGTGCCTGCTGCCTGGAGGACATCTTCTCGAAGAGAACGGGTCTCATAGCAGCGGACGAGGCATGGGCATAGAGCGGCATCCTCGTCGTCAAAGAGATCCTCTCTAGATCGGAGGAGACGGCAGGTGACGACAGATGGACCAGAAGGACCGCCGCATCGTAGCAGTGCTGAAAGCATGAGCAAAGTCCCATCCTCGTCCTCTAGGAGGCGGGCCCTGCGAAGTTCAAGGTCCCGGGAAAGTGATAGCGACAGCGGTCCATCCCGAGGTGGTAGGGGTGGAAGTGGTACTCATGTCCTCGATGAAACCGATACCGAGAGGAACCAATCTAGGCGGAACCGACGGAGTCACGTCTCTGGATCTAGGTCTAGCCGCGATGCGATGAAGACCAGGATTCGCAATGGTGACGAGTACGGCGATCATGGGCGTGAGGGGCATGGAGAGGGTGAGGGACATGGAGAGGGTGAGGGACATGGAGAGGACAGAGGGGCCGACACACCGAGGTCTCCTAGTACCCCCACCATGTCCAGTGGTCTCGAACTCGGGAGGTCTGCTTCGCCTCGTCAGTATCGTGGCGGCAGTAGATCCAAACAGAATAAGAGTGCAAGCGGATCTAGAAGGTCTGGGAGGAGGCGCCGCGCATCAGTCAGGGAGAGCGACGAGGATGAGTTGGACAATGCGAGTTCCGTTAGGTCGCGAGGATTTGATGCGCGGCATCGAAGTTCTCGGTCGGCAGCTGCAAATACCGAGAGCAGGGGAGGTCGGTACATTCGACGGAAGGTGATGGCTGACAGCGGATTGGCAGGGGCAGTTGCTGATGCCGTACGAGATGAAGTCGGGCGAGAAGCAAGTGCTCGGCGGCGATACCTGGGTGAAGACTCAGACAATGGAACCTCTAGCAGGCGGAGTTCAAGCCGAGGCAATGAGCACAAAGATGCTATCGATTCGCAGCGACTTGCCTCGTCACGCAGCAGGGAATCGCGGTCGTCTGGGCGCCGTCGATCTGGTCGAAGCAGGTCTCGTAGCCGAGGTCGGGACGAGTTCTTGCAGGCCTAGCAGCGTGTTAGGAATGGCACGTAGCGCTGGTGAGCAAAATAAGTATGAGAATGCTTCATAAATCCTATCTCAGTACGAACACAAGCCTCGGAGACTCTGGGGCAAAGGTGCATTGCATGATTGATGTGGCTATTGCTGCTAAACCGGAACAACCGCGGATGTCCGTTGCGAGTGCTATATTTCACTTTCTGCACACAAGCTGCCCTAATCCAGTGTTCTGACGAGTTTGAATCTGCATGTCTGCTTCAGGGAGACGGCGGCCTGATGGAAAAAGAGATCGTCAAACTAGTAAAGCCGATCAGCAAAAAGAGGTGAGCGACGTTCGTTCGCGTGGATTTCTCCTGCTGCAAGCGTTTCCTGCTTGTGCTCGCATAGCCATTGTGAAAGATGCCATACATATCGCGCACGCAGAAGGAAATGATGGAACTCTTGAAGAAACTGAAAGAGGCTTCGAAGGTTCCAGATCATGCTGTTCGACGTGTAAAGCGACTTGATGAACTTATCGCAAGCGTGCGGAAAGCCTAGCAATAGGTCCTTGACCAAATAGAAGATGACGAAGCCAGACTAGCTGATCTAGACAGGCAAGAGCGAGATACCCTGTCGAATATTGCACCGATTAAGACTTCCCTAGAGGAACGGGAAGCAGTTGCTGCAGACCTCAGGAAGCGATTGGGTCTCGCCAGCGGAGGTGTCGCAGGCTTTGTATCAGAGAGTCGCAGCCGCACGATTAAGACAAAGAAGGCAGAGGCGACTCATAGGAAGGCAATCACCGGGAGAGATCTCCTGGCATCGAGAGGGTACGACATGACTGCGACAGGCAAGGCACACTTACAGGTTCCACAGAGCGTCAGGTTCTAGAATTCGATGAAAGCTGGCGCTAGTAGCTTGGCGCGAGGGGGTGCAGCGAAGGGACGAGGCAGAGGGGTATCGGCACGGCTTGGGTCAACGGAGCCGACGGGGACCGGGGCAGGGTTTGGTTCTTTGGCGAGCACAGGTGGGGGCACCGGTAGCCGTTGAAAACAACACTTCACTGGAATGCTTGGCGTCGCAGCCGATTTGATCAATTAGATGTATTTTTATTTTAAATCACGATTAGGATGAAACTGTGGATCCTCTTGACTGCATTGCACGGTAGTGCAAGTGGATCCCGGATCAAGGGGGATCTGGTCACCAGATTCTGGTGGCCGCCCGTCACTGGTTCATGCAGGTGGACGACCCAAAGCCCCAGCCATTACCTGTCCACTCAGAGCCTCCACCTGCAAAACGTGAAACTAAAAACATGCTTGAACCCAGTGTTCATGAAACCAAGGCTCTCCTGGAGCCAGGAGAGTCAGACGCGGGAGTAAAAGCAACTGTCGCCACAGAAGCGAACAGTGGCGATGTGCTCCCTATCCGACCACATGGCGGAGGCGCGTTTGCTGGTTTTTTCAATTTTGTCAAAGGATTGTTCGGTGCAGGTGGGTTCTGTGCAATTCGATGCGCTTGATCGTAGAAAACGCAAGACACTGTTTTCTTCAATTTGTTTCACTATACGGTTCACGACGCAGGCATCCTATCTATCCCTAATGCATTCGGGTTTACTGGTGTTTGGCTCGGGGTGTTCTTGTATCTTTCAATAGGCTCCATGGTTACGTATGGAATGATGCTGCTGATTCGAGTCAAGCATCATCTGAACTCGAAGCCAGGAGGGGCGCACATCGTCACATATCCAGAAGTTGGCCATGCGGTGCTTGGGGCCTGGGGCGAATTTGTGGTAGATTTCCAGGTAGTCTTCTTAGAGTTGGCGTTCTGTTCTGGCTTCATCATTGTAGGATCCGCGAATGCTCTAGCTGCCTTCCAGTCGTTCGGGTGGGACGTTACACGAGTTGGCTTGATATTTTCTGCGCTGCCGTTGCTGATTCTGTTTGCGTGGATCAAAAAGCTTAAGGACTTATGGGTGCTAAGTTTTCTAGGCCTGATCGTATATATTGGCGGGGTTATGGCGGTGTCTTACTACGACGGCGGCGAGATTCTGGCCCACCCGTCCAACGCTCCTCTCCTTCCTGATCACGATGACGATGCCTCTCGGGTCATCCCACCACGGGCACATCTGCCAGATGGCGGACTTAGCATCATGAACGTTGTGGGATTCATCGGTGTCTCGGTGTACTCCCTGGAAGGCATCAACCTAGTGCTGCCAGTTGAAGACTCCCTCAGGCAGCCGGCGCATGGGTACCAGACCATGGGATACGGCATGCTGCTGTATTCGATCAGTTGCGCATCCTTCGGGGCCTTTGCTTACGCGTCGGGGCTCGGAAGTTGCCCGATCATCACAGATTGCTTGGCCCCTGGAGCGTCTGCCTCCACTGTGCAGCTCGCACTCGTTGCCAGCCTCATCTTCACACATGCCCTTACACTGTTCCCTGCGGCAGAGATCCTGGAGAGGAAGATATTCGGGGACGATGACGAAGATAAAGACGACGATAATGAAGACGACAAGGCCAGGGAGGAGTTTGGTGGTGACTGGGGAGACACTCTCAGCCGGGCGAGTGGCATCAGCATGGTGGAGCAAGCAAAGGGCAGGGGCGGGGCAGTCGGCAGCGATGACGAGGGGGAGGACGAGAAAGCAGGAGA
>Ga0136560_1001878_pt1 | contig 10763 bp, 13 predicted proteins | sample AntRauMeHopE1497_FD_104925 | JGI IMG/M metagenome (GOLD analysis project Ga0136560, IMG submission 104925) | Saline lake microbial communities from Rauer Islands, Antarctica - Metagenome Hop E1 #497 | ecosystem: Environmental > Aquatic > Non-marine Saline and Alkaline > Saline | place...
CAGTAGCGGCAGCAGCAGCAGCCGGGTGTGCGACAGCTGCCTCGTCCCCTTCCTCGCCCTCATACACGTTGAGTGCCTTGGCAAACGCCACCCGTGCCCCTGCCGTTGACCCCATGGAGAGCAGAGTGGGCTGTCCCTTCGCCCTGGCTAGCTGCTCTTCTGTGAACTCTCGTTTGTTCTTGGTCGCCATCTTGAGGCCTAGCTGGGGGCCGTCCCACTCCGGCATCTTCTGGCGCACGGTCCGCCCGAGGGCGTGGATGTGCAGCGTTACACCGGCAATGTTCTTCTTATCGTACAGATCAGGAGTAGAAAACATTTCAAATTCGTTTACCCCAAGAGTCCTGACGGCCTTGAGGTATGTGCTGATGTTTTCCTGCGAACACCCGTTGAAATTGAACGCCACCATAAAACAAGCGTTGCACATCTTGGATGATGATTCAAAGGCTCTTGAGGTGTGAAGACTCTCTAGACAATCAGCAGCATATCATTCTGGTGGATCGTGTCTTACCATTTGTTTGAACTTGCTAGTTTTGCTAAGACTTATCTTCGGTACGCTTTTTGGGCGCAGCTTATTTACCAGACTGCACATTATAGGTTGCAAGAAGCATGATCATAGCAATGAATACGCTTGAACGGAGCAATGTGTAGAAAACATCCTAGATGCACGGATGCACCTGTCTGGCACAGCGCCTTGCTATGTACTGGTGTCTAGCTGAACGGCCAATGTGGATCCTGCCCCTTCTCTGCATGCAGAATTGAGTCAGAAACGAGCTCACCGACACAGCATAACTCCGCTACGCAAGCTATCTTCGAACGTCTCTTCTTCGAATTCTTTGCCAGTGACAGCCTCAATCCACTGCGGTCAAACAGCGCAAGTATAGAATAGGACATAGTGCGTGGATGGGATGGGAAAATAGACTCGCAATTGCGACGCTACCCCGCGCGCTCACTTCCTATGCCTTGCGTTCTTCTTCCGCATCCCGCCTCTGACTAGCTGCAGCCATTTCAAAAGCCTATGCTAGAGCTGAGTCTCAGATCCGACCTCGTGTCTTCGCAATTGCGGAACATCCAGGCAATTGATTGCGCGGTGCCACGAGTGGCGGTGGAAATGCGAGCATTGCCAATACGCACCACGAAGTATGGATGGTCCTGATAATAGACTAATCCCATTCTCGATATTTTGTTTAAGGCTAGAGCGTACACGTGAAGTGCGAAAGTCAAATGCTAAGGTTCGGATTCAGGACGCTCGACGCCAAATTTTACTTCCGAGGCAAATGCTCGATCTCTGGAGAGCATCTCCTCCAGACGGGCGTGGGGACATATCTCCGTACATTCGCCTTCTACTGCCATAGGAGAGCCACCGAACTTTCTAGCTTCGTGCTACCAAGCTGGCTCAGCACTTATCCAACGCAGTTAGCAGAGCGTCTGTAAAGGCAAGTCTGATCAACTATGCCAAGCAAGCTGCAGGTGGCGATTTTGGACTCGCGGTAGAGAAAAATATTGACGCAGCTGGTGAACAGTCACTGTTTCCCAGATATGACGGAGGTGTGTCAAGTGATGATATTCAGCGAGCAATGAAGGCCGCAGGACCTCGAGGAATTTTGACGGTGTCTGATGTGGACGGAATGCTGGATGAGCTGCACCAGATCAGTCTCACAAGCAAAAGTAGAGATAAAGGAGCTCAACGCGAAGCCGTCCTTCGCCGGGCAGTACGTGCCATGGCGCCTTGGGAGCTGAAATGGTTCGTCAACCTACTTATCCGAGAAACGAACATAAAAATGGATTACCGCAGCATTCTTCCCGCGCTGCACCCTGATGCCCTGACGGTGTTCCAGAGTAATACTGATCTTGATGAAGTCTGCTAGTCCGAGCTGCTGCGCGACCCTTCAAGGCGAGCCTTCAGCAGCGTGAAGCCGTTCAACCTCATCATGCCAATGCTCGCCGAGCGACTGCATCAAAAAAGGAACAGGACGTAGGAGGAGACCATGAAAAGAGCGTGCGCCTACTTCACTACCAGCCCGGACGTCGGGGTGTCGGGTGAGACAGATGAGTTCGGCGCTGCATTCGGGAGAGGCAGCGCGATTGGTTGGAGTGAACGGGGAGCTGGGCCCGTTCGCGACGACGACGACGACGACACCGTTCGAAGGCTGACCGCGGACTCGCTGAAGCTCCGATTTCAGGGTGGGTTCTTCGTCGAAGATAAACTGGATGGCCACAGGCTTCATGTTCATAAATCTACGCCAACACCGATGGTACCTGCAGCTGGTGGCAGTAGCAGCAGGGAAGGTAAGAACGGGAACGGGAGCGGGAGCGCGGCCAAGAGGGCCGGAAATCCTGTCATGGCTGCCGGTCACGGCGTGAGGGCTGACATACTGTGTCTAAGTCGGATGCGACAGGAGGAAGGTACTTTCTGCAAGGTGCTCGAAGACAACTTCAGGACTTGCGTCCGCGCCGCCGATGCTGTGCTCGATGGCGAACTGATGGTCGTTGATTCGACCGGACAAGCAGTGGACAAGCAGAAAATGCGGACCGTGGCCACAGCTGAACTTGCGGCCTTGCGTGAGATACGGCGTGGTGGAATGGTGCCACAGTCAATGCCGTCGGGCTTGAAGCACGGAAACAACATGCTCTAGTCAGGGTCAGGCTCAGTGCCAGCATCAGGTTCTGGTGCAGAGTCTCGGCCATCGCCATGGGCAAAAAGAAGATCTCATCACGTAGCACCATCGTCAGATGGTCCTGATGGCGGGTGTTTCCCCGTGAATCCGCTAGATGACGACTGGGTGTAGTTGCGTTAGCGGCTGGCTGCAGGAGAGAGAGATGGGGGTACACGAAGAGGCAGTTCCAGACCAGGATCAGAGGGACTTAGGCTAGCCGATATGTTCAACGATGGAGGCGGAGGATTGCGGCTAGGAGACGATGACGATGACGATAATAGCGATGCCGATGGCGACGATGACGACGATGGTGGTGGCAGGACGGCAGGACAAACCGAAGCACAGATGCTTGCAGACTTCCACTTGGAATACGTCGCATTTGACCTTCTCTTTATCGATCGTTGGGACGAAGCACGCATGAAACGGGAGCTCTCAGCGTCCCTGCTCGCCTAGCTCAACCTCCTCCGCAAGACCATCGGTCCCATGAAGGGACAGCTTCCGAGCGGTGACCTCACCCGATTACCGCAGTGGCAGCGGATGATACTCCTGCGGGCAGCCTTGCAACCTCTCCCTGGCCGTGTGCAGCTTCACCCTGCTACTTGGGTCAGTGCCCGTGCCCCACCTGAAGTGCTAGCTCGCGTTCCTGCAGGCGCATCTGACTTAGACATCATGGGCGCACACCTGACAAGCCTCTTTGACGCAGCTAGCGATGCGAGACTCGAAGGTATTATGCTCAAGCGAGCAGATGCTACCTACGAACTGGGTGAGCGCTCAAAGATGTGGCAGAAGCTCAAGCCAGAGTATGTGGAAGGGGCCATGGACACGCTTGATCTTGCCGTGCTTGGGGCTTGCTACAGCGACGGGAAAACTGCAGGCAGGCGCGGGCTGACCGGCCTCACTCACTTCATCGTTGGATGTCGGATTGAAGGACCTGGCCAGCCTCTTCAGTTTGCCCCATGTGGTCGTGTGGGCACCGGGTATACATTCGCCGAGCTAAAAGACATCCAGGTAAGGCTGCAACGATGCATGGTGCAGAGAGTTCTGCCGCCAGGAGCCAAGCGCTCGGGACTGCAAGGGTCTGCCGACCTGCCGAGAGAACTATTTGGCCGCTCTTGCTTTACTGCGGATCACCAGCCTGACTATTACGTCCGGCCTGACGCGATACATCGCACGGTTGTGATGGAAGTTATGGCTACGCAGGTGCGCCCGTCCGATGAGTTTAGCTCCGGCTTCACGATGCTGTTCCCTAGGGTACAGACTGTTCGCCGCCCGGTAGCAGATTCGTCCGGGCCAGCCGACAGTACAGATGCGGCTGGTATCTCTGCCACAGCTCGATCGGGGGCTGTATCAGGTGCAGGGGGCAGCGGAAGCCGCGGCGGCAGCGGCGGTCTCGATGTGAGTTTGCAATTGCTTGGTCTCCGGGACCCACGGGACAAAGGGCCCTCTTAGTGTACGCACGTAGACGAGTTGCATCGCATCCTTCGGGACCGCAACGGATTGCTGCGCAGCGATGAGAAGGCCAAAGCACTGATCGCTGGCGGTGAAGCTGCTTCAGCCATGCAGGGCACTTATAAGGCCCGCAAACGGGGAAAACGAGGTCGGGCACCGAGAAGGGGTGGTTTCACTACGATGACTAGCTTCGGCATTGCTGGCAGCAATGTGCCTATGTTGAATACAGGGGTGGATCCAGGAGCCTCGAGAAGCTCTGGTGTTGTTCTTCCGTTTGAGGGCATCAGTTTGTTTGTCCAGTAGCACGGCGGGTCGACCGCCGAGGCAGCGACGGCAAATGATACGGCTAGATCTCTTGTGGGCGAGCTTGGTGCGAATCTCGTTAGAGCGGAATCAGCTGCAAGGTATGTCGTGTTTGTGAATCCAAGGGATGCGGCATCAGCGGCAATTCTCGGCGATGCTACTCGACTCTACTCTGCGGCCAGAGCCAAGGCCACGGGACGGCGCGGTAACGCGGCCCGAAGAAAGGATGAAGAGGTCCGATCCCGCCTGCTGGAAGACATTGATGCAGCCGAGGGTGAGATCTGCTGCCGGGATTACGTGAGGACGAGTTGGCTTCAAGCGTGTGCCGCCGCTGGTGAGATCGTGCCTATTCGGTGGGAACACGTGCTACTTCCGAGCTTTCACACGAGGCACGAACTAACGATGATCAGCGATTCTTTCTAGGACTACTACGAGGAGGATGCGAGCCCGGAGTCATTGTCGAGGTCCCTGCGGGAAGTGGAACGCCAATCGCAAGCTCTGGCTAGAACGGGACGGAAGGGGGCGTATGCTCCTAACGCTGCGGCGAAACGGCGCAAGCTAGAGCTGAGCGAGGACGCCGATGTCTCTCTAATCGCAGCGATGGATACCTTACGCACCGCCGCCAGCTAGGATGCTGGGCGGTTTGATGTCGCTTTGGCACCAATGTTAGCATCAGCATCGGACGATGATGCGTAGAGAGCAGATGAAGATACGACATCGAGCGATTTAGATGTTTTTACGAAGGGCGGGCTCACTATGACTTGGGTACCACGGAGTCTCGTTCCAACAATTGGGAAGATATTTTCAGCTGGCAAACCCCGAACCCGCTCGGGCGCTCGGTCCTAGATCGGGGGTGGATCTGGCGCCCATCAAAGTGGCAGTGCCGCTGGTCGTGTCAGGCTAGTCGTCTGGTTCGATGATTGCCGCTCAGTTGGCACTGATGGAACCACCGGTTCGTCCAATGAGAGTGCCGAGATGGCTGCCCCGGGCGGTATGGTCACGTCGCGAACCGCCGCCTGGAGGTAGACTCAGATGGCAGAGGTGGATTGCGCCCGGGTGTGGCTTCAGTCCCACGGTGCTGCGATAGCCAGGTCTAGTGATGATGAAAGCATCGTGATTGAGGTGGTGATGCCATGGTAGAATCTCGGCGATGACCCGATAGGTCATCCTATGGCTGCCTCTGGCTCGGGACACCAGTCGGCTGGCGGGCATGGAGCTCCTCACCGGCTGGTAGTTAGCCTAGCATGGGTAGACGCGTGCAAAGAGAAGGGCTAGTTTGTGGACCCAGCTAGGTTTGTGGTTCAGTCGGCTTCTCACTCGTCGGGCAGGGAAGCAGAAAGTGACGATGACGAGGGAGAACGCAGAGATGAAGACTCCTGACTTAGTGCTCATGACATGCCCCCAACGCCGACTTCTTGCGATGATGATTGTCGTGAAATTGCACCGGTAGATCTCAGGCAAACCCAAGGTGGTTGGTCTTTCGACCAGGTTATCGTGTGGAGCTTGGCGTGTCTCTGGTTCTTGCAGACACCCCGCCCTAGATCCATCTGCCCCCCGCTCTACAGTACCGCACATTCTATACGCAATTTCTATCTTTGCCGTACTACCGGCGCAACACTTACAAACATCTTTAACAGAAGGAAGAGACTGTACATTCTACGCGCGTCGAAACCCACTGCAACTGGGTGTTCCTACTCAAGTCCGCCCAGCAGCAGCAGCTGCAGCGGCATGGGGAGCGCCTCTTGCCACGAGATCGACGATCTGCTCCGCTGGGACAGCACCCGCAAGCGTCTCCAGCTCCACTGGTTCCTCGTAGTCGTCTTCTCTTGCCACCGTAATATTACGGCGGCCCCAGCTCGTGTTCAGCAAACCCCTTGGATTCCAAATGTGCATGCAGCTCTCTGGCTGCACCTAGTACTAGTCATCGACAGCACGACATACAATCTCCACCCCGGTCCCAGACACCTTCTCACCCACTTTGGCAGCCCTGGCTGCCGACAAGACTTCCTTTGGCACAGGAACTTCTGCATTCCATAGCGTCCACGTCCAGTCCCTGCCTCGCTTCGCCTGATCGGCCGCAATCTTCGGTTTATCCTCTAGGTCAGCTGACACCCACGTTTCCCCGTCGTCAGCAGACACATCAACCCTGACGATGCGACGCCCGCCCCCGCTATATGCATACCCACGCACGGGTACACCATCGGATTCTACCTCTCCCAGCGAAAGGACTGCCCCCTCCGCCGGCTCGCAAACCTGCGACTGCACCGGCAGATCCTAGATGGACACGGCAGTGTCATACGGAAGCTTGGCTGGGTCAGCCGATGGTGAAAAGCTCTTGTAATCATGCTGCTGCCAGTGGGAAGGACTTTCCTCTGCTGCCAGCACGATGCGTTTGAGCCACTTAACCTGTCGTGCTCCTACGACCCCAGGGGCCACGAGACGCAGCGGGTATCCGTGGTCGGCGGGAAGTGCCTCCCCGTTCATGCTGTGCGCGACAATCACATCGGCACCAGCAGCCAGAGCCCTGTGAGCTGGTACAGAGGCCCCGTAGCACTTCCCGCCGATGTCGCAGTCCGCGCCTTCCATCTGTACATGCTAAATTGCACGCAACTCCTCCGTAATACCGTACGTCACGTGCTCCGGATCCACTCCCGCGTCTTTGAGCAGGTCTCTCAGGCGGACTCCGGTCCACGTTGCTGTCCCTATCGCTCCGTCTCGCCAGGAAAGGCCTCTCACGGATCTCGCCTCGCTCATCTGCTGTCGCCTGTTCCCTGCGCACTGCAGGGTCACAGGGACGGTTACCTGAGGAAACCGTGTGCGGAGGTCGCTGACCGTGTATGCGATTCTCTTGCCGCCCAGCCCGAGCCCGCTCACTTCCAGGAGGTAACGTCCTGAATCTACCTCTGAGACTGGCACTCTGGGAACTGCAAGGTGGTTTCGCTTGTAGTGCAAGTCGTTAGGCGTGTAAAAAGCCGTGGTGAGAAGCGATGGGGTGGTCTCTGCGTTGAATGGTTTGTCGGAATTAACCACCAGGCCTAGACCCGCCAGCGGGCGTTCGGGCTCTTGCGCAAACGGGTCACCGTCTTCGTCGGGGGCTTTCGGTTTAGGCGGTGGCTTGGCTGCAGCCGCTACCTCGTCCGGGTGCAAGTTGCCAATGCGCATTTGCTCCAACAAACCACCAACGTTCTTGCTTGACTAGTGGATTGCGAACACTTTCCAGAACGGCTCAACAGAACCGCCAGCAGCCATCATGATTTTATCTTTGCCGCCAGGGTGGCTTTCCACAAAATCCGTTATGTCGTACACCCCGTGCTTGTATACTACCCAAATGCCCCCGGTTTCTCGGGAAACGTGAGTTCGAACGTCCCCGAGTCGAATTGTCTTGATGCCGGCAACCGGCTAGCCCAACCGAGGATTCTGGGACGATCCACTTACTTCCTATGGAGGCTAGGACTCTTGGCACTGAGTCATGTTTGCCCCGGCGATAACTGCTACAATCAAACCGGCCGCAGCCAGTCTAACATCAGTTATTGTCTAGCCGTGCCTCTGGGAATACTTGTATCCTGCTTGATCGACGCGGGCGGACGCCCAATAGCCACGCTTAGCACTTAAGTTCAGCAATTTCTTCAAGAGTAGTGCGAAGCGTAGCATTGCAAGCCAGTAAAGCTCGTCGAATGTTGAGAGAGTTGATTCAGCTGATGTAATAAAAATGAGATAGGATCAAAGGTCACGCTACAAAAATGATAGGCGCACTGCAACAAGTGATCTGAAGTAGGCCCAAATTCGCCATGAAAGGACATCATCCGGATGTGAACTCTTCTAATCAATACAATATGTCAGTTTGGAGTCCAGGACGCCGACAATTACGGCTCTGCGATTGTAGCTAGGAAGATCGCTAGGACTTCTGGAGTGATGTGCGCAGATTGCGTCTGGTCGTTGGACTTGCTGTCGTTACAGTACTGCTTCGGCTAATTGTCTTGCATATGATGCAATCAACATATAGCACTAGTACTATCGCCCCTTCCTATCAACTGGAGTCGCACTCGGACTCATGGTTGAACGATGGCGTAGTTAGCGATGGAGATGGCTTCTCGGATGCAGACTTTGCTGATTAGAGCATAGAGGCGCTCATAAACTGCCGGAAAGTAACGGGTAAACGATGTCAAAGCTCTGCTGATACTGCACAATCGGCTGGAAGCCATAAAGTTCTGTCCGGAGTGGATGCGGAGTTTGACGAAACGAACGTCAATATTTTGAGTAGTAGAGAGCAACCCAGGCTCGCGAGCGCCTGGGAAGCCGAATGGTATAGGCCCTAGAACGATGTGCAATCCGAGTAGCGAGTGCTAGAGGGAGCGCGTCGCACGGCCCTGGACAAGAAGTAGACCCCGGGCGATCCAGACTCCAAGCAGAAGGACGACGACGATTTTAACGTCCGCATGATGCTGTGGATCACGCTCCCGGTCTCTATCTGCATGTGTCTGGCCCTAATGGCAAACTATGTTAGCGACCGATAGCGCCGAAGGCACCCTGCCTCCTTAGTGCTTGGCCGCTCCGTCTATGACGCGGTGTGCTGCGTTGCCCTGCTCACCTCGATGGTGGTCCTGGACAAGGATGCCAAGAAGGAGCAGGACATCGCCAAGGCGGGCTTCGAGGAAGACCTTTGCAGACCCTTCAGCTTCTTTGTGGAGTTCGCGGCACTAGGGGCAGAGCTGTATGTCCTCATGCTGTCGCTGGATTTCATGATCGCAGTCAGCAACCCCTTCACGAACTTTCGGTCCAATCGAGGGAGATACCACATGGGCGTCTTCGTGGTCTCCGCGGCGATCTCTCTCGTCATGGTGGTGGTCGAGGGAGGATACCGGGCAGGAGCTCCAGCATTCTGGGGTGAGGACAAGGTGTTGGGGATCTGTTGGATCAGACGAGACCGCGACTCGTCGGATCCCTCCAATGTCCTCACGTTCTTCGTCGCACCCATGTGCCTCGTGTTCGTGGTGGCGACATACGCCATCGTGTTTGCTAACCAACGGCTTGGGCAGGGACTACCTGCGACGCTGCAGACCAGGCTTGCCGTCTTTCGGACCCACAGCGCGTTCGTCGGTTCCTACGTCGCATACTGGATTATATTCGCGGCTGCGTACATCGCAAGTTTGACATACAACAAGTCTGACAAACGAGGCGACAAGCAGCCCCTAGTGGGGATTTCAATGCTGTTAGGGGTCGCAGTGGGCTCCAGGGGTATCGTCACGGGTCTCGTCTGGTTCGCGACCAGGGACCTCCTGCAGTGGTGCTGCAGATCTCGAGCCTCCGCGGGCGGGAGCAGCGGCGGTGGCAGCAGCAGGAGAAGCGCCGGCCGCGCCAACGACCTCAACGTAGCACTCAGAAAAGAGATTCTGTTCTATACTACGTTCGGTATCCGAAAGTCAGTGAAATACGCGGGGAGGTTTCCGAAGTGCGACAGGACGGGCGGGGTGAACCCGAATGGATTGGTAACGATCGCATCGGGGAACAACGTCGGCATTCACTACAACCGGATTCTACTCACCAGGGAGTGGGAGGCTGGCAGTTGGACTCGGCAGAGGCGAGGCGAGGGAGAGCATGGTGGCGGCCGCAGCTCAGGTCGGGCCAGGGGTGTCCAAAGTAGCGATAAGATAGAAAAGTCGAGCACGCCGCTGCTACAGGGACACCGAGGTGGAGCAGAAGCAGGTGCGCAGCAGCCAGAGGGTTTCAGGCGCGAGAAATCGGCAATACAAGGGCATGGAGGGCACTCGCACTCGCAGTCTCATGACCATCGTCAACTAGGCTAGGCTTAGGGTATTGCCGCCTTGGAAAGGCGAGGTGGAGGAGCAGCAGCAGCAGGCAGAAAGCCTGGACTGGAAAATCTTCAGGGCTATGTCCCTCCAACAGCACCCGTCGCTGCCGCAGTGCGGCTTCCAGCACCACGCACTGCGGGTGCAGGTGCGGGTGCAGGTGCTCGGACGCAGGTTAGAGAGACACTTCGCGAAGCGCACTCTAGGAGGGCGGCTACGAATCGTAAGGATGGCGTCCTCCAAGGTGAAGGTAATGATACCGGTGGTGCGCGGGCCCTCAAGCTATGGAGTGAGAGAGTGCCTGCAAGAGTAAGAGAAGTGGCAGATGGCAACGATTCAAGGCGCTCCACCACAATTTCACTGCCTCGCATGCAGTCCAGCAAGCACGAGCACCATGGGGCGAGGGTGCGAGGGATCAACCAGAACTACCACCATGATCATGGCGATGCGCGAGATGATCTTAATGTGCGTCCTGTATCCACTCGCGGAACTACCTTAGGCTTCCCAGCTGAGCGCAAGCCACGGGTGGGTGTTCCCCGGGGACTGACCC
>Ga0136560_1001881_pt1 | contig 10760 bp, 14 predicted proteins | sample AntRauMeHopE1497_FD_104925 | JGI IMG/M metagenome (GOLD analysis project Ga0136560, IMG submission 104925) | Saline lake microbial communities from Rauer Islands, Antarctica - Metagenome Hop E1 #497 | ecosystem: Environmental > Aquatic > Non-marine Saline and Alkaline > Saline | place...
GGGGGTTCCATGCCCGGGGTCCCTGCGTCTGGGGCGTCGAGCGCCGGTATCGGACTCCCCGGGTCCGGCCCGTTCGGAGGACGCAGCCGAGGCCATCGGCTGAGTCGTCTCGTCCGTTAGTGCCTCCGTCAGGTGGACGAACAGGCCCGGGTGGAGCACGAGCACTCAAGTAGCAGCACTCGAGGGTCCTCAGTGCTGCAGTTCCTGGGGAGACAAGGAGACTCTTAGGTACCACCAGCCCGGGTAGGCAGGGCGGCGATCTCTGCCCTACCTCGCGCCATTGGATTTACGGGGGGACAGGCACATGCGTCAAGCGAAGGAGGAGATGCCCCGGGGAGAGCAGCGGCTGCTGCTGCGGCCGAGGCGGCATGCAAGCGCGCGATGCTGGTTATCGATGAATCCCGTGTGACGCAGGATGCAGACTGGAGGGCATGGGACTGGCATGTGGTTGCTATGCTGCTAGACACGCTGCTGCCGTCGCCGGCAGTCCTTGAGCACGTCCTCCGGCATTCAGTCTTTATGCAGCGGCTTGGCCGTGTGTTCCTGATGGGGGAGGCAGGGCTGGAGCTTCCGTCCGAGGCGCAGTGGGATCGTTACCAGAAGAGTCTGTTCGAGGAATCCACAAGCGGGGGACTTTTCGGACTATTCTCGTCGGGGCGGTCGAGATCCAAGTCCACTGCGACATCGGCTGCCCGGCCGTCCTCAGTTGCCACCATGGCGGCCGGGGGTCGGCCCGTCGTCCGGGCCACCTCAGATTCCGCACCAAGTGGCGACGACCGCGGCGCTGCGCAGATTGCCCGCGTTGCATGGACACCTGCCGGCCTCCGTTTTGCACGCTGTGCTCGGCACTGGCTCGTCCTCCTCATACATCATCCCAAGGGAAGGGAACTACTCCTAGACACGGATGCAGGGGCACGGGCAGCCGCGACTGCCCCCGAAGCAAGACCAGGAGACGTCCTGAGAGAACTACTGCTCGGGCTGCTGCGGCAGTCACTGCCCACAGGGTCTTCCAATCCCTGGCACGTGCTCGCGGGTGATCCTGACAAGAAGGAGCTTGCAGCAAATCATGCGGCGGCCGCTTGTCCTGCGGGGCCTCCGACAGTGAGCAAGGTAGACTTTGCATCATGCGGACTGATTCGATGGCGGTTCGAGCGGTGCTTGGCCCGTGAGCTCGTCACTGGATTGCTGGGTGCTCTGACGGCCTCGGAAGACGGAAGGGCGGTCCTGCTAGAGCTGGGTAGACAGGACTGGGGTAGGAATGCGAGGATAGGGGCTGGGGCTGGTTCCGTGTCGACGCTCGCTGCCAGGCGGAGCACAGCGGCGGCTTCTGCCACGGAGCAGGCCGGCTCCCCGTCCAATGCGTCGGAGGGTCTACGCGGAACTGGTCGCCGCGGCTCGGTGGAGATGGACGAGAGGGTGGCGAAGGGCGCCGCAGGTTCCCCGGGAGACGATAGCGGAAGTTTGTCTCGTCCTAAACCACGTGGTGCCTCGAGACCAGGGCGATCCTCGATCACATTCGGCAACCGTGAACCCGACGCCGTGGGTGCACTGTCCGAGTGGATGATGCAACTAGGCCGTGCGATCAAGCCGAAGCGCGATTCGTCCTCTCACAAGAGCATGATCGCGGCGGGGACCCCCTTGGCTCATGGACGTCCGCTCAGCGCTCGCCAAGGAAGCAGCTCGAATGGGGGAGGGGGCAGATCGAATGCCTCACACATCCCGCGGGCTGTGCTCCTTCCCGGTGGTGTGACGCGTGCGCCGCCAGGAAGCATCCTCCTCGGAATCCAAGCCGTATTCGGTCACTGGGCCACGCCTGCCCTCGCTGCTACACTGGCCTACTCATTGAAGCGAGCTGACGAGACGCATCCAATCGGAGGACTCGTTCGAATGGGACTGAATTAGCAGCGCGACTATCTCTCGAGGGTGATCGTTGGTGCCCTGAATCCGGCTACCTGCGAACACTCGAGGTCTGTCATCGGCACTTGGCTGGTCATGGGGAGCACCCCTCTTCGTTCGTATGTGTTGCTTTGGATGCGGGTGTGGCTCAGGCGCGGCATGTCTCTCTTCTCGCAATGGGGGATTCCCATCCTTGTGGCAGTTGCAATGGCGGAGACAAGGCATCGAGGAAACCTGCAGCTGGCTGTCCAGGCACTGTCGGTGTTGACTGAGGCAGCGACTCTCAGCCCAGTGTACCGCAGGATGATCGTTGCGCTGAGGCCTCAGCTGGTGCTGTTCCCTCCGCAGGTCTGGACCCCCCTGGCTATGGCCCTTGCAGGTGGGTGGGATGGAGAAGATGGGGGAGAGGGTGTGGCGATGCTAGCCGAGCAGGGCCTGCTGGCACCTCTTCTCGGACAATGGAGGCTACTTCGGCAGGTGGAATGGGTCGCTCAGTGCGATGCGATGGCTGCCGACTGCATGACTGCACCAGGGCTGGGACTGCAAGGTTTCGAGGACCCGGCCGGAGCCACGGCCAGTCATTCCGTCAGCTCCTCCGCTGTTCTTGATTCCATCCGAGAGGCTGAGGAGATGCATGGTGCAACTGCCTCACCTGCCGATAGATATGGACAGACAGTAGCAGCAGCAGTATGGTCAGGCACTGGTGGAGTTCTGGCTCCGGATGCTTCCACGATTCGTAGTGGAGGAGGAAGATCTGCTGCTGATGCCGATGCTGATACAGATGGCGGCACCAGAGAGGTGGACGAGACGACCGGTGCATGGCAGCGTCACGTGGCTGGCGGGAGCGGTACAGCTCGCGGTGTTGGTGCGTCCTCAGGGGCTTGGCATACCCATGCCTAGAGCGCTGAAGCAATGGGAGCAGAAAGAGGCACTGACGATTTAGGTCGCAACGTGTTCTCTGGATGGAGCCACAGGCCAGGCATGGCGCTTGCGATCGAACCCGAGCCTGTGCCTGTCCCAATCTGGGCCCCGTCCCCAGCTACGGCGGGCGGCATGGCCGGCCAAACAGGCGATGGGGCCGTGGGGGCCTCCGCCTGGGGTGAAGGTTGGTCATTGGAAGGTCTGGCTCGCATGCCCTGGAGGATTGAGGCATGGGCAGAGTGGCCGGTTGCGGCCGCAGCCGGCATTGAAGTCGAAGCTGGGGCAGACGCAGAAGCGAATAGTTCTGCTAGTGGCGCTGTCGGCAATGGCATGGCTCGGGTTGTGATCACGCTAGATGCCTAGTTAGACGCCGGCCAGTATCACCCAGAGGTTGCAGATTCATCGCTTGTAGGCAGCTCGGACACTACTCGGGTGGGAGCACGTGCAGGTGGGGATTTCTAGGGCGGGAATAAGGATAGAGTCGGTGCATGGGGTGGAGGTGGGGGTCGCAGAACCCCGCATTCTCGCCGCAACTCAGCCACCTCTGTCACTAGCGCAGGCACCCGTAAATCCGCGGCCGCGGGAGTACCGGCATGGGGTATGTCCCAGGCTCAGGAAGCAACAACTGCGGAGAGGGAAGGTGCCGAGTCCACGGGTGGCCTTGCTGGCAGCGCCTCGGAGACTGATCCACGACTACCCCCTCTTGGTGCCTCTGCCTCTGTTCGCAGCACACCCCGAGGTTCCCTTCGCATCGTCGGCCGATGCATCAACAGCGCAGGACAACCGCAGCCGGTGGAGCTGCCACCATCAGCAGTGGTCAGAGCCGTACTTATCGTCGGCTCGCATGTAGTTGACCTCGGCTCCGGCTCTATACCGTTTGGGACGAGGAGACCTCCTGTCAGGGCACACGAGGCCCTTGCGGCAGTGGCCAACCCGCTCCCTGGGGTGATGGAATCGGGCGGTCCATCCACCGGGGCTCGAGCTCACGGGCAAGGCTCAGGATCGCCGACCGGGCCGACCGACGGCACAGACGAATCAATTTCGGCCGCCGCTGGGTCGACACGATGCTCAAGGGTCAGCGGACTGACGTCTGGGTCTCCGTATCCCTAGGAGTCTTTAGGTGCTGGGTTTTACGAGGTGGAGCCCAGCCGCAGCCTTAATGACGCTGTGGATGACCAACATGTCAACATCTCGGCGGCTGGACATCGAGCCACGGCACAGGCACAGGCAGGCGTGAGTGCGATGCTGCCGCCTCCGAGGTACCGATCGGCTCTCGAGTGGTAGAAGGATGCAGGAATCGTCTCAGTTGACCCAGCTACGTCGGTATCAGCGGCTGCAGCAGCGTCTGCCGGGGAATGGGGGGCGGATAGCAGCAGTGGCGGGAGAGGGGCAACAGCAGCAGGAGGAGGGCGACGCGGCGGACCCAAGGCTTTCGTGGGTCCATCTGCCGCCCTACTCCCTGGGGGCAAGGTGGCAGACGCCAAGCCAGTCGGTGGCACTGCCAGAGGTAGCGGCATTCTTCATACCGTGGTCGAATCAGTAGTGGCCCAGCTTCGGCCATCCGAGGCACATGCACAACTGAACAAAGACGAGGCCTTGCTGTGTCGCAGCCACTGGTGCGCAGCTAGCGTACGGGGTGTGCTGCAGGAGGGGACGATCAGACCGAGGATACCAGCGAAGGCGAATACAAGGGCAAGGGTCGGTGCGGGCGAGAGGGCGGGGGAAGGAGCTGCCAACAGCTCGCCTCGCGGTGGGCTAGCAAGGTTTGCAAGCAAGCAGGAACCAAATGCATTGCATGGCAGTGCACATGCCGCGGGTGTCCGGCATCGTGCCTCGCGACCCTCCGGTACCATGGGAAGGGTTCCCCTCGTGTCCCCCAACGGACCGGATTCACCGGCGAGGCGCTTCGGGTTCGAGCCATCGAGGTGGGGCGAGGTGGATGAGAATGGCGGAGCAGGTGGCCCTGTCGAAGGGAGCAGCGGAACCGGCGCCGCCGATGGGACCGGTAGTGCACACAGCGGGTCGCATGATAGTCAGCAGTCCAGGGGGTTCCTGCCTTCCGGGGAACAAGTCAGGGAACAAGTCAGGGAACATGCCCTCCGCTGCGCTCAGACGATCCTGCGAAGTGCACCTGCTCTGCCCGGCCGGTGTTTCCCTGTTCCGGTGCCTGAGTGCGACCCTAAGCCAAGGTCGGTCCGTCTGGCCGGTGGGCTGGGAGCGGCTGGCCTGCGTCTACCCGGCTGTAAGCTCGTCTTTACGGAATCTAAGCTCGTACCCGGCGCCGCGCAGCTTCACTCTGTGGAGTTCCGTATCCGCCCGCTGCCCGAGCGCCGCAGTCGCCGAGCCGCAGCACCGCACCTAGTTGGCGTCCTCGCCCGTACAAAGGTGGGACGGAGGCTGCTGCTGCGCTCAGGACTCGTCCATGACGCTGCTCTGGCTGCCATGGACGGACAGCTGAGTGACATGCGGCGCCGCGCTGCAGTGTGGACCCTCGCTCATTGCGGATCTACCCCCGCTGGACTTTCACTGCTTTTACGGCACGTGAGTCCAGACATTATGGTGCGCTTGGACTACCTGGCCCGAGACAGTTCGTGCCTCGCTCTGAGATGCACTGCACTGCAAGCCATGTCCCTCGTCGCCAGAAGTGGTCGTGGCCGATCCATGCTACAGGGGCTGGGCTGGGTTACATGCGATCGGGAGGGGGCGTCAGCGGGGTTCGCACCTGGAGTGCCTGGGGCTGAGTTCAAGTCACATGTGCCTGTGCAGGCTGCCCTGTTCCCCACAGAGGTCTTAGGGGCCGGAGGTGTGCGTGGGGGTGCCTCGGATGCAGCGAGAGATACGGGTTTGTCCGGCGTGTTTGGTGCCCGGGAGTTGCCAGCGGGTCCATGTGTCCCTGTCATACCGGCGGCGGCGGGGCAGTTTTTCTCGTTACCTGCTGCTAGAGAGGGTCAGGGAACAGCCGCACTGGGGTTGGAAGCGCCTCAACTGCGGGTGCGTGCGCCGGCATCGCCAAATCCTGTCAGCGGTGCAGATGGGGGGAAGAATGGCATGAATAAGGACATGGGCAAAAGCAAGGGTAAGGGTGTTATCAAGGGCGGAGGTGGCGATGCAGAGAGTGACGAGTAGAAAGAAGGTATTGGCTGCGTGCTCGAGTCTGTGCCCACAGCACTGCCTTATGCACACCACGCCAGGGCGAGGGCCAGGGCCAGGGCCATGCATGCGGCCACTGAGAGCTGGAGTATGGCGGAGAGGGGACAAGGAGTGCATGATGTCGGTAAGGACAAGGTCGGTACGCACCATGATGATGACGATGACGACGTGTTGGATGTCAGAGATGGGTTCAGCCATCACCGCCTCCCGCCCGTGGATCCGGAATGGGAACACGTGCTTCGAGCCATTTCAGGCCTGCCTGTGCCTTTCATGTCTCGCAAATGCAGGCAGGTCCTAAGGCGAGCAGGGTCCGTGTCACCGGAACTTTTCACCGACCCCGGGCTGTACTGGCACGCGCACCACGTTCTGGCTGAGAGCGGCTGTGGGATTGAGGACAGGCGGAGGATACACTCTCTCTTCGATAACGTGCGGTTTCACGCATCGGACTGGAGTGAGCAGCTCGGTGCATCAAAGGGAACCCCCCTCGTGCGAGGAGCAGCGGCCTTGGGTCGAGCGGGTCATCACGGTGGGAGCAGCAGTACCGGTTGGAATCCGGTGTAGGGTGAAGGGCGGGTTGTAGAGGACAGGGCTTCGGTCCTTGGTCGCATTGAGGTGCTTACCTCGCGGGTGGCTTCAGCAAGAAAGCGTTAGTGAATAAAGATGTAGACTGGCTTTGGCACTCACGTATGCTTGCTTGCACAGACAGATACATCCAACTCTGTGGATCCCTGGTGGCACAGTATCGATTAGATCTACCATGCAATGCACGGTCGTCTGCCACGTCATTTTCTGCTTCACATGCTCATATCGACTCATTTTGATGCGGAGTGCAGTTAGGGCCCTCCGTATCCCTCACAGATGGGCTTTTCTTCATGTTCGCAGCAAGGCATGCGCTGTTCGGGGAAAACAGTGGATTTCAGGGCCTTCGAAATTCAGGATGGCGTCAGCGTCTGCATCTTTCGACACACTGCAGAACAACGTATCTAGGGACTTGGATGTATCATACCCCGAGCAATCTCAAATTAAATAGGATGTTGCCAATCTGGACCGTGCTCCCATGCAAGCGTGGTGGGAAGGAAATTCGGCCGCGGCTCCGAGCGCCTCCTCAATAGCAGCCATAAATGCCTTGTGGAGGCGCTGGGACAACTCAAGCGCTATTCTAGATCATGGTGATGGAATGCAGAGTCTATAGGTACAATGTGGTCGCACTACTACCGCCTAGTCAATAAAGGATGCGTGGGAATCAGCCAGAGCCATTCTGCGGTCGCACGGAGCGGCTGATGATGAACTTGCATGCGTCGCGTTCAGCCAGGGTTCTAGCAACCTGGAGGAGCTGCAGTCTGCGATCGATACGATCAACTGCCCTACAATTCTGACCAGCTCTCTCCTAATGGGTGCAGCCACCACAGAGCCCGTCCCGGCTGCTCTTGTAGTTGCGATCCGCATGCCGAAGGGGGTGCGAGCTTCACCATTCGCTCTGCATGGCTGGGGCGGTTCCCTTCCGTCCATCGACAACGGGTGGATGTCTAGAATGCAAAACGATCGCACGAGTGTCCTTGTTTCCATGCATGCAGAGCTTGTGCAGCGATCGATTCGGAGCTTCATGTCTCGGCTGGAGACTGTCCTTCCCTCGGTACGAGTGGCAGGGTGCATCGGGGTGCCGGGGAGTGACATCAACGAGGAAAGTCAAGAAAGTGGAATCGGAGGCGAGGGTGAGAGCATGAATGGTTCAAAGCTACCGCTGCTGCCCGACAGCGAGAGTGACGATGATAGCGATACAAGCAGAGATGCAGGCAATCCCATGAATGGAACCAACCATCCCATCATGCTGTCAAACCGAGCACTACAGTCCTAGTAGTAGAAGGCTAAGGTTGAGACTCAGGAAGGGAAGGGCAAGAAAGGACATGAGGAAGTTGTTGATTCCAGTGCTCAAAGCACGGTGAAAGAGGACGGGCAGGGTCTAGAGGTATGTTCATGCGTGGGATTGGCTTTCGATGGGATTGGGACCGGGATTGGGACCGGGACCGGGATTGGGACCGGTGCTGATGCAAACGGCGATGGAGCCGGGGCGTCTCACAGATCATTTGCGAAGATGGCTGCCAGCGTGTTTGGCAACATAGCCTCTCCTCTGGTGGTGAATTATCACATGGATGCCACCCTCATCGACATGCAGAAGTCAGGGGTTACCAAGCCTGGATACATCGTGGATCTGGAGGAACGAATGTATGTGACCGGGGACATCGACAGGCCGTCTTCGTGGAAGGCCAGGCCTTCATCGGATAGTACGGCAGTGGATGCATCCACGGTTGGGTCTGTAAGTGAGGCTGCTAAGAAGGCCTTCGCGAAACAGGACAGGAGGCTTGAGGTGGAGACAAGAGTGAGACAGCGATTCGGCGCAGATGCATAGAGCTGTGGGTGGGGACACCAGGCTCTGTCAGCTAGGGACATACTGCACTGGGATGAGGCATAGTCGAGGATGAGGGCGAGGGCGAGGGCGCAGTCGAAGGCAGGTGCAACTGGCGAGGCACAGCTTGCAGCTGGCAACCCTGCTCACATGGGCCCAGATGCATTGGGATCAGGCACTGACATAGATGAAGAAACGCTGCGCATGATGATTTTCATGCTTGAGAAGGCACCTAGGGTCGGTGAGCGACAGACGTATCGCTTGTTCGAACCGAGGTACCGGGTCATGCTAGCACAGCACTTCGAGCAGGGCACCCCCATTGCGATAAGCTCCCTGCCGATGATGTCGTCGTACTTGCCTCACACGGTTCTGACCGCTTAGCGCGCACTTTAGCGTGGGATGCATCTGCCAGAGGCGGCAAAAGAGGCTCTGCTGCGGGAAGTGGCAGAGGTGAATGTGAGTGGAGACACCGATGCAGATACTAATACCGATACAGACACTACTACCGATACAGACACAGATAGTGGAGAAAAAGCAAGGTCGGCTATCAGCGATGGAGTCGTCAGGCCTAAAGTGGACGAGCCTGCCGTCAGTGCCTACGAGGTGGACGAGTGGTCGGGCGCTGGGTAGCTGGGGAGGGCGAGGGAGGCGGCCGGGATCGATGCCGTTCGAGAGGCAACAGTGGTGGCTGTGCGGAGTATCCTGGGTCATGAGGTGGTGGCTGGCAATATGTTCGTGAATGTAGAGATCGAAGGTGTGAGGCGAGTGGACCTGTTGGATGCGAGGGTGTAGGGTGGATCATTCGGTCTCGTTGAAGCGGTCGGGCGATGGAGCTCCAGTAACGAGGAAGCAATTAAGGCATACAGCAGCGAGCCAAGGTCGGGGTCAGTCGCCGAGTATGGCGAAGAAGATGAAGTCGCCCGATGAAACATGACACTGCACATATATTGCCATTTACATACATACAATACTGGTGCATTGAGAAGCTCTCTGCTTGGTCTTGCCAGGAAATGCCGTGTTACCAAGTATAGATGCTATGGCTTACCTATCCAATCCCTAGTATCCGGATAGATCGAGGTCTCCAGATTCAGATCCAGAATGCACCAGCCGATCCATAATCTACGCGAAACCGTGGGCTTTTCACGTCAGGTCGATCACTTGATCAGAACTGCCACCACCACTGCGACCAGCGACCCCTGCTGCTTTCACATCGCCAGCGTCCTCCTGACTGACATCGCCAGATATACTCGCAGTCTGTCGACTCCGCTTTGCAAGACTAGCCGAGATCTACCTCCTGCTACCATTGATGGTGTCTTGATCTTCATCTTCGTCTTCGTCTTCATCCCAGCCACTCGTCACCCGAATAGCATGCTCAGCCACGCCGCAAAAGTCAATCCGAAGCCCAGGGACTCGCTTCGCCGTCGAGATAATCCGGCTGTGACACACGACCGCTACTCGGGTCACCCACGGAGGCAGCCACTGGAGACTTCTGTAGAATTGTGCCAGCCGAGCCTCTACATCCATCCTAGATTCCCTGACTAAGACTGCCGACTGCACTGCAAGGCTAGTATGCGCACCGACCGACGACCTCGATCTAGGTCCAACACTAGTTTCGCCTCCCTGAGTCCCTCGTTGCAGTGCACCCACCGAAAGGACGGTGCTCTGTGGCCCCACCTGTACTTCCTACCTATGTGCATTGCATGCACGTGCAGGTGCAGGTGCATTGCATGCAGGCACAGAGCCCAGGGTCTTCCTGCCTGCATTCACGAAATTGCCGAGAAGTAGCTGTTCCTTGGACCGGCTGGCACGGAGGGTCCACCACCCGTCGGGCATGCATTGGGGAAATTGCAATAGTGCACGGTATAATGTTGCACTTCGGGATTCGATATTTGCTGCTGCTGCTGCTGCTGCTTCTGCTGCTGCTGCTGCTGCTGCTGCTGCTGCTTGGGCTGGTGCTTTGGGCTGCGATCGGATTGCCCCGGCCCCGCCCCCAATCGATCGGTCGGAAGACAATACCCCTGCCGCTGGCGTCGAGGTCGGGGATGACGTTGACGATTGTAACACCGACGCCGACGCCGGCGGTGCACAGTGGGTGTGGCAATCAGAACTGTTCTAGGTCTGGGCACCCTGCTCACCACTGATGCTAGGTCTACTCATGCTAGCAACCGCACGATGGCAGTGGTGGCTCTTTGGGCCGACAGCGGCAGAAGGCTCAGGAAAAGGTCTTGTACTACTTCTGCGAATGGCAAGTCCCTACTAAACAGCGATCCGGATAGTCGCAATCGTGGAAGCGACAGTACCAGCGGCAGTAGCGGTCTATTTAGCCTGGGATCGAACAGAACCAGCACCGAGGCTGCCCGATGATACATCGTGCAAGTGATACGGCTAA
>Ga0136560_1001882_pt1 | contig 10759 bp, 13 predicted proteins | sample AntRauMeHopE1497_FD_104925 | JGI IMG/M metagenome (GOLD analysis project Ga0136560, IMG submission 104925) | Saline lake microbial communities from Rauer Islands, Antarctica - Metagenome Hop E1 #497 | ecosystem: Environmental > Aquatic > Non-marine Saline and Alkaline > Saline | place...
ATGCTCCCAGAGGTAATTGCAGCCCAGGGCTAGGGCAGGACTGTAGATGGGATGGATCCTCGGCAACGCGATGCCCTGATGGAGTGTGCCCGTCGACTGCGTCTGTCCGATCGGCCAGTCCTGTACGTTGGGCAGGGGGTGCTGTAGGCAGGGGCGTAGGATTTACTCAGAGAATTGGCAGTGCGTCTGTAGGCACCTGTCACAACGACCCTCCAGGGAATGGGTGCCTTTGATGAGCGCGACCCGCTTGCACTCCGAATGCTTGGAATGCATGGCAGTGTAGCTGCCAATCGAGCGGTACAGCAAGCTGACTGCGTGCTTGCCCTCGGTGCCAGATTCGATGACCGAGTTACTGGCCGTGTCGATGCCTTTGCTCCGGCTGCTAGAGCTGCTGCTGCAGTTGGACGGGGAGGGATCCTACATTTCGAACGTAGCCCCAAGCAGGCCGGTAAAGTTATAACACCGGATGTGCAGGTAATGGGAGACGTGGGATACTCTTTGCGTGCTCTGCTCGAAGTTTTGGACTAGGGGGAGGGGGGAGAAGGCTAGGTGCCCCGTGAATTGCATACAGAAACGTCATTATTTACTGGAACGCAAGCCTAGTCTTAGGCCCGAGTGGACTGGCTGCAGCGAGTGAGAGCATGGCAGACCGATTACTCTTTCGAAAAGGTGGCACTAGGCCAGATACCCGAGGCCGAGGGAGGACATCTGCCTAGTAGGCGACCACTGCCGACGAAGCAAGACAGGCAAAATATACCTGATGCTTCCTTTGTGCTGCGTGCCTTGGACAAGGCGTTAGAATCTCGAGGAGAGAAGGATGACACTGTATTTACGACAGGGGTGGGTCAGCACCAGATGTGGGTTGCCTAGTCTATCAAGTGGACCAAACCTCGACAACTCGTCACCAGCGGGGGCTCGGGGACCATGGGTTTTGGTGTTCCCTCGGCGATAGGGGCAGCCATTGGTAGGGGGTTGCAGCGGCAGGGAATGCAGGGAAGCAGCAGCGAGGGCGATGGATTGACTAGTCGCACGGTGAAGGGCCACGTAATCTGCGTGGACGGAGATGCGTCCTTTGTGATGAGCGGACTTGAGCTTCTGACTGCCGCAGAATATGGGGTGCCAGTTAAGGTGCTTGTGATGAATAATGGCACAAGTGGCATGATTCAGCAGTGGTAGAGACTCTTCTACGATGGTAGGATGGCCGTTTCTACCATGCTGAATCCTGATTTTGCAAAACTAGCAGAGGTGCTTGGAGGCACCGGTGTGCGCTGTACTTCATTAGATGGTCTGGATACTGCTATTGAGGCATTTTTAAATGCCAAGGGACCTGTTGTGCTGGACTGCGCAGTATCAGAGCACTCCAATGTGCTGCCTATGGTACCCTCGGGGAAAGCACTGCACGAAATGGTTCTGGTTTGATCCGGATCTAGATGCGCATGGGAAATAGTAGAACGAGGGCAGGTAGAACAGTACACTGTTCGGAGTTAGCACACATTAGTGAATAATCTGCATGAATTTCAAGCAGCTGCCGGTACTCTGATGTTTAGTTGGCCTCGTACATACTGTTCCCATCCGCTGATGAGTCATTACATCGATGCAACCAGCGCTCGCATAGCTAGTAGACCCTGCCCGAGTGTCTTGCAGCTTCATATTCCCTTTGCACGAGCACCTGCACGGCCAAGCAGCGACTAGTGTATTAGAATTTTCACTATTTTTGTCGTATTTACCTTCCCTTCCGTTACTCGTCCACACCTCTTGTCTCTCCCCTTGAACAACGCTATTAATTCTTCTACCAATATGCTCATCTAGTACCATGCTATGTTCCTCCGTACAACGTCACATCATCGTGTTTGCCACTTGCATCTGCGTCTTGCTTCCTGGTAGGCTGGCCACCAGCAGCTGCTGGCCACAATTAGCTCTGAGATCCGGCCTCCGCACTGCAGTCCACTTATTAAGCTTAATCACCGACAAATAGATCGGCCTACATCTCGCCGGTGCAAGTATAGGCCTAGTTGTTGAACGACAGTAAATCATTGCCGAACAATTAGATCTTTCCATAGCTTTTAATTACAGTTTCTAGTGCGAGTGGTCGCCACAGAGTTTAATCTTGTCGATGATTGGTAGTTGTAGGCGAATTGTGCGTTCAATCGATTAGGTCCTAGTGACTCTTACGCCGTGTTAGCTCGGAGTGATCCGGCGAGCTGTACATATTCCACCGTCAGATGTGTCTGTCTCATTCGCAAGGTCGGGCGGCAAAGGTGGACAAAATGTGAACAAGGTCGAAACGAAGGTTGAGCTACGAATGTAGATGAACGATTTATCGTGGTTGTCAGATGAAGTAAAGAAGCGAGTCAAGAAGTTGTATCCCGGATACGTGTCGAAAGACGGATAGTTGCTAGTTACCAGCTAGAAGCATCGGACTCAACAGCGAAATCGCGATGATGCAATGCAAAAGCTATCAGACATGTTGGACAAAGCGAGCATTGAACCCAAGGACAGATCATAGTGGCAAGGTCTCGCGGAAACGACCAAGTAGAATCGAAAGAACTTCAAGAGACGACGGGGTGCGACAAAGGCTAGCCGATAGGGGCGCTTTGATGACTGATGGCTGATCTGATTGACCTGTAGCAGTCGACGTGGCATTAGACATATTTCAGATTCGGGCTGGAATGGCTAGATGATCAAATATCGGCCTCCATATCGGACTGGTCTTCGTCTATCGGACAAGTAGCCCTCTACCCACTATTTGATGACGAGGGCATTGAAATTCCGCGATCTCGACCTGAGTGTGCCAATGCAGCGACGATGTCATCGGCTCCTGCGTCATCAGCCCCGCACCCAGACCCCGCCGGCCGATCGTGACCGGAGTGCAGCATGGGAGCAACTAGATATCCACCTGCACTACCTACAACGTCTGCGGGTAGCATATCTGCAAGTGCTCTCGCTGCGGTGGACTCGTCGCCACTTCTAAGTATGTAATCGACGGCATCGCGCTCTGCTTGTAGACTGCTGTATTCCGCCTCCTCGGGGTCCAGGCTAGGCGCCTCTGGGGCACACCCAAATGCACCGGCCAAACCGCAGCAAGCATCATCTGTGGGACAACAAGTCATGCACGACCGGGCGAGAGCGGCCCCCAGCTGAGTCCCTCGGGCCTTCCGTCGCAACCGAGGCGGGAGGGCATCGGTGAACCCGAAATGGTAATGAAACATAGCGCTGAACACCATCATTTCAAGCACGATGGCGAAGTCCTGCATCCCGGCGGATATTTGTGAGACCGTGTAGGACTGTGTGGCTTTGAGCCAACCCACGCTCGCCATCCCGCTGATCACGAGACCCTGCCACCACGTTGCGAACACGAGACCTTTGATTAGGAGCAACTTTGCAGATGCACTAAGCCCTCCCAAAGCAGTCATGGTTTCGTGGTAAAAGAGCACGAGGAGATACACGGCCACAAACTGAGAGCAAAAAATTGCAGCTGAAACGTAAATATACGCCCGGTCGAAACGATGCCACTCGCCCTCTCCATACACATCAAGTAAAACTGCCACGAACGTTACTACGGCACACGCAAGCTTGATAACGACGTATTGCATTACTCCAAACCGCGACCAGGCCAGGAGACTGGCACCGTTGGTGCAGCCCTCACACCAGCAGAGAGGTGGGAGCAGGTGAGCTGTCTCGTGCTCGCATGCATGCCGTACCACTGCAGCTGCCAAGTCGTCATTTTCAAGCATTTGTCGCGCACGAGATGCAGCGCGGGCCCTTGTTCGAGGAAGAGGAAGAGGCCGGCTGATGCCAGGTGATGCAGCAGGATGTGAGGCACCGGGAGACAGTATGGCCATTGGATCAGAACTGGCTGCTTCTTCCGCAGTTCGGAGCTCTGCTGGAGAAACTGTGTTCTTGTCCAGTAGAGACCGGCTTTCTCCGGTTACTGTAGACTTTCCCGCAAGATACGAGAGCAGCATCTAGAAAAAGCAGTACAGACAATAGCTCTCGTATGCCTCGCGCAAAGTCTCGAAATATATAGCAGTTGTTTTAATACGCAATGCGAGCCATGACTCTACAGCATAAATTATGACAAGCCATAATATTCGGATATAGTATGCCTGAAGCTCCGGTCTGACATAGTAGAGCATGTGCATTGAAATGTCGTACAGGGTGAGCGGGACGGTAACTACTAAAGAAAGACCTCCAACGTACCATGCCACAGTATGGCGCTCGCTATGATATAAAGCCAATCCAACTGCCATACCAATGCCAGCAGCTAGCGCAACAATTACTGATGACATCACTATAATGCGGGCTACCAAAGCCTGATCCTTTCGGTGAGGTAGAAGACCATCGTCTACAATGATCGGTAACCGTCCACAGAATTCGAGACACATGCCGCGTGTGCTCAATTAATCTTCTCCGCGCCAGTACCTGCTTGACCAACTTCGAACTCTGGCTGGAACCCACTCTGGCTGGCTGGCAGATAAAATCGGAAGGCGGCTGCCAGTGCCGCCGCCGCCAATTTTAATGATGAACGTACCGTAAGTTCCGCCGGGTTGTTCGCTCCCGAGCCTGTGCATCCGAGTGCAAATTCCTTCTTGTGGGTGTGTGCTTACACCTGAATGCATCGCATCTTAAACCAAGATCCCTGCCTTCCTTCTCCTCCTAAGTCCCACCATTATGAATCCTAACCCTACGCACCCCCCAACCTACTAGTAGTAGCGAAGGCACCAGTAGAGACACATTCACAGAACAGCTGGTCTTGTCTGGTAGAAAGCTTGATCACATTCAATGCAGTGCAGGGTCAGTAAAACTGCGCGGTTTCCCTCAATTGGTCAGCATTTGCTGCCGATAGCAAATACACATTCGCCGCACCACCAGCAAAACCACTATATACGACCTCCTCATCCACGCTGTTCGTACCACTAATGACATCAATGCGAACACATAGTGTAAATCTGTCAAATTATGTGCCCCTTGGGCTAAATAACCACCCCAGAAACCCCCGACCTCCCCGGCTGGGGTTGGTAGCTAGCTCAGGTGGCCTTGAGGGCGTGCTCGACTTGTCATTCCCAAGAGTACTAGTACTCTGCATGTCCGTTGCCCCGGCGGCATGAAGACTAGAAGGTGCCATCAGAGACGTCTTACAATTAGATGGATTGCCACCGCAGCTTGTAGCAGCCTTTGTAGGCGGTAAATGTACCCCTTTCTTAGCCATACCAGCAGGCCCCGCTGGATCTAAAGGCTTCGTACTGGATAGTACGCCCCCCGTCGCCATGAGTACACTTGGTGGGTGCACTTGGCGAAAAAGAGCGACGCACCCGAAACGCAACTGGGGCCTGTGCTCGGCTGCAAGCCCAGGCCCCGGTCCCGCTCCAGGCCTCTGCGCGGTCAGCCGTGGCTGTGCAACTGCAGCGACAAGGCTTTGGCCTGACCCCGGCCTTCTTACTGCCGGTACATCTGACTCCTAGCTAGCAAGGCCCCCGGCTGGCAAAACACTGCCGGTGATACGTCGCGTAACCTAATTATCGTCGATAGTTATCTCGGCAAGACATGACAATGCATATCTGCGCTAAAACCGCTTCGAAGCACCGGCTAGCAGTAGATCCTGCGCATGGATGGACCTGGCTTTATCAAGCGGATTGCCACCAGCCACAGAATGGTCATTAAGAACAGAGCTGCGCTCCAATCTCGCTGCAAAACCATCGCACCATCGCGAAAATCGCTTGAAACGCTTGAGTCGCCCCTCAGCTAACGAAAATCCAGCCATTGCGACAAATTGGTACGTAATCATTGCAGACAGATCCAGCAATGGTTTTCTTGCATACCCCACGGATGCAAGTAGAGCTCCTAACACATTGTCGACTCCGTGGCTTGGGACTTGCCCAGTACTGGAAACCGAAGGTTTCTATACCTGAGCGGCTGCAAACGCGATACGAAGACCTGGAGTTGATACAAAAACTGGGCCATGATCACAAGCAGGTAAATTCTATGATGCTGCGCTGCAACTGGTGCCACTCGCTGGAATTGTGGAGGCCTTGTGCATAGCCGCTAGCATCGGGCCCAAGCTCATTAGCTTTCCGGCCGAAAGTTTGCGCGAATCGAAGCTGTAGTGAGCGAGATGTCGCAATGATCTGGAGTCCATAACTACATAACCCAGCATCAGCGTATGGAACTAGCACACGACACTCTATAGGTCGAGGCCTACACCAACTTTTTAATGTGCTGCCAAAGCACCAGTAGAATGTGCACTAAATTGCCAGCTCAAACAGATCTAACTTCAATATTTACGCAAACGCCTTGAGTACTTGACATGAATCCCGGCTTTGCCCGCTCAAGTAGATGGGCTGCAAATTCAGAATCGCAAATGAGATTAGGCCTAAATCATCAAACACGCCGGCGGTGCCGCGCATTTGTGTGACGAGCTAATTCGAGCAGCGGCGCCGAACGAACGAGATCAATCCCGGATCTGATCTTCGATCCCTAGATCCAGGTCAAACCGAATCTGCCTGCTCTCCTGGCTCGGCCAAGATGGAAACAACAATTGAACTGGCGTTGCGTTCATTTTTAGCTGTGGCCCTGGGTTCAGTGTGGTGCTTCTTCCCAGGTACCCAATCCTTAGTGTCTCCTAGACTTTTAGTTCCAGTCGTATCTCTAGTTACAGTTAGCCTTTCCATTGGACAATCAATACGGGTTGCAGTTGTGGTGCTGCTAAGCTCGTCACTTTGTGGGTTCGGGGCGCTGACTTGGATGTCTCTCTTTGGGTTTTCGTCGGCCTCAAGGGCAGTTGGACTAATTGTATTGGTCCTACTGCTAGTTCTGCTCTGCACACATGAATTAGCTCAAAAAATCGGTATTGCTGTCGTAGTCATATCAACACTTCTCTCAGATGAATCAGGTGGACTGACTGGAGTTTTCACGCTAGCTTGGAATGTTGTGGCTTCAACTGGAGTGGGCTCGGCACTTGGGGTTCTTGCCATGCTGCCGATATACAATACCTCAAAGTCAAGGTTCGAGACCAAATTGTATGCTTCAGTGACTCAATCAGAGATTGCCATGTCTGCCGTTATTCGCTCACTAGCCGCCGAAGGTATATCATAGAGCGACCAAGACACCCGATCGTAGTCCAGGCCTACCCCTGAAACGGCTTCAGGCCAGAGTGATGCTTCTCTGCACAACAACTGCTAGCACTCAGAACCTGCGATCAGGAACACTGATAGCGGTAGTTTGCTTGAATGGATTCGCTTGCGAGTCGCGGAACATTCTCATTACGGCGACAGGGAGCCGCTAGACCGATCAGAGATTCCAGTCGCTTGCAAGCTGGCTTGCGATCATGCAGACTCTGGAGCAGCATTTCTCGGTGCAGAGTGGTGGGAATCCCCGTGTGCATCAATGCGATTATGGGCGGGAAGGTGTGCTGACAGTGATACGGCGCGTCTGAATGTACCAGGTAGTTCAAATGGTTGTTCGCTATGTATGTGGCGGGGAAATTCGATCTCATGTGATCAATACTCATGCATGTCGGAGAATCCATGCTGCATTTGTAGCGCGCCAAGCTATCTGGATTGCTGTGTATGTGCAATGCCTAGTTTGGGGGAGAATGGTATGCAGGAGCTGAAGCATCGGGCGAAAGTGCTTGCAGTGGCACGGCGTTTGCCGCGGATAGCTTCCCTTGCGTCTGAGGCAGAGCGCGTTGCTCGGCGAAGCCATTTTCATGACAATCTAGGGGTCCATCTGGCTTCCCATATGATAGAAGTTGTGAAAAATGCAGGGCGTATTCACCGGTTGATTGCCAGCGGGCCCTCCGGGCGTTCTGCGTGCACAGCTACACCCCAGTGCTTCGACGATGTTGATTCATCGGTCAAGTCGCTTAGAGAATTGGCAGTCGAACTTCGTCAGAGCTAGGCAGCGCTTCTAGTTGCATTTAGAAAGGCAAGGAATACTCATATAGTAGGAGCGGTGGCTTCTAGTGTACCTCAATTGCGATCCGCCGTCCTTTCGCGTAGCGAAGACCAAGGCACTGCCAGTGTTGCTATAGATCCAAACGTAGATTAGGTGAGATCGGTAGCAAGTGCAGATTCAGAATATCGTTTGGGGGTATTATAGTCTTCGAATCGTATCCATATGAAAGACATTGTTCCTGTTTATTCGATAATCTTCTTGGTGATCCGATGGGCGCAAATCGCAGACGGGCTAGCTGCTGATGCTGCAAAGGTAGAAATTCGCTCCGAGCGTCATCCTGAGAGCTCACAAGAAGAGCAAAAGGGAAACCGATTGGCGAGTGCAAGTATGCATGGAATAAGTAGCCCAGACTAGTTTCCATTGAATGCTGAAGGCATCACAGTCTCCCCAGCTCTGGCTCCTCGGCAGTTGCAAGCTGCTGGAAGCAAGACCTACTCCGTGGCTGCAGCTCGGAGCAAGAATGCTGACGAGCAGCCAGTGATTGAGCCCAAAGCATGTTGCATGAACATGCCGACCATTCGCTTTCCCTCACTTGGGTCGTGCGCATCGAACCTGTGCTCAATGTCATGGCATTGTGCGTGGCCTCGGCTCAGACGTGCAACGAAAGTCAGCTTGGCCGTTGGACTTGCGTCAATAATCGAGCTAGTTCCAGAGCTGAAGCGTCCATTTGGGTACTGGGCTCCCATTACTGTAGGATTTATAGTAGGCTCCAATTCAGCATCCTCATTCTAGCAATCATTACTTCGCTTTGTCGGCACGACGCTGGGAAGCATAGCTGGGTATGCTATTGTGGCCCTTGCCAGCCAGAGTCGAATCGCGCAAGGAGTTCTGCTTGCATCATGGAGTGCCGCAGTTATGACGATCCGGCAATCGCCACAGTATGGATATGCAGGTCTCGTTGCTGCATTCACGGCAGGAATCATAGTTCTGGCAGATTTCCCAGACACGTTCTCTTCCACCGATGTGGCTGTGGCAAGGATCGAGGCGACAACATTTGCAATTGCCGTCTTTCTCCTTGTGTCCAATTGCGTATTTCCTCTCAGGCCTAGAATGCTGATAGCATCATAGTCGACGGAGGCGCTACACTAGGCTGCCATGTGTATGAAATCTGCAACGCAGGCTCTGTGCGCTGGGTTCTCCGGAGTAGGCGTTATTCTGCCGTCGGGGCCGCGAAATGATGCCACTAACTTCACTGCAACTGATAGTACTTGCTACAACTCAGCTATTCCTGAAAATGGGGAGTAGGGATATCCGCTATCACGCTCTGTTGTTGCAGTTGAGACAATGACTCACGCCTACCACTCTATGGCTGCGCAGAGGTTTGATTCCAGCACAAGCGATTCCTCTATAGATGTCAGCCACGCCCTATAGTACGTTGAAAAAATCCAAGAGAGCGATGATATGCTGAATGAAGTTGAACGCAATATACATCTGGCCCGTTTGGAGCCATTTAGACCGTTGGGTGCGCGTGATACATTGAGGGCGACTCACATACTTGATGCAGCTCGACGCATCAGTCTAGCCATTAGGCTGCTAGCCCAAGGTGCTCGATTCATGGACCTGATGCAGGCATAGCTTACTAATAGTCAAAAGGCTCCTCGCATTTCTAAGCTTGAACCGGTTGTTCCATGGATGCGAGCTACCGGATTATCCACGGCCGCACTGTTGGCGGCATCAATTGTCATTGAACCGAAGGCGCTTTCTTCATCTGAAAGGCGCGAACGATACCAGCAGCTAGAGCACGAAGTGCATCAAACAAATGGGCTGTTGCATGAGTTTGAGGCGGTTCTAGACTGCTTTATCGAAGACGTCATAGTTCCTATAATCCGCGGGTAGAGCGGAGGATCTCTTTTGCGAGACCCACCCACTCTGCCCCCTGCAGATGCACTCGCACCGGCTAGGTTGCCTTTAAAAAGCGGTGAGATCGTCGTGATCAGCTCTGCCTTGTTTGGGCTAGAGTTGGCGGCCCGCGAATCCGTTCGACTAGGAAACATGATGCTCCTACAACTACGCGAATAACAGCACCAGATTGTGATATGAGTGAGACCTCCTGGCGAGATGCCAGTGCAGCATGTGAACGAAAAAGTTCAACGCTATATGAGTGCTTCAACTTGCTAGCTAACTGACCCGTTCAGTAACGTATGCTCGCTACTGGCGTGCTCGCATCTCGAAAAGCTGCCGACGCTGGGCTACCCCCTGGTAACTCGCCTTGCAGTCAAGTGCTGGAGCAGGCCTTCCTGGGACAATGGCGGACTTCGGATGACTCTCCCGACTATTGTTGATAGCTACCTCTCCATCGTGATATTCAACTTTGAATGGTATTTGCGAAAAGCATCTTATATGCTACATCTAGCTAACCTGCAGCAGGTCTGACGTGTTTTTGCGTGGCCCTCTTGGCCTGATCCTATTTGGGACGCTCATGGTGGCTGCAACCAAGACCCCAGAGGCAGGTTCCACCTGGTCACGGTGTTCTATTCTAAGCTGCAAGGCTGGTGCTTGCTCAGGGTGTTTGTGAGCCTTAAAAGTGCCTGCCTTGTCAACTGGATGGTCACACTCACGTGAACCGGTTGGTATCAGCAAAGTATTGTCATTCGAAAGTAATGCCAAGGAACGATTATGTTGCACGGATTTCATCTGCCCGACGTCCCCTATCGCTGCGGGTGCTATTGGAGCTCGGCGACTTGGCACTGATTGCATCGGCTCGACGTCCCCTATCGCTGCGGGTGCTATTGGAGCTCGGCGACTTGGCACTGATTGCATCGGCTCGACGTCCCCTATCGCTGCGGGTGCTATTGGAGCTCGGCGA
>Ga0136560_1001883_pt1 | contig 10759 bp, 5 predicted proteins | sample AntRauMeHopE1497_FD_104925 | JGI IMG/M metagenome (GOLD analysis project Ga0136560, IMG submission 104925) | Saline lake microbial communities from Rauer Islands, Antarctica - Metagenome Hop E1 #497 | ecosystem: Environmental > Aquatic > Non-marine Saline and Alkaline > Saline | place...
CGCACGCCGTCAGCGGCACCGGCGCCGTGGCGGAGGTCGCCTCGGAGGAGATGCTCGCCCTGGCCATCGAGGGCGCCTGCGGCAACGACGAGGGAGTGATGGTCGTCAAGGCGTACGGGGAGTGGTGCAAGCACTGCGCGAAGATCAGCCCCAAGTATGAGGCGATGGCCGCCGCCCTCACGGCCCGGGGCTGCGCCGCCTCCTTTGCACAGGTGGACATCGACCGCGTGCCCTCGATCATCGGCATGGTCGACGGCGGCCTCACGCGCGTCCCCGCCTTCCTGGCCCTGCGGGGCGGCGAGGTCGTCGCGTCGTACGTCGGCTCCTCCGAGCGCCGCCTCGCTCGGTTCCTGTGGGGTGTCGCGCCCGCGCCCGACGGCGGCGGCATCACGCTGTCGGACGGCCGGACCGTCTCGGCCAGCGGCGGCACGGTCGACACCCCCGCTCCGAGCGACGACGGCGGCTGCATGTGCGCGGAGGCCGCCGCGGGCGAGGTGTCCTCTTCCTCCTCCTCTGAGCCGGACTACGGCGGGTGCTCGGCCCTCGGCAGCCGTGAGGACTGCTGAGCCCAGCGTCGGCCGCTTTCCAGCACCCGAAGCTGGCCCCGGCATTGCGCGTGACGTTTCAGTAACACAAGCAGGCCAGGCGGCGGCGCGAGAGCTTGTGATTGTGTGCTCAGGCGCGATTGCCGCCGTGAATCGCGGGCCTTGCGGTCCAAACGCACCCGCGGCACACGCTCAGGTCGTGCTGAAGGACGAAACAGCGTCGTTGGCGACCTGCTTGAGCTGCGAGCCGGCGGGCGCAGCCGCGGCCACGGCCTCAGCCGCCGCCTTGGCCTCCGCGCTCGCCCTGACCTTGGAGCTGACGAGCACGGCGGTGCCCAGGGCCGCCGCCGCCGGGATGAGGGTGGCGTCCGCCGACCCGGGCGCGGTGAGGATGGCCACTGCGGCCGCCGCCAGACGCTCCGCGCCGGCGTCGAGCTCGGGGGTGGAATCCACCAGCGCCCCGGCAGACTCGGCGTGCTTCGCCAGGGCGGCGGCGAGGTTGTGCAGCAGGATGGCGGCGCGCGCCCGCACCATGGGCCGCTCGTGCGCGGCCTGGGCGGCGGCGGCGTCGGCCATCACGGCGGCCATGGGGAGGACGGCGGCCCGCGGCTCCGGCTTGACCAGGAGGTTGCTCAGGAGGCCGAGCGACATGGTGATGGGGCCGAGCCCGGCAGACGGGTCCGTCACGACGCGGCACGCTGCTTCGACGATGCCGGGCGCGGCGGGCGCGATGTAGGTGGCGGCGCCCTGGGTGTGGAGGCAGAGCTTGCGGAGGAGGTCGAACCCGGCGGCGCAGGCCGCGGTGGGCCAGCGCGGGATCTTGGCCACGACGACACCGGCGCCGCGCGCGGGGAGGACGGAGCTGTGGTACATGGCCTCAACGGCCACCACCTCGAACAGCTTGTCCAGCGCTGCCACGTCGTCCACGGTCAGGGCGGCGGCGCGGTGCTCCTCGCTGCCCGCCGCGATCTCGGCGCTCTTGGCCACGATGGCGGCCTTCACCTTGTCGAGCTGGATGGGGCTGATGGGCGTGAAGGCGAGCACGGGGACGCAGGCGAGGCGCGGGAGGAAGGTGCGCCGGGCCTCCTTGGCCGGCCGGCCGGCCGCGGCGCTGCGTGCGCTCCCCGCGAGGGCGAGCTCTGCCGACGCGCTCTCCATCTCCTTCATGACATAGTCGCGGATCTGCTCCAGGTACCCGGTCGGGATCTCGTTCGCGACGCAGAAGCGCTTCGCGACGGTCAGGGAGTCCTCTGCGGGCGGCGGGGCGCGTGAACGGAGTGGGGGGCGCGCATCAGCAAGGCTGGGCCGACGCGTCAGCGGGGCTTGGAGGCGCGTGGGGCTCACCTCCGGCGTTGAACTTGATGTAGCAGGTCTTGAGTCCGCCGCCGTCGAGGTCGAGGGTGACGGTGCGAGTCACATCCCACGGCCCGTCGTCCTCAGTCCCCTGCACCTCCCCAACGTCGGCCCAGGAGCCCGCGGCCGCGCTCCACGTGCACATCATGATGCCGCCCGCGGCCGTCTTGAAGAAGCCCTGCTCGCCGTCCGCGGAGCCCGCGATCGTCGCGCGCTTCTCGTACTTGCCCTTGATCTTCAGGGCGGGCACGTTGGGGCCGAGGCCGCCGCCGCCGCCGCCGCCCGAGGAGGACGCCGGCTTGGGGGGCACGCAGTCCCGCTCGTACTGCGCAACGACGGTCTCCAGGGCCCCGCGCGAGTGGTCGCGGGTCCACAGGTAGACGTGCCCCTTGGACGACGTCCCCGGGTGCTGCCCCACCGTCACCATGTCGCAGCCGCCGCCGGGGACCTCGGCGATGCCCCAGCACACCGCGGGGTGCTGGATGTTCTGCACCACCTCGCAGGTGGCAGGGTCGATGACCCGGACGACACCGTCCTCGGAGGAGCTCAGGATGGTGCCGTCGCTCAGAGCCGCCACGCGGTAGCAGAAGGGGACCTCGCCCCGGCCGCTCACGGGGTTGGTGAACGTGGTCAGCATGTCGTACGAGTCGGACCACACCCGGACCGTGCTGCGGTGGGGACAGTCGGGGTAGGCGCGAGGCGAAACGGGGGTGGCCATGGCAAGCGACGCGCCAGGCACCGATCCTGGCCTCATCCGCCCGTGCAGTACTCACCCGTCGTTGGAGGCGGACACGAAGCCGCCCGAGGGCAGGGCCGCGAGGCACCGCACGGCCTGCGCGTGCTGCTTGAGCGTCTTGACGACGGCGCCGTCCCTCCACACGCGGATCTGGTAGTCCTTGTGCTCCCCCGCCTCGTTCTTGGCACCGGTCGAGCCTGCGGGCACGGGAACGGCGCGGACAGTCGCGGCAGCGCACGGGCGTCCGCTGCCGCTGCGACGACGCCGATCTCACCTGCAACGATGTCCCCGTTGGGCATCGCCAGGACGGCGATCGCGTTCTCCATCCCGCCCAGCGTGGCCGTGCACGCGCCGGTGTCAACGTTCCAGACCTTGGCGCTGCCGTCCCACGACCCGGAGACCAGACTGCCGTCGGGGCACACGGACAAGCTCAGAACGCCACCGGAGTGACCGGCCAGCGTACGGACCAGGGTCCCGTCCAGCGAATAGACCCGCACCTCGTTGTCCATCGAGCCCGCCGCAAAGCCGCCGGCCGGCAGCGTGGCCGACACCGGGAGCTTGGCCAACGCACGGACATACTTGGAGGACTCTGGGCAAACAGCGGACGCCGCGAACTCCTGCGGCGGGGACGTGACGGCACCAAAGCATGCTCCGTGAGGGTGGGCGTCAAAGCCGCCCATCGCGAGGTTGGTGGCCTGCGGCAAGCGATCCATCCGGACGGCCTCACGCCGCCAGCCTCCGAGGCCATGTCAGTGCGCTTCCAGATGGTCACGAGGTGGTCATCTCCGCCAGTGGCAACCGTATCGTTGTCAAGCACGATCACGCACTGGACCTGCGCGACGGCCGGGGCGGCGGAGCGAGGGCGCAAGAAAAATCGAAGCAGTTCTCGACGAATATCCACTGACGACGCGGACGACCGCCGAACATGCGCCTGGCACCACACAATCAGCCGTTCCGGTGTGTTCTCGTGATATGCTGGCCGCCTGAGAGGCTCGCGGGCTCAGGCGGCTCACCGGCGCCTCTGGGATCGGAATGAACTCTGCGCTCAGCACGAAGTCGCCTCCAGACGGCGCCGCACTGGCCGCGGCGCTCGAGCCAGCTGGTTCCCCTGATGATGCCATGCCTGCGACGTGTGCGCATACCCGCACTGAATGTCGCGGTGGCACCGCGAATCGCTACTGCTACTCTGCCGCTTGAGTATCATGCGTGACAGCCCCGCCGCTGGGGTCTGGTGCCGCATCGCCCGCTCTCGAGCGATGCTTCGACGCTCGGCAGCTATGTGACCGCGCGTCGATATTGGCCATTGCGGGATCTTGACCACGCTCGAACCTGTTCGCCTCCATCCCCCGGAGCCGACTCGCGCGAGCATGCCGATGGTGGGCAAAGGAGAGAGTTCTGTCCCAGGCATGGCAGCGAGCAGGGGTGAGCGACCCCGTGGCGCACGTGCAACGCAGCAGAGCTAAGCACGCGTCGAAAGCCGGATGTGCGCCTTTCAACCACGCGGCATCGCTCACTCGTGCAGCCTCGCACGGGGACCATGGACGATGAAACGCATCGGCAGCGCATGGCAGCGCACGGTGTTGGCAGGGCTGTGTTCGGGGCGTCCGCAATGGGGCTGATCCGTCTGCACCAGTACCAGAAGCCCAGCGAAGATACCGTGCTGCTGACGACGCCGCACGAGCTGTGGATGCAAAGCGAGGCCAAGCACCGGATGCTGGCGAACAGTCTCCTCGCAGGCTTCGACTCGGGGTTCCGGGACGCCGAACAAACCTGCAACGCTCTGGCTCGGCTGCCGGGCGATGCCCGCGCCCTTCAACGCTCGAGCTCGGACGGCCTTTCGCCCAAGGAAACTTTCGAAAAGTGGACCCAAGATGCTGCTGACGGTATGCGGCTGGACGCGTACTTTTCGGATGCCGTGGATCTCGTGAGCTCGTTGCGTTTGCCCCACGACGGTAACCACCGAGCGGGCGACGTTTCCCCGAGCTCGGCCGGCCTCGCGTTTCGGAACTGCTCGACGACGCGCGCTGTCCTTGGGTCTGTCATCTTGTCGCAGTCTGGCAACACCCTCGCGCACGTTTTCGCCTTGGTCGGAGCGGCGGACGTGCTCGGCCAAGCAATTGATCGCCTCGTGGAATGGCAACGCTCCGCGAGGAAGATGGAGCGTGCCGCAAAGCTGCTCATCGTGAACGGTCTCCTGAGCACCTCGTTCCGGGGGGCAACGGTGCCTGTGAGCGCCAAGCTGGCGAAGGAGCTCTCCACTGCCACCGTCTTGGACGCTGGCATTCGCACCCGCCGAGATGATGCTCTGGAAGCAACGACCCGCGCGAGGGACACCGCGGCAAACGCCGTGCTTGCCACGCAGGCAGCCCTCACCCTGCTGGCGGCCCAGAGTCCTGAGGAGGCCCGAGCCGCATTCTTCGTGTCGGCCTCCCCTCCGAGCAGCAGGAAGCGAAGACTTGCGGGTGACGTGCGCAGCAAGTCGGCCGGGAGCCTGGGGGGCGCTGAGCCGGCGTCTCCCGGACAGCTGGCGGGCGGCAGCCTTGAAAAACTCGACAGCGGGCCTAGCCCGCGAGCCCTGCTTCACAAGCCGCACAGCTCGTTTTACATCCCTAACATCATGGACGCGCTGGCAGAGGCCGAGGAGGGCATGGAAGAGCCGTCCCCCGCGATCGAGCACCCCTTGTCGTCGGGGGCCGCATCGGCGTTCACCTCGCCCCCACAGCCGGGCAGGCGCCGCTTCGACCCCAAGGACTGGCCCGTGCCCGACGTCCAGTTCTGGACGCCAGCCCTGGAGGGCGCGATCGTCCCCTCCGAGGGGCCCTCGCCGCTCGACGTCGTGGCTGACGTCGTCGCGTGGGTGGAATCCTCGCAGGACGACGCCGACGCCCTCGCCGCGGCCGGGCGGCCCGAGCCCGCGTTCCCGTCCAACCTCGTCCCCGCATCGTTCCGTGCCGCCCTGGCAGTCGGGCCACCCTTCGCCGGCGGCAGGGCGCGCAACGGCTCTGGCACCGCACTCGGCTCTGACGTTGCCAATCTTGACGACGTCAGGAGCACCGACTTCACGGCTCTGCCTGAGGGCAGGGCATCGAGCGCGGGGGACCCCACGCCTCGTGCAGCGCGCGACGCCGATTCTGTCGGACCCTCCGCTGCCGCTGAGCGCCCGGCGGCTGGAGCAGCCGCGGTGGCGACGGGCGCAGCTGCGGGGGAGAGGCGCGGCCCAGAGGAGACCGAGATGCCAAGCGACGCCGCAAAGCCCGCGCACCCACGTCCCATCGGTGTGCGGGGGCTCGGCTCGACGGGGCCGCTCGTCCCGGGCGGGGAGCGCGCTTCGGCCGGTGGTGCCACCTCGACTGGCGGCCGATCCCTGGACGACATCATCGGCCTGGTTTCCTCGAGCGCTGGCAAGGTGGCGGAAGAGTCGGGAGAGCTGAAGGCAGCACTGCAGGGCACGTCAGAGGCTGCCGGGGGCGGGCTGGGACGCGCATGGTGGGCGAACGGCGAACACCCGGCCGCGGCTCTGCTCGGGCGCCTGAGCGCGACGGGGGTCTCCGTGCTCGCGATGGCGGCGGCGGGGGGCAGCGGCCCGGCCACGCGCTTCGCGGGGGAGCGGGGACCGGCGACGGTGCGGACTGCGTCCGGCACCGCCCGCACGCTGACCTCCCTGTGCCCGAGCGCGGGCCCGGCGGCCGGCCTTTCCCCGGCACACATTGCGGCGGTCCTGGGGAACCCGGACAGCCTCGTTGCCCTGGCGTCGCTCGGCGTTCCGCTCGACGAGCCGGCGGCGCTCTCGCGCTGCACGCCGCTGCAGCTCGCCGCCGCGGGCCTGTCCGGCTGGACGGTTCGCCGCATCCTCAACGGTGAGCTGCGCTCCCGTAGCGCGGCGCGACGAGCGGCGGCCGAGAGCGGCGCGACCGGAAGCGTCGGCGGCAGCGAGGCCGAGGACGACGAGGTACTGCGGCAAGCCGAGGCCCTCAGAGCGCGGCGCAGGGGCCTGTCCGGCGCACGTGAGGCGTGGGAGGCGCCGGCTCTGCCCAGCCAGGCCGCGGTGGCAAACCTGCTCCGGAAGGCGCGGGAGATGCGGCGCCAGGCTGTCGCCGACGCCGGCGCCGCGGCGCTGGCCGGCACGGAGGGGTCCAACCTGCTCCTGGAGGTAGACCGGGCGGTGGACGACGGCCTGTCCACGGTGCTCCCGTGGCTCTACGCCGACGGGGCCACGAGCCGGCCGAAGGCGGAGGACGCGGGCGGCCGCACGGCGGGGTCGGCCGGAGCTGCGGGTGGTGCGCCGGTGCTCGACCGATCGGGCCTGCTCCTGACCCGCCGGGACGCGCTGTGCCTGCTCGCGGCCCAGTGGCGCCCCGCGCGCCCCGCTGATGAGCTCGCGACGCTCGTGGGCTTCCTCGGCCCGGCCGCGGACACGATGTGGGCCGACGACGCGCAGGCGCTGAGCGACCCGCGGGAGGACAAGTCCCTGGTCATGGTGCTCTCCGAGGCGCTGGGCCGCCACCGCGCCGCCGCCAGGGCGTTCCGCTCCATCGTGGAGGGCGAGGCGGTCAGACGGGTGTCGCACGGCGGCGACATAGAGCTCTTCGACGAGGACGGCCCCGCGCACCAGGGTGAGTCGGCGGCCTCCGGCGGGGATGTCTCGGGGATGACCCCCGCCGAGCTGGCGCTCTCTCGTCGAGCCGCGCTGCTCGACGCCGCGTCGGAGCACTCGTGGCGGGAATGGGGGCGGTGCCGTGCGGCGGCGGTGCTGCTGCGCCACGGCGCGCGTGTCGGCGGGTCAGACCGCGCCCTCGCCACCCCCCTCCAGTGGTCCGTCCTCTCCGGCAGCGTTGCCGTGGCGTGCCTCCTCCTCGGCAACGGCGCGCACGCCACCCCGGGCTGCGCTACCGTCCCCGGGAGCCTGTCGTGGCTCGCCGCCCACTCTGCCTGCCCTGCCCTCGTGCTGCTCGCCCTGCGGGTGGAGGCGGACGAGGACGACCCGGCGGCGACGCGGCTGCTCTGCGAGAACGCCGGCAAGGAGGCCCTTCTCGCGGTGGCGCCGGAGACGGACGACCTGGACTGCCTCGTACGCGTGGTGGCGGCGGCGCCGGCGAGGCAGGCGCCCGATGACGCCGCGGACCTCGCGGCCTCGGTCATCGCGTCCCATCCCGACGCCTCCGACGGCGATCTCTTCACCCAGGCGCACCGCCGGTCGCTCGCAGACAGGTGCCACGGCCCCGCGGGCCACGAGGCGGCGGCCCGCCGGGCGGCCAGCATCCTCGTCCTCCTGGGTCGGCGACCGTTCGCGACCGACGAGGACACGGCCGCCCTGGCCCACCGCCCTGGGACCGTCCTAGCCGGCTGCGCGCACGCGCCGGCGGCCGAGTGGCCTTGGCACCCGGAGACCGACCCGGCGTCGTCAGCCACCCTTCCCGTTTCGTATGCCGAGGCGACGGCGGCGGTTGACGGTACCGCGGTCTCCGTGCCCGGGGCGCCGGCCGGCGTGCCGCTGCCGGCGTCAGATCTCCCTCGGGGCGAAGCCTCGCGCGTGGCCAAGGCGGCCCGCGACGTGGTGCTCCGCGCCGCGTCCCGCCTCGACGGCGCCATGGCGGTCGCCCTGCAGGTTTGCCGGCCGGACGCGGAGCCGAGCGCGGCCGCGGCGGCACGCCTCTCGGCCTCGGGCCTCGACACTGCCGCGCGCTGGTGCGGCTCCGGGCTCTGCGAGGCCCCGGACGCCACGATGGCCGACGCCTCAGAGTCAGCAGCGGGCCGGCGCGGCCCGGACTACGAGGAGTGGCTGCCGCTGGAGAGCCAGGGGTGGCGGGACGCGGTGTCGAGCGGGGGCTGGAAGTTCTGGACCCGGGACGAGGCCCAGGGACTCAGCCGCGAGGCCTTGGTGGCCGCGTCCGCGCTCCAGGGCGTCACGGCGGCCGAGGCGGCCGAGGCTCCCGCCGAGGCGGCGCACGCCGCTCTCCGCTGGCTCCGGGCGTCGTGGTCCGTGCTTTCCGGCCACGAGATGGTTTCCGGCATGCACACCGCATCAGGCGCGGCCAACAGACAGTGGCTTTGGGTGTTCTCGGCGGCCGCCGCCGCGACGGACACTCGCGAGGCGGGCGACGTCCCGTACCTCCCGCCCGAGGAGCGCAACAAGGCGGGCGAGGACGCGGCCGTGTGGGACACCGCACACCCGCCCGACCGGGAGGCGACTACCCTCGCGGCGAGGGCCTCGCGCGGGGTGGACGTGTCGGGCGCAACCACCAAGCTCGCCCGGCTGCTGGGCCTCTCGCCGGGAGGGATGGCGGCCGCGACGGACACGGAGCGCGCGGTGATGTGGAGGATCAGCGTGCTGCGCGCCAATGGGCTGCTGCGGGCTCCGGCCTCGGCCGCTGAGGCCGTCAAGGGCGATACGCCCGCGAGTCGCACGCTGCGAGGCCGGTCGCTGTGCGCCGGGTCAGCTCCCCCGGCCAAGACGTGGACAGAGCAATCAGGCACACCCCCCGACAGTACGGGCAGGTCAGGCTGCGACTCTGGAGTGTGCAGTGTGCAGTGACAGCGCTTTCACGACAATGCTATGATGACAGTGCCCGAGCGCGCCCGCGGGTTCCCCGCCCCGCTCATGGTAACCACAACAGTGCCCGACGCCCGGGTGCATCGTCGGGCTCGCCGTAGTGACCATAGAGCAGCAATCGGTGCTCTGCTGGAGAAATTCCCGGCTCCGCCGCTGCATACACCTCGCGGGTTCCTGCCGCAATGGCCGCCGCAGCGAGCTCTTCAAGCTCAAGCACTGCTGCTGCTGCTGCTGCTACGGGCGCCGCGTCCTCGGACGAGGTGATTCCCGTCGTGGAGCGATCCTCTGTCAAGGGCATCGCCGCCAGGTACCGCGGCCAGGCCCTGGTGCACCGGCTCAGCTACCTCGCGGAGGTGGATGCTGAGCAGCGCGCGGAGGCCCTGGCGCTGGCCGCGGAGACGGCCGCCGGGGCAGGCAAGAACGTCAGCCAGTACCTGAGCCTGTGCGAAGCCGCTGGTGTGGACCCGGATGCGGCATGGGTCGATTCCGCCAACACCCACACCGAAGCTGAATCAACTGCACTTGAGCGCGAGCTGAACATGAAGCTTGCCGCCCAGGACAGGGACGGCATCCAGGTGAGCCGGATCCAGCGTGTCCTTCTGGCCGTCTCCCGCACACGAGGGCAGCCGCCGCGCTCGCTACCTGGGTGCGCGATGCTTGCTGCCAGAAGAGACTCACGCCCGAGCGCCGTTTCCTCGCAGGCCGCCCACAACAAGCTCGGACACTACTACACGAGCACCGGGGAGGGCAGCTCGGCCATCTCGTCGTTCATGCGCGCCAGGGAGTACTGCACGCCGGCGCAGCTGGTCGAGAACACCGTGGCCGCGGTGCGCGCGGGCCTGCAGTGCGGGCAGCACGACCACATCGAGGCGCTCGCGAGACAGACCATGGGTGCTGCCTCGCACATGTCCAAGGCGTGAGGCCCCGCCGCGGGCGCCCCCACCTTCTCCCGGCCCTCTACGCGGCCTCGTGATAGCCGCCTCCCAAGCCTCAACCCCCCCCCTTGCCCCCCGCCCCCGCCCGCAGTGACCGCGCGTTCCTCCAGGCTGCCGTCGGCGTCACGCGGCTGGCGCGCGGCCACCTCGCCTCTGCCGCCCAGGCCTTCCTCAGCTGCTCCGACGCAATTGGGTCCGCCTACTGTGACGTCATCCACAACGAGGACGTCGCCGTCGGCGCGACGCTCTGCTCCATCGCAGCCCTCGACCGCAGCTCCGGCAAGCGGCAGGTAAGCCCGGCCGCCCCCCGCGCCGTGGCCCCCCGGCTCCGCCGCCGTCGCCTGCTCCCCGCACCCAGCGCCCCCTTCCCCCTCCCCCCGCTGTCCGCCGCCCCGCAGACCCAGGAGTCTCTCGCGTTCCGACGCATGGTCGCGGGAGTCCCCGACGCGGCCTTCCTCGCAGAGTCGTGGGCCATGGGCGACTTCGGCGCCGCCGTCCGGTGCCTCGAGGGCATGCAGGTGAGGCCGCGGAGGCACCCGCCCCGCAGGGCTGCCCGCCGCCGAAGCACCCGGCCCCGCCCCCCCCGCCCCCCCCCCCCCCCCCGCCCCCGCCCCCCCCCCGCCGGCGCCGGGCCCGGACC
>Ga0136560_1001885_pt1 | contig 10752 bp, 6 predicted proteins | sample AntRauMeHopE1497_FD_104925 | JGI IMG/M metagenome (GOLD analysis project Ga0136560, IMG submission 104925) | Saline lake microbial communities from Rauer Islands, Antarctica - Metagenome Hop E1 #497 | ecosystem: Environmental > Aquatic > Non-marine Saline and Alkaline > Saline | place...
TGCCCGTGCCTCCCCGCGCTCGCGAGGCGCGGGGCTGCCGGTCCGGGCGCGTCACTCGCCAGTCGCGGAGCGGAACGCCGCCTCGGTGACGCAGTGCGCGGTGACGAGCCGCCCGTCGAAGCGGCGGTCCGTCATGCTGGCAGCCGCCGCGGCGGCCGCGGTGACGTCCGCGAAGCAGAGGTACACGGGGAGGCTGGCGGGGTCGTCGCCGAGGGCGGGCCGCGCCGCCGCGGCGGCGGGTCGGTGGATGCCGGTGACCGCGCCGTGGCGCCTGGCCTCCTCCGACACCTCCTCCGACACCTCCTTCCAGTCCTCCTCGCTCGCGATCTCCGAGCGGAGGACCGCGTTGCGCAGCACCACGTGCCGCGACGGCCCGCACGCCAGCGCCTCGTCGACGCGCATTCGGCGCACCGAGAAGGCCCCGTCCCCGACCTCGAGGCCGTCGAGCGCCTCCTGCGCCGCGGCCGCCGCGTCGGCGTCGTCGAACTCCACCACCGCCCGCTTGTCGTCGCCCTCGCCGTGCACCTCGCAGCGCGACACGGCGCCGAACCCGCCGAACATCTCCTTCACGTCCTCGGCGGCGAAGTTCTCCATCGCGCCCGTCACCTCGAGGGTCGGGCACGAGCGGTCCGGGGAGGGCCCGCCGGACGCCGCCGCCGCAGGGGCTCCGGGGGCCGGGGGCGCCGCCGGCATGGGGAGGGAAGGGATGCCGACGGGCGCCGCCGCGGCCGAGGCGAGGGGCGCGGACCCCGGGGTCGCGGCGGCCAGCGCCGCGGATCCGGGCGCCGGGGCCGGGGCCGGGGCCGGCGGCGGGGGGAGGAGGGAGAAGGGCTGGCCGGGCAGCGCCGCGCGGATGCGCTCCGCCGTCTCGGGGAAGGCGGCTCCCGCGGGGGCGTCGCGGGGGAGGGGCCCGGCCGCCCCGCTGGCCGCGAGGGAGAGGATGTAGGCAGAGGCGGAGGCGGCCTGGGGCGTGTCGTCGCCGTACAGCGAGACAAAGGCGCGCGGCCGTCCGAAGCGCAGCTGCAGCGCCCCCAGCGAGAGCTCCCCCACGCCCAGGGCGAGCACGGTCTCCTCGATGCACCGGAACTCCGCGAAGCCGAACTGCGCCCCGGCGTTGACGCGGCAGCCGATGACGGGGCCGGCCTTGGCGGCCATGCCGCCGACGGGAGCCGGCCCCCCGCCCTCGACGGTCAGGCCCCGCGCGACGAGCTGCTGGTTGAGGAACGTGGTCAGCTGCGGCCCCGTCGTGCCCACGGGCAGGTTCCCGATGTACACCTCCCGGAGGGCCTTGGTGGCCTGGGCGCTGGCCGACTCGGGGAGGACCGACGACGGCGGGGCGTCGGCCGCGGGGCCCGAGGGGTCGGGCTCGTCCGCGGCGCCGGCCGCCAGCGCCTTGGACGAGAGCGCCGCAATGGCCGCGGCGAGGCCGGCGGGGAGCGCGCCCGGGGCGGAGGCGTCCGATTGCTGCGCCGCCGCGCCGGTGGCCCCGGCGGCGGCCGCCCCCGCCGAGGAGGAGGACGACGAGGACGAGTCATCCTGCGGCGGCGCGGGGGCGGCAGGTGCCGGGGCGGGTGTCGTGGCCGGCTCGCCTCGCCTCACACGCGCAAGGATCTCGGCCACGCTGGTGCCGCGGGGCGCCGCGTCCGCCTCGGCGTCCTCCCGCGGGTGGCTGGGCCGCCGCCCGCTCGACGAGCCGCGGTACCCGCTGGCGCCGCGGGAGCCCGAGCGCGCGCGGTCGTCGCGGTCCCGCGAGTAGCCGCGGCGGGCCGAGCCGTCCCGCCGCTCGTGGGAGAAGGCACGCGAGTAGCCGCCGCGGTCCCGCGAGTAGCCACGGTCGGGGCTGGGGCCCCTGCGGCCGGGGCGCCAGCGGTCGCCGCCGTCCCGGTCGTCGTCGCGGTGCGAGCGGCTGCGGCGCTGGTCGTACGGGTCGTCGCGGTGCGAGCGGCTGCGGGACTGCCCGCCGTGGCGGCCGCCGTCACCCTCGTCGCCGCTGCCGTCGCGCCGGGAGCGGCGGTCCTCGTGGTACGACCTGCGGGGGCGGCTGTCCGGGGCGCTCGGGTCGCGGCCGAGCGAGGTCGTCACGCGGGCGCCTTCCCGGCTGTAGCCGCTCCTCCTGTGCGCGTGGTCCGCGGTGCTGCGAGCGTGCGAGCGGGAGCTGCCGCGGTGGTCGTGCCAGTCGCGCACGTGCGGGTCCGGTGCCGCGCGCGCACTCCTTGCCGCATCACGGTCTTCGTCGCGGTCGTCGTCCCGCTCACGGGTCGGCCTGCGGGGGAGCGCCGGCACCTCACGCATGCATCGGATCGCGGGCGGCCCGGCGGGCGGCTGGCGGCGTGACCCGGCGGGCGAGGTCGGCCGGGCGATACGCCGGCTGCGAGCTTCGCGCCGCCGTGCCAGTCTCACCGTGCGGCGTCGGCCATAGGCGACACGGGCGTACGACCCAAAGGTTTCCTCCTCGATGCTCCGGGCTGAGCTCCCGGCTGCCCGGTCCGTCTGTTCTGCACCGGCGGGAGCGTTTGCTTCCGCGTGGCAAGAGGCGCTCTGTGAGGGCGCTCGCGCTGCGTGGTCGAACCGAACCGGCTCCCGCTGCTGGCGGTCGGGCGAAGGCAGAAGAGGTTCGCTGGCCAAGAAGGGCGCGGCGGGCCGCGGTGAGGCTGCGTGTGCCGAGGACGGCCGATTTTACTGGGCGGTCCTTTTGTTGTTGCCGGCCCAGCTCTGCCGCAAGCTGCGCGCCGTTGCCGGCGGTGCACGGCGGGCAGCGGGCTCGCACGATGTCGGTCGCAGCTGAGGGCCGCCTGCTCGTGCAGGCATGCGCCGCGGGCGACGTCGAGGGGGTCCGGAAGCAGCTTCGGCTCGGAGCCTCAGCGTCCGCCTCCGAGCCGTCCGGGCCCACGGCGCTGCACGTCGCCGCCGCGGGCGGGCACTTGCCGGTGCTGCGCTGCCTGCTCCAGGCGGGGGCCGACACAGAGGGGAGGCTCCCTGTCGAGGACGGAGGGCACACTCCGCTGCACTGGGCCGTCCTGCACGGCCGGGCCGCGGCCGCAGAGGAGCTGATCGACGCCGGCGCAGACGTGGACACGGAGGAGCTCGGTGAGGAGCGAGTTCTCGCCGCGCGACCCGCGGGAGCCACTGCCATCTGCCACGGATCTCTCGCCGCCCCCTTTGCTCGCAGTCTCGGGCAAGACGCCGCTGATCCTCGCCGGCGAGGCGGGGCTGCTGTCCGTCGCTGCTGCCCTCCTCGCGGCCGGGTGTGACGAGTCCCGCTGCGACGCCGAGGGGTACAACGCCGCCTTCTGGGCGGCCGCCGGCGGCCACCGCGGCTTCGCGCTGCTCGGCGGCGCGCCCGAGCCCCGGAAGCCCACGATGGAGGAGATGGCTCTGCACATGGGGCAGACGCGGATGGCCCTGGTGGCGGTGGGGGCCAAGCTCAAGGCCGTGCCCCGGGCCAAGAAGAAGGCCAAGGGGGCCAAGGCACGACGCTAGGCGGAGTTGCCGGGCAGAGCTCGTGTGCGATACGGTGCGTGTCGGCCGGCGCTGCGTTGCGTGGCGGTTCCGACTTGAGCGACTCAGACCGTTGGGCACGCTCACTCCAACGCCGAGCCCGCGCCCCCCCTTCCGAGCGCGTTCCCCCTTCCGAGCGCGTTCCCCGTTCCGAGCCCGCCCCCCCTTCCGAGCCCGCTCCCCGTTCCGAGCCCGCTCCCCCGACCCGACCGAACCAGGTCGTAGCGCGCGCTCACTCCGAGGCCACGTTTGCTGCCGAGCCCGCGCCCCCCCCCCGTTTCGGGGCATCAAGCAGGGCTCCGCGCCGTCGGACCGGGTGCTAGGGCTTGTCGCCTGCGGCCGCGGCGGCCGCGTCGTCGTGGGCCAGCTTGTTCGCCGCCCGCGCGCTGCCCGAGGCCGCCGCCTCCGCCCGCATCGCCCGGGCGAGCGTCCCCCAGTCGGACCCGTCGATCTCGGACCGCAGACGCGCCGCCTCCTCCGCCGCCGCCGCGCACGCCTCCTCCCCCGCAGCCAGCGCCATCAGCGTGCTCTCCCGCTTGTTCGCAAAGAGCCGGCGCACCCGCACGCTGCCCGGGAGACAGCAGGAGGAGAGCGCCCGCACCGCCTGCGGCACCTCCTGCTCCACGTACACCGTGGTCCCGGCCACCTGCTTCAGCGTCACCACCACCAGTGCCCCGCGCCGCAGCAGGCCGGCCGCCGCCGCCTCCACCACCTGCAGCGCCGCCTCGGCCGGTCGCGTGTTCATGTCCGTCACCCACGCGTCCAGCGCCCCCCGGCCCCGCTCGTCGATGATCCGCGGGAGGGCCTCCTCGATCAGGCAGCGCATGTGCGTGACGCCGCGCGGCAGGGCGGGCGAAAGCGACCCGGGGTCGACGGCAAGCACCGTCTCGCAGCCCGCGTCCACCACCAGGCACTGGCTCCAGCCGCCCGGCGACGCCCCCGCGTCCACCGCGAGCCGCAGCGCTGGCACCATGGAAGACCCCCGCTCCTTGTCGTCGCCGCGCGCGGCCGCCTCGGCCCGCCCCGGCCCCCGGAGCGGCCACCCCATGCGGGACAGCGCCTCGCGCAGCTTCCAGAACGCCCCGCACACCGGAACCCGCGCCTCCACCGGCCGGCACAGCTCCCGACGCTGGGCGAAGTGGCCCACAAAGGCGGCGGGGAGGCACGCCCCGACGCTCCACTTGCCCGACCGCGCGTGAAAGGCCACCCCGACCACCGCCCGGAAGCTGTGCCGGCACGTGTAGAGCCGAGCGGGGGCGGCGGACCCGACGGAGGAAAAGGCCGCCGCCGGGTGGCGTGCGAGCGGCCGCACGAACCGCTTGTTGTCCACCGCGGGCGACGCGGCCTCCCCCGGCCGGAGCAGCCCCGCCTTCCAGGGCGAGGGCAGCTCCTCCAGCAGCACCGCGAGCACGCCGTCCGCGACGTCGCGCGGCCACGCCTGCACGCGTGTCACCACCACGGGCCGGGGGTCACCGTCCTCGGTCTCCTCCACGGCCGCCGAGGCGCCCGCTGACGAGGACGCGCCGACGGACGCGCCGCCTTCCCCGCCGGCGCGCACGGACGCCGGAGGCGCCGCCTCGCCCCGGCCTGCGTCAACGGCCTCGCGGACGCGCTGTGCCAGCGCCGCCGCCGCGTCCATGGCGGCCTGGGCGTCCCTGACCACGGCGTCGCACGGGAGCAGGCCCAGGAGAGCCGAGCCAACGCTGGGGTCCGTGCCAAGGACCCCCAAAAACCTGTCCCGGGCCGCCTCCATGGGCGTGGGGTACGCCGCAAGCGATGCAACGCCTTCCAGGGCGCCCGCGGCGGAAACTTCCCCCATTCGCTCCCCGTCGTGCCCCTTGAACCGCACCGCCACCAGCGCGCTGCCCCCGGATCCCTGAACCGTCACCTTGTACGGCTCCAGGATGGGTGAGCCAAGCCGGTCCGCGATGTCGGTGGCGTACTCGAGCATCCTGTCCGCGTGGCTGCCCTGGCAGTGCACCAGGATGTCGGGGTCGTAGAAGCGCTCGGCCATGGCGCGTGGTTTTGGGCTGGGGCTGGCGGCGTGGGGCGGCGCGAGTGGCGGGTGCTGGGGCTTCCCTCGCGGGCGAGGAGGGAGGGGCGGCTCTGTGCATTTCGCTTCCGTCCGTCGGCCCTGCACGCGCCTGCGTCACGACTCTGCAGCCGCAGCCCACGTGTCTGTCCTCGCCGCGAACAGCACGCCGCTCGCCACCGCCACGAGGGCGACGACGGTCGAGCACCAGAGGCCGAGCCGCTGCATCGGCGTGTCGTCGGGCCGGCCGAACATTCCCGGGCTTCGCGCGAAGAGCAGGCCCGCCTGCAGGGGCCCGCCGCCCGGCTGGGCCATGGCCCGGACGCCGGCAACGCCCGATCGCACCGTGGAGTCGCCGGCCGTGACCCACCCGGCAGAGCCGAGCGCCGTCGTGGCGCCCGCCAGCGAGCCCCTCGGGGGCATGAACAGGAGCGTCGGCCTCGCGCCGGGGGCGTCGGAGAATGCGATGACGAGGGACGTGCTTGCCGCGACGGGCCACCCGAAGGGCTTGCTCCGGGCCCCCTTGTCCACGCTGAACGTCTCCCGGCCGAGAAGGTCCGCCCAGGCCTGGGCCGCGTGCTTGGGCCGCTCGGCGGGCAGCAGCAGGCCGAACAGCGGCGGGGCGCCGGAGCCCCCGGCCGGGCGGGGCAGCGGGACGGACGACAACACGGCCGCGCTGACCGCGGCGTCGGTGCCCGCCCCCGCCAGCCCGGCCGGATCGTCCGCCGGCTCCTCGGCGGCGGCGGCGTCGGCGGTGGCCGCAACCGTGCCTCCTCCGCCGACCCCGGCCCCGGTGTCGCCGACGTCCCCCGCCGGGGTTGCCTCCAGCGCCGCCGCCGCCAGCTCCGAGGCGGCCGGCAGGACCGAGGGCATGCGCGCCACGAGCGGGAGCGCGGACCCCACGCCGCACTGGTGGCCTGACACCGTCACGCCCGACGTCCCGTCGGCCACGCGCACCGAGAGGACCCTGGCCCGCCGCGCGCGGGACCGCTTCCCGGCATCGGGCCCGGCGCCCGGCCCCGCCTTGGCGGCGCGCCGGAGCGTCACGAGGCCCAGAGCCTCCTTGTCGTACCGGGGGCCGGTGCGCTCCACGCCCACCCCGGCGCTCCCCAGGCTCTTCCTCCACCGCTCCTCCAGGCGGTCGGCGTCCATAGTGACGAACGCGAACCGCAGGCCGGGCGCGTCGTCAAGCGCCGCGGTCAGTTCCGACGGCGCCCAGCCCGCCGCGGCAGCCGCGGACAGCAGCGGCTCCTCGGCAACCCAGCGCACCAGCACGCGCACGCCCGGGAAGCCGAACAGGACCTGGGCCCACTGCCTCCCCGACCGGGACGCCTCGATGCTGCCGTGCAGCGCCAGGCCGCCCGCGCCGGCGATGCCCGTCGCCAGCCCGCGGCCCTCTTTCGCGCCCGGGACTGTTGCAACGAGCGTGGGAAGCGAGCAGGACACCGTGCGGAGCTTGTCCTCCGCGGCCGCGGCGTCGGCGTCCATGGCCTGCTGCTTGCGGCCTCCTCGGCGGCTTTCCGGGGCGATCCCGAGGCGCCCCTCGCCCGCCCGCGGTGTGTGCAGCGGAGCCGTGTGCAGGAAGGTCGGGCCGCGGAGCACGCGACGGCCACGGGCGGCAGCGCGCGGGCGGCCAAGGCAGAGCACCCGTCAGGTGGCGTGGCCATCTGCTCCCCATCAGGCACGCCCGGCGCGGCCCCGAGAGCACACACTCTCGACGCGATGGGAAACGCAGCACCGAGCGCACCTGCTGCCGCGCCGGCTCCGGCGCCGGCCAAGTCCGGGGGTCCGCAGCTGGGCAAGTCCGGGAAGAAGATTTGCTGCTCGTGCCCCACGACCAAGGTCGTCAGGGACGAGTGCGTGGTGACCAAAGGGCAGGAGCACTGCAGCGCGGAGATCGAGGCGCACAAGGTGTGCCTGCGGCAGGAGGGCTTCCGCGTGGACTGAGCGTGACGTACCCGTGGAAGCAATGGGACTGTTGGCGGTGCCGGGCTCCCCGCGTGCGCGCTCGCGGGCACACGCACACACTGCGCGCGAGGGGATGTGGGCGCGAGCGCCGGGCCCTGGGGCGGCGGCGAGGCCGGCGGCGGCTCATCTCCTAGCCGATGGTCCCGTTTGACGGGTGGGCTCCCACGCCGCGGCCCCCGAACCGCGAGCATAGCGTCTCCAGCCTGTTCTGAAAGTCGTCGATGTTGACGTACGCGCCCCGGAGCCGCCGGACGAGGCCGTCGGAGGGGACCGGGGTGGTGCTCTGCGCGTCGGGCCCGAAGCTCATGCGCCCGTGGAGCATGCGGCGGTTGCTGAAGGCGAGCATGGTGCCCTCGGGCAGCCTCTCGCAGTGCGCGCCGACGCCGTTCCGCGCCATGGTGTCCACGACGCGGCCGAGGGCTGCCATGGAGCGGGAGTGGGCGGCGGCCACCGACGGGTGGGGCACGCGCAGGGCGCCCTCGAAGGGCGGGGCCCACGACACCGTCGTCACGGGGCCCGCGGCGGCGGCGGCGCGGGCCCAGTCGTCGTCGGAGGCGTCGTCCGCCGCCCCGCCGAGCTCGAAGCCCATCGCCGCCGGGGCAGCCACGGCGACCGCGGGGCGGCGGTAGAGCATGTGGGCCGGCCTCTCCCGGGAGTAGTGGATCTTCTGCAGCGTGACGGGGACCGAGGCGAGCGTGACGAAGGAGCGGGGGTCGCACGCGCGCAGCGCCTCGGCCGCCGCCACGGCGTCGACGATGACGCTCTCCCCGCCCGCGAGCCCGTCGTCGAAGCGAGTGCAGTGCAGCAGCTGCAGCCCGGGCGGGCTCTCGTAGTACGCCAGGTCCTGGTGGCCCTCCAGGAAGCACGGCGAGTAGGCCGCGTTGATGGGGTCCGCAGTCGCCTCCACCGTGAAGGTCTCCCCGTAAAGAGTCGTCTGCACCGCCCACCCGAGCCGCCGCGCCACCCTTGACACCGTGTCGTCCGTATCCCCGCCGTCCGCCGCCGCCGCGCCGTGGGAGCCGCACCCCGTCACCCGGATCGACCCCACGCTTGCCAGCTCCACCGACGCCTCCCACAGCGCCTCGTCGCTCCTCGCCACCTCCCCCAGGTCGAACGACCGCATGCGCCGGGACGCCCCCGCCGCCGCCTCGCACGCCGCCCTCACGGTGGCGGAGTTGATCCGGCCGGAGGACGTCGGCTCCTCCAGCGCCGCCGCCCCGCCGCGCTCGCCGCCCTCATCGGACGACGACGAGCCAGACAGCTCCGCTGCCAGCGTGCCGTGCCCCGACGTCGACGGCACGGCGTCGCCGGACAGCAGCACGGGCCGGCCAAACCTCGCGTCGAGCTCCGCCCCGGCCCCGGCGGCCGCCGCGAGGATGGCCCGGACGCCCCCGTGGCCGGGCCGCGTCTGTGACCCGTGGTGGTGCCGCACCCACGCCAGAGGGAACTGGCCCACCCCGCCGTCGGGCCCGGACCACTCCACCTCGAGCGTCCACGAGCCGCTCTCGTCGCTCGAAACGTCCCTCGCAAACGTGGCCACGTCGTAAAGCCGGCCGAGCGTCGTGCCCGAGCGCCACGACGGCCTGGGCACGACGCTCACGGACGCCATCGCGGGCGCGTGGCGCAGCACCGCTGACTCGGTCAGCCTCTGGCCGGACGACGGGTCGCGGTGGTGGCTGCTGTTCGCCCAGAGCCTGCGAGGGCGCGGGACGCATCGCAACAGCAGGCACGTGGGCGGCTGCCGGGGGCGGATCAGCCGCGGCCCGGCGCACCGGGGCACGAGTGCAGGGCCGCACTCTTCAACGAGCCCGCCCTGACGCCCGGGAGCGCCTTCCGGCGGGCGGGAGCCCTCACCACGACGAGTTCAGGCTGAGCCCGTCGTCGAGGACCACGGCGCGGTCCTGGACAGTGAAGCCGGGGGCGGCCGGCGCCGGTGCCGGGCGGCCCGAGACGAAGCTCCGCACCCATGGCCTTCCCGGCCCACGCAAGGCGCGCCGCGCCAGACCACAGCTTCGCTGCATCGTGTGGCCGCCGGCCGGCGGTCCTGGTGTGGCGCAGACGGGATGACACGGCCGGTGGGCACGCCCCTCGCTCTGTCCTGGCCCCCACCTGCGCCGCCGGGCACGCACGGGCCCCGCGGCGGGAGCAACGGGGCATCGGTTCCTTGCACACCGCGCTCGGCGGTGGTCCTCGTCTCCGGGGCGCAGCCGACCCAGCCTTCGGGTGCGGGCATCGATTCGCGTGGGGCATTCCCGGCGCGTCGCGGCGTTCACGCACAGGGACGCTCGATCGCGCGACGGGGGGTGTCCGGCGGCACATGTTTGGGGGCGGGCGCCACCGTCACACGCCCATGGCCCTGACGACGGCGAGCACGGACTGGTAGTCGCTGAGCGCCCCCGTGGCGTCCTCCTCCGCCTGCAGCACGCGCGGCAGGAGCTCCGCGCCGGCGCCGGCGGCTCCCCCCTCGGCGGCGGTCATGAGCTCGTCGCGCGTGGCCGCGAGGCGCGCGAGGCCGACGCGCGCCCGGAGCACGAGCGTCTGCAGCGCCGGCTCCCGCCGCGGGTCCGTGGCGGTGAGGTCGAGGCCGGCGAGGCGGGCGGCGAAGGCAGCGACCACCGCCTCCATGTCTGCCACCTCCTCGGCGGTCATGGACGCCGGTGCGGCGGCGTCCTCGTCGTCCTCGTCGTCCGCCCCGGCCGCCGCCTGGCCGGGCCGCATCGGCAGGGCCTTGGGCGACATGAGGTCGGCGAGGGCCGCGCTGCCGCCGAACGACGTGGCGGTGCGGAGGGCCGTGGCGCGCGGGGGCGTGCCGTGGCCCGCCCCGGTGGGGGAGAAGATACCGCCGTCAAACCCGGCGTCGCCCTGCTGGGCCGCTCTGTGCGGCCGCCGGCCCAGCGCCGCCTTGGCCGCCGCCACGGACGGCGAGAAGGGCGCAGCCTGCCCGCCCGACCCCACGGAGGAGGCACCCGCCTCGTCCGTGGGCACGCGGATGCCGAGCGAGGCGAGGCGACCGGGGGCGACGGCCACGCGGGGGCGGTGCTCCGGGGTGGACGCGCCCGCGGGGGCGCCGACGACGCCCACGCCGATGGCCGCGGCGGCGTCGATGGCGTCCTGGAGGGCGAAGCGGTTGAGCACCGCGGCGAGGCGGGGCGTGACGGTGAGGAAGCGGTCGACGTCGTCGGCCTCCAGGGCCCAGGGGAAGCCGCGCAGGAGGGCCTGGAGCCACTCGGCGAGGCCCTTGTGGCGCGCCTCCA
>Ga0136560_1001886_pt1 | contig 10748 bp, 4 predicted proteins | sample AntRauMeHopE1497_FD_104925 | JGI IMG/M metagenome (GOLD analysis project Ga0136560, IMG submission 104925) | Saline lake microbial communities from Rauer Islands, Antarctica - Metagenome Hop E1 #497 | ecosystem: Environmental > Aquatic > Non-marine Saline and Alkaline > Saline | place...
GCCTCAGTTGCACCATCTCGCGCGCCGCCGCGCCGTCGGCCCGGTCGGCCCCGCGGCCGGCCCCGGGCGACGAAGAGAACAGCGCGCCCTGGCCGGAAGCCTTGGGCGGCGAGGCAAACGCGGGCCGGTCCGATCCGCGGGCCGCCGCAGCGGACCTGCTAGGATTGGCGGCCGCCTGCGGCCGGCTGCCGCCCCCGCGGCCCTTGTACTCCTGCTTGAAGCGGTTGAGGAACTTGTCCGCGTCGGCTGCGGTGCATGGAAGCCGGGCAGGGGCCACGAGGCGTGGCGGCGGCGCGATGGCAACGCGTGCTCGGTCGGTGCCGGGCGCCTGGCAGGCACCCCGGCCTCGGGGGCCCGCCCAGGCTGCGCCACGCTCGCCGGGGTCAGACAGCGCTGCAGCCGCGCCGCAACAGTTCGCGCGCTTGGTTCGGAGAGGGACCCGAGCCGCGGATGACCGCGAACGGTGCGGGCCGGCCGCCCGCGGGAGCACGCGGCCTGTGCCGGGCGGCCGCACGGACGGCGCGCGCGCCCCTGGTACCGTCACTCACCCATTGGAATGGGGCCCTCCCTCGGCGGTCACGGGGCGGTGTCGTGCCCGGCGTGCGGACCGCCATGCCGGATGCTTTTCGGCCCCACAGCGCGATCTGGTGCTCTGCCGGCGGGTCGCGGCCGGCGCTCGTCGCCCTCCCGGCGCCACACGTGGTACCTTCGCCTCCGCGCGCCGAGGTATTGACAACAAGCTGCCATGTCTGCTCTGGAGCTGATCCAGCAGGTTTTTCCCGCGGCCGCCGGCCTGGCGACCGACATGCCATGGCTGACGTCGCCATTCGGCGACATGGTGGCGTGGGACGTGATCGCGACGGTCGGCGTTTGGGCCATCAGCCTCCTGAGCGGGAACTCCAGCTGGTACGACCCGTACTGGAGCATCGTGCCGCCCGTGGCCGTGGTGGTGCTGGCGCGCCAGGGCGACGTGGACGGGTCATTCGCCGCCCTCAGCCGCGGGGACGCCGCGGCCTGGCGCCTCGCCGCTGTGATGGCGATCATCGGGGCGTGGGCGTGGCGGCTAACCATGAACTGGTACCGCCGCCTGGGCGCCAGCCTGTTCGCGGCCGTGGCCAGCCAGGGGCTTCGAGCCGGCGCCGAGCACGAGGAGGACTGGCGGTACCGCCAGATCCGGTCGTGGTTCTGCGGCGCGACGGCCCTGTACTGGGTGCTGGGGTCGCTGCTCATCGTGCACATGCTGCCCACCGTCATGGTCATCATGGGGATGCTCCCGCTCCAGTACGTCGCCGGCTGCGCGCCCGGGCAGCAGGGCCACGGCCCCCTCGGCCGGCTCGACGCCCTCGGCCTGTTCCTCGGCGTGTGGGCCGTGTACCTGCAGCACTCGGCCGACACCACCATGGACGCCTTCCTCGCCTCCCCGCGCTCCCGCCCCAGCGCCGCCTCGGGCCTCCGCCCCGTGTGCCGCGACGGCCTGTGGGCCGTCAGCCGGCACCCCAACTACGTTGGAGAGCTGGTCTTCTGGGCGAGCCTCGGCTGCTTCGGCGTGGCGGCGGGCGGCGACGACGCCGTATGGACGCTCGCGGGCGCCGGCGGCATGCTCGCGCTTTTCACCTTCGCGTCCATCCCCCTCATGGAGGTGCGCTCCGCCACGCGCCGCGCCGGCTGGGAGAGCTACGCCGACGACGTCGCCGTGCTCCTCCCCCTCTCCCCCGGCCTCCTCATCCAGATGCTGCCCGGCCTCGGCGGCGGCGGCAAGGTGGCCCAGCATGCCGACTGACGATTTTCAAGTCGCCCGCGCAAGGCCCCGCAGATCCCCGCGCGGCGCGGATCTCAATGTGTGTGAAGCGGCCCAGACTTCACCGTCGCAAGCTCGCGGTGTCAATCATGGCACACCACTAGCACCACCACACGAGCGAGGGGCGGCTGCTCAGCCCCAGCGCGCTCCCCCAACAAACCAGTCATCGCTGCAATCTCTCAAAACTGTCACGCCCCCGTCTCCCTCGGAGGGTGGAAATGACGGCACCCCACCGAGTCTTGAAACGCCCACCACGTCCCGACCCATCCCATGGTGCCCCATCTTGACGGCTGCCGCCGTCAGAAGCGCGCGCCCTTGAGCCACGCTCCCAACGAGGCCTTGGCCGCGGGCGTCAGCGGGTCGTCGTGCAGGGGCCCGTCCTCCTCGAAGAAGGTGCTGGCACACCCGGGGGGGTTGACCACCGGCTTGATCGTCTTGAAGAGCGCCTCGCCCTGGCTGAAGGGCACCCACTCGTCCGTCTTGGAGTGGGACTGGTGGACGCACGCGTTGTCCCGCAGGGACCAGTCAAGCGCCGCGCTGTTGGCGTCGAACTCCCCGCCAAAGCCGGGGGCCATGGCCCAGCCGAGGAAGGGCATGAGCGCCTGGAAGTTGCTCCCCCAGGAGCCAAACGTGGACTGCAGCACCAGCCGCGTCGACTGCCCGCCGCCCCGCGCGATGGCCTCCACCGCCACGTTGCCCCCGAGGGAGCGGCCGAGGTACGTGACGTTGGCGTCGCTGCTCAGGTTGGTCTTTGCCTGAAGCCACGACGCGGCGCCCACAGCCGCGCGCTGCGTGCCGCCGTACGATGGGCTTCCCTCGCTCTTGCCGTAGCCCGGGTAGTCGTACACGAAGACGCGGACGCGTCCCTGCCTGAGCAGCCAGCTGTAGCGCTCCTGGCGGTAGTTCACCGCCACGTTTGCCCCCGAGCCGTGCGAGTAAAGGACCGTCAACCAGCCGGCAGCTCCGTCGGCCGGTGCCGTGTCGTTCACCATGTACCAGCCGTGCATCAGCCCGTCCGTGGTCGTGTACGTGACCTCGAGCGGAGCCGACGCGCCGGGAAAGCGAGCGGATTCCACCGCGTAGCTGCAGCAGGCGGCGGGGTCGCTGCTGGTGCAAGGGGCCGACTGACACGCCGAGGCCTTGACGTTTGCAAACGTGAGGGAGTCCTTCGCCACCGAAATAGCCAGGAATAGGACGAGCGCGAGGGCGAGGTAGACGACCACGAGGATGCAAACCGTCTCGCAGGCCGCCGACCACAGCTGACCGGCGCACCCCGTGCCGAAGCGCGCGATGCCGAAGCACCGCTGCCGGCTGCTGATCGGAACGCAGCACCCGCAGCAGGCCGGGGCGCAGCACCCAGCGGGCTTGGACACGGTGGAAGCGCTGGCCAACATTTCGGTATCTGCGGATGGCGCCGTGGCCCCCTGCGACAGCAGCGAGCGGCCATGGCACAGGATGGACGGCAAAATGATGTATCGGCAGCGTGTGCGGCGGCTGGGGGAGCCGGCAGCCCGCCATAAGGCTCACGTCTGCCGAGGACTGGATCGGCATCTTCGTGCTGCTGCCATCGGCCCCGGCGTTGCCGCGGAGGCAGATCCGGACCTGGGGAGCGAACCAGACCATCAGGGTCACTGCGGCCACCCCCACAAACACAAGCAGCCCGAGGTCCTGCATGGCGGAAGCGCGCCTTCAACCAGGCTTAAAAGTGGTACGGAAACCGCAGCGGACGCCTCGCTCTACAGCACGCAAAGAAGCGGCCCGGCACGATGCTTTTGTCCGTCTTGATGTTGCTCAAAAGCACCGCGCTGCCTGTCGCGCGCCGAGTCCAGGGCAACGGCCCGCGCGGATACGGAAGGTCCCAGCGCAGACTGGGTACGCGACGAGCAGGCACCTGGCGGGTATCGGCCGCAAGCTGGACCGCGTAAATCACCGACCCGGTGGCAGTGGGGCGCGGCGTGATGCGCCTGGGCCGAGAGCTCGGCGTTCTGGATGCCGGCTCCGGCCCTCGGCGAGCCTGGCATGAGGTTCCACCACATGAATGGGACCCGCCGCACCGGAATACAAGCTGGCGATGCAGCATGCTCGCGGCAAAGGGCTTGGCATGCTACTGCCGAGGCGCTGAATTGGCGAGTGATGCGCAGCAATGTTCGGACATCCTCGGCGCTTGCGCCCCAGCGCCGCGCGAACCCCGCCATTGTAGAAACAATCCTGCTGGGTCCTGTTCCCGTGCTGCTTTGGCCGATGCGTGGAAGCACCATGCCTCGGTTAGGGTATGCGAGAGCCCCGTAAGTTCAATGTTGAAGGCAACGAGATGGGCGCACTCCGCCCCGATGCAATGAGCGTGGCGGAAGACTGGACGAAGGATGATGAGGCTGCACCGGCGGCAGCCGACGTGCTCTCCGTGGGCTCAGCTGTCCACGACGACAGCGGGGACGACGAGGCAGTCGAGCGCGCCCGGCTGGTCCCCGTGGAACCGGCGCAGGCAATGGCCGCCACGGAGGACATAGCTGTCGAATCGGTCCACACGTGGCGGCTTCATGGCGTCCGTGCGGGCGTGCTTGCGCTCGTCGCTGCGATTCTCTTCGCCCTGGGCGCGTTGTGGCCCTCCTCGAAGCTGACGCGAGGAGAGCCGGACGTGCGCACGGGCCCGCCGTCCCAGGTCTGGTGTTCGTGTGACTTTGGACCGCAGGCGGCCGCAGGGGACCTCCGCGAGCTGCGCGAGGTGCTCTGGCCCCGCCTGGCCATCTCGTCGTCCTTGGCGGGCGGCGGCGTGCTGTCGGCGCCCTCCTCGGTGACATGGGTGCTGTCAGGCTTGGGCGATTTGTCGTCGCATCAGTCATTGGAGCGCGCGGCTGCCCGCCACTGCCTTGAAAGCGGCGGCGCGCCCTCGCGGTGCGCCGAGGCCGGCGAGGGAGGGCAGGGGCCTGCCATTGCGCTGGGGGGCGTCGTCATTCGCGTGTCGGTGGCGCCGGGCGCGGTCGACCGCGCGGTTGGGGCGGCGCTCCAGGCTGCCGAGTCGCTGGGCCAGGGTGCCGGGCTGCGGCGGGCGTGGGAGGCGACGAAGCGGCCGCCCCCCGGCTCCTTCGTCCCGCACAGGCCGGTCGGGCACGTACCCGTGACGCCCGACGGGGTCCGCCGGCTCGGCGCGCTCGACGCCGGCTGGCGGGTCTGGGGCGGGTGGCACGGCACCGGCGGAGTGGAGGTCGCCGTGCCGTTCCTTGGGGCGAGGGAGGACTTCACAGTCGTGATGGCCCCGCGCGGGGGGTCCGGTCAGGCGGCGCGGCGCTGGTCCGAGGGGCTCGGCCCCTTCCCGGCCCCCGGGAACTCGACCGAGCCGGCCGCCGACGCCGCTCACCAGGCCGTGGAGGTGACGGTGCGAGGCGGGTCGGCGTGGGGCGCCCTCCGCGGCATGGACGTCGCCGCGCAGGCGCTGTGGCACAGCCGGTCGGCTCGCCTGTCCGCGGCCGCGGCCGTCGGCTTCCCCTGGCGGTGGTGGCGCGGCCTGCACGCCGACACTGCGAGGCACTTCCTGCCCGTGCCGGTGCTGGCGTCGCACCTCCTGGGTATGGCCGCGTCGGGCCTCAACGTGCTGCACTGGCACGCCGTCGACGCCCAGAGCTTCCCTCTCGCCCTCGGGCCCGTCACGTCGGCTCTCTCGGACGCCGCGGCGTGGTCCGCCCCCGGCTGGGTCCACCCCAACGGCACGGCCGGGCGGCCGAACGGGGCGTTCGCCCGCGCCGGCGCGCCGTCCCTGCCCGACTCTGGCTCGTCGCTGCTCGGGGAGGACGAGCAGCCACGGCCGTGGAGGTACACCGCCGACGACGTGGCCGACGTGGTGGCGCTCGCGGCGGACCTGGGCGTCCGCGTCATGCCCGAGCTGGACATCCCCGCGCACGCCGCGTCGTGGGGCGCCGCGGTGCCCGGCGTCGTCGCCCGGTGCCCCGCGGCCCGCGCCGCCCGGCACGAGCCCGACATCAAGACGCTGGACCTGCAGGCGCTCGACCCGTCGGCGGGGAACGGCACGCTGGCGCTGCGCCTGGCGGCCCTGGCGGCGGAGGAGGTGGCCGCGGCCTTCCCCGACGCGTTCCTGCACACGGGCGGCGACGAGGTGTCGGCCGACTGCTGGGAGGGGACGCCGTCGGTGGCGGCGCTCCTCCGCGGCCGGGGGTGGACCCCGGCGCGCCTGCAGGTGGAGATGATGAGAGACTTTGCCAACGCGACGAGGGTGGGGGCCGACGGCGCGGCGTGGGACGACTCGGGGGCAGCTGCGGCGCGGGCCGGGCCGGGCGGCGGGGACGGGGGAGGTGCAGCGTCGGCGTGGCCGCTTCCGGACGCGCTCCCGACAGGCGGGCTCCCGGCCCTGCGCGGCAAGGCCACGTGCGTGTGGCAGGAGGCCGTGGAGTCGGCGTCGAGGGCGGGTGCGCCGCTCCCCGCCGCCCCCGGCGGCGTCGGCGCGGTCTTTCCATGGGTCTGGTGGGATAGCCGCGACGTGACGTCGACGCGGCAGGCCATCGCGCAGGGCCGGGGCGTGGTGTGGACGTCGGGCTGGTACATGGACGTGGTTGGGGAGTGGGACAAGATGTACGCCGACGGCCCGCTCCAGCGCGCCCGCATCAGCCCGGACGCCCCCGAGGCGCCGTACCTGTGGGGCGGCGAGTCGGCCATGTGGGCGGAGAAGACGGACCGAGGGAACGCGCAGTGCCGGGTCTGGCCGCGCGCTGCCGCGGTGGCCGAGCGACTGTGGACGCCGCCCGGAGCCGTGAGCATGTCCGGAGGCGCGGCGCGGGCCGAGGGCTTCGCGGTGGCGGCGGCGGTGGAGCGGCTGGCGCTCTTCGCGGCGCGCGTCCGCGGGTCGGGGCGTGCCGAGGCGTCGACGCTCGGGCTGGCGGCGGACGACGCCGAGTCGGCCGCGCACCGCCTCCCGCCGGGGGGGCTCGGGGACGGCAGCGACCACCTGTCCCTGGTCCCCGACAGGACGATCGGGAGATGCGGGGGCGTCTCGCAGCTCACGCAGCGGCCGCCAAGGTGGGGCGGCGGGGCGGCGCGGCCGTCGGCGGACTGGCCGCCCCGGCGCCGCCTGCGCGTCCTCAGCTGGAACATCGACGAGGGGGGCAAGGAGGGCCTCGGGGACGTGGAGGCGGTGATCCGGCGGGAGGCGCCCGACGTCGCGGTTGTGGTGGAGGCCGACAACTGGGAGCGGCGCGGGCGGCGGCTCGGGGCCGTGGCCAAGGACGCGGCTGCCGCCTGCGGCATGGCGCACGCCGCGGTGCTGCTCACGGTGGCCGAGTACCGCCTGGCGGTGATGTCCGCGTCCCGGATCCGGGTGCTCTGGTCGGAGCGCGGCCACACGATGGAGCGGGGCGCCCTCGCCGTGGAGACGGGCGGAGTGGTGGTCGTCGCCCTGCACCTGCACGCGCACTCGGCATCCGCGAGGGCGGAGGAGGCCAGGGCCGTCGCCTCGGTCCTCCCGGCGCTGCGGGAGGCGGCCGTGCGCGCGGCGGGCCCGGGGGAGAGGCTCCGGAAGTGGGGCTGCGCGGGCCCCGCGAGCAACCGGTCGCTGTCCGCCTGCGCCGCGCGGGTGGCCGTCGTCGTGGCGGGGGACCTCAACACCATGTCGCCGCTCGACGCCCCCTGCCACGAGGCGGAGAGCGTGGCGTCGTTCCTCCGCAGCGGCACCAGGCCCGGCCGCCCGACCGCGGACGTCCCGGCGAGGATGAGGCCAAAGTACCTCAACGCGTCGGGCGGCATCGACTACGAGCCCATGCGGGCCATGCTCCGCCGCCCCGCCGCGCCGCCCCGCGCCGAGCTGGCCGAGCGTGTCGCCGGGGCCGGAGCGCCGGGGTGGTGGACGAGCCCGGCGCCGTGGTCGTCGGAGGAGCTCCGGCCGGCGACGCCGAGCGTGGACGCGGGACGGGAGGAGCTGGGCCCGCTGGTGGACCTGCTGGCCGCAGGATGGGCGAGCGGGGCGCCGTGGCGAGCCGCGGCCCCGGCCGAGGGCGAGGCGCCAGAGCCGGCGACGGGCGGCGGGCGCTGCACGGGGACGCAGCCGACGGCCCTGTCGATGCTGTCGCAGGTGCCCGCGGAGGCCATGCCGCCGTTCCGTCTGGACTACATCCTGGCGGGGCCGCCGGGCATCGTCGCCGGGGCCGGCACGGCGTGCCGCGTGCTGGTGTCGGGCCGCACCCGTCTGCTGAGCGACCACTTCCCGGTCATGTGCGCAATGTCCGTGTGATGCCCGCTTGCGCGGCGAGTGGCCCAGCGACGGTGCGGAACGGCGGCGCGTTGCTGGCGGATCCGTCACACTCACACTCTCAAGCGCGCCGCCTGCTCAACCCTGGCAGGCGGCCGCGCCGCCCCGCTCCCCCTGCGCCTCCCGGCTCAGAGCTCGTCCTTGGCCTCGTCGGCCTCGGCGGCCTCGGCGTCGGGCACCACGAGCTTGTGGGTGGTGTGCTTGGCGAGGAAGGCAGTGAAGCCCTCGACGTCCCGGGAGCCTTCGAACTCCATGGGGGTCTTGGGGGAGCCGTCAGTGGTGGCGGGGAAGAAGAAGATGGTGGGGAAGCCGCGGATGTTGAGGCCCTCCATCTCCACCTCGTTGGCGGTCGAGTCCATCTTGGCGATGGTCAGCTTCTCGTTGGCCGACAGCTTGGTGGCCAGCTCCTCGTACACGGGGGCGAGGGCCTTGCAGTGCCCGCACCAGGGGGCGTAGAACTCCACGAGGACGTCCTTGTCGTTGTTGAGCACGATGTCGTCGAAGGACTTGCCCTTGATCACGGCCACGGGGCCCTCGAGGTCGGCCGCCTCGGGCTCCTCGGACTTGAGGGTGGGCTTCACCTCGCCGGACACCACGGTTCCGACAAAGGCGGCGAGCTCCTCGCCGTTGTTGGCGTCGCCGGCGAAGGGGAACTTCTTCATGCCAGAGTCCTCGGGCATCTTCACCACCACGGCGGTGGGGAGGTCCGCCTCGGTCACCTCGAAGAAGGACAGGATGCGGTCCTCCGAGGGGGGCACCCAGATGAAGAGGGCCTCGCCGCGGTAGCCCTTGGCGGCCTCGGTCCACGACGCCTTGGCGGCCTCGAAGCCCTCGCCCTTGGAGTCGGCCATGATCAGGACGTGGGTCTTGATGGGGCCGCCGAAGATCTTGGGGGCCGTCTCCGGGGAGAACTCGGTGAGGAGAGCCACGCGCTCGAGGCCCACGAACGCGCTCACGGCGGCCGAGTCGGTCACGTCGCCGTCAAACTTGGACACGCCCTCGTCAAAGTCCTTGAAGAGCACAACGGCGTTGTCGGTGCCCTCCACCTCGAGGGCGGCGCGCACCTCGGCGCTGGTGGTCACGGCGCAGGGGACGTCGTCCATGCCGCCCGCCATGGTGGCGAAGGCGTCAAACGCGTCGCCCTCGAGCTCGGAGAAGAAGCCGAACACGGTGACGGTGTCCTTGGCCTTGAATGCGGTGGCCTCGTCGACGGTGGTGATGGCGGTGTAGGCGGGGCCGGACTTGCGCTGGACCCAGGAGACGATCTCGCTGGCGGTGCGGCCTCCGTTGTACTCGAGGTCGGCGCCGCCCTTGAAGAACTTGAGCGTGGGGAAGCCCTGCACCTTGAAGCGCTGGGCGATGGCGTCGTTGGCCGTCGCGTCCACCTTGGCGATGCGGAGGGGCGGGTCGTTGGCCAGGAGCTCGGTGGCCGCCTGGGCGTACTCGGGTGTCAGCTTCTTGCAGTGGCCGCACCACTGCGGGGCGGGGTTGGTGGGGGGAGGGAAGAGGCGGGGGGACGCGGTCAAGAAGCGTTGGAAAGCACCCGCCCCGGACAAGGGCTGGCGCGACCGGGTACTGGGTGGTCCGCGTGCGCGGAGGTCTCCGCTTTTCGGCCGGGTCGGGGTGCGGCGGCCGTGCGAGGGTGCCCAAGGCCACGGGCGACACCCCGCGTGAGGTCCGGTGCCCAGCGGCGCCCGTGCGGCGACAGCCGGAGACCCGGGGCCTGCACCACCCCCGGAGGGCGGCGGCAGCAGTGCTTCCGGCCTCCGCCGCAAGGGGGTCGGCCGAGCAGCCGTCGGTGCCCGGCGGGCTGCCACGTTGCGGGCCGGATTTCTCACCGGCGCGTAGAACTCCACGAGGAGGGGGTCGTGGGTCTTGATGGCCTCGTCAAAGTTGTCGTCCGTGAGAACGAGGACGTCATCCTCCTCCGTGATCTGCGAAGAGGGGCGCTCAGGGCGGGACGGGCGAGCATGCTCGGCGACGAAGAACTGACGGACGGTCGCCGGGAGGCACTTGTTCGCCGCCCGCTCACCTCTGCCTTGGACAGGGCGGCCACGGCCGCGAGGGCGAGCACTGCCATGGTAGCGCGCATGATGCCTACGCCCGGGTGTGGGGGGAGGTGTGCAGAAGAGGCGAGCACGGCCCGGATCTCGGCGCGGCGGCCACGTTTTTTTTTGGTGGCTGGCGCCTCTACCAGAGTCGTCGCTCGGCCAGTGGCAGTCTCGTCAAACAGTGGGCCAATCACCCTTGGTGCGAGGCGGCCATCCGCCGCACCGGCTTCAGACGGACCGCCACACCAGCCAGCTGGCGTCCTTCTCCCGGGTAGTGAGTGTGCCGCCGCTGCTGCAGGTGCCGACGTGGCCCGCCGTTCGAAAGCCTCGCCAACTGCCGGCCGCCCCGAGAGCGAGGTCCGAGCGAGCAGGGCGGTCCTCTGTGTGCCAGCGGTGCTCGTGTGCATGCGAGAACGCTGCACGGCACCGCGCCGTCGGTCCACGGCCCCGGCGGCTCGTCCTAGCCGACTGCCCCTATGGCACGCTCTCCCCAGGCGGTCCCGCTCCTGCCTTGGCCGCGTCCCGTCCCGCGCGGTGCCGCGGGCCTCGCGCATCGCACCTGCCCACGCTGTACCATGGCACGTGCGCCGTCGAGCCTCGCAGGTTGCGCCGAGCAGCGGACCCCGCCATGGACACCTCGAATGTGAGC
>Ga0136560_1001887_pt1 | contig 10748 bp, 14 predicted proteins | sample AntRauMeHopE1497_FD_104925 | JGI IMG/M metagenome (GOLD analysis project Ga0136560, IMG submission 104925) | Saline lake microbial communities from Rauer Islands, Antarctica - Metagenome Hop E1 #497 | ecosystem: Environmental > Aquatic > Non-marine Saline and Alkaline > Saline | place...
CTACGATACGGCGATGCCACGTCTATCTACTGCTATGTCCCTGAGTCAGAGACGAAGGCAGTCGTGAGCGTGAGCCTCGTGGGATTCGAACAGAAGACCCTTCTAAGGGTGGATCTCAAGCCCAAGGAACTAGCACACGGGAGCTATGAAATAGCAGTCATCGGAGACGTAAGCAGTGGACTCAAGCTCGCTCTCATCCCACTATCTGGTGCGAAGCCGGGACAGAAGGTGAACGCTACTTTGCCGGGACTCCAATCCCGAACTGCCGCCAACCAGACCCAGCTCCGGGCGGCTGACACCATCCCGATCCGTCTCATCCACGGTGTAGCAGATGCTCCGGCCGTGGACATCCTCCTGGACGGGACCAAGGCAGCCACGCTGAGCTACGGAGAGTACACACCGTACGTTCGCGTACCTTCCGGTGGTCACAAGGTGACAATCAAGACGAGCTCTGGGACCACCGTCGTCGAACGACCGCTCTTCCTCTCCCCAAAGAACATTGATGAGCTGCCGCAGACGTACAGGACAATTGTCGCTGTTGGGTCCGTATCTCAGGGCACCATCGATATCGCACCTTACAATGACGGCGACGAGGCCTTGGGGCAGCTCAAGTTCCGGATTGCCAACCTTTTCTAGGACCCCCTGCCCAACCTAGTGACTGTCAACACGGGCAAAGTGCCGTACCCCATCCCACTGCACTACCAGCGGGCGAGCAATCACTTCATCGTCAGCACTGTGTCTGAGACCCCGTTCGGTTTCGTGGCCCAGCTGGAGGCAGGTGGCGGGTAGCACAACATCGGGGCTGGCATCTACAGGGGCAAGGACAAGGACGGCCTGTATACAGTCTGGGCCCTCGGCAATGCAGCAGTCGCCAACGTGACTATCCTTCCTGATGGAACGACGGCAGAATCTGTGCAAGGAGGTTTACCGTCTGAAGGGCTTCAAGCACTCAGTGGATGGACCACGGATTGAAGAGCCACGAAAGAACCGTGCTAGAGGCGTTTTGCCCCTTCGCACCCGAGCACAGCTTGCGCTGTGGCAACGAGTTACCTTAGTACGTTCAAATCTGAGGAAACTTATGCATGACAGCCATATCTATAGCAGGCAGGGCCAGAGTGCTACTGTTGAAGATGTTTCTCATTTCCCGTCTTAAGAGTTGCCAACGAGGCAGCTCTGTTGTGCTCATGCAAAAGGACGCTTGCCATGCTTAAATTTATCCGCTGGATCAGGGGGGAGTCTCTTGTTAATCTCAATCATCGAACCGCTGAATCAAAATTTTTGCCATGTGTAACGAGTATTTATGTATATACCATTCAGGGCTATCCCGTTCTCGATGATAGCTTCACAGAGCATTCATAGATACAAATAAAATGCTGGCTAGAAAGCGAGCCAAAGAAGCGGCTGCAAAAGCGGCTGCAGAGGCGGAGAAGGCTGCTGCGTCCGGTGGTGAGTTGAATAGTCCAAGAATTGCGTGCGGATTGCCGTCTTCACGAGATGCAAATCTTGGTCGAGTGGACGAGGGCGTCGCATTTTAATGATAATCCCATGTCATCAATATATGCGCAGCTGCTGCTGGGGGCGGCGGGGAGGCTTCATCTGGAGCGCCAGACGGCGGCATTTCGGTCATGGGGCCTGGATCTGCATCTGGCGCGGCTGTTGCAGCTTCGGCTCGCGTGGTGACCGCATCGGCAGGCGAGCTGCGTGTGCGCAAGGGTAAGAATGATTGCGTTGGTATCTGGCAGGCGTGCTTATATGCTTTAGCTGCATGCCTCCCGCCTAGTGCCTGGTACTTCCGCCGCAGATTTGGAAGAGCTGGACATTGGCACGAACGTCAAGCTTGAGTTTCCCGAAGGCTCGAGCAAAATCATGAACCTGAGAATCACAATCAAGCCACAAGATGGTTTATGGAAAGGGGGGACTTACGAGTTCGGGGTCACCTTCAAGGCAAGTTACCCACACGAGCCCCCAAAGGTTACGCTGGCGACTCCTTGCTACCACCCGAACCTCGACAAGGATGGCGGCGTTTGCATCAACATCTTGCGAAAGGATTGGAAGCCGGTGTTGGATCTGAACTCGGTCATTTACGGGATGTGCCTGCTCTTCGACGAGCCGAATCCGGGCGACCCTCTTGACATCGCATGCGCGGAGCTGATGCGCAAGGATAAGTCGGCCTTTGAACGAAACGTGGATAGCTCGATGAGGGGCCGGTCGGTCGATGGCCGATCCTTCCCGAAGTTTAGGTGACTGTGGCAATCGCCGTGCATGGAATGCTTCCTGCAGTGTGTCTGGGGCAGTACTCCTAATCGGATGGCGTGAGTACACATTTTGGATGGGTGATGTCTGTTCATTTTCATTCCTGGGGCAGTACTCCTAATCGGATGGCGTGAGCACACATTGGATGGGTGATGTCTGTTTTTCATTCCTGGGGCCATTGGTCGTACATATCCACATTCAAAAGGCTTCCACAGGCTCACCTGGCCTGGTCGATCTATCTTGCCAACCACGCACATGGTAATAGACTATTCCCGTCCGCTTCCGGCGCAGGACCGTCTCACTGACGATCCGTGCAATCGTCGATGAGTCTGAGTCCGCTCATCGACGATCGGTCAATGAATTGCAGCAAACCGAAGCACCACTGTCCATGGTTCCTCCTAAATCGCTCCCTCGCTCGAAATCTCTAGCTGTAGTAACTGCTATGTTCGTGACTAGGACACGCCGGGCCTGGCACGAAATCCTTCGATCCCGTCGCTTGCCGACTCGACTAGTGCATCGCCCCCGGGTTCTTTGCCTGCCGGGGGAAAACCTGTCGTTCGATTGTCTGCCTCAACCCCCCCCTCACGCTCTCTATGGCTCAGTCCCTTCACGGAGACAAGATTTGCGGTGTGCGAGCATGCTCGCCTAAGCACTTGCTCGAGACTCTCCTTGTACCGCATCTCTGTGTAGTCGACCGTTCCCCGCAACCCCTCTACACATCGTCGCAGCCATCGACCCAGCGCGTCCCTTGCCTACAAGACAGTCGCCGTTGCAGCTGTGTCAGCACTGTGGGTAGTCACTTCGGATTTCACAATAACAGGATCGCCGCTTTCGACTGCATGCGCGCTCTGAGGTGACGCGGTACCATCCGGGATGCCTCTTCCACTGATCGCACCCAGCCCCCGCCTACTGCTATTGCCGCCGCTCTGAGCGGGGCCGGTGGTGGTCGTCTGCTCCCTCGTGTGAAGCCAAGCACCTATGGAAATCATAACGTCCGCACTCGTCACCCCAAGTAGAACATGACACGCTGCGATGCGCACCTTGAAATAGGGGGCGTCCGCGATGGCCTCGAGACTGGCCCTCACAGCCAGTCCCAGCCACCGAGGGGCGACCGGAGACGCTACAGAGTCGTTGCCATCATCACCCGCCACGTACGTGTGATGGCGATCAGAGCTTACACCTCCCGCTCCCATTGCTACTGCTCCCATGCCCTATCCCATCGCCTGCGTTGTTCCCCGGCCAAGGCCCTCAAGTGCTAGCCCCAGCGCGTAGCACGCGTTCCATCTCGTTTTCGCGGAGTGCTGATCGTCGGTCAGGCACCGAGCCAGGGTCATAAAGGCTTCAGGTACGTGCTTTGGTAAACCGGAAACGGAGACGCCGGGGCCTCCGCCCATGGAAAATGCATTGCCATGCAGCAGGACTCGAATAGCGGCACCGAGTGCCCTCGTCGCCGCACTCACCACCTTGTCCTTGTCGCCGCATGCTACAAGTAGCGACTCTACGCATCGCTCGACGCACTGCTCGCCCAGGACGGATCGGATCGAGGCGTACCAGGCATGCGAGTCAAGAGTAAATTCCGAGTCACCTCCATCGACCGAATCGTGTTGCGTATGATGCTATTCTTCTTCTCCATCCCCGTCTCCCCCGCTAGTCCCCGTACTGGGGTCAAGCAATATGCACCCCAAGGCCCAGCTTGCCCTGACTCGCACTGAGACACCTTTGTCTCTCAGAGCACTTAGCGCAGCGCCAGCCACCGCCTGTAAATCTCGTGGGCTTGTGCCTGTTTTCCTCGAACAGAGGGTGCCCAAGAGATGCAGCCCCGCAGCGCGAGCGGCGGGTACCGCGTCCTCAGTTGCAGCCAGCCCTAGAAGTAGCGGAGCGCTTTGTGTTATTTCACTTTGGCGATCACTTGTTCCATGGGGAGGTGAAGCTACGGCCCAGTCCTCCGGTAGTACGTGCGCGAGGCACTGAAGACCACACGTCCTCACCCCGGCCGCCGGGTCCTCGCATGCCGAAGGGAGGAGGGAGGTGAGGGCAAGGCGCATCGTCAGCGGAGCATAACCCCTCGCACGGACCGCCACAGGTACGACTTTTGATGCCTCATCGGCGGGGTTAATAAGGGATGCATCGAGCTCCAGTGGCTCCTATGATTGAGATGCTGGACCCGAGGAGGTGGCCGATCTTGCTCTTGCGTTCAACGACTCAGAGACGGCGGCATCAACCCTTTTGGCGGCAGCGAGGCCAGGCTGCAGCTCGAGCCGACGCCGAGCCGCAGCTCTTGCTCTCAGTACTTCTTCCAGCACCCTGAGGGCTGACGATCGGATCCCGGGGGAAGAGTCTTCGATTGACCGCTGCAGCATCGCGCTGATTTCGTCTGGCCAGCGGCGCCTTGACGCAAAAGCGGCAGTATGGTGCCTTGCAACCCTAGCCAGGAGGGTCAGGCCTTCCTACCTGATTTGTTGGGCAGCCCCCGGGGCGGATACTGCTCGCACGACTGCATCGAGGACCTTTTCCCCTTCTATCACAGTTTCGCCGGCTGCCCCTTCCGACACTCCAACCGGTGGTGACAGGAGCACCCGCCTGACCTCGGACGGCCCGGCTCTCGCAGCTACAAAGCATGCCATGCACTGCAATGCCGTGACCCTCACGATCTACGAATCGCTCCCAAAGTGTCTCAGCACGCAGGGCGCCATGCTGCGGAGGAGATCTCCTCCCTCTAGCAGGCGGTCGTACGGAGTAGCTGAGAGCAAGGCGCTTGCCGACCTGAGGATTAGCTGCACCTCAGTAGGCGACTGCTCAGCGCCAGTGGGCATGCCCACCCCTGCCGCCGTACTCCCACTAGTGCTGGGACTATGGAAAGCTCCGAGTTGAGATCTCTTGTTCCCTCGCTTGCGACTACCCTCAGCGCCCGAAGCAGATGACCAGCCTCCTCCTGCAGCGATGCCTGCCGACGTAAATCCATCCAGCCCGCTCCCCGCCCGGTCCGACGCCGAGCCCGGATCGGCCCGGCTACCTCGTCTGCGACTTTGCAGCCCCCCTCCACGAGCTGCGCTAGATGCATTGGGACCCCCTAGCACGAGCGGTGCTCGAAGCAGCAAGTAACATAGCCCTCGGTGAAGCTCCACCACGATCGCCTTCGTCCGGTCTGAGGCGGTTGTGACTCCGGCAAGGGCGGCACGCCTCGCCCGAGCTCTTGCGATTGCGCTCCGTCCTCTACCCTTTGCACGATGCCCGGCACCACCGACCCCTCCATCATTATCTTCAGAATCGTCATCGTCATCTTTCAGCGAGTCCATCCCGAAGGACCTGGGCAGCAGCCCGAGCAGCACTGCCTCAGGCAGCACACCCCGTGTACCGTGTGTGCCTCGTGAACGTGGTGCAACTGCTGCAGCACAACTCGGGAAATCAAGAGGACTGCCGCTGGCCTTTGCCTCTGCTTCTGCTGCTGCCTTCGCCTAGGCTTTCCGTGCCGCTGCCCGCTTCCTCCTAGCCCCGATCGGTAGGATCGCGATCCATTTAGCCAGCGGTGCACCATCCAGGATAGCAGACACAGCGTCTGCTGCCGCCTCTCTCACCTTGGCATTGTCGTCGTACATGATTACGGTCACCAGACTGGGTGCGAAGGGCTTCCTGTCCAGAGAATCCACCTCTGGCAGAAAGAGCGCCCATCTGCCCTGCACCAGTTTGGGGCTAGCCCGGGACATCGCGGCAACGCATTGCAATGCGCTGCACCGCACGCGAGCCGCTAGGTGCATGTGACGAGTAGCCAGCGTCTCTACGAGCTGCATTGGTTGCAGCAGGGGGGATGCCGGAGCTTCTACAACCTCTGCGATCGACACGCGGGCCTCCTTGTCCTGGGTTGTAGAGGGCAGGCCAGGTGGTTGTATCCTTCGTCTTGCACCTGCTGATGCACCCCTCTGGCCTCGAACCACCGGTGAGTCTCGCACATTCCCCTGACCGGCCGTGTTATTCCCTAGGAGCGCGCTGGCGAGGTCTGTGGTGGCAGGGCTCGAAGACAGGGTGAATATCTGCTGATTGCCCTCCCTCATGCACGGCATCATGACAGGGCCCTGAGAGAGGGCCGCTGTCGTTGAGGCGTTGGGTAGAGATATGGATTCAGTTCCCTCGTCGGTAGCAGCTCCCCTGGGTGGGGTCATGATTCGAGCTCTCGCTCTGCTGCTGTCCATAATAGGGGAGCCGGGTCCGCTACTAGAGTCAGGTAGCAGATGAGAATCAGCAGCCGCCTACCCGAGGGTACGCGAGGAATTCACGGCACTGCTGCTACCACTTCCGGTGCTCTGGTGACGGGGCGGGGTGAGCGGCGAGTCCGGGTCGTTGCTCAGCGGCACACCAACGCCCATCTCTCTCGCAAATCGTCCGACCTAGGCTGTTGGGGCTGCCCCAACAGAAGGCTTGGCAGTACCAGCAGTGAACCCAGGGCGAGGCATGGGCGCCTGTTCTTGCGATGCGTGATCTTTCTAAGCACTGGCATGCAATGCACCTTTGCCCGCAGCGGGAAATCGAGCGTGTTGAGGCGCGGCAGCAGCAGCTGCAACCTGCCGATACGGAGGCGGTTTCCGTCTGCCCTAGAATCCCATGCACTGGTGCAAATATCGCAGTAGCTCATCGAGATTTACTCGGTACTGGGGAACACAACGAGGCAGCACGCACTGCAATGCTCTGAGCGAACTGCTGAGGAGCCTAGCACTGTCTGCCAAAGGCACGAGGGACGAGCCCTCAAGGTAAGCACACAGCCGGAGTGATCTGAAGAGCGGGACGTAAAGTCTCACGTGTGCCCTGGCTGCGACTGCCCGCTGGCCACCCTTCAGCACTATGTTGCTTGCTGCCATCTAGACCCAGTGCCGGGACACACAAAGCTGTCTCCATACGTGCTCGAGTTGCATGGCTTCAACCCCTCTTTCTGCAGAGGCCGGTGTCCCAGATGCGGCTGGCAGGGTAGACAACAATCCACCGCGCCTGCCCCCTGCCCCTGCAAATGCGCCTATTCGCTTCCCAACGTTAACTGGTACTGCCAGGATCTCCCCGAGCACAGTTAGAATGACTGGATGCAATTCCCCGCAACGATCTGCATTCTCATGAAGAACAAGGGCGAGGGCCTAGGAGGCCGCCACGCAAGATGCTGCAGATCTGGTCGCGTCAACCGCATCTCCATGCAATGCATCTCCGGTGGCAACCGACCGTGTCACATCTGGGCGCGCACTATCATGCAATGCACCAGCCTGGGACACGCCATCCCCGTCCTTTAGTTCCAGTCCTAGCCGCCGCCGGCAGTCCCTAGACCCGTGCAGAGCGGCGGCCAGCAGCACCCTGATGACAGGTCCAGCATCGCTCGCCGCTAGATCGAGGGGCTGTGCCCTGGCTAGGCGACAGAGGAGGGAGGTGCACTGGTGCAGCGCATGAAGCTCCTCCTCAGTCAGGCGAGCACCCACCAGAGATGCTGCATAAGCCGCTGCTGAGGCTTCTTCCAATTCGGCCGCCGTGGCCGCCGTGGAAACGAGGGGTTCGCTTGATGCACTACCGTGCAATGCAACGTCAACCGCTGTAGAACCGGATCTCCAGCCCGATACGCGAGAGTCCCAGCCTGCACTGCCGTGTGATGCACCCCCACCGCTCGCCGGATCTCGGCCCCATCGAGTGACAGCCGTGGTAGCACGTGCGGCCGTCGCCGCCATCCGACCCACGTCGTCCACTGAGATGTCTCTGCTCGGCAGCCGCACCGCGCTCGCCGCCTCCAGTTGGGAAACCAAGTGGACAGGGGGGCGTTCGAACGAAGTTGACGGTGCACCCACTCCAGTCTCTCGCAATTCAGTCTCTGCTAACTGCCCAAGCTCCGACACGATCTGCCTCCATAGTCGGCGGGGACCAGCCAATAGCCGGTCCACTCGTCGATCCGGCGCGGCTACCGCCTCTGGCCCCCCATCGACCACATTGCTTTTTCTCTTGGAACTCGGGGGTACATACTTTGACCCGTTTCCACGTCTTACTTGCTCTGAACCAAGATGTGCTGCTAATGAACCCTCTGTGCTATCTACAAGTTTCCGCTATCTCCATCGAGGTGCACGTCGTGCAGGCGGGAAAGATGGCGAAGCGTCCTATCGCACAGACTAACCCGAATCGTGTAATGATCCTACAGTTCCAACGCTGGGCTCTCTGCGGGGGTGTTGGTTGGTACACATGGATCAAAGCAGCAAAATACTGCCTATCAGTTTGAGTATGGATTGCAAGCTACAGCACCATAGTTCTTACGTTGAGCTCAAATGAGCCCCTCCACGCGTACGTCGTTTACCAGTGGAGGATGTAGATAATGTCTTATCTCTCCATGACATTACGTCGCGCAGTAAAACCGATGCAAGTAGAAGACTACGGCCTCGGCTCCGATCTAATCAACATGCCTCAGCAACCGAGCCGTTTGAGTAATTCTCAGTAAGCGGCCCGGTGCGTGGGATTCAAGGCATTCTTTTGCGCGGTTTATCAATAAACATGTCATTAGCTATTCGCGACCCTAGTTCGTCATTAGCTGGAGGCGAACCGACCCGAAATGTTGGAGCTGTCCGGCGAGTGTAGACTCAGATTGCCGCTTTCCTTCGAAGGCAGCATTTGTACAACCAAATTCCGCATCCATACCCAGAAAGCTTAACATCAGAAGGGCCGAGAAGAGGTATGTTTCAGTTTGAATTCCTGCGATTCCGGAAAGGCTCCTCTGTTCAACCGTATTCATATGCTACACAAACCAACCACTGCCTCGCAGCATTAGTGCTATATCTAGCCGGGTGTACGGTGCTTGTCCCTCGCGCGCTATCGAGTACGAGTCCGACCACGCAGCTTAGGCTCAGGTATAGGATTCATCTCTTCGACAGGGCAACCGGGGTATTCTTCGGCAGAACATTCGTTACATCCCGAGGTCAGCTCCTCACGCCTAGCAGAAGGCAAGGCGGACCGCCTTCAAGCCAGGCAGATGTGATGCTATATGATGCACAAGGCCCCGGTGAACTTGCATACGTGCACACGCGAGCAAATTCCGACGACATCGTAGCAGCAGTCGAAGCGACCGTGGCCGTCTGTGCAAGACGCCCCGTGGACCCGACGGCTGCCCTGCGAAAGCACCAGGATGACATGATGACAGCCAGCAGAGAATCCGGATCTGCCACAAATGATGGTACGGTTGACGCATCGGAGAAGGGCGCCGCAGCCAGGGTTGTTCCCTCCACGTGGCACGACGGGGGGCTGGTCGTGCTCCACGAGGTCTGTGAGACACATCGCAACGTAATGCAGCGCACTATTGCGCCTGCGATCTCGTCCGATGCGTATCACTTGCCTTCTACACTCTACGCTTTACACTCGCAGCCGTTGGTTGGGCCATCCTGACGATGTTCAGCCCCAGCAGGACTGGATCGCTCCCTGATGCAGCTAGCGTTCCTACTCTCACAGGGGAGGGTGCACCCAAGAGAATCGCCGTGCCTCTGCTACAAGGAACACCGAGGGCTCTCGTTGCTATGCATTCAACGAATCGCCTGCACACGCTGTACGGGGCCAGAGCACCACCGCAGGATTCGGCCATCGTGAAGGCAGCGAGAGGCAGGCAGCCAGGACAGGCACAGGCTCAGCCCATGACGGAAGAACTTGCACCCCACGTACTGCCTCACAGGCCTCCATCCCCTCTGCCGGGCACACAGCTGCAGTACGTCCTGCTCTAGCACCCGCAGGCAGCCCCTGCCCTCGCCAACGTGTCACCACCAGACATGTTCATTGGCCCATTCGACGTCCTGCCTGGGCTAGTACCCATCACGATCCCCAGGGCCCTCGCTGCCGGTGCAGGCGTGCTGGTCACAGGCACATCGAGGGGGCCTAGTTCCGCAACAGCTGTACCCTGCCTGCTGCCTGAAGCATCGGCTTTCCCTGCAGAGTCGCAACATGCGGCGGCGCCTGCTCCGGCTCTCATCGCCAATCCCCAGCTCACACCACGACTGTGCCTCTCCGCACAGCGGATCGCGCTCATGCTACCCGAAAGATTCGCAGCTAGGGTGCTGGAGGCATGTGTGCATCGGCTTGAAATCGACATGTGCTACAGGAGGGCACCAAGCGACAGCGGGACTGGTGTGTCCAAGGACCTACTCAGCCGGTCTCGCCTGCAAGGAGCAGAGCTAACGCTACAGCTGCACTCTGGAATCCATGTCATGGAAACTGCAACAGTGCCTCTCAGGAGCCAAGGAGGGGCGAGGGGCGGCGGCGGTGGCGGGATCGCTGGCTCTCTGGCGGCTACAGGGCAGGCGCTGGCTGTGCGTAGCCCTGATGCTGGGATTCCGGGCCCGGGGGCAATGCGCGGGAGCTCGATGCTGCTCTCCGATCGAGCTGTGCTCTTCCGCTCTTATGTGCCTCATCCGTCGGTGGCTCTCGTTGCCACATTGAGATTCATCGTAGAGATGCCTGTGCTACAGCCAGGGGAAGACGGATCGGAGCAGCGCGATGACGGCCAG
>Ga0136560_1001889_pt1 | contig 10735 bp, 5 predicted proteins | sample AntRauMeHopE1497_FD_104925 | JGI IMG/M metagenome (GOLD analysis project Ga0136560, IMG submission 104925) | Saline lake microbial communities from Rauer Islands, Antarctica - Metagenome Hop E1 #497 | ecosystem: Environmental > Aquatic > Non-marine Saline and Alkaline > Saline | place...
ATGCTGGGCTGTGAGAGAGCGCGACGGCGACCGAAAGCCGGCTCGGTAGCCGGCAGCGTTCGCGGAAGCCACGCCATCGACCAGCGACCCCGCGGCGCGTCACGGGGCAGCGCGTTGCTGCTGCGGGGCAGCCCGATCGGAGAGCGTCCCCTGATCCCAGCGGATCGGCAGCATCTACCACGTGCATGCCCTGGCGGGGGTGCGCGATTTCGACTCGCGGGCTCACTCACGCCCCGACCACAGCAGCGCATTCGACGTGAAGCGGCCGACTGCGGCGGGTCAACAGAGCCAAGGCGGAACTCCCTGCCGTGCTCATGATAGGGAGGCGCTCGCCTTTCGAGGTGCGCGGGTGCTCCCCCCCGCCTCCCTCGTCCGAGGCACACCTTCTGGCAGCACCGTCGTCCAGGCCTGCTACTTGGCGGGGTCTCGGGTGTTTACACGCGGAACCGCGTTCAGCATGCGCGTCCTGGGTGAGCCGGTGGCGGCCCAAGCAACGGGTGGCCCGCTGCGTCCGCCCCTGGTGCTACGACGCTCGCGCGTTGGCCGAGCACGCGCTGTAAAACTTATGCCGTGGCCGGAATCCTCCCGCCGTATGTGCCTCGGTGTTGGAATTGTTGCTGATCGGGCAGCAGCACACGGTGCTTTGCCTGGGGTCGTCGTCGGTCGCAGTCACGGGCGCTCAGACACCGCGCATGGGACACATGCCACACATCTACGATATCTGTTCGCCGGATCTACCGCGGCCCGGTGTGGCTGCCGGACCGGAACGGCTTTGCTGGCCGGAAAGCTCACGCTCTGCCCTGGCCCCGCCCGCACGGCTGCACTCAACCCCCGGCGGCTAGCATGGCCGAAGCTCCACTCCCAAAGCGCGAGCGCAGGCGGGGACGCGGCCGTGCGGCCGTGGAAGGCGCCCCTACGGCAGCCTCGGCCCCGTCGTCCGCCCCCTGGACGCGCCCGCCTTGCAAGTACGAGTATTTAGACCACACAGCAGACGTCCAGATCCACTCGTGGGGTAGCTCGCTGGAAGAGGCGCTGGCCCAGGCGGTCCTGGGCATGACGGGCTACATGACGGACATCAAGGCGGTGACCCCAGCGCCGGACGGCGACGCAGAGATAGTGGTGGAGGCCGGCGACCTGCTCGGGCTGGTGTACCGCCTGCTGGACGAGTGCCTGTTCCGGTTCAACGGCGACGGCCAGCTCATCTGTGACGCCACGGTGACGAGCCTGGAGCTGCCGGGCGGGACGCCGACCGCGATCGCGCGGGCCGACGAGTCGTCCCCGCCCAGCGCGGGCTCGGCGGCGCGGGTGCGGTGCCGCGTGCGCGGGGAGGCCTTCACGCGGCCGCGGCACCCTTGCGGCACGGAGATCAAGGCCATCACGTACTCGGAGATGAGCGTGCAGCCCCCGACGGCGGCCGTGGGGGAGGGCGCGACGTCGCCCTCGTCCGGCGAGGCGCCCGCGGCGGCGGCGGCGAGCTACGGCGGGGAGGCGGACGACAGGCCGTACTCGGCCACCGCGCGGCAGGACGCCACGGCGTGGCACGTCTTCGTCATCGTGGACATCTGAGGGCGGGGCGCGTGGCTTCGCCCGGGGTCCGGTGGCGCGCGCCGTCCCTGGGGGTTCGTGTGACTGCGCCCAGCTGCCTGCCTGGCAAGAATGCGGCCGCTCGGCTGGCCGCTCCGCGCTCTCACTCGCTCTTGCCGTACGCCCCGCAGCACCCCCTGAGCGCGCGCACGGCGCCGTAGACAAAGGGGAAGACGACGAGGAGGTCCAGGCTGACCTTGAGCGCGGCGGCCCAGCCGTCCACGCGCGAGAGCATGGCGTGCGCCGGCTCAGACGCCTTGGCGTCCATGATCGCCGACATGGTGAACTCCCCGTGGATGACCACGACGGAGCAGTAGACCACGGCGCCGACCGTCCCCCAGATGAAGCCGCTGAGCGGCAGGCCGATGACCGCCGACAGCACGCCCACCACGATGAGGCCGCACAGTGTAGTGAGCGCCACGCCGATGAGCCCGGTGAAGCTCAGGCGGTTCTGAAGGGCGAACAGGGAGCTGGTGCCGAGGGCGACGGCGCTGGTGCCGAAAAAGTACACCAGCGTCGACGTGTTGAACGTGGAGATGATCGTCCCAGCCACGAACATCTCGAGGAGCGAGAAGACGATGAAGGACACGGCGCTGAGGGGCAGCTTCTTCAGCTCGGGGCGCTCGCGGAGCAGGAACAGGGGCACGGCCACGCCGGCAAAGACGATCCTGCGGCACCACAGAGTCGGCGCGGGACGATCTCAATGCTTCGTGCCTTCCCAGGTCGCGCGCACGCGGCGGCCCAGCCCTCGACGGGCGCCTGTGATGCGAGCGCAGCTCGGCTCACCCGGCGACGATGGGCACCCAGATATTGCCCGCGATGTACCCGGAAAGCGGCTTGATGAGGAAGCAGCACAGCGCGAACGCCAGCACCAGCGCGTTCTGAAGGGCCAGGAGTCCTGCGGGATCGGTCGGAGGCGGGAGCGAGCCGCTGGGCGCACTCGCGGCGGATCCGGGTGTGCACCGGCGCGGACATCGCCGCCACGCCCCTGCAGCCGGGGTGTGTGGGTGGGTTGCGTCTCAGCAGGACGCCGCGGAGCCACTCACCATAGACGCGGAAGACGAAAACCAGGCGGTTTGCGTCCTTTGACTGATGCTCGGGCTTGTCAGGGACGGCGTCCGACCCGGTCAGGGACTGCCGCTCGCCCGACCGTCCCAGGTGCGGCGCTGACGCTCCGCTCGGCATTCTGGCGAGTGGTGCGGTGCGGTGCTGCAGCGGTGGCGGGGGTGCGGCGGCCTGCAGAGCCTTGCGGGCATCCAGGTGATTCAATGCGACTGGCCGGCACCCACGCCGTGATACTTGCGGAACCGATGCTTCCATGCGCTGCCGATGCCAGAGACCGGGCTGGACGCGGCGGGGCGGGACGGCTCCGCCTGCTTCGCCTCAGCGACCCCGAGCCGCCTCATTGCGTGGACCGGCGACTCCTCGCCGCCGTCGTCGTCGTTGTCATCCTCGTCCGCGTCGAACCGGAACCCTCCGCTCGGGGCGTGGGGCGTGCCGCCCGCCTTTTCCACGAGGCGCTGGGCGGGGAGGGACGCCGGCTTTGCGGCCGCCGGCCTGTCGCCGCCCTGCGCAAAGGGCACGCTTGCAACTGCAACGGGGGCCGGGCTGCCGCCCCCCCGGGCCTCGTCCGGCGACACGGACAGCGGGGCGGCGCTCTCGGCGACCTTGGGCTCGCCCTTCCGCACGGCCTCGGCCCACGCGGGGCCCAGCTCGGCCTGGAGGTGGCCACCTGCCGGCCTGGCGCCGAAGGCCTCCGCCCACGCCCCCGTCGTGCGTGCCGCTGCGGCGTCGCGCTCCGGCTCCCCGTGCCCCGCGTCGGCGGGTGGCGCCCGGGCTGAGCGCCTCGGCGTGGCGCCGGCCTCGGACTGCAGGTGGTGCTGCTCCTCAAAGGCCGCGGCCCACAGGCTCGCCGACGCCGGGAGCCTCTCGCCCTGCTCCGCCTCAAGCCTCTCCCTATCGTCCTCGTGCTCGTACGCCGCCATGTCCCGCTCAAACGCCTCGAGGCTCGGCCACGTCTGCTCCACGCACCGCTCGGGCCCCGGCCGCTCCGCCTCCTCCCTCGCGGCCGCGGCCTCCCGCCGGCGCCACTCCTCCTCCGCCTGCCGCTCCTGCGCCAGGACGTCGGGGGGCGTGAAGCCCGACGGCTCCATGCCGATGTCCACGCCGACCCACCAGCCGTCGTCCCCCGGCAGGGGCGAGTGCGCGAGGACGACACGCTTCGTCACCGGCCCGAACCGCACGCGGCCGGGGCCGCGCTCGCTCGCGTCCGACACCGAGAGCTCGCTCAAGGGCGAGGGCGGCGCCGCAGCCACGTAGTCGTCCTCCTCGTCCTCGAACCCGACGGGCTTGGGCGGCGCCGGCCTCGCTCCCCTCGGCGTCGGCCGCTTGGGCGTCGGCTCGTCCATGATCTCCCGCATCGACGCCCCCAGCGGCTCCAAGTACCGTCCGAACTCCTCCTGCATCAGCGCCAGCAAGTCCTCCGCGGGGCGCGGGCTCTGCCCGGGCGGGGGATGGAGCGACGGCGCGGGGGACGGCCCGCCGCCGGCCGGCCCGTCGTCCGGCCGGACGCGCGCCGAGGCAGGGCGGGGCTGGGCCGGCCGCGGGACGGGAGTGTGTCCGGCGTCAGGCTGTGCCCCGCCCGGCCCGCCGCGGCCGGCCGTCCTGCCGGCGGGCGCGGCGGCCTCGGCGTCACGGGACGCCGGGAAGCCCCCGCTGGCGGCGGTGGCGGCGGCGTCGTCCGGCGCGTCACCCCACCCGAGGGAGTGCGGCCGCTGCGGCGTGATGGGGCCATCGTCGCGGGGCGGGGGCAAGGGATCCGCCACCACGGCGACGAGGGCCTCGGGCTCCTGCCCGGCGTCCGACCCGGCATCGGCAGCGGAGTCCGTCCCGGCCTCGGACACAGCACCCGCCTCGGCACCCGGCGTAGCGTTCGCCCCCGCCGTCCCAGCCCCGCCCCACTCCGGAGCTGGGGCTGCCCGGCCCTGGACGCCCGTGTCGGCCTCCTCGGCGCCCCGTGCCGCCCGCCCAGCCTTGTCGTCCGCATCCCCGTCCGCGGCTCGCGGCGTTCCGGCGCTGATGACGCTACGGGCGTGCTGCCGCCTCAGCCTCGCCTGCTCGAGGAGCTGGCGGGCGCCCGACAGGCCGGCCGCCCGCCGGGGCGTGCCGGAGGCCTCCGGGCTGGCGGGCACGGCGTCCATGGCACGGGCCGCGGGCGGCACGAGGGGCGCCCCGGGCACAGGCGACGGGGCTGGGCTCCTGCCATCCTTGGCAGCAACGGCCGGAGCCGTGGACCCGGCGTCGCGGCCCGCGCGGGAGCCGTCCTCGGCGGCGGCCGCCATGCCTTCCTCCTCCCTCGGGGGTGCCTCCAGCGCCGCGGAGTCGCCGAGGCCGCACCGGCTCGCGAGGAGGTCGGTGGCGGCCGCCGCCGCGTCCTTGGGGTCCTCCGTGCCGTCGAGGGAGGCGGTGACGAGATCGAGGATGACGTCAGGGGGCAGCTCCCACGGCCGCGCCGTGACAGACTGTGCCGCGCGCGCCGACGCAGGCGGGCCCGGGCCAGCCGCCCCGCCGGGCCGGGCCGAGGCGGCGGCCGCGGGCGCGCTCTTGCGGCTCCGCCTGTCACCCTGCGACGAGAAGCTTCCCGGGGCCGGGAGTGCAGCGGATCCCGGGAGCTTGCGGACCCGCCCCGCCACCGAGGCGCCGGGCCCGGCCCTGGGGGCGGCGGGCGGTGGGGCGGCCTGCTTCCGCGCCGGCGCCGCGCCTCCGCCCCCGCCGCCTCCCGCGGGCGGCTGCCACCCCCGCTCCTTGGCAAAGGTCCGCAGCGAAGCGAGCATCGCGGGGGAGTAGGAGGACAGGGAGAGGCAGCCGACGAGGAAGTGGCCGCGGAACCTCGCGCTCCGCTGGCCCGCGCGGGCGACCGGCGCGACCGCTAGGCCGAGGCGGCGGCGGAGGACCCGCTTCTGCTCCGCGCCCCGGTCCACCTTGACGGTCCGCGCCCACAGCCGCCGGACGCCGCTCTTGACCGCCACCAGGTTCTCCGCCGCCCGAAGCCGTTCCCTGGCCTCCGCGAGCGACGCGCTTGCCGCCTCGCGCTCCGCGGCGTGGCCCGCCGCGGCCACGGCGACGAGGCGTCGCATGGCCGCGCCGCTCGCGGTCACCAGCCCCGCCCGCGCGGCCGCCACCCGCGCGTCCTCCTGCGCCGCGGCCTCCTCGGCCTCGCGCCTCGCCGCCTCGAGGCGGCCCGAGAAGGCCTGCCTGGCCGCCTCAATGCCGCGCTGCTTGGCCACCTCCACGAGCGACTGCCTGGCGGCCCGCTCCTGGGCGCGGGTCATGGGCTCGTGCCGCATCGCGGCCGGCCCGCCCTCGGACAGCTCCCGCCGCCTCGCCTCCACCGCCCGCCGCATGCCCTCCAGGTCCGCCCGCGCGGCCCGGGCGAGCGCCCGCTGCTCCTCCGCCTCGGTGCGCCTCGCCACGGCCTGGGCTCGGAGCACGTCCGTGTCCGCGGCCTGCGACGCGCTCTGCCGCGCGATGGCCACGGCCTGCTGCGCCGCCCCGATGGCGGCCGCCGACTCGGCCGAGCGCACCGCGCGCTCCCACCGCGGCACCAGGGACGGGGGCACCCCGGGGGGCAGCGGCTTGCCCAGCTCTGCCCGCCACAGCAGCTCCGGGCACGCGTCCAGCAGCGCCTTGCGCGCCGTGGCGCGCCCCAGCGACGCCAGCGCCGCCTCCTTGAGCCGGTTCAGGGTGGCGACCGGCAGAGCCCCCTGGCTCGCCCTCGACCGGACGTCGGCCTCCTGCTCCGCCTCCACCAGCGCCTGCCGCAGCTCCGCCACGGCCTCCCTCGCCGCGCTCCTCGACGCCGCCCTGGCCGCAATCCAGTCGTCGAGCCGCTCACCCCCCAGCCCCTCCGTCAGCGCCCCGAGATTCACCGCCTCCCGCCACTCCCGCCCCTCGCCCGACGTGGACGCCAGCAGGTCCTTGGCGAGGCCCTCGGCCCTGGCCCGCGTTCGCTCCGCCAGCCTGCCCACCCTCGCGTCGCGGGTCACGGCGCCGACGGCCGTCTCGTGGGCGGGGGACAGCGGCGAGGCGCTCCTGCTCGCCGCGTCGACAAGGCTCTGGACCGCTGGCGTCAGGGGCGGCTGCCGAAGCTCCGGCGAGTACCGGTCTCCGGCCTGCGGGGAGGCGGGGGGCGCCGTCAGCGCCTGCCTCGCTTCGGCGGCGGCCTCACGCGCCGTCCGCGCAGCGGCCGACGCTGCAGACCCCGGAGACAGCGGCGGGTCGGGCGCGGCGGAGTCGTGGGGGGGCTGCGCCCCGGGGGTGGTGCCACCGGCACCGCGGGAGGCCGAGGCCCCCGAGCCAGGCGACGGCGGGGCCGCCGGCGGCGCGCCGTCCTCGGGAGGCGGCAAGAGCGGCGGCTCGGGGACGATCATGGGGACCTGCGGCTCCAGGGCCCGCTGGGCCGGCAGGGGGCTCCGGTCCGGCGGAGGCACGCGGCGGCCACGGCGCGCGCGCCGCCTGGGGCCGGTGGCCGGTGACGTCGACGGCGGGGACGGCCGGGCGGCATCCGCCCAGCCGGGCTGCATCGGGGGGCTGCTCGGGGGTACGAGGGCGGCAGACACCGTCGGCTCGGCCCGACGCCGCGCCTCCGCCGCCTCCCGTCTCCGGAAGCCCTCGCCGTCCGCGGCCGCAGCCGCGTCCGCTGCCGCCTCGTCCGCCCACGTCTTGTCCCCCGACGCTGCTCGCTGCCCCTCCGCCTCGAGCCACCGCGACTCCCGCCACGCCTCAAGCACCCCCGGGCTGCCCCCGTGTCCCGCCCGCTCCGGCTCTCCTCCCCGATGCATGCTTCGCCCTGTCGAGGCGGCGCGGTCAGGGCTGCGGCGGCGCGGCGAGCCACGCCGCCCCGCGGCGCCCCCACCCACCGACCTCACCCCGTCGGCGACCCCGCCCGCCGTCGTCCGGGCCGCGGAGACCGCGAGCTGCATCGCACGCTGCACGGGGCTCGCCGGGGGCGACCTCGGGTGCCCCGCCGCGTAGGCTGCGCCGGGCGGCCCGTCGCCGCCACCCGGGACCCCGCTGCGGCCGCCTTTCCCCCTCGCGTCGTCCTCGTCGCTGGGCTGGAGGGGCGACTGGGCGTGCCGCAGGTCGTGCGCCGCCGCCGTGCTGCCGGCTCGGGACTGCCCGCGCGAGTCGGCGTCGCCCTCCTCGTCGTTCGGGGCGGCAGCCCGCCCAAGCGCGCCCGCGGCAGCTGCCGCGGCCGCCCCGCCGCCCGGGCCGGAGGGGCCGCCAGACGCCTCATCCACGCCCCGGGACCACGCCGCCGCCTGGTCAAGCATGCTTCCATACCCGCGACGGGCACCCGTGACCACCTCCCCAGGGCAGGGGTGGTGCCGGGCCCCTGCCGAGCGACCCGCCGGGAGCTGTCCGTGCCCTGCTGCGGCGTAACCCACCCGGAGCTCCCCCGCCCCCGTGGGCGACCCGGCTCCCATCTCCCGGGAGAGGCCGGAGGACCCGCGCGGCCGGCGCGGCGTCAGCACCTCGTCGGACGCCGGCGGCGGTGTGTTCACGGGCGGGGGCGGGTGCCCGTCGCCGCGGCCGCCCGTCTTGATGCGAATGCCGTGAAGGGGTGGCGCTGAAGCCGGAGGGGGCGGGGTCCCGCCCCTCGGGATCGCGGCGTTTGCCTTGGCCAGCGCAACCGCGTATGCGCCAGGCGTGTCCGGTGCTACCGCCCGCCTTGCCGCTCGCGCAGCAGCAGCAGCTTCGCGAACCGGCACCTGGGGGGGAGGCGCGGGCAGGGCCGGAGGGTCTGCCCGCCCACCCTCTGACGCCCGGTCCGAGAAGGAGAATGAGCGGGGCTGGCTTTTGGCCGCGCTGCTGGGAGTGTCTGCCCCTCCGCTTGCCCTCCCATGCACGGTAACATCAGCATCCACGTCAAACTCTTCGAGCCCGGCACCGTGCGCTCCTCCGGGAGCGCTGTCATCCAGTCCCAGACCGGACAGCGACGACGACCGCTCGATATTCACGCGCCTGACCGAGTCCGACGTCCAGGAATGCAACCGGGTCATGTTCCCGTCGCCATCCGGGGAGCGTGGCGTGCCCTGCGAGCTGACCGACGCGGAATCCGGCAGGCTCATCCTGCGCTTGCAACGGGCCACGCACCACTGGCCGCTGCCTTGGCCTCTTGCTGCCGGCCTCCGCCCCCGCCTCGGTGGGCGTTGCGGCCGGGAGTGGCTTCGCCGTCCGGCCTCGTGCTCGGCACGCCGTCGACCCGCAGGACCGCGAGCGACTCAGCTACTCGGTGGGGCAAAGCCGCCGAGTGCTCTGCACGCACCCGCTTGCGGATTACGTCGTCACCCCGGTCGTGAATGGCCGCATTGGTTGACTACCCGAGCGAGTCCGACGACTCTTCGGACGCTGGGCATCAGAGTCCCGCGGATCGCGCTCCGAAGCGCCCGAGGGAGGCGCCCCACCTCCCCGAACGACCTGCTTCTCCCCCTCCGGCGCCCCCAGGCGCGGAGGTACCGCTCCAGTCCAGCGGATCGCACGCTCCCGCAGTGCCGGCCCAGCGGTGTGGTGCGGGCCTGGATTTCCCAGACCCGGGGGGCTTGTTTGTGCCCGCTGCTCTCCGATTTCCCATGTCTGACCGCACGAAGGAGAGAATACGACAGTATGCGGAGCTGGCAGAAAGCGGGCAGACGTTCACGGGGCAGCTGGTCGCAGATGCAGCGTTTGCCGACCCCGAGGCGCCGGCAAAGGCCTTTGCAGCCATGGGGGTGTCCGCCGGCCTGCTCAGGCGGCCTGGACTGCCAGGCGCGGCCGCCCTGCCGCCGCTACCAGACTATGCGAGGCTCCGGGCCGCCCAGAACGTCCGCTCAGAGGCACGGGCGAGGAGGCAGGAGGAGTGGGTTCGGGCCAACCCCCTCGGCGAGGCGGCCTCACGCCTCAGCCTGGCCGCCGCGTTTGAGAGCGAGCCGCCGGCCACAGAGCCTCGCAAGGCACCCGCGCTGAAGACTGCCGCACAGGTCAAGGCCGTAGCCGCGGCCAAGGCACGTGCTGCGGCCATTGCGAAGCGGGTGGCGGGCAGGCGGTGAGCGATGCTCCGGCCGCCTGTCCAGCGGACCGGGCAGCAGTCATCAGCCCGTCGTTTCGGAGCCTCCCCGCGGCCAGATGTGCCGCGTGCTCGTCACTCCGGCCGCCCGAGCGCGCGCCTCATCACGGCCAGACGTGGACGCTCTGGACAGCGGTCAGGCACGGGTGACGGGCGTGTGGAAGCAGCATAGGTCGAACAGCTACACGCCCTGGGGTGAGGCGGCTCCCACACACACACACACACCATGCTTTCAGTCCATCCTTCAGTCCTGATCAAACCAAATCACTCGTTGGCAGCGGCTGAGCTCACGACCGTGCGCACACTGCTCCCTGGGGGCGAGCAGCGCGCCCAGTGGCAGCCTCGCTGCGACGCGATGGGACCGTGGGCATTGCGGACGACGCGGTGGGGCCGCTCAGAGAGCCGGTCCACTGCGCCGCCCCATCTGCCGTGAGGTGAACCAGCGCGTCGCAGAGTGTCTCGCTGTAGCGCCGAGGCAGGGCCGACTGAGCCGGGAGGCGGGCGGGCGAGCAGCCCCGCTGGGCCGCGTGCCCGCCACGCTCAGCCCGAATGGCTCACTTGTCTTCAGTGCCTCGCTTCGCCGCGCCGCGACCCTTCCTGCCGCCGGCCTTGAACCCAGAAAGCGACAGCTTCAGCCCGGCGGACCGGTCCCCGGCCCCGGCGGCACCGGGGCTCCCTGCGCCCTTGAGCAGGGCGCCCGAACGAGCGGCCGTGGCGGCGGCCCCGCGCCCGGTCGGCGGCTTCCCACCTGAAGCGGCCGCGCCGGTGTTGGAGCGGATTGCCCGCATCATGGCCGAGCGCTTCTTCACCGCGGAGCGCTGCTTGGCGTCCGCCGCGTCGCCCGCGCTCTCCGGCTCCTCCTCGGCCTTGGTGGCGGCGTGAAGCTGTCCAAAGCGCTGCCGGCTGCGGGACGCGATGCCGCGGCTGCCCTGCTTTGCCTTGGCCGACGCGGTGGCGTCTGCCTTCTTGAGGAGGCGGATCTCCGAGTTGAGGCCGGAAAGGTCGCGCTTCATGATGTCCAGCCGGGCCTTGATGGCGGCCCACTGG
>Ga0136560_1001891_pt1 | contig 10728 bp, 7 predicted proteins | sample AntRauMeHopE1497_FD_104925 | JGI IMG/M metagenome (GOLD analysis project Ga0136560, IMG submission 104925) | Saline lake microbial communities from Rauer Islands, Antarctica - Metagenome Hop E1 #497 | ecosystem: Environmental > Aquatic > Non-marine Saline and Alkaline > Saline | place...
AATCGCGCTCCGTACGCAAATTGCGGACAGAGTGGCTGCGGATAACGGCTATACATTTGACTAACTCAAATGACACTTTTGTTTTTAACAAAAGGAAAACCGCTCCCAAAAGGGGCGGTTTTTATTTTAGTTATATTTTAACTAATGGTTCAGCTAACCGAACGGAGATAGCGGTTCATTTTAAAAGTCATTAATTTACATCCTTAAATATCATTTCAAATTTTTCACCTAAATCGTTCACTCGGTAGTACGTTTCGTTTTCAATAAGCATCGCTTCTGCTTTCCCTGTAAACTTCTCTTTGGGATGTTTTATATCAACCCTGATGACTTTTCCATTAAAATCCCCAGTAACAGCTTCCGAAACAATGGTATGACCTACCACAATTTGGGTTGCGCCATAAAATGCTAAAATTTCATCTAGTTTGGATTCCTCTATTTTGTTATAACGTTCTTTTCGGTCAACCACTAACCCACGATACCAAAAAGGACCAGTACTGCCAAAAATTAAATCTACTTCTTCGCTTCCGCTAGGTGTATCGGTTAAATCACCTTTGAGACTTTCCCGTACCACATCATTTATAACATCTAGGGTGAGACCGGCATTTACCAAATCTTCACTTATACCACCATGAAGGTATAGGGTTTCTCCTATTTTTTCAATGGCATTTTTGGACTTTATCCAAGGTACAAGTACATTGGCATTTGACATAAGGTAGGCATAGGCAGCTTCATCATCATCGTTAATCCCAGAAATAATACGCGCCAACTCCAAATATTTTTCGTCTATATATCTAATGTCCATATACAAATTCATTACATCATGGTTGCCCAAAATATAATGTACCTGTCCCCCACTTTTTTCTGCGGCCAATTCCAATTTATAAAGTAACCATAACGTAGGAAGCACCTCTGTTCCACGGTCGAACATATCACCACAAATAACTAAATGTCCCGTACCAAAAGTCCAGTTATAAGATGAATCCATAACCTTATTGGCTACTAAAAGCCCGTAAAAGGCATTAAAGTTCCCCTCAATATCAGAAGTTACAAAAAGATTACCCTTTACTTGGTGATTTGATTCTGGTGCCTCATGCCCATTCGCTAGTCTAAATGAAAACGTATCACCTTCTTCATTGTTTATGGTAGATGAAAAAGTAGGTTTCCCTTGTTTTTGAACCTTTGTTTTACTGATATAGAATGTAGAATCTTTACCTTGTTTTACGGATACCACTTCCAAAGAATCGCTTCTATCATAGATATAAGGGCCATCAAAACTATGCAATACATTAGTTTCGATTCTTATTTCGTCATCTTCATGTATATCACTCCCTATCTTACAACCGTATGATAACAAAAGAATACCAAACAAAGTAATCAACACTGTTTTTTTCATAACCTAGAATTCTAATCGGGTAACCATTAAAATAGAACGAGGATAAAGCATAGCGCCCACCTCGTCCATTGTTAAACTAAGGTAGTATGCCTTATATTTTGAGTATTATTGAAATGTTAATGTCAATTCCGCGCCGTCCTCGGGGCTAGACGAAGAGTAATCCTCAGCTTCTCTTCCACCGGATGAACTGGTAACGCCTACACTTACTCCAGAATGCTTCATGATAAAGTTGATGCTGTTCCCAGCTGCCCAATCTGCTCTGTTTACTATCTCCTGTATAATAGCCGATAAGTCTACGGTCTGTTGTGCAGGTAATCTATCCCCTACGGCTATCCAAGGTTCAATATTCCAAACCGTACTTGCAGTGGTCAATGCTCTTGCAGATAAGTTACCTACTACATCTTCATAACCAGCCGCATTTGCCACGTTTTCACCAAAAATAGTTAGTTCTACAGGATCAGCACCAATGTTATCTGCCATAAATTGAATTCTGGCTTCTGAAATGGACGCTCCTTGTGGAATATCCAAATTAGTAAAACGTAGCCCTATGTTTTGTAACCCGTCTCCACTACTAATCTCTCCAAATTCCAAATCGCTACCCGTAATATCCATTTGGCCTATAATTGCTGTGCCATCCGCCTCGGCAACCTCCTCTACATCATCATCGCCACTTGCCAAAGGAATAACCAATGTTGTGGGCGTCCTACCAACGGTAAACACTACCGAAGTGCTTGTATTTTGTCCCGCGACATCTAAGTTGATTAACCCAGAGGTAGCACCAACAGGAACCGTTGTCGTTATCCGCGTATTTGTTGCTGTTGTAACAAGGGCCTCACTACCATTAAAGTCGAGAATATTGTCTGTTGCTATTGTACTAAAACCAGTACCCGTGATAATCACTTCAGCTCCTTCTTCACCAGATAGCGGTGTGAAAGCGGTTATATTAGGTACGATAGTAAAACCTGGAAATGAAGCTGTTTGTTCGTTTACGGTCACCATAATTTCCCCAATACCTGCATTGGAACCAACGGGGACACTTGTTGTTAGACCTGTTTCCGTAATTTCATTTACTGTAGCCAGTACACCATTGATCATTACCGTTATTCCGTCTACACTAGCGCCAAACTTTGTTCCTGTAATTGTTATTGCTTCTCCCTCAATTGCGCTAAAGGGATCAACAGAGATTATGGTAGGTATATCTACCACAGTAAAAACAGGTCCTTCCGCAGCAAAACTACTATGATTTATAGTTATGGCCCCTGTTGGAGCACTTTCTGGTACCGCTACGGTAAGCATCGTAGGGGTTGCAGAAGTAACGCTTGCTATCACCCCTCCAAAACTCACCTTATTATTGGAAGGTGTTGGGCTAAAGTTTGTTCCAACAATGATGACCACCGTACCAATGTCTCCGGTTGTTGGAGTAATACCTTCAATCGTATGCTGCTCAATAGGCTCTGGGACAAAGGTATAATCTACCTCTTCGCATCCTATGGTAAAAGTTAAAGTTAATGCCATAAGTAACATCATCTTTGACAAACGGTCTGTTATTAGTATGTGTTTTTTAGTTTTCATTTCAAATTTTTAAAGGTGTATTCTAGCTATCTTCTCTTCGTTGCGAGCAAGTGTATTCAAAAAAGCACCAACCGCATTGCTTTGCCAGTTATTCTGGCACATAAACAAGCATTTGATCAAAATAGAACTCCTCGCTTCCACTATCTATTTCTGAGTCAATTATTAAGGTATATGCGGTTACCCCATCAATAAAACCAGAATCTACAAGGTTCCATTTATCTTCTAGTTCATCTATACCATCACCAAAAATATTGAGTAACTCCAAAGTCTCCGTACTTCCGTCACGCTCCACTAGTGCGTAAATACGGATAGTATCATTATCCTCCCATGAAGTAGACCTAAAAAAGGCCTGTATTTGCACCCCAGTGGTTGTAAGGTTACTTGGGATAGCTACACGATCAAAAGTGAGGCGATACAGACCATCTACATCTTCTAACTGAAAACCTTGTTCCCCGTCTACATAAGATAAGACATCCTCTGTTTTTCTAGTGACCCCTATTTCCTCATTGGAAAACCCTCCAGAACCATTACTAAAAAATTCTGATTTAAATCCAATTTCATCATCAACACCATTACCCGCGGCCACATGCATTACATGGCGTTCACCCGGGTTGTTCATTAGCTCGCCCTCGTCATCATTACCAGCGGTTCTAATATAATCTGCATCATCTGTCGGAGCTGCAAAAGGGGTCTCAAATGAGGTTCCCCTTAATTTTTTTGGTGGGGGAATAAAAAACCGGATTTTAAAAATCATTGCATTCTTCTCTCCTGGGCTAAACAACGGGTTGGCGGTATTACCACCTTCCTGTGTGTTTGTGTCTCTATTAAAATTGGGTGTCAACGCAGAATAAACACCAGTTGGAGTGGTAACGGTAGCAACGAATTCAAACTCCGTATCCAAACTTAAGTCGGCAGGGGTAAGGCTTAGCGCGTCTAAAATCATTTTACCTGTTATGTTAAGCGTGCTAGGAAAAGACGTTACGCTAATAAACTCGTCTATTTGCACACCTTCGTATACCAGCGCCAAAGCATATTGGGTAGCATTATTATTGGGGTCTACCAACTCCGCGGTAAGGTTCAGCTCATTTATCTTTAGTAGATTAAAACTGGATTCCGGTAATTCTACAAACTGTATAAAACCGCCTCGCACCGTAATTTCCTCCAAGAGATTATTTTCTGTCTGGGAACAGGCTACCAGAAGTAGGCATAGTGCTCCTAAAATTATATTTTTCATTTGTTGTTCTTTTAGTTTTTAGTTAATAAAATCACTTGGATTCGTATCCCAAAACACTTGTGTGGTAATTGGCCTTTGGTTCAAAGAACTATTCCTGTTCACCGGATTTAAGGGCATCGCAAACGTTCTTGGAAAAGGAATGCTCTCATTGATTATGGGTATTTGAATATTGGCTGGAAATCCTGTCCTACGATATGCATTGTAGGATTCGATGGAGTTGCCGTAAGTGGCAAGGTAAAGCTCGCGAATCACAATATTTAATCGAGCATCTGCGTTGGCGGCAACAGCATATTCCTCCATAACTGAGACGACGTAGTTATTTACATCCTCTTGGGAGGCCGCAAAACCAGTAGCTGCACTACTTGGGTCAAACTCCATTACTTTTTGCATGGAGTTTCGGATACCAGTCTCTAGGCTGGTAGCTGCATCACCATTAGCCCCTAAACGCAATACGGCTTCTGCCTTAAAAAAATTGATATGAAAAGATGTTAATATAGGCATGATTCCTGCCCCTCCTAAATTTATGGAGTTTTGACCAGCTACGGGATTATTAGCATCAAAAGCACCACCAGAAGGGTACAAACCGTATATAGTCTTTAAAAAGCGGTCATTAGGTGTTGAAGCCGCATCGCCGTGATCCCTGCCCCAATAAAAGTCCCCTGTATAACAAAAGTCATAAATGGGGTTTCCCTCACAATTTAAAAAATCACCAGCGGGCGCCGTATCTGTTTGGCGATACATATAATAGCGTAATCTAGGGTCGCGCAACTCTTTGGAGTCCTTTAGCAACCAAATAAAATAATTACCCAAATACTCACTCTGCCCCCCTGGTTCGTAGCCTCTACCAAAAAGGGGATGCCGACTATCTGCAGGGGTTGCTGTTGCCGAATACTGAAACTGAAAATCATCGGCTATGGTTTCTATTAGATTATCCTCGATCAGTAGCGCATTTACCTGAGCAGTGTCCCCTATATTAAGCCATAATTTCAGCTTAAGGCTATTGGCCAATTTAATCCACCTAGTGGCATCCCCATCAAAATAGAGATCGTTTAAAGGTACAAACGTAACATTGTTCAAATCTTCTATGGCCAGCTCTAGGTCATCCAACAATGCCATATAGATAGCAGCGTCATCATCTGGAACAGGATCAAAATTTTCTCCGCCTGCATTTGCTTCGGAAAAGGGAATATCCCCCAAATAATCTACTAAGGTTGCCATACTGTAGGCGTGCAACACTTTAGCAATACCTCTGTGAAAACGTAGATCTTCATCCTCATCCACAAGTTCATTCAGTAGCATCATATTTTCCCTTAGCGCATACACATCGCTCCATTCGCCGTTTAAAGCGGAAGGTTCCGCAACATCCGAATAAGTATCCGACATAGCCTCATAACGCATAACATCATTTGTATTTCTGCTCAATTCGCTCAGAGATTCCTCAAACCTGATCTGTATTTCGTTCAAAAGAAAATCTGGACTTACAGAAATGGGGGTAAGACTATTTGGGTCGTCCTGCAAGTCAAAATTGGTTACTTCGCAAGAAACCAACAATGTGCTTATTACGACACTTAAACTAAAAACTATTTTTTTTATGGTCATCATAGCTGTCTTTTTTTAAAAGGAAATATTTATTCCCAATGCATATCTTTTTGTGGTTGGTATGGTGGTGCCAGCTCGAGCATCCACTTCGGGGTCTATATTGGTAAATTCAGGAAAACCTGGAGCCCTATAGAAAACATTACGACCGCTAAGCTTAAAGGTTATATTCTTAAACGGAAGATTAGTTATTTGCTTATCATTAAGCGAATAGGCCAAAGCAATTTCACGTATCCTAAAAACAGACGTATCAAAAGTACTTAGGTCGTCTGCATTATAATAATTGGAAAAAGTGGTTCTAAGACTATTTTGCTGAATAGTATTAGGTATGGCATTGCCATCTGAGTCCAAAAAAGCAAGTCCCGTACCTGTATCCCCATAAACCCCCGGGAGCACAAAAGAACCTTCGCGATTTTCCGTATCCCTTGTTACACCTCTTTCCATAAGATCTTCAACAGTATCCGAAAAATTTTCTCCACCATGGGTGTATTCAAGTTGTGCCATAAGAGAGAATCCTTTATAGCTTATGCTATTAATGTTTGTTACGGTCCAGTCTGGTGTAGGGTCACCGATTACACGATCTTGTAGACCAATTTCATCACTAATGATCAATTCTCCATTATCTGGGTTAATTAAAAAATTTCCTTGGTTGTCCCTCATAGCGTAACTACCAACCAGCACTCCAAGTGGCTCACCCTCAATAGCAAAATTTCGTGTACCTAGCCCTATTTGTTCTGTACCACCCAAGTCTACCACCAAGGTTTCATAGGCGGTAAAAATATTTCTGAAGTTCCAATTAAAATTCTTGGTTTTAACAAGATCGATTCCCAAATCAACTTCTAAACCTTCTGTATCTATCCTACCCACATTGGTAAAAACATCGTCAAAACCTGTTGATCTATCTAAGTCTCGCCTCAGTATTTGATCCTCAGAAATACGTTTAAAAACAGACGCATCCAAGGTTACCCTATTTTTAAAGAATTTCCCTTCTACTCCTAACTCAAATTCGCGATGCAACTCTGGTGTTAGATTGGGATTAGGCAATAAAGAGCGTACACCGTTAGTAACAATAGTGTTTCCATCATTAGTTACAAAGCGTTGGGGGTTTGAATTCAATACACTTCTTGTTCTAAAAAGATCGGGATAACCTGATGATGTAGCATACGCTCCACGAAATTTTAAGTAGTTAATGGCTGTGCCGCCAAAATCGAATGCAGAGGTGGGTACAAAAGAAAAGGAAGCACCAGGATAAAACAACTGTTGATTTTCGGGTTCAACAGTGGAACCCCAATCGTTTCGGCCCGATAAGGTCAAATAAAGAAACTTGTCGTAATTAAATTCAAACTGTCCAAATGTACCGGCCAAATTTTGTGAACCCCTAGTGGCACCAGCCTCTACTGCCGTATAATTGGAGGGTCTTTGAAAGCCAAAAACGATTTGACTCTCTGTATCAGAACTATTTGATTTAGAAGTAATATACCTTGAATTGATTCCCAATTGGCTATCAAACCCAAATTTAGAACCCAAATCATAACTTGCACTAAGTATCAGGAATTGGTCTACGGAAACCTGTTTGTCATAATCCAGGGATAAAAAGCCAAATTCAAAATCGTCTATTCCCCCTTTGTTAGAAAAATCGAACTCGTCTTGGGTTTCGCTATCATACCCAACCCTATAGGTAAGCGATAGATTATTATTAAATTTATAATCAGCGGCCATAGTTCCAAAAATTCTTACCACATCATCATTCCTACCGGTATTGTTTATGAGCCATGAAGGGTTTTGAGAAGCCCTATAATAAGCATTGGCGCCCGTTTGTGGATTTTCATAAGGCAAACTTAAGACATCCACATTTCGTGGAATATAAAGCAACAAATCAAAAATGGAAGTGCCCGACTGTGAATTTCGCTTTCTTGTAGAATGATTAAGTGTTGCCGAAATATTCAATTTTTCTGTCAATTGTGCCTGACCGCCAAGACCTATATTAAAACGTCTAAGGTCGTTGTTTCCTATAATACCCGTCTCATCGGTATACCCAGCGGAAACATTGAAAGATGTCTTTTCTTGCCTCGAGGTTAGGTTTAAAGAAGTTACGGAACCGATACCAGTATTAAAAAAATCGCGAACATTATTTGGAAATGCTTGATAGGGCACATCCAGTCCGGAAAATTCCGGAAAAAGATCTCCTTGCGGCGCATAAGGGTGCGGCACAGATTCTAATGAAGAAAAAGAGGGACCCCAACTTCCTATATTCCCTCCAGCAAAGGTGCCATCAGACCCTTGCCCATATTTATTTTGATAATCGGGTAGGTTGGCCACCGTGTTGGTATAGGTGGTTTGTGAAAAATTGACGGTCGTCTTGGCCTCCCCTTTAACCAAACTACCGCTCTTGGTTTGTATTAAAATAACGCCGTTCCTACCCTCACTACCATAAACTAAAGAAGCGTTGAGTCCTTTTAAAACGCTAAGCTCGGCAATGTCGTTCGGATCGATATCAATTAGATTCCCGGAAAATGGAACATTGTTCACTACAATGAGCGGAGAATTAGTCTGCGTTAAAGATAAGGACGATCTAATTCTAACCGATGGTTCACTTCCTGTACTCCCGCCGGGATTTAAAATCTGTACTCCCGCTACCTTACCTTGTAAGGCTCGCGCAACATCAGACTCCGCCTTGTTTTCCAACTCCTCTCCACTTACTGTACTTACCGCGTAACCAAGTGCTTTTTTAGATTTAGAAATCCCCTGCCCTACTACAATAACCTCGTCCAGTTCGTTAAAATCTTCTTGCAGTGTAATGTTGAGAGTTGTATTTGAAGCGCTCACTTCCAAGCTCTCAAAACCTATGTAAGAGAATGACAAAATAGCATTTTCCTTTACACTTAACTTAAAGTTACCATCAAAATCGGTTTGTGTTCCATTGGTGGTTCCTTTCTCTACTACGGACACCCCTGGTAAGGGTGTACCTTCTGCCGATACAGTACCACTGACCTCCTTTTGCTGCGCAAAAGAAAGTACACCCGTAAAAAGACAAATTAATAAATAATAAATTTTCATTTTCATAGAGTATTAGTTTAAGTTGAACTACAAGGTTTTGGTTTACAAGCTGTCAACACTTGAAAATATCCCTATAATATTTTGTTAAAATTACGATGTATTACCAAAAGTTAATAAAAAGTTAACCCTACAAAAATACTACAAGCCATGTATTAAGAATGACAAACCTACCTCACCTATGCTTTTTTTAATATTCTTTCTGTTTTGAGGTAAATGTCCACCTAATATCATAATTTAGTATAGTATGAGAGAATGTCTTTACCCTTTGTTAAAAATTAAAATCAGTGTATTTGTAACCGTAGTACTTACCACTATTAGTTACGCACAAACTAAACTTATCTCTACGGGAGATGAGTGGCTCTATTATGACCATGCGGAAGCACCTGCAGAAAATTGGTATCTGCCCAACCAAACAAATGTAAAATGGAAAACTGGAAAATCACCCCTTGGTTATGGCGATAGCGATATAGCCACGGTAGTTAATTATGGTGAAGATGATATGAATAAACATATCACGAAATATTTCAAAAAAAGTTTTCGAATCAATGATCCCTATTCCTATCTCATTTATGAAGTAAAGCTAAGACGTGATGATGGTATCATCCTATATATAAATGGTAAAGAATTTATTAGGGATAATATGCCCAATGGTCCCATTGACAATAATACGGTAGCAAAAAGTATTTTTTCCAGTCCGGCAGAAGATGAAGTATATACCCTGCTATTATTCCCAGATGATTTGCTTTCGGGTATAAATACCATTAGTGCATCCGTGCATCAAGCGTCCGGAATTTCCTCCGATTGTTTCTTTAACCTAGAACTCATTGCAGACAATGATGTTGAACAGATACCACTACTACTAAAAGAGAATACCATTAAAAATCTTCATCTGGACAAAAAGATGAAAGAACTGAACCATTTGAGAGAAATGGAATCCAAAAGCCTACAATACCAACTTTTGGAACAGTCAAAAGACAGTTCCAAAAATTTATTCTTCATCATCTTTATATTATTACTATTGCTCGCTGCGGTCTTGGCGTACTTTGCCAAGACCTACCAAAACAAGATTAAAAAATCTGACCAACAACTAAAGGAATTCAAACAGGCACTTTCCTCTAAAGATCAAGAAATGTTGAGCAGCTCCATAACTTCTTTAAACAATCAACAGTTTTTAGGCGAGTTGAAAAAAAGTCTTTCCGATTGTAACAAGGAGGATACGGCGCAACTTAAAAAAGACATACAGCGGATTATTAAGAAAATAGACTACAATATTAACCAAGAAGAGGACTGGGATAACCTTAAAAAACATTTTGCTGCCATAGAAGCTGGGTATTTTGAGCGACTCATAAAAGAACACCCATCACTTTCAGAGGCAGAACTGCGGCACTGTATTTTTATAAAGTTACACATGCAGACCAAGGAGATTGCAAAAATATTAAATATTGACCCAAAATCCGTGCAGACATCCCGCTATAGAATAAAGAAAAAAATGGAACTTGGTGAGGGAGTAAATCTAAAAGAATATCTATTAAGCATATAACTAAGAATTTTAAAAATCAATATTTCAAGGGTAAAAGTATAGCGTAATCTACACGCTTTTCCTCAAGAAAAAATAGCCAAGAAAAGACCATAAGTAGAAGTCGTTTAAACTTTTTGTTTGGAACCGAGAATTTTGGCTTTTGTGCCCAGATGAAGTCATTTTTGTAACAGCATAGCAGGGCTACGGTGTTCAAAAATGAGGAAATATGAGTGCAAAATGTGAAATTCGTAGGTAAAAGAATAAGTTTAAACGAGTTTGTAAATTAAAGTTTAGATATGTGTCCGTTAGAAATAATACTTTTAATTTATTAAGAAAGAAAACCGCTCCCAAAAGGGG
>Ga0136560_1001892_pt1 | contig 10724 bp, 2 predicted proteins | sample AntRauMeHopE1497_FD_104925 | JGI IMG/M metagenome (GOLD analysis project Ga0136560, IMG submission 104925) | Saline lake microbial communities from Rauer Islands, Antarctica - Metagenome Hop E1 #497 | ecosystem: Environmental > Aquatic > Non-marine Saline and Alkaline > Saline | place...
GAGGGGGTTGCCGCCGGCGCTGGGGGACGAGCCCGAGGTCGCGGCCGAGTCCGACACGGGGCCGCCCTCCCCGGCGGACGGGGCGGCGCCGCCCGCGGCGGTGGACGCCTGCAGCTCCGCGGGCGTCTGCCAGAGCTCGGAAAAGAAGAGGTCGCCGCCCTCGAAGCCGGGGGCGGTCAGGGCGTCGCGAACGGGCTCGCCGTTGGCGCGGCGGGGCAGGATGGACACCTCGTTGGCGCGGCCGCGGAGGCGCTCGACCACGGCGACGGCGGCGTCGGAGCCCGCCGCCCCGGGGAGGAGCGCCGAGCCGTTGGCGGCCAGCGCCGGGGCGTCGCCGGCCACGCCGAGGAAGGTCACCGCGAAGGTGAGGCCGGCGCGCGACGGGTCGGAGACGCCGTCGGTGCGGGTCACGCGCACGTCGCCGGCCGTGGCCGGGAAGGCCGTGCCGGCACCGTACGCGAGGGCCTCGATGGCGGCCTCGACCTGGGCGGCGGTGGCGTTGGCGGCGATGGCCTGCGTGGAGGCCACCTCGGCCGCCGCGGCGGCCGACGGCGGCGAGGGGCGGGGCAGGGCGAGGACGAAGAAGCCGGCCGGCGCCGCGCCGGACCCGCTCACCTCGACCAGCTGGACCTCCGCGAGGGAGCCGGTGAAACCGCGGGAGCGGGCGCTGCCCTCGACGACGGTGGCGGCGGCCGAGGCCCCCGAGCGCGCGGCGACGGTCGGCGTCACGGGGCCGGGTGCGCCCTGTCCGACGGCGCTGAGCGCGGCAACGCGGAAGGCGTAGCCGGTGCCGGTGGAGAGGCCGCGGGCGGTGGCGGTGGCGACGCTGTCGCTGCCGACGCCGTCGTAGACGAGCTCCGCCGCGGTGCCCTGCACCGTCTCGGAGACGGTGGCGTCCGCGGCGGTGCCGTTGAGCCGGCCGCGGGTCACGCGGAGGGACGGGACGTCGCCGACGCGGGAGAGGAAGGTGACGTCCCAGGCGTAGCCGCCGCGGCCGCCCGACGAGAGGCCCCGGCGGGAGACACGGACGATGCCGGCGCCGGGGAGCTGCTCCACGGCGCGGCGCACGTCAGAGGCCGACGCCGACGCGGGGAGCGGGTCGGTGCGGGCGAGGCCGCCGCCCGCGGGGCTGTCGTCGAGGCCCGCGATGAGGCGGGGCCGGGCGGCCGGCGAGAGCTCGAGGCCCGCGGTGGCGGCGCCGCCCGCGAGGCCGGCGTCGTCGGCAAAGTTGGACGCCGGAGCCTCGAAGAGGAGGGTGAAGTCGCCGGACAGGTCCACGGAGCCGGCCTGCGCCTCGCTGGAGGAGGCCACGACGGTCGCGGCGCCCGAGGTGGGTGCGGCGAGGCCGGCGTCAACGAAGAGCGCGGGGACGTCGCCCGGTCGCTCGACAAAGGTGACGGACCACGCGTGGGGGTTGGTGCCGCCGACGGCGGTGACGGCGACAGTTCCCGCGGCGGGGAGGCCGGCCTCGATGGCCGCCTTGACCTGGCTGGCAGACGCCGTCGCGGCGATGGGGGCGGTGACGGAGCCGCCGAGGCCGAGGCGGAACGAGCCGCCGATGGCGGCGGCGGAGCCGTCGGAGAGGGCGAGCGCGACGGTCTGGACCTCGTCGGTGGAGTTGGCGGCCGTCACGGCGACGGTCTGTACCTCGGCCCGCACGGGGCTGACCGCCAGGGGGCTGTTGGCCGCGACGGCGGGGAAGGCGTACACGCGGTAGCCGGTGATGGGGCTCCCGGAGGCGAGGGCGGCGCGCCCGTCGGGGTCCTCGCCGTCGGCGCGGGCCCAGGCGACGGAGACCGACGTGGGGCCGACGCTGGTGAAGCGGGGGGACGAGGACGGGGCGAGGGGCAGGCCCGCGGCGAGAACGGTCACGGCGGACGAGCGGGCGCCGAGGGACGCGGCGGCGCCGGCCCCCGAGGGGTGCGAGGAAGCCGACACGGCGAAGCGGAACGGGAGGCCCTCGGGGAGGCCGCGGGCCGCGTGGCGCCACGCGCCGTGCTGGACCGTGACGGCGGCGGCCGAGGCCTCCGCCCCGGTGCCAGCGACGACGAGGGAGCCGGCGTCGACGACGACGTCGCCGCCCAGGCCGGGCCCGGCGTGCGCCCATCCCGTGGTCAGGACGACGGTCCACTCCTTGCGGCCCGCTCCCAGGTCGGCCTCGCGGACCTCGACGTCGGCAAGGAGCGAGGTGGGCACCGCGCGGACGGCGGCCGCGAGGGCGGCCTTGACGTCGGCGGCCGAGGCGTCAAAGGCGACGTCCACCGAGACGGACGCGGCCGTTGCCACGGCGTGGGAGCCGGTGGCGACGGGGGCCGAGGAGCCGGCCTCGAGGGCCTGGGGCGCGAGGAAGGGCAGGGTCACCCGGACGGTGCCGCCGGTGACGCTGCACCCGGAGCCGGAGCATCCGGTGGAGACGGCGAACGTGTGCAGGTGCCCCACGCCGTTGGCGGTGGTGGACACGTTGGTGGACCCGGACCCGGAGAAGCCGGCCTCGGTGACCTGCAGCGCGGGGATGTCGCCGGAGGGGTGGAGGAAGGTGACGACGTACTCCGTCTGCCCGCCCGCGAGCGCGGCCTGGGAGACCACGACCTTGCCGGAGCCGCGGACGCCGTCCTCGCCGACGAGCACGGCCTCGATGGCCGCGGCGACGTCGGCGGCGGCGGGCGCCGCCGCGTCGAAGCTGACGTTGGAGGTGAGGAGGCCGCCGTCGCGCAGGAAGAGCGAGGACGGGGCGGCGGCGCCGGAGCCGAGGCTCGGGTAGCCGGAGGACGACGGGCGCGCGGTGACGGCGTCGGCGATGGCGTCGGCAGAGGTTGCAAAGGGGGCGGCCCAGCGCATGCCGAAGCGGAGCACCGCGCCCGCCGAGGCGGCGCGGGTGGTGACGATGCGCTGCACCTCGAGGGTGCCGAAGCGCGGGCGGGGCGTGGACGGGCCGAGGGCGCCGGCCATGCCGTCGTCGCGTGCGACGTCAAAGTCGACGAGGGGCGACCCGCCGTTGGTGCGGGGCGGGGCCCAGGCCACCGCGGCGACGGCGTCGCCGGCGGCCGAGGTGCCGGCCGACGTCTCCGGGTCGCGCCAGGGGGAGCCGGGCGCGGCGGGCGCCGTGGGCGCGGCCGCGGTGAAGGACGAGGCGGGGGAGGGCGCCGAGACGCCCGCCAGGTTGCGCGCCACGACGCGGAAGCGGTGCGCGGCGCCAGGGACGAGGTCGGGGGCCGTCACCGTGTGAGTGCGCTGGTGGGGGGCCATGGTGCCGTCGTGGACGACGCCAAAGTCGCCGCCTGCGGCGGTGTCCATCTGCAGCTCGTAGCCGGTGATGGGGGACCCCCCGTCGTCGAGGGGCGGCTCCCACGCCACGGTGATGTGGCCCTCGGACGAGGAGACCAGGCGGGGCGGGTCCGCGACGGGCGCCGGGGGCGCGGCGGCGGCGGCCGACGCCTCGGGCGACGACTGGGCGCGGCGGCCGAGCGCCACGGCGTTGCGGGCCGTGACGGAGACGTAAAAGGGCATGCCGGTGGGGAGGTCGGCGATGCGGTACCGGTAGGGGGCGGGCGCCGACACGTCGGTGACAAAGAAGGAGCCGTAGCGGGAGGCGGCGGCGGTGCCGGTGCCGTTAGGGGCGCCGGAGCCCTGCACGACGCTCTGGACGATGGCGGTGGCGTTGCCCGAGGCCGAGGCGCCGCCGCCGACGAGGGCGGACGCGTCGACGGCCATGAGGGGGAGGTCGCCGCGGTTGCAGACGTCGGTGATGGCCGACGCGGACGAGGGGACCGTCGCGACGGACGGCGAGGACGAGCCGGAGGACGCGCGGGCGGCCGCCGAGGCGGGGGACTGCGAGCATCCGACGAAGGTGACGTCCCACGAGAAGCCGGAGCCGTCGGCCAGGGTGGCGCGGGTGACGTCGACGTCGCCGACGGTGGGAAGCGCCTCGAGGGCGGCCTCCACGGCGGCGGCCGGGGCGTCGAAGCGGAGGCTGGACGTGGCCACGCGCACGGGCGAGCCCGAGGCGTAGGACGTAAAGTTGAGGGCAAAGGTCCCGCCGAGGGGCGCCGAGGCGGCCTGGGCGACGCTGACGTTGGCCACCGCCGCGGCGCCGAGGAGCGTCGCGAGGCCGGACCCGTCCTCCGCGAGCATCACGGGCTCCAGCACGCCCGTGCCTCCCGGGGCCGAGGCGTGGGGGAGGGCGCCGGGGTTGGAGGCGAACGTCACCGACCACGAGTAGCCGTCCACGTCGGTGGGGCCGGAGCGGGTGACCGAGACGGCCCCGACGTTGGGGAGGGCCTCGAGGCGCGCCTTGACCGTGGTGTCGGCGGCGTCGTGCGGGATGGCGGCGGTGGTGTGGCCGCGGAGGCGGAGGCGGAACTCGCCGGCCACGCGGTTGCCGCCCGCGACGAGGGAGCGGACCGCTGGGGAGAGGGCGGCGCAGCGCGCGGCGACGGCGGCGGCGGCGCCGTCGGCGGGCGTCGAGGTCATGGTCTCGTCGGAGCACACGGTGGCGGTGGCGCCGTTGCCGACGAGCGCCGTCGCGTCCTCCACCACGAGGGCGGGGACGTTGCCGCGAGGCGCGTCAAAGGTGACCAGGAAGACGGCGGCCCCGCCGCTCGATGCGGCCTGGGCGACGGCGACCGACGACACGGAGGAGAGGCCGAGCAGGGCCGCGCGGACGCTGGCGGCGGACATGGCAGTGTTGACGGCGACGGGGGCGGCGCCGCGGAAGGACACGGAGACGGTCCCGCTGACGGGGGCCTGCCCCTTGGTGCGCTCGGCCACCGTGACGATGCGGTTGCCGGTGAGGGAGGAGGCGTCGCCGACGAGCGCGGGGACGTCGCCCGCCGAGCCGGCGAGGCCCGAGGAGACCGACGCGGGGATGGTGACGAGGAGGGGCTGCGGCGGGGTGCCGGTGACGGCGTCAAAGGCGCGGCACGCGGTGGCCTGGGAGCCGCTGGCGGCCACGGTCACGCCGCTGAGGACGGGGACCGCGTTGAGGGCGGCCTGGACCTGGGCGGGCGTGGCGTCGAAGGGGATGGGGCCGGTGGCGGTGCCGGAGCGCGCGGTGCCGACGGACAGCGAGAAGGTGCCGCCGGTGGCGTCGCAGGAGACCTCCTGCACCTCGTCCACGAGCGAGGAGGAGGTGGACGTGCCGTTGAACACGAGCGCCTGGACCTCGGGGGTGGCGGGGGCCGACGTGGTCACCACCTGCACGGCGGGCGAGGACGGCGAGGACACGACGACGCGCTGGACCTCGCCGCGGAAGGGCTCCCGGGCCCACTCCACCAGGTAGCCGTGGACCGGCTCGCCGCCGTCGCGGGCGGGGGGCGACCAGGTCACGTCGAGGGCGGTCGGGGAGGCGGCGGTGGACGGGTTGCCGTACGCGGCGCCGGCGTCCGCGGCGGGGGCGATGCGGACGTCCACGGGCGCGCCGGGGACGAGTGGCGCGGGCTTGCTGAAGCGCGGCGTGGAGAAGGCGGGGGCGCCGGACCCCACCGAGTTGGCGGCCGAGGCGCGCACGGCGTACGCGACGCCCTGCTCGAGGCCGTCGACGCGCACCGACGGGTCGTCGAGGCTCGTCACCGTGAAGCGGCGGAGGGGGAGGCCGCCGGCGCCGGAGGAGAAGGGCGGGGCGATGCCCTTGGTGGCCTCCGCCACGTCCGCGCGGGGGAGGGTGCCGACGAGGGTGAGGGCGTCGGTGGTCATGAGCGGGAGGTCGCCGTACTCGGTCTGGAAGGTGACGGACCAGGTGAAGCCGCCGGCCGCGTCGACGGGGGCGGTGCGGGTGACGTCCACGTCGCCGACAGTCGGGAGGGTCTCCAAAGCGGCCTCGAGGTCAGCGGCGGCGCTGTCCCACGCGAGGTAGCCGGTGCGCTGGGCGCCGTAGGCCACGGCGAAGGAGCCGCCGGTGAGGGGGGAGGCCGTGCCGTCGCGCACGGGGCTGACGACCGCCGAGGAGGCGCCCACGGCGCCGAGGAGCGTGGCGTCGGCCGTCATGGTGGGCACGTCGCCGGGGCGCCCGACGAAGGTGATGTTCATGCCGCAGGCCGTGGCAGCGGTGGCGCCCGGCAGGACGGAGAAGGTCACCGTGACCTCGCCCGCGGCTGACGCAGGAAGGGCCTCGATCTCGCGGTCCACGGCCTCGGAGAGGGCCGCGCAGGTGGCGAGCGCGGTGCCGTTGGCCGTGCGGGTCGCCAGCACCACCGCCGACGTGCTCGCGAGGAGGACCGAGGCGTTGGCCGTGATGGGCTGCGTGGTGGCGCCGCCGAGGGTGAGCGTGAAGGTGCCGCTGGCGGCGGTGACGGCCAGCGCCTGCACCTCGCGCAGCGTCCCCTTGGACAGCTCCGTGACGCGGGCCACAGGGGCCGCCGCGGCGGGGTCCGCCGAGGCGGAGCCGCCCGCGTTGGAAGTGGCCGCCGCCGCGGCGATGGCCACGACCGCGTCGGGGAGGTCTCCCTCGGCCTCGGGGAAGGCCACGATCCAGGTGTACCCGCCCCCGGGCTGCCTGGGGCCGCGCGTCACCGACACCCTCCCGGTGACGTCGCCGGCGTCGCGCTCCACGGCCGTCTTGAGCTCGGCGGGCGTCGCCGCCACGGGCACGCCGGCCACGGTGCGGGAAGCGCCGCCGAACTCGGCCGCGGCGCCAAAGGTCACGTTGAACGTCCCCTCCAGCTGGTTCCCCCGCCTGCTGGACCCGACCTCCGAGCACGGGGCGCGCTCACCGGGGATCAGGGCCGCCGCCGCCACGGCAGTCCCGTTCCCGATGCCCGCCCCGTCGCTGCACACCTGCACCCGCGCGCCGGCCCCCGTCAGGGAGGCGGCGTCCGCCACCGTGATGGCGGGCACGTCCCCGTCCACCGCGGGGCCCGTGAAGGTGACCGTCCAAGAGTAGCCCTGCTGCGCGTCCGGCCCGGCGCGGCGGACCGCCACCGAGTCCACGCCCGCCAGCGCTTCCAGGGCAGCGGCCACCTGCGCGTCGGTGGCGTCGTGCTTGATCGGCTGCGGGAGGGGTTCGAGGCGGGGGGGGGAGCGGAAGGGTGGTGCGGGTGATCGGGGGGGGGGACAAGCGGGGGGGGCAAGCGGGGGGGGCAAGCGGGGCTGGCGGGACAGGGCTGCGCGCCGCGTGGGGGTCTGGGCTCACCGCCGTGACGTCGGCGCCGAAGCCGAGGGCGAACGTGCCCCCGATGTGGTTCCCCTCGGACACGACGGACGCGGCCACCTGCGCGCCCTCGCCGGTCAGGGCGCTCGACGCCACCGCCAAAGCGGGGACGTCGCCCGCCGGGTCGGTGAAGGTCACCGTCCAGGCGTAGCCTCCCTCGGCGTCGGGGCCCGAGCGGGACACGGTCACGTTGCCCACGTTGGGGAGGGCCTCCAGGGCCTCCTCGACGCTGGTGCGGGTCGGGGAGGAGCCCGTGGACGCGGCCGCGTTGTGCGCGATGGCCGCGGTGGTCCACAGGCCGCCTCCGGTCGACGAGGTGTCAAAGGCGAGGGTGAAGGTGCCGCCGATGGTCTGGTGCGGCAGGGCCGTGGTCACGACGCGCTGGACCTCGGGCCTGTGCGCGGCCATGGTGTGGAAGGACGCGACCTCGTCGACGTCGGGCGCGGACAGCGTGATGGCCTGCACCTCGGACGGGCCGTTGGTGGGCCGGGTCCGGATCGTCTGCACCTCCCGGACGCCGGGCGCCGGGTCCACGTCGACGAGGTACGATGTCACCTGCGCCCCGCCGTCCGACACGGGCGGCGACACGGTGGCGAGCAGGGCCGAGCCGCCGAGCGAGCGCACGGAGAGGCCGCTCGGGGGGTCGGGCACGGTGGAGCCCGGAGGCACCACCGCGGAAGCAAGGCTAGCATTGCAGCTGCCGCCCACGCACGACGCCGAGAGCGGCCGCGCGAGCAGCAGTGCGACGGCTGCCGCAACGGTTGAAAAGGCGCGCATGCCGCGCAACTGCGACACGAAGCCGGACGACGACAGCCTGCGAAACGCAAACACAGGGAGCGACGGAAAGGCTGGGTCAGTGGCGAGGAGCGGGCGTCGGACGCGGGCGACCGGCACTCGGGGCGAGTCCGGGCGCCCCCGTGGGGGCAATACGCCGCCGTGGCCGGCACTGCGGCCCCACAATCGCCGCGCGCACCGCACGGCACGGCACGGAGCGGTGTTCCCGCCGCAGCACGGCGGCGGCTGAGGCGGCCGACTGATCCGGGGTCGGTGCCCTCGGCGGGCCGCGCCCCATAGCCGCCCGTCACGGCCGCGACAAGCCGTCCCTGCCTGCCAGCACCGCCCAAACAGCCAGCCCCGCACGTTCGCTCGCCCGAAAGAGCCCCGTGGCCGAGCTCTCGGGAGAAACGCCAGGCGCAGGCAGCCGGCCCCGCCCACGGCTTCAGTGTCCTCCCGAGGCTTGCTGCCGAGCTTGCCAGCCGCCGGTCCCCGGCCCGGAGCACCCGATACCAGCGAGCCTGAGCATCGCGCGCGGCTCGCCCACCGGGGCCGGCCCAGCGGGCCGCCGCTTCTCGGCGGGGAGGGAGCGCCGGGGCGGCGTGCAGGGTAACGCCAACCACAGCTCGTCCCAGCTTTCGTCCCTCTACAGCGCGTGCACCGGGCCCACGCCGGGGCTGGTCGCTGATATGCGGCAGGCCCCGCTCCATGGGCCCGATGCTCCGCACCCCGGCGGCCGATAACAGGGCGCGGGCACGACCGAGCGTTCAGACAGAGCGGCGCTCACGTCGGAGTCCTGCTGCGTGAGAGACCGCCTCGGAGGGTTTGGCCCCGTTCTGCGGAGCTCCTGGTCTCGCGTGCAACACGAGAGCTCAGGGGCAGCCGCGTGGCGATTCAGTAAGTGAGCCGATCGGCCCTCCCCGACCCGATGGACCACCACGGCAAATCTCGGCCCAACGCGCTCTGCCGGACTGTCGCGACGCCGACCCTCCGATTTGAATGCGGGCCGCGAGCACGAGCCGCCGGCGCCACCACGCTTCGGCCAGCCGGTGCACCCATACCGCGCGCTGCCTCGCCCGAATGCCCTTTTGGCGTCGGGATGCCCGCGCGGCGGTTGCGGCCGTCGCGAGGGCACGTCAGCAGTGTCTGCGACACCTTGTGCGCGGCCCCGCCTCCACAATCGTGGCCCGCACGGTAAAAAGCACTGTGATCGGCACGGAATACGGGCCTCAGGCTCGTTGCGGCCGGGCCGGCGTTGCCTGCAGCCGGCTGTTCAAAGTCTTGACCCTAACAGCTCTGCAGAAATGTTTGTGCAACGTCAAAGATTTCGTTCAAGCTGCAGGAAGCACTTCTTACAGTCGCCGCGAAGCATGGCCGCTTTTGCTTGCAACCCCACCGGCAACCGCATCTCGCACGATGTCCTTGCTCGCTACATGAGCCTCGACACCCGCGGAAAGGTGCAGGTGAGACGCCCGCAAGTGGCCTCGTCAGGGCCAGTGACCCGCCGCAAGTCACCCCCTCCCCGTCTGCCCAGCCCCGGGCGCGACTCCACCGCCCGCCCCTCTGCTTCATCTGCTGCAGGCTGAGTACGTCTGGATCGGAGGCTCCGGCGAGGACGTTCGGTGAGCCCCCGAGGCTGCGCGGCGCTTTCGGTGGACCGGTCTTCGTTTGGCTAGCGGAGCAACTGCCAGGCAAATAGCGGCCATCGTGCCGCCACCCCGGGCGCCGACGGCATATCGTAGTGTGCCGGGCCGGCCGCCTCGGGAGTTGCCACCATGTGCTCGCGCGGCGGATGCCGTGGGCGCCCAGGACGAGAGCCCGGCGGTCTGATTGAACCTCGTCCCGGCCGCTGCTTTCCGTCTCCGCAGCTGCAAGACCAAGACGCTCGACCGCGTCCCCACCGACGTGTCTGAGCTCCCGGAGTGGAACTTCGACGGCAGCTCGACCATGCAGGTGAGCACTGACCCCGGCGAGCGGTCCCTGACCCCAGCAAGTGATCCACGCGGGTCAGTCGATCTTTGTCGCCGCCTCGACCCGCTCCTCCGCGACCTTGTCCGCTCTTCACCGCGCAGGCCGAGGGCAAGGACTCCGAGGTCATCCTCAAGCCCGTGCGCTTCGTCCCGGACCCGTTCCGCGGCGGCGAGCACATCATCGTGCTCTGCGAGTGCTACCGCCCGGACGGCACCGCCCACCCCACCAACACGCGCGCCCCCGCGGCCGAGATCTTCGGCGCTGACGAGGGATGCGCCCCCTGGTTCGGCGTGGAGCAGGAGTACACCCTGTTCGAGTCCGACGGCCGCACCCCCCTCGGCTGGCCCTCCGGCGGCTACCCCGGCCCCCAGGGCCCGTACTACTGCTCGGCCGGCTCCGAGAACGCCTTCGGCCGCTTCATCGCCGACGCCCACTACCGCGCCTGCCTCTTCGCCGGCCTCAACATCTCCGGCATCAACGCCGAGGTCATGCCCGGCCAGTGGGAGTACCAGATCGGCCCGTGCGAGGGCCTCGAGTCCGGCGACCACATGTGGCTCAGCCGCTACTTCATGCAGCGCGTCTGCGAGGACTTTGGCGTCGTCTGCTCGTTCGACCCCAAGCCCATCCCCGGCGACTGGAACGGCGCCGGCTGCCACGTCAACTACTCCACCGCCGCCATGCGCGCCGACGGCGGCTACGCCACCATCATCGAGGCCATCGAGAAGCTCGGCGCCAAGCACGCGGAGCACATGACCCTCTACGGCAAGGGCAACGAGCGCCGCCTCACCGGCGGGCACGAGACCGCCCCCATCGACAAGTTCTCCTACGGCGTCGC
>Ga0136560_1001893_pt1 | contig 10723 bp, 3 predicted proteins | sample AntRauMeHopE1497_FD_104925 | JGI IMG/M metagenome (GOLD analysis project Ga0136560, IMG submission 104925) | Saline lake microbial communities from Rauer Islands, Antarctica - Metagenome Hop E1 #497 | ecosystem: Environmental > Aquatic > Non-marine Saline and Alkaline > Saline | place...
ACAGCTGGAACCGGCGGCCGTCGATCCCGGTCAGGGCGGTGAGCCGCAGCTTGCCGAGCAGGTGCGCCGCCACGAAGAGGAGGGGCTGCTGCTCCGTGTGGGAGGCCAGCACGTCGGCGTCGAAGCCCGGCTCCCCGATCGTGCCCAGGTACCGCACGATGGTGGCGCGCTGCCGCTCGGTGCCCAGGGCCGACACGCCCGACGACGGCCGCTGCGGCGGCTGGCCGCTCTCCGGGGCGTGCCCGCCGGCCGACATCCGCCCGGAGGACCGCGCGCTGCCGCGCAGCGCGATGCCCGCCGACCCGCGCTTCGGATGGGCGGCCGCGGCAATGCCGGTGGCGGCGTCGGCGGGATCAGCCGGCGCCGCCGGCTCGTCCGAGGCCAGCTCCGCGCTCGAGGCGTGCACCCCCGGCTTGACCCGAGGGCGCGCCGTCGTGGCGGCGCGGGGGCCGGTGCGGGAGGGGCCCGCGCGGGAGCGAGGCACGGGGGTCGGCTTGGTCGAGATGGGATGGGCCGCGGCACCGGGAGCCGTCGCCGCCTCGGCCGAAACTGGTGCTGGGCCGGTGCCCGTGCGGCGAGTGCCCGATTCGGACGACGCGGCGGAGGCGCCGTCGTCGGCCCCTGCCAAGGCGGCGGCCACGGCGGCCTCCGCCTCGCTCGTCGCGGCTGTGAGATCCTGCTCCTCGTCCCCGTCCCCTGGCTGCCCGTCCGCGTCCGCCCGCGACGGGCCGGCGGCGTCGGAAGCTGCGGCCGTGGACACCGCCACCAGCGCCGCGTCCGTGGCCGTCATGGTCGCCCCGGCCTCCCCACCGTGCGTCGGGGTCGACGCGTCCGACGATGACGACCCCTTGTGGCCCTTCCCGGCCCCAAACACGTACACGGGGACGCGGCCGCCGTCCTGGGAGTCCGCCCCCTCGGTGCCGCTCTCCGGGCCGCCTCCAGCCGCCGGCCTGCCGGCCGCCGGCCCCGCCTCCGCCGCGTCGCTCAGGCGGTCCCGCCTCACCACGACGCGGAACGAAGGCTTGGCGGCCCCCATGGCCCGGGTGTGCGCGCCGGAGGTGCGACACCCGGTCGTGTCGGCGCTGCCCTTTCCCGAGCCGCGCGCGGTCGCCGGTCCCCCCTCGATGCCGGTGCCGGCCGACGACTCGTCCTCCAGCGACCCGCGGGGACCGAATCGGAGCACACTGAGCGTGGGGAGGGGCTCGGGGAGGAACCCTCCCGGGTCCACGCGCCCCCTGGCCGCCTGGCCTGTCACGGCGCCTGCACCCGCCTCGCCCGGCCCGGTGCCGCCCTGGAGAGCCTCGGCAACGGCCGAGTCCGCCAGGGTGCCCACGGGCGTCTTTTCCTCCGAGCCCCGCGAGGCGTTGGACATGGTGCGGCGGGAGGAGGCCCCGGCGCCGGCTGTGCTCGTGGAGTGCCGACGGGCCCCGCCCGACACCTTGACCCGGCCCAGCGCCACGCCCGCCGCGGACAGGGAGGGCCCCCGCGCGGGGGACATGCCCATGGTGCCCGCGCCGGAGAGGAAATCGCCACCCCCTCCCGGGGGCGTGTGGGCAGAGCTCGTCGACGACCGGGACTGATGGTGGCGGCCCACGGCGGCGTCAAAGGACGATCGACGCACGCGCCGGGGGCCGCCGCTGCCCGCCGGGTCGGACGACACCGCCACCCCGGGCTGGAAGCCCGCACCGCCGCCGTAGGCCGCGCCGTCCCCAACCGGGGAGGGCTGCCGCGTGACCCCGACTTCGCCGCCCGGCCCCACCTCCCTGAAGGGGGCTCGGGCCGCGAACTCGAGGCGTGCCGTCCGGGCGTCGGCGGGGCCGTCGGGCCCGGCCGCCAGGGCCGCGTCCGCGGGTCGCAGGAGGCTCGATCCCGTCGACCCCGTGTCGTGCCCGGGCAGCCCGGCCACGGCCACACCACCGGCACGGCGTGTCCCGCTGTCCTCCGTGGGCGGGATGGTCGTCTGCGTGCCGGCGCTGCCGCGCTTGCTGAAGCTGGTACGAGGGGTCTGCGTCTGAGCCGACGGCGCGCTGCCCCGGCCTGACGCGCCCTCGGCGCCCCCCCCTGCCCTGCGCTCCTGCCGCCGCTGCCGCCTGGCCAGGGTGCGCTGACTCGGCGACGACCCCACGGAGGAGGCGCGGCCCGTCGTCGACTCCCACGGCGCGAGCACCGACACCAGCCAGTCCGCCGTCGCCGAGTCCAGCTCGATGCCGAGCTCGACGAGGATGTTGCTGCCGCCCGCGTGGCCGCCGCCTAATCCCGCGCCCTCGACCGCGGTCGACGCCGTGCTCGCCCGGCGCGAGGCGGGCCCCGCCGCCCTCCCCGCCCCGCCCGTCAGCGGGGTGCTCGCGGCGCTCGACCCTCGCCTGCTCCGGCCGCCGTGCTGCTTCCTCCGCGACGGCTTCCGCCCCGACGAGCGCCGCGGCATCCCCGCCTGCCGCTCCTTGGTCTCCGCGAGCTGGTACACGTGGCGGAACGACGCCTCCGCCGGCCCTAGGTAGCTCATCCTCCCGTCGTCGGGGCTGACGCCGGGCGGAACGCTGCTGTTGGAGCCGTGGCGGCCGGTCGACGGCCCCGCGCTGCCGCCGCCGTGCGAGGACCTGCCTCCCGCGCTGTCCCTCGCGCTGCCCCACCTGGCGTCGCCGGGCACGCCGCTCCCCGCGCTCGTCCTGTGGGTTGGGGACGACGGCGACGATACCGCGACGGGCCGCGCGGCCCTTGCGCCCTTCCCCTGCCGCCCTCCCCCCCTCCCCACCATGCTGTGCATGGCCTTGCTGACCGACCCTGTGAAACCGCGGCCGTCGACCGCCAGGGCGAGGACGTCCAGGATATGCCTCTGCAGGTGCGGCTCCTCCGCCGCGAGGCGCCGCAGGTGCTCCACCGCCAGCTGGGCCGGCCCCGACGCCAGGGACGAGTCGAAGCGCGCGTTCCGCTTCAGGTGCAGGTGTCGCCGCAGCCAGTGGATCTCCCGCCGTGCGATGTGCCGCTCCCGCTCGAACTCCACGCGCTGCGCGAGCAGCTGGCGAAGCAGGCCCTCCAGCCGGTAGAGCGCCACGCAGGCAAAGACCGGCAGAGCCGAGGTGGACACGGCCATGTAGACGGACTCGTTGACGTGGCTTGCGGACAGGGACGGCGAGCGCGTGAGGCCGTCCAGCAGGAGGGACGCCGTCACGGCCAGGCCGACGCTGACGACGGCGACGAGGCCGCCGCTGACGGTGGGGAGCGCGAGGATGACGGCCGCTGTGAGGACGGTGGCTGCCGGGAATAGTCCGTTGAAGGACCAGCCGTGCAGCCACGCGAAGTTCAGCATCAGGGAGACGCCCTGCGAGTGGTGGTCGTCGGTTGGGGGGGGGAAGGGGGAACGGGGTGGGCGGGGCGGTCAACGGGGCGGGCGATCAGGCTTGCCGGAGGTGCCGGCATGGGCGAGGGGGGAAGGGGCAAGGCACGGCGGGCGCTGGCTCTCACGACGCATACGACCGAGGCGAGGCGCAGTGCGGCCGCGTAGGTGGGGAGGTGAAGCTCCGTCGCGACGGCCGTCGCGACGTCCTCCTTGGAGCCGCCTTGGAGGGTGACGGCCGCCTCTGCGCGGGCGTGGACGTCGGCGGCGTGCTCGACGATGGCGCGGATCATCGCGCCGCCGCCGGCGTGGGACCCGAGGCAGGCAGTCCGGCACGGAAGGGGCCACGCGACGCGGCAGAGGACGAGGCAGCCCCGGCTGGGCTTGCCGCACGCCGCCTCGCAGCACGCGCCCGGTGCGGGGGGCGCGGCCGCCGATCCGCCCGCCGCATCACGGGCCGCCGCCGCCTCCATGGCCTCCTGCAGGGACTGCCGCCCGGGGGCGGACCCGGACCTGCCGACGCGGCGCGGCGCCGGCAGCGGCGCCACCGCCACGTCCCGCGCCGCACGAACCGCCACGGACGACGCACGCCGGATCGGGGCCGGCGTAGCCGTGCCCGCGCCCGGCCGCCTGCCCGCCGCGGGGGCGCCGGCCCAGCCCGAGGCCCCGGCCGCCGCGGTGGTATCCGCCCCCAGGTACTCCACGTCGCCCGCGTACGCCGCGACCCCGTCCGCCACGAAGCCGCGGCCCACCCTGCAGAGCAGGACGCCGAACACGGCGACGGGCAGCGCCCCCGTGACGAGCGCAAAGCCGAGGTGCGTCCACGCCCCCCAGGGCCGTGGAACCCGGGCGACAGTGCCGGCCGATACCTCAACCACCGGGTCCGAAAGCGCGAGAAAGCCGCAGGCCACCGCTGTCACTTGCATCACAACGAGGAGAAGCGCCACCCAGCCCCACGGCATCACCTCCTGCAGCGATCGCTCGCGAACGGCCAGCCACGACTGCTCCAGCGTTTCGTCCTCGAACCTCGGTAGCCATGACGCGCCACTGCGGTCAAGCGCAAGCTCTCGCTTCGTCACGAGCTGCACTCGGTTCGGCACCTGTTTCCACGCCACCGTCGGCTGGTCCGGAGGCGGGGACCTGGGAGACCCCGCTGGAGCACTGGAAGGGGGTACTTGTTGGTCTTGCTGCGGGCTCGGCAGCTGGGGTGGCTCCCGCTCGCTGGGGGACGCCGCACCGCGCTTCGAGTCCGCCTTGCCGTCCGTGCCACCAGCGGCCCGCGGACGTGGCCTAGCCGCCGCCACCGGCACCGTTTCAACAGGCCTTGCCCTCCCGGGTTCGGGCGAGACACTCGCTGCCATCCGGGACCGAGCCTGACGAGCACGCTGTGAGCGCCGAGTCGCCACTGTGAGAGCTTGGCTGCGCAGCCCGCGTGCCCTCCGTGAGCTGAAGCTCCCTGGGCTGGCTGCTAGCAGCACTCCGAGCAGGCGTGACCACCCCTCCCAGTTTTGCGAACGCGACCAGAGCCAGGGAGGCGGCCCGGGCAGCTCGAGCAACCGATGACAACGCCCGGCCAGGTGCTGGCCGGCTGACTGAGGCACTGACGTCCGCAGCCAGGTTGCGTATGAGCCTCCCACAGCGCCTTGGGCGAGGCTGAGCCTTGTAACACGGCCCCGTCGAAATCGCGTCAGGGAATGCGGGCGGTATGTCGCGTGCGCCAGGCCGGCCGGAGTATTCTGCAACGCCGCGCGTCTTCGGGGATGGCAGCGCATGCCAAGGGCCACCTTGACCTGACACAGGCAACCGAGCGTGTTGTGAGTTGGGCGCTTCCCATCCGCTGCCGACGAATTTGGCGCCAGAGCCTTCTGAAGCCGGCAAGACGGTGCCACAATTTTGGTGTGCGCCCGCCTTGCACGCTCCTCAGGCGCAGGGCATGCGCATCTCATGCCCGGCATCGTGCGTGTTATTGACTCTGCGCAGGCGGTCCCATGGGTTGCTTCGGTGGTTGGCCGGGAGATGCTCAGCCCGTCGGTGGTGCAGCTCACCCTGGAGGTCCAGCACGAGGATGGCGAGGAGCTCGGCGCGGCCGAGGCCGCCGGCCGGCCCTTTCGCTTTCGCTGCGGGCAGTGGGTGGACTTTTACGTCCCTGGGATGGACGACGTGGGCGGGTTCAGCCTGTGCTCGACGCCAGCACAGCTGCCGCGGCTGCAGCTGGCGGTGAGGCGAAGCCGCCGCGAGCCCGCGGCGTGGGTCCACGGATCGGCCAAGGTGGGGGACACCGTCGGGGTCCGGGTGGGAGGCAGCTTCTGGCGGTCCACGGCGGCGGACCCCCACGCCGCGACCAGGGGCGTGGTGCTGGTCGGCGGGGGCATCGGGGTGTCGCCCCTGCTCGGGATGATGAGGGAGTGGGTGGCGTGGCGGTGCGGGCCGGGCGGGAGGGACGCCTCGTCGGTCCTGGCGCTCGTGCACACCGCGGCCGCCGCAGAGGACCTCGTGTGGCGTGACGAGGTCGCGGCGATGCAGCGCGGGGCGCCCCCCGGGTCGGTTGGGGTCTTCTACGCCGCGACGGCGGGGGCGGACCGGGACGAGGGAGCGGCCAGGCGCGCGGACGAGGCCGTCGCGGCAGCCCGCGGCGTGGAGCGCGGGGCGTGGACCCTCGAGGGCGGGCCTCTGCACGCCGGCACGCTGCACGCCGCCAGGCCGGGACGGGCGGTCATGGAGCTGGCGAGGGACTTCGTGGAGGACCCTGGCAGCGGCGGCGGCGAGGGCAGCCTCCCCCAGGACGAGGCAGAGCTCTACGGAGCGACGGCCGACCCGCTTTGGTACCTGTGCGGGCCGCCAGCCCTGCTTGATGACACGTCCGCGACGCTCGGGGGCCACGTGGGCGTGCACCCTGGCAGGGTGCGCTTCGAGCGGTGGTGAGCGCGACCAGAGGAGCCGTTTGAGGGGGACAAGCAACGAGGCGGCGGGTACAGCTGCGCAGCGCTTCGTACGATACCGCGCGCACACGCACCAGAAGCCCCTACACTCGCGCTGCGGGATTGCGCTCGTCAGCCAAGCCGAAGCCCCCAGGCGCGGCCACCGAGCCGTCAGGGAGGTGGTCCTGTCTCGCCCGGCAAGTCGAAGTGGGCACTTCGCCGGCGGGGGGCTCTGCCCGGCACGGTCAGTCGACGTGGGCGTCCTTGGCGTCCTGCGCCTCGCGCACGGCCCACATGTCAGGCTTCCCCGCGCGGATGGTGTGCTCCAGGATGGCGAGGGGCGCCGAGGCGAGGGAGGGCAGGGCCGCGCTGATGGCTGGGGCGATGAGCCAGACGGAGTCGCCCTTGGCGAGGGGCCCGCCGGCGGCCGCCGGCGCCGCCGAGAGGGATGCCACCGTGGCCACGACCGCCCCCGCCACCAGGACGATGCGCGCCCCGACCGAGGGCACGAAGGCGGAGGGCCCGTGGCGCGCGAAGAAGAGGCCGACGACGAGGCTGAAGGCTGCGTACAGGCGGCCCCAGACGGCGTCGCCCTCGAGGGAGGCCGGGGTCTGGACGTCCGCGTGCCGCGGCCCGCCGGGGGCGTAGAAGATGCCCACGAGGCTCGCGATCACGAAGGGATCGAAGAGCAGGAGCATGCCCAGGGCCATGGTCAGCGCGAGGTGCAGCAGGCCGCTCCAGTACGGGCCCGACCACAGCAGGGACGCGCCCTTGGCCGAGGGCTTGCGCTCGGTCCGCTTCCAGGACGAAACGGCCCACAGGAGGTGGGCGCCGGACAGCGCGTCGGCGCAAAGGATCAGCACGAGCACGGACCAGGGGCCGCCGTGAGCCACGATGACAGCGACAGCCATCGAGGCCCACACGAACCGCATCATCGCCGAGCCCTTCGAGAAGGACCGGCTCGGGGGAGCGAAGCCGAGGTCGAGGATGTAAAGGGCGCCAACACAGATGGCCTGAGCCCCAAACACCCGAGCCCAGGGCGCCATCACCGGCATCGCAGCGGCCTCGCGAACGCCAGCCACGAGCTCTTCGATGCTGCCAGCGTCAAAGACCAGCGCGGCCGGGACCGCGGGGGCGACAATCAGCAAGCACCCCATGGCGATCGCAAAGGTGCTGATGAAAACCGAATTCGCAACGACACAGCACGGGCGGCCCATGGCAGCGCCTCAAGCTGCTGTCACGGAGCAGAGAGTGCCATCTCTGCGGTCAGTCAGCCGTCCTGGGGGCGGGCATGCACACAACAGAGCCGCGAGCGTTGTGCGGTTGTTTCGTCCGCAGTCGCGACGGCAACGACGGCACACACAACTCCCCGGGGTCCTTGTGCCGCGCGCTGTTGTGCTGGCGCGCAGGCCGCCAGACGAGCAGGGGCCGAGATGGCGATCGACGTGAGACGCCTGGCCGTTTAGCGGGGTGCTGCGTCTCCCGCTTGCCGGCCCGCCCATGCCGCCCACGTCGACCACGTCCTTGCGGCCCCGCGTGTCCGTGCAGATCATTCGCCTGATTGATGGGGCCAAGAGCCTCAACCAGCTCGTGCGGGTCTGGAACGCGGAGGAGCGACCCGGTGAGGCCGCTGACCGGCAGGCCATCCGTCCCCCGCCCGCCCGCCGTCGCTGCCGCGCCTTCAGGACCGCGGCGAGCTGCCTGCCCGCTGCCGCGCCCCGTTCTGCCCCGCACAGACGAGGACGGCCTGTCGCTCACGGAGTTTCTGCGCGTCATGCTGCGCGTGCTGCCCAGCGTCGACAGCTCGAGAGAGGGGAAGCTCAAGCTGGTGGAGTCGCTCGTTGAGATGTTCAAGGGCGTGGACGTGAACGGGGACCGATCGATGGAGTGGAGCGAGTTTTCGAGCTTCATCGCGGAGATTGGCCTGGCGGCGTCGCTGCCCTCGTCTGCCGCTCCGGTGCGGTGCTCGTACAGGGAGCGCGAGTGGTTCGTGGACATGACCAGCAAGGCGCAGCTGGCCCGGACTGAGTGCGTGGAGTGGCCGCCCGTGGCCCCGTCGGCGGCCGAGACGGTTCGAATCGCCATGTCGGGCGGCCGCCCGCCCAAGCCGCAGCGGCCCATCGAGTTCTGGACGCTCGAGGAGGACTCCAGCGTGATCCGGGTGTGGGAGGCAGGGCGCCGGCCCACGCTCGGGGACCCCGCCGGCGGGACGCGGCCCCCGGGGCAGAAGGGCGAGGAGACGGAGTCGGAGTCAGACGTCGCGGTCCTCCTGGGGTCCGACCCGGGCGAGGCCAAGGGTCCCGCGGCCGCAGCGGCCGAGGCCGCCGCGCGGATGGACGCCGAGGCCCTGAAGCCGCAGTCCGCCGCCCACGCCTCCGCGCTGCGTGGCGTCACGAGCATGAGCCCGATGCGGCTCAAGTACGAGATCAACGTGACGGCGCAGATGCCGGCGGTGCTGGACTCCGACGGGGGCGGCGACGGCGGCCCGTCCAGGCCGCGCGCCGTCGCGCAGCCGTCCGGGCCCGGCGGCGCCCGGGCGTCGTCCAAGCCGGCGTCGCGCGGCGCCAGGGGCGGGGGCGGGGCGTCTGGCAAGGATGACGCGCTGACCCCCAAGCCCCGCGTGCTGTGCTGGCAGTTCGCCTGGGACCACCGGCTGCTGGCGATCGCGCAGAGCGACTGTCGCATCTCCATGTGGCAGCTCCCCGCGGGGGGGCCGACGCCACCCCTCTCCGGCATCCGGCCGGGGGCGACGGAGGAGTCGGGCCAGGCGTTCGGCAACCGCCGGTCTCGGTCCGACAGGGTGCGGCCTCCGGCCGGCGGTTTCACGCAGGCGGACTCGATCATCACCCGGGGCCCGGCGTCCGCCCTGGCCTACTGCCACGACATGCTCTACGCCTCGGACACCTTCGGCAAGGGCTGGGTGGTCGCCTACCACCTACCCTCCCTGCAGCTGGTGCACAAGTGGCGCCCGCAGCGGGACATGATCCCGTCGATGCTGGCGCTGAGCCCGAGGGCGCTGGGCTTCCGCCGGCCCGCGGGGGACAGCCGGCAGGCGGGGTCGTCCACCACCCGGTCCCAGGTGACGGTGACGTCGTCGCGCTCGATGGGGACGGCGGGGGCGTCGGCGGAGACCGCCGCCGTGGGGTCGGGCGGCATGCTTGTGACGGCGTCGCTCGACGGCACGGTGGCGTGCATGCAGCTTGCCCCGTCGCTGGACACCGTGGTTCACGAGTTCAAGAGGCGGAAGCGGGCCGAGAGGGCGCTCGCGCGCGCGCGGAGGGATGACGGCGGCGCGGGAGAGGACGACGACAAGGAGGAGGAGGACAGCGAGGCGGCGGAGCGCGTCAAGGCGCGGACCAAGTCGACGTCCCTGGCAGAGCTCCTCTCAAAGTCGCGGCGGATCGGCGACAGCGACCTGGAGGAGACGGCCGGCTTCCCCATGGTGCCCGAGGTGGCCAGCGGCGGGGAGACGCTCGCGGTGCTCCGCGCCCACGACCGGGGCGTGCGGCACCTGTGCTTCCTGGCCTCCGAGGGCCTGCTGGTCACCGCTGGGTTCGACCAGGACGCCAGGGTTTACGAGCTCCCGGTGGGGCGGCTCAAGCTGGTTCTCAAGGGCCACCGGCACCCCGTGGTGCAGGCCAGGGAGGTGTGGCAGGGGCGCGTGGGGATGGGCCTCGGCGGCGCGGGCGTCCACGCGGTCCCGCGGCCCAAGCCGCCGTCGCTGCGGAGCAAGGGCGACGGGGACGACGACGAGACCACGTCCGGGGGCATGCACGGGTCGTCCAAGGGCGACGGGGCCGCGCCGCCGCCCGGCGAGGCGGCGAGCGGGGGCCAGCTCGTGCACGCCCGCGTGATGACCATGGACCAGGGCTCTGCCTTCCGGATGTGGGACGTGCGCCCCAACGCCACGGGCCTCGCCCCCTGCCTCATGCAGTTCGACACCGCCACGGTGCTGCCGTCGGCGTTCGGGCCGTACCGCACCGGCTGCTTCGCGGCGTCCCGCTGGTCCGGTGACGTCATCGTGGGGGGCTCCCTCCTCCACCACCTCATGCCCGTGGCCCACGCCAACGAGGCCTCCTCCCCCGCCCTCGTCGTCGTCAACCCGCTGATGCACTGCTTCTACGTCATGGGCGGGGCGAGGGCCATCTCGCCGGGCAGCGTGCGCGTGTACAGCGGCCGCACGGGCGCCCTCACCACCAGCTTCCCGGACATGACCGCGGCCCCGATGACGTCAGCGACCATGGACGACCGGCTGCGGAAGCTCATCGTCGGGACGCAGGAGGGCGACGTGTCGGTCCACAACGCCGCCACGGGCGGCATGATGAAGTCGGTGGACAAGCCGCACCCCCGCGGCTGCGAGGTCACGAGCGTCAAGTACGTGCTCGGGAGCAAGCAGCTGATGACGTCATCCTGGGACCGGTCGCTGCGCATCTTCGACGAGGACCCGCCGCACGCGTGCGTGGGCATGCGC
>Ga0136560_1001894_pt1 | contig 10721 bp, 9 predicted proteins | sample AntRauMeHopE1497_FD_104925 | JGI IMG/M metagenome (GOLD analysis project Ga0136560, IMG submission 104925) | Saline lake microbial communities from Rauer Islands, Antarctica - Metagenome Hop E1 #497 | ecosystem: Environmental > Aquatic > Non-marine Saline and Alkaline > Saline | place...
AACATCATTCACAACAGCATTTGCTAACAATAGGGAAATGATTATGACCATTATCTTTCGTGCCGCGGAATTGGCGAACGATCAGCTGACTGAAAAGCTTCTTGAACAGCCAACCGCCGAGTCACTTACCGGCGCAACCAAAACCCGCAGCCACGTGTTCTACCAAGGCGAGGAGCAAAAGATCACGTCCGGTACTTGGGAATGCGAGCCAGGCCGTTCGCGCTGGGAATTCACAACCCGCGGTGAAGTTATCTATGTGTTGTCTGGACGCATGACAGTAGAGCGCGACGGCGAAGAAGCGCAAGAACTCACAGCCGGCTCCAGCGCGGTGTTCCCCGTCGGCTGGTGTGGTCACTGGACCGTGCACGAAACCCTGCGCAAAGTATTTGTTATCTACGGCGCATAAAATGTCGGATTTACGGCGCGCTGTCGCAAATTCGTAGCTGAAGGTAGTGGACAGACAGCCTCAAACGATTGCCGCTCGGTAGGATTACTTAAATGCCAACCCTAGTTTTCTAGAGAAAGCTGGGGAGCCAACTCATCTGGGACCATCGGGGTGCCCGCAAAGGAGAACAAAAACAATGTTTAATAAAAGTGACAAAATCCAGAACTACGATCCGATTTTGTGGGAAGCCATCCAGCGTGAAACAGAGCGTCAAGAAGATCATATTGAACTGATCGCCTCCGAAAACTACGCCAGCCCGCTGGTAATGGAAGCGCAAGGTACGGCGCTGACCAACAAGTACGCCGAGGGCTACCCCGGCAAGCGTTATTACGGCGGCTGTGAATATGTAGATGTGGTCGAGCAGCTGGCTATCGACCGTGCCAAAGAGCTGTTCGGTGCTGACTACGCCAACGTCCAGCCCCACTCCGGCTCCCAGGCCAACGCTGCTGTTTACTTGGCCTTGTGCGAAGCAGGCGACACCATTTTGGGCATGAGCCTGGCCGAAGGTGGCCATTTGACCCACGGTTCTCACGTTAGCTTCTCCGGAAAACTGTATAACGCCATCCAGTACGGCCTGGTTGAAGCCACCGGCGAAATCGATTACGACCAGGTTGAAGCTCTGGCGGTAGAGCACAAACCAAAAATGATTGTTGCCGGCTTCTCCGCTTACTCGCAGATTGTTGACTGGGCACGCTTCCGTGAAATCGCCGACAAAGTGGACGCCTTCCTGCTGGTCGACATGGCTCACATTGCCGGCCTTGCGGCGGTTGGTGTGTACCCGAACCCTGTGCCTTTTGCCGATGTAGTTACCACCACCACGCATAAAACCCTGCGCGGCCCCCGTGGCGGCCTGATTCTTGCCAAGTCCAATCCTGCCATCGAGAAGAAGCTCAACTCAGCCGTATTCCCGGGCGGACAGGGCGGCCCGTTGATGCACGTTATCGCTGCCAAAGCAGTTGCTTTTAAAGAAGCGCTGGAACCTTCGTTCAAAGATTACCAAATTCAGGTGGTCAAGAACGCCCAGGCCATGGCCGAAGTATTCATTGAGCGCGGCTACGATGTTGTTTCTGGTAGCACCAAAAACCACCTGTTCCTGTTGAGCTTGATCAAGCAGGAATTGACCGGAAAAGACGCCGATGCGGCGCTGGGTCGGGCCTTTATCACCGTGAACAAGAACGCGGTGCCTAATGATCCCCAGTCGCCTTTTGTAACGTCTGGCTTGCGCATTGGTTCTCCGGTTATCACTACCCGTGGCATGAAAGAAGCACAATGCGTGGCGCTTAGCGGTTGGATTGCCGACATTCTGGATGCCATGCGCGCGGGTGATGTTGAAGCCACGATTGTAGAAGTTAAGGAAAAAGTGCGCGGTTTGTGCGCAGAATTCCCGGCTTACGGCTAAATCGACCTTCGTCTGTATAAATAAAAAGAGTCTGTCGCGCTTAGCCACTGCACGGCGCGGACAGCAAGGAGGTCTCGATATGGCAATTAGCTTATTTGATATGTTGAAGATCGGGATCGGGCCGTCCAGTTCACACACGGTTGGGCCCATGAGAGCAGCCCATACCTTTGTGACTGGGATCGAAGCCGACGGCATGTTAGGTCGCGTAGCGCGGGTTCAGTCGCAGCTCTACGGTTCTTTGGGCGCTACCGGTAAAGGGCACGGTTCTGGCCCTGCCGTTCTATTGGGGCTAGAAGGTCACTTACCGGTCGAAGTCGATCCGAACATCATGGAGCCTCGTTACAACGAAATTGTCGAGACTGCGCAGTTAACCCTGGCCGGCCATCACAACGTGGGTTATCACAAACGCGACGATCTGATTTACCACCGTAAACAATCTCTACCGTTTCACTCCAATGGTATGAGCTTTACCGCTTTTGACCAAGCCGGTGAAGTGGTTCGCCACCGTGTGTATTACTCGGTAGGCGGTGGCTTTGTGGTTGATGAAGAAGCCGCCGGCGCCGACCGAATCGTGGAAGATGAAACCAAGCTGCCGTATCCGTTTAGCAGCGGTAAAGAGCTGCTGAAAATCTGCCGCGAAACCGGACTTTCCATCGCGGACGTGATGCTTAAAAACGAAAGCGTTTGGCGCAGTGAAGAAGAAGTTCGAGCGGGGATTCTGGAACTGTGGGTTGCCATGAAGGCCTGTGTCCACAACGGCATGCGCAACGAAGGAATTCTACCGGGCGGCCTGAAAGTTAAACGTCGGGCGGCTGCACTCTATCGGGATCTTACCAACCGTTCCCGCATGGACATGATTACCCCGTCACTGGGAGCCATGGACTGGGTCAACTTGTATGCACTGGCCGTTAACGAAGAGAACGCCGCAGGTGGTCGCATTGTCACCGCGCCTACTAACGGCGCTGCCGGCATTATTCCTGCCGTGCTTCACTATTATGTGCATTTTTGCCCGAACTCCAGCGAAGACGGAGTCATCCGATTTATGTTGACGGCGGCGGCAGTCGGTATTTTATTCAAGAAGAACGCCTCAATATCCGGAGCCGAAGTGGGCTGCCAGGGAGAAGTTGGCTCCGCTTGCGCGATGGCGGCAGCAGGCCTTGCCGAGGTAACGGGCGGAACGCCAGATCAGGTTGAAAACGCAGCCGAGATTGGCATGGAACACAATCTTGGGCTGACGTGTGATCCCATCGGTGGCTTAGTCCAGATACCCTGCATTGAGCGCAACGCTATGGCTTCTATTAAGGCCATTAATGCCGCATCGCTGGCATTGCGGGGTAACGGAGAGCACTTTGTGTCGCTGGATAAAGTCATTGCCACCATGCGGGAAACCGGGCGCGACATGATGGATAAATACAAAGAAACATCGCGGGGGGGGTTGGCGGTCAACATCATTGAATGTTGATTGGCCCAACCGAAACCAAAGAAATGCCGCGGGCATGAACCAACAAGGGTGAACAAAATGGAAAAGTACTCAGGTTTCGGGCTGTTCAAACACGCCCTGAGTTATCACGAAAACTGGCAGCGGGTCTGGCGCAATCCCAAGCCCAAGAAAAAGTACGATGTGGTGATCGTCGGTGGCGGTGGGCACGGCTTGGCAACGGCTTACTACCTGGCCAAAGTGCACAATATCACCAACATTGCGGTGGTTGAAAAAGGCTATCTGGGTGGTGGAAACACGGCTCGAAACACCACCATCGTTCGCTCCAACTATCTGTGGGACGAGTCGGCGTTTCTTTACGAACACGCGATGAAATTGTGGGAAGGCCTGTCGCAAGACCTGAACTACAACGTTATGTTCTCCCAGCGCGGCGTACTTAACCTGGGCCACACCCTGCAAGACATGCGCGACATTCAGCGCCGGGTAAACGCCAACCGTCTTAACGGTATTGATGGCGAAGTGCTAGACACCAAGCAGGTTTCCGAAATCGTTCCGATTATGGACTGCTCGGCCAATACCCGTTACCCGGTTTTGGGTGCCTCTTGGCAGCCTCGCGCCGGTGTGGCACGCCACGATGCCGTGGCCTGGGGCTACGCTCGCGCCGCTGACCAGTTGGGTGTCGACCTAATCCAGCAGTGTGAAGTTATTGATATTTTGCAAGAAGACGGCGCCGCTATTGGTGTTGATACCAAGCAGCACGGCATTATCAAGGCCGATCGTATTGGTTGTGTGGTGGCGGGTAACTCCAGCGTGTTGGCGAAAATGGCTGGCTTCCGTCTGCCGTTGGAGTCTCATCCACTGCAGGCATTGGTGTCTGAGCCGATCAAGCCGATTCTCGACACAGTGGTTATGTCGAACCACGTTCACGGTTATGTGTCTCAGTCTGACAAAGGCGACCTGGTTATTGGCGCGGGTATCGATGGTTATAACGGCTACGGCCAGCGGGGTTCTTATACCACCGTAGAACACACCATTCAGGCCATCATGGAGCTGTTCCCAATTTTCAGCCGGGTGCGCATGAATCGCCAGTGGGGCGGCATAGTAGACACCTGTCCTGATGCCTGCCCGATCATTTCGGCCACCCCGGTGGAAAACCTGTTCTTCAACTGCGGTTGGGGTACCGGTGGGTTCAAAGCAACACCAGGCTCCGGTCACGTGTTTGCGGCTACTTTGGCTAAAGGCGAGGCTAATGAATTGGCCAAACCATTCTCGATGTTCCGTTTCCACGACGGCACACTCATTGATGAACACGGTGCCGCAGGCGTGGCCCACTAACTGAAGGAGGAAGCTGATGTTTGCTATCTACTGTCCTTATTGTGAAGAGCTTCGCGAAGAGGAAGAGTTCCACGCCAAAGGCCAAGCGCATATAGCGCGTCCTTTGGACCCCGAAAGCTGCAGTGACAAAGAGTGGGGAGAATATCTCTACTTCCGAGACAACCCGCGCGGGTTGCATCACGAGCTTTGGGTTCATGGCGTTGGCTGTCGCAAGTTTTTTAACATTACCCGCGACACCGTGAGCTATGAGATCAAAGAGACCTACAAAATAGGGGCTAAACCCCGCTTTACAGCAACTCAGGATCATTGAGGCGAACACAATGACACAACAAAACCGTCTCCCGAACGGCGGACGACTCAGTCGTAGCCGGCCGGTCACGTTTAAGCATAACGGCACAAGCTACTCAGGTTTTGAAGGCGATACTTTGGCGTCAGCCCTATTGGCTAACGGCGTCGATGTTATCGGTCGTAGCTTTAAATACAGCCGTCCCCGGGGCATTGTTGCCGCGGGTGCCGATGAGCCCAACGCGGTGCTTCAGCTAGGTGCGACCGAAGCCACTCAGGTGCCTAACGTGCGAGCCACGCAACAGGAGCTATTTGACGGCCTGGTATCGGCGTCAACAAATGGCTGGCCTAACGTTGACAACGACATGATGAGCTACCTTGGCAAGTTCGGTGGCCGCATGATGCCGGTAGGTTTTTACTACAAAACCTTCATGTACCCGGCTTCGCTGTGGAAAACTTGCGAGAAATTTATCCGCAAGGCCGCTGGCTTGGGTCGTTCACCGAATGAGAACGATCCAGACGCCTATGACCAGTTTAACCAGCACGCCGATGTGATGATTGTGGGCGCTGGCTCTGCCGGGCTGTCTGCCGCCTTGGCTGCTGGCCGTGCAGGCGCCGATGTAATCCTGGCCGACGAACAGGCCGAGTTTGGTGGCATGTTGTTGCACAGCAGCGAGCTGATCGACGGCAAACCGGCAGCCGATTGGGTGGCCGAGGCGGTTAAAGAACTGCAAGCAATGGACAACGTCATGCTGTTGCCACGCTCAACGGTTAACGGTTATCACGATCACAACTTTTTGACTATTCACGAGCGTCGTACCGACCATATTTCCGACCAGGCTCCCAATGGGGTCGTACGTCAGCGTATGCACCGGGTTCGCGCTGGGTGGGTGGTGCTGGCTACCGGCGCCATCGAGCGGCCGCTGGTGTACGGTAATAACGACGTACCGGGCTGCATGATAGCGTCAGCTATATCGACCTACATCAAGCGCTATGCCGTAGTACCCGGTAAAGAATTGGTGTTAATGACCACCAACGACGCAGGCTACAAGGCTGCCTTTGACTGGCAAGATGCCGGCCGCAAGGTTGTTGCAATTGTGGATACCCGTGCCGAGCCTGCCGGTGCTTACACCGATGAGGCGAAAAGGCGCGGGCTTACCGTGATCAAAGGCTCGGGTGTGATCGAGGTTGCGGGCAGCAAGCGCGTATCCGGTGTCAGCATTGCAACTCTTAACGCCGTGGGTGACGAGGTTACCGGCGATGTGCGCAAGCTGAAATGCGACACCGTCGCCAGCGCTGGTGGCTGGAGCCCTGCAATTCACCTGTCATGTCATACTGGCTGCCGCCCCGAGTGGCGCGAAGATATCCAAGCCTTTGTGCCCGGTAAAACGGTACAGAAGCAATTGGTTGCGGGTGCCATGAACGGCAGTTACGCTCTTAGCGCTTGTTTGGAAGAAGGTGCTCAAACTGGCCGGCTAGCCGCTGCTAATGCAGGCTACGGCGATGCATCTGCCAAGCTGGGTACAGTGCCCAAGGTTAACGAAATGGCTGAAAGCAAAGCCATGCCTTTATTCCACGTGCCTCACACCAAGCCTACCAGTCGTGCACCAAAGCAGTTTGTCGATTATCAAAACGACGTAACTGCGGCAGGTATCGAAGTTGCAACCCGTGAAGGTTTCGAATCGATCGAGCACGTTAAGCGTTACACCGCGATGGGCTTTGGTACCGATCAAGGTAAGCTGGGCAACATCAACGGTATGGCGATTGTGGCCAAGTCGGTGAATAAAACCATCCCTGAAACCGGCACCACCATTTTCCGGCCTAACTACACGCCGATCACCTTTGGTGCCATCGCGGGACGTAATTGTAGCGCACTGTTCGATCCAAAGCGTTACAGCGCTATGCACCGTTGGCACCTGGAGCAAGGCGCCGAGTTTGAAGATGTAGGCCAATGGAAGCGCGCCTGGTACTACCCCAAAGCGGGCGAGTCCATGCAGGACAGCCTGAACCGTGAGTGTAAAGCGGTTCGCGCCAGCGCCGGTATTCTTGATGCGTCAACCCTGGGCAAGATTGATATTCAAGGTAAAGATGCACGCGAATTTCTCGGTCGCATCTATACCAACGCCTGGGCTAAATTGGCTGTTGGCAAGTGCCGCTACGGCCTGATGTGTGGCGAAGACGGCATGGTATTCGACGACGGTGTAACCGCTTGTTTGGCCGAACACCACTTCGTGATGACCACCACAACCGGTGGCGCGGCGCGGGTGCTGGAATGGCTAGAGTTGTACCATCAGACCGAATGGCCGGAACTGGAAGTTTACTTCAATACAGTCACCGATCAGTGGTCAACCATGACCATCGCTGGCCCTAACAGCCGTAAGTTGGTCGCAGAACTGACGGATGATATCGATCTGAGCGGTGACAACTTCAAGTTTATGGATTGGAAAGCGGGCACAGTAGCAGGCGTTCCTGCACGGGTTTTCCGCATCTCCTTTACCGGCGAGTTGTCATTCGAGATCAACGTGCAGGCTAACTACGGTATGCACGTCTGGGAAAAGGTGTTTGAAGTGGGTGCCAAGTATAACTTGACGCCTTATGGCACCGAGTCAATGCACGTTCTGCGCGCGGAGAAAGGCTTTATTATTTCCGGCCAAGACACCGATGGTTCAATGACTCCGTACGATTTGGGCATGGACTGGTGTGTAGCTAACGGCAAGCCGTTCCCCTACGTCGGTAAGCGTGGCATGGTTCGTGAAGACTGTGTCAAAGAGAACCGTAAGCAGCTGGTAGGTTTGAAGACCAAAGACCCCCAAGTGGTTATTCCGGAAGGCTCGCAAGCGGTTGCCGATCCTAACCAGCCAATTCCGATGAAAATGGTGGGGCACATAACATCCAGCTACTACAGCGCTTGTTTGGGCCACAGTATTGCGATGGGTGTTATTCGCGGCGGCCTGACCCGTATGGGTGAAACCGTCTACTATCCGCAGTCTGACGGCAGCGTTATTGAAGCCGAAATCTGTAGTTCAGTCTTCCTGGATCCTAAAGGAGAGCGCCAAAATGTCTGATCAACTGACAGCAAAGCAAGAAAAATCAGTCCCTGTTTACGCGCTGTTGGATCAGTTGCCAGGAAAGAAAGGGCCCAGGGCTGAGAGCCCGCTGCACCATGCCGATTTGGCATCTTTGGCGGCAGAAGGTTCTAAAGATGGCGGTGTTCACCTGCTAGAATCTGCGTTTCTGGGGCACTTGGTGTTGCGTGGTTCGTTGCAGAATGAATCCTTCGTTAACGGCTTTGCACAGGTCATAGGTTTTGCGTTGCCAAGCACGCTACAAAGCACCGAAGAGGGAGACGCCTCAGTGCGTTGGATAGCCCCTGATGAATGGTTGCTGATTGTGCCTGGCGCCGAAGCGTTTGGTGTAGAGCAGCGCCTGCGTGATGTGATGAGCGGACACTTCTCGATTGCCAACGTTTCTGGTGGCCAAACGGTGCTGTCGCTGGCGGGCAAAGACGCCATCAATGTGCTGAAAAAGAGCACCATTTACGATGTGCGTGACAGTAACTTTCCGGTGGGCAAAGTGGTTACGAGCAGCTTCGCCAAAACCCAAGCGGTGATCCGTCGTACCGGAGTGCAGCAGTGGGAGCTGGTGATTCGCCGCAGCTTCTCTGACTATGTCTGGCTATGGCTGCAAGATGCCAGCGCTGAATATGGCCTGAGCATACGCGGCTAAAATCAACCACCCCGGTTTTAGGATCGGGGTGGTTTTTTCGTTAAGAACTGTTGAATACTACCCGGAAAAAGACGATGAAGCATAAAAACAACCTCTGGATCCTGACAGCCGATTGCCCCAGCCGTCTGGGAACTGTCGACGTGGTGACCCGATTTTTGGCCAAAACAGCCAATTACGTTGGTGAAATCCATTCTTTTGATGACCAAGAAATGGGTCGTTTTAGTATTCGGGTTGAGTTTTTCCCGCTCAGTGACGAATTCTGCCCCGAGCGCTTTTCGACCGATTTTGCACCCCGAGCTGAGGCCTTTGAGATGAACTGGCAACTGACATCAGCGCGTCATAAGCCGCGCGTGGCGATCATGGTGTCCAAGTACGATCACTGCCTGAATGACCTGCTTTACCACTATCGCACGAGTAAACTGGCGATCGAAATTCCGCTGATTATTTCTAATCACCCTGATCTTGGCGAGCTGGCTCGCTGGCACAATATTCCCTTTCACCATTTGCCCGTTACCGCTGAAACCAAGGTCGAGCAAGAGCAACAGGTGTGGGAGTTGATTCAACAGTACGAGTGTGAGTTGGTGGTGCTGGCGCGCTACATGCAAGTTCTAACCAATGACATGTGCGAAAAGCTGAGCGGCTGGGCGATCAATATTCATCATTCCTTGTTACCCGGTTTTAAAGGCGCCAAACCTTATCATCAAGCTTGGACCAAAGGGGTAAAGCTGGTGGGCGCGACGGCTCACTACGTTAATAGTGATCTGGATGAAGGGCCCATTATTACCCAAGGGGTTCAAACAGTGGATCATAACCACTACCCAGAAGATTTGGTTGCCAAGGGGCAGCATATCGAATCGCTCACTCTAACCAGAGCGGTGCGTTATCATATCGAAAAGCGGGTATTTCTACACGGTGACCGCACAGTGGTGTTCTCTGATTAAGCCGAGCATCACCTCTGTATGTTCGCGGCTGTAAGCCCGTCTGACCAAAGAGAGCACAACGGATTCGGCCTTACCCTGACAAAGTAAGGCCGTTTAATGTTTGCCGTTCTGTGTTTACGGTGGGCATTAATTAGCCGGCGAGCTGCCGGCCTTGTTACATTGTGTTGTCTAGCACCTGTTTAGGCGGGCGCGGTGCGTAGGAAAATACGTCTGACTGCATCTGCGTTGTTTTCAGGCCTTGCTTTTCCAGATGCTCAAGCGTTTTATAAATGCGCCCAGGAGAACCACAGGCGTAGATTTGGCATTGTGACAAGTGCTCAACTTCAGCCTTCACAACCTCTCCCCAACAGTCGCCGGCCTGCCAGTTCAGGGGCAGATAGCGCAGGCTTGGGTGTTGCTGACACCAGCTTTCGATCAACTCTTCCAGGTAGCGTTGTTCAGGATTTTCACTGCCCCAAATAAGGTAAGTCGGAAATTCATCAACGTTGCTATTTTGCTGGCGATTGAACAGGTATTGCTCCATCAGCGCTTTGATTTGAGCGAAACCAGTACCCGCAGCAAGAAATACCTGTGGACCGATGCTGGGCTTCAGCCTCACCGACCCCTTCGCCGGGTAAACCCTGATCTTTCCAAACTGTTGCATCTGCTGAACCATACGCCAAGTCGCCTGGCTTTCGGCACGCGCCTCAATATGGAGTTCTATTTCCTCCGCTTGCGGGTGGTAATTGGCGATAGAGAAAGGCCGGCTGGTGCCGTCTTCCAGAGCCAGCTCAATGTACTGGCCAGGGTAGAAATAGGGAAAGTCGACAGGCATGGCTAAATGTACCTGAACCAGGTCGGTTTTAAGCCAAAAAAAGCGTGTAACTTTGCTAAATAAGCGGGTTCCAACCAGTGTGGATTCAAATTGAATATTGCTCAAAGCCGCTGATGTACTCATAGCCATCTCTCGCAGGTTGTTGTTTTAGTGTTCCAGCCGATTATTTTGCCGAGACTGATGTAGGTGGTCAGGTTACAACGACCAACAGCCGTTAGGTTTGTCTATGGGCGCCAAGTTGTACTCGGAACGCGGCAGCTTATCGAGTTTGATCCCGCTTCGTGTCTTGTTTGGCTAATTTAGGAGTTCATAAATGAGTGCCATTGGGAGCTGAGCCG
>Ga0136560_1001895_pt1 | contig 10706 bp, 4 predicted proteins | sample AntRauMeHopE1497_FD_104925 | JGI IMG/M metagenome (GOLD analysis project Ga0136560, IMG submission 104925) | Saline lake microbial communities from Rauer Islands, Antarctica - Metagenome Hop E1 #497 | ecosystem: Environmental > Aquatic > Non-marine Saline and Alkaline > Saline | place...
CGGACCAGTTCGTCTCGGGCTCAACGGACATGCGCGCACTCCTCTGGGACATCCGCACCGGCGCGCCCGTCGCCACCTTCGTGGGCCATGAGGGCGACATCAACGCGGTGGACTTCATGCCCAACGGCCTCGCCTTCGCCACCGCGTCGGACGACCACACGGTGCGGATCTTCGATATCCGCGCCCTCGGTTGCGTGGCCGCCTTCAGCGGCGAGCAGGCCGCCACCTCGGTCGCATGCTCCAAGAGCTCCCGCCTCGTCGTCGCCGGCTTCGAGGACGCCGTGGCCAGGGGCTGGAAGACCGTGGGGGCCGAGACGTCCACGTGCGTCGAGCTCAAGCACACGGAGGACTCGGGCGGCGACGGCACTCAGCGCATCAGCTGCGTGGGCTTCAACAAGTCAGGCGGCGCCCTCAGCACCGGATCGTGGGACCACTCCCTCGAGATCTGGGCCCAGGCATGATCCGCGCCTGGCCCGCGAGCGCGCGGGCGGCGTGCCCTTGTCCGGCCCTCGCGGCCATTTGCGTGTGCACGGTGCAGGAGCAGGGACTGTGCCAGCGAGAGCGCCGACGCGACGCGTTGGCCGGCCGGCCACACCACACACGGGCCCGCGAAACCACTCAGTCCTCCTCCTCCTTGTGACCCTCCTCCTCCTCCTCATCCTCCTCCTCCTCCTCCTCCTCCTCGTCATCGTCCCCGTCCTCCTCCTCCTCCTCCCCCTTGCCCCGCTTGGCGCCGGTCCCCTCCTCCTCGTCCAGCTCCTCGTTCAGCTTGGAATAGTCAACGGCCGCGCGCCCCCGCTTCCGGCGCCCGCCTCGCCCGAGCTCCTCCACCTCATCCGCCTTGGGGGCACCGCCCCCCGCGGACGAGGCCGATGACGACGCCGTGGCCGCCGCCGCCTCCGCCCTGACCTCGGCCGCCACGCGCTCCTCCTCCACCCGCGCCTGGCCCGCCTTGAAGGCGTCCACGGACGCGGCCGCGGCCTCTGCGTCCCAGCCCCAGCCGGCGGGGGCCAGCTTGCCGCCCTTGCCCGAGGGGGCGACGGGCGCGTTGGCGAGCGCGAGCACGTGCGCCTCCACGGAGGCCGCGAAGGGCGACGCGGGCCCCGCGGAGATGGCGTACCCGCCCTCGAGCACCGACACGACGCGGCCGCCCTTGGCGATCCTGCAGAGCTGGTCGGTGACCCAGGCGAAGTCCTCCTCGCGCAGGACGCCGTACCCGTTGTTCATGTCGTCGTCCGCGTGGCCGTCAAAGCCGGCGGAGATGAGCACGAGGTCGGGGCCGAAGGCCGCCACGCGCGGGAGGATGTCCGTGGCCATGACCTGGCGCCAGTCGGAGCGGAGGTATCCGGCGGGGAGGGCCACGTTGATCACGGCGGGGGACGTGGCGTCCTCGCCGGCGATCGCCGTGCCGTCCGCGAGGGCAGAGCCGGGGGCGAGCGCGTCGGCAGAGGCGGCGCGGGCCTGGTCGAGGTCCGTCGAGGCGATGGGCTCTGCCGCGGGCGCGCCCTGGGGCGGGGCGCGGCCCGAGTACGGGCCGGCGGCGGCGGAGGAGGAGGCGGTGCCAACGGCGGCGGCGTCCTCGTCGTCCTCGTTCTTGGGGCGCTGCAGCGCCTGCCACGCGGGCCCGCCCGGGGCGATGGCGCGGGCGTCGCGGGGGAGGCCGGCGTACCCCGCATCGGCGCCGGAGCCCGGGTAGAACCAGCCAGGGGTGACGTCGGGCTTGCGGCCGGAGGCGGCCGGCAGGGCCGACGCGGGGGCCGGCGCGGGCGCGTCGGCCGGGGCGACCAGGGAGCCGTCGGCGGGCCTGAGCCGGGCCATGGCCTCGTCCACGGGCCCGTCAAGGGCGATGCCGCGCAGGGCGTGCTCGGGGGAGCGATACCCGAAGCCGTGGGCGGAGATGAAAAGGGTGTCTTCGCCGTCTGAGGCGTCCAGCCATGGCTTGTAGGCGTCCGTCTCGACCGTGGCGGCGGCGAAGGGCGTGGTGACGGTGGCGGAGAGGCGGGAGGGGCGGAGGTTGCGCACCGCGGCCTCGGTCCCATTGCCGTGGTGGACGTCGAAGTCCACGATGACCACGCGGCGGACGGCGCGGTCGTCGGAGGGGTCGCGGCCGTAGGTCGCGCGGGCGTGCGCGGCGGCGATGGCGACGTTGTTCAGGAGGCAGAAGCCGAGGGAGCCGTTGCGGTCGTTGGCGCACGTGACGCGGCCCAGGGGCCCCGCGTGGTGGCCGGGGGGACGGACGGGGCAGAAGGCGGCGCGGCTGCGCCCCAACACCACCTCGTCGACGGCAGAGCACGCGGAGCCCGCGGCGTGCAGAGCCGCCACCCACGAGCCGGCGGACACGGTCGTGTCGGCGTCGAGAAGGCGCACGGCCACCCCGGCGGCGGCGGTGGAGGAGGAGGACGCGGCCGCGACGGCGGCGGCGGGGCCGGCCGCGGCCTCGGTGTCCGCCGCAGCGTCGGCCGCCGCGCGGATCACGCGCCTGACGTACGCGTAGTCGTGGACGCGGAGGACGTCGCCCATGGGGGCGGGGGCGGACTCGATCCAGCGCGGTGCGGCGGCCTGGACGCGGCGGGAGCGGAGGCAGCCGTAGGTGGGGTGGACGAGGACGGAGACGCGCTCGGGGTTCTCCGGGGCGGGGGGCGCGGCGCGGGCGCGGTCGGGCCTGGCCGGGTCCACGGGGGACGTCTGGTGGTTCAGGACGGCGTCGTGGGTGATGATGGCGACGGGCTCGGCCCCGGCGGCGGCGCGGGCCTTGAAGGCGGAGAGGCCGTCGCCGACGGAGCGCCCCGCCGCGTTCGCGACGCCGGGCGTCTTCATGACGGGGACGAGGGCGCGCAGGCAGCCGCCGTGGCCGTTGGCGGCCGCGAGGTGCGCTGGGGTGTTCCCCTCGTCGTCGGCCTCGTCGGCCGACGCGTCCTTGGACTCCACCAGCCAGCGCACGAAGGCCTCGTGCCCACCCTCGGCGGCGTAGTGCAGCGCCGACCGGCCCCGCCGGTCCCGCGCCGACGCGTCCATGGCCGGGGGCGGCTTTGCGGCCGCGGCTTCGGCGCCGAACGGCCCGTACTCTTCCATCAGGATCTCCTTCTTGCGGGGGTCCGTCTCGTTGGCGATGAAATCCGGGATCTCGGCGGCGGGCTTGTCCGCTGCGCTGGCCGCCGCGGCCTCGGCGGCCTTGGCGGCGGCAAGCAGGCCGTTCCACGCGGCCCAGTGTACGGGCGCCCGTCCGTTATCGTCGGTCTCAGTCAGCGACGCTCCGGCGGCGACGAGCGCCTCGGCGGCCTTGGTTGCGAAGTCCTCCGCCCCCTCCGCCCCGGAGCACGAGAACGCGAGGCACAGCAGCGGCATACCGTCGAGCCCGTGGGACGCGTCGGCGCCGTGCTTCAGCAGCGCCGCCAGGCACGCAGCCTGGCGGTGGAGGATCGCCACATGCACCGGCGACCGGCCGAGCCCGTCACGGACGCTGGGACCAGGGCCCGATGCGCCCATCGCCCCGTCGTCCGAGTCGCCGTCAAAGTCCCCGTCGTCCGCGCCGGCCTCGGCCATAAGGGCGGCCACCATTTCGTCGTCGCCGCGCTCAGCCGCGTCGTGGAGCGCAAACGCGCTGGGTCGGGCCGCGACAGCACCGCCCCCAAGCACACCGCCAGAGTCGGACATGTCTCTTGGTCACGCACCCAGGAGTGCAGACATGTCACCGCGAAGGCTGTTGCCCAGCGACGACGGCCGTCCCCAAGCTCTACGCAGGCAGGTTTGCGGGAGCCACCCTCGATGGTCGCAGCACTGACGGCTCGGACTCGGCGGCACAACCCAGACCGAGGCAAACCGCCAACGGGGCGGCGCCGACACCAGGTGGCGTCGCCTGCGCCCGAAGCCTCGTGCGGGCACCGGTTTCGAGATGCACCGTCCGTCAAGCTCTGGACACTCGGCCACAGACACAGGTCTGATGGGGCGGATGGTGGCAATGCCCTTCCAGTCGAGCTCGCTGGACCTGCATACCGACCAGCGACCTGGCACCGGGCCAGAGCAGCATGCTGCTAGTCCGCCGCCACCGTTGGCCCCGGCTCTGGCTCCAGTGTCCAGGAGCCTGGCCACACTGGTGTGTGACTGGGCATTTGCAGCCGTGGCGCGAGCGGGGGCATGCTGCGCAGCAAGCGGGATGGCAGCCGCCTGCTGCTGCCTTTGGCGAGGCTGCTGCCGGAAGACTGGACTCTTGTGTGCCGAGTCTTCGGGGCGCGTCAAGTGGGCGGTGACCGTGTGGGTGCTTGAGGTCGTTCTCGCGGGGGTCATGGCCGTTGTCGCGGCTGCTGTGCTCTGGTTCCCCATCCCCGAGATGCCCCCCCCGAGGCGGGCAGAGATGCAGGCGCTCTTGTGGGTCCTGGCCGTTGCGATGGCGGGGTCCGGAGCCGCGATGGCTGTGCTCGCCGCCGGCATGGCGTGGGCGCTCCTGCGGCACTGGCGCTGGGCGATCTTCTTTGGCGCGGGGGTGCTCCGTATCGCTTGGCTGGCGCACGCTGCAAGAGCCTTCGTCGTCCTTCCGCTGCAGACCGTGCTCCTGGTGCGGGCTGGTGAGCTCTTAGCCGAGTGCAGGGGAAGCGCCGCTGCGGCAGCCGGGTGCGACAGGTGGGCGCTCGCTGAGTTTGGAGGCGACCTGTCGCTGTTCCTGGTGATGGACTGGGTCCTCATGGCCTCATCCTTCTTGCTCACGGTGAGAAGCTGGCGGTGCGCGGGCAGGGGAGCACTCGTGGATTTGGTCTGGGGGCCCACACGAGGCTCCTCGTTGCGCCCGCGGCGAGGTGTCTGATGTTCATGTCGTCGCAAACGAGCCGCAGTGGGGGGGCATCTCAGCTACGAACACAGCGAGAGCCGACACTTCGATAGACTGGGATACAATGGCCGTTGCAGCGCGCGGAGAACGCCTTGTCCTGGCGGACGACATCCTCAGCCTTCGAAGAGAGCGCATCATAGACCGACTGTACGAGGCCCACCGTATTAACAGGGCGACCCAGGCCGCAACCGCCGAGGTACGGCGGCGGCAGCGGGCATCACTGGAGCGGGACCGGGGAGCTGCAGTCGATGGCGAGGCGACGGATGAGCGGCCCCTGTTGCGGCCCTCACCCTCTAGGGCGGCAGACCGGGACCTAGAGGGAAGCAGCGACATGCCCCTTCGCAGCGGTCGCGGTTTCGCTGGGTGGGGCTCGGCGAGACGTCGGGCGAGGGTTGCTCCAGCTGTCGCAGGCGGAGGCATTCACGATGACAGCATGCCGCCCACAGGGCTTGAGCAGGCGAGTGGAGCCGGCACCGGGGTACGGACGTCCCGCGAAGCAGGCTTGCCGGCCGAGAACGCCGGGGGGAGGTCCGAGCTCGAAATCGCCCCCGAGCCAGCCGGCGCCAATGGAGCGATCCTCCCCGCCGAGCAGGAATGGCAGAGCGCCGCTGGTGTGGGCGGCCTAGCTGTGGATGCCGCAGCCAAAGTCTGAGCCGGGCTCGGCGATGCGCCGTTCTTTGGCTCGAAAACTCCAGCAGAAACCAATCTCTGCGCCCCTTGCACTCAAGCAGTCGTCCATCAACCTGCGTCCCCTCACCAAACCGGCTGTAAAGGAACCGCCTCCCGACGTGCCGTGCGGCACTGTGGCCCAAGCTTGAGCTCCAATGGCAACCTCGATGATGGGAGTCCGCGTCGCGGATATCGCCCTCGGGGTAAGCGGAGCAGCAGACCTGGTGGGAACCATTGAAACATCGGACCTGGCGGCCCTGGCCGAGACGGCGAAGTCCCAGCCGAGGTCACTAACGAGCCTGAGGGCGGCTGGAGCCAGGATCCGGTCAGGGACCTTGGATGAGTTCGTCGCGGCCCTTGCCGGGACCATCGCCTCGTCTTCCAGGCTGGGCCGGATTCAGCTGGGATCCTGCGCGGACGGGTCAGGGGTGCTTGCTGCGGTGGATCCCAGCCGTGCCGCTGCTCTCGGCGAGGCATGTGCTGCATGCCAGTTCCTGAACGCCCTCTCTGTGGATGCTGCGATGTTTGGTGGGAGTGCTGATGCTGCAGCAGCCTTCTTTGGTGCGTTGGCGCATGCCAGCGCGGCGGCCCGCCCCCGTGAGCTCTTCTTGCTCTCGCTGGCATCTGAAGCCTTCGTGCCGGCCGCGGCCGTGCTCTCAGCTCCGTTCTGCAGCCGTACCCGCGCCGTTCATCTTGCTGGCATCAGGCCAGGGGCTGCTGCTGCCCTCGCTGCCGGCTCGCCGCTTGGCGATGCGATGCGGGCGAGCAGCGCCCGACTTCACGTCGCCGGGTTCCAGGACAGCGCCTCGACGGATGCGGATGTTGCCGCGGCAGTGGCGTGTGTTTCAGGCCCGTCGAGCACCGTGGCATGCCTGGATCTCAGCGTGAGCGACGCGGCGAGCGACGGCGTCACGGACTTCGGCCCGCCGCTGCGCTGGCTCTCCGGGGAGGGTTCAGCCCGCGGCACCGCGGCACAGCGCCTCCGCCTCCGCAGGGGGCCCGTGCGCGTGACGGCGGAGCCGAGCTGTCCCCCCGGCGTGGCCCCGACCCCGTCGGACGCCTCGCCGCCGGTGCCGGCGTCCCGGGGGCCGTCGGTGAGCGACCCGCGTCTCTCGGCGTCGTGCAAGGTGTGGCCGACCGCGGCGCTCCGCTCCCGCTGCCTGGGGCAGCTTGCGGCGGCCGTCGCCGCCGCGGCCTCCTCGCTCCGGGAGCTCGACGTCGGCGGCCTCCTGGGGCACCCGGTGGGGGGCGAGGCCGTGGTCGACGACGCGGGGCGAGCGTGGGGCGGCGGGGGCGAGGATCACGACACGGCACAGCCGCGTTCGGCCGTTGGCGGCGCCAGGGTGGCCAGGCGTCGTGGACTCGGCGCCGCGCTGAACCCGGGGCCCGGCGGGCATGGCCTCGCAGGCATGCCCGGCGGGCATGGCGGCGGAGGGATGTTTGGAGGCGGAGGCGGCGGCGGCGGAGGCGGCGGTGACGAGGACGACGACGACGAGGACGACGACGAGGACAACATGGGCCTGGTGGACGAGGAGGCGGAGGACGAGGAGGGTGCCGACGAGCCCGCCGGCCTCACGGCTGCAGAGCGTCTGCTGCTCGCCGGGCGTGCTGCGGCGGCGGCCCCCGCCCCCTCCTCCTCCCCCGCCGGCGCGGCGGTGACCGTTCCGGCGTCCACGGCCACCGCGTGGTGGTTCGACGTCGTCGCCCACGTCGCAGCCGGCCTGCCCCCCGCCGGGGCCTCGGCCGCCGTCGCCCGCGTCAGCTCCGTGCCGCTGCAGCTCTCCGTCAAGGAGCTCGCCGCCTCGGAGGAGGGCCGCCGGTCCATCGCCAAGATCGGGCGCACCCACGGCCGCATGCTCCGCCTCCTTGCAGCCGTGGCGCGCTCAGGGCACGGCGGCGGCGCCCCCGAGGCCTCGTCGTCGTCCTCGGCTGCCGCGCCCGACAGCACCGACGACGCGGCCTCCTGGGGCCGCCTCCTGACTGCGTGCCGCCGCGTCCCCCACGTTGCCGTCGGCGGCTGCGGCCTGGCCTCCCCCGTCCTCGAGGCCTGGCTCGCGACCCTCGCGGCGTCGCACCTCACCGGACTCCCCCTCGATGACGTGGCCGGGATCGCGGACGCGGGGGACCCCAGCCGGGACGAGCTCTGCAGGGCGGTCGACCCCGCGGCGATGGCGTCATCCACCGTCGCTCTCGACGTCTCGGCCAGCCCCTCGCTCGGCCTGGGGTCCCTCGCGAAGTGGGTCGCGCTCTGCCCGAGGCTGAAGGTGCTGCTGGCCGACGCGGGCACCGGGACGGCGGTGCCGCCGGGCCAGGGCGCGGACGAGAGCAGGGACGCCGCCGCCGCGGGGGTCGGCGGGCGTCCCGCGGCCATCGCTCGCGTCGGGTCCGCCTGCGCCGAGCGCCCCGCGTCGCTCGGCGCCCACGCCGGGACGTACGACGACGTCGGCCGGCTGGCCTTCGGCCCCTGCCTGGCCGTCCTCGCCCTCCCCGCCCTCAGCGCCGCCGCCGTCCACGGCCTCATCTGGGGCCTCAGCTGGCGCCCCGCCGAGCTGACCTGCCTCCACGTGGACGCCGCCCCCGACGCCGTGAAGGTCTCCGCCGCGCTGCAGTCCGCCGTGCCGGGCCTGCTCAGCCTGTCCGTCGGGCGGGGCGGTGGCGGCACGCCCTGGACAGGCGGTGTCGTCGTCACCCCCTCCCGCGCCCGCTCCGGCGTCTTCGGTGCCGGTGACGCCGCCATGGCAACGAGCTGGGACCCGGCCGCCACAGCGACGACGCCGACATCGTCCCCGTCCTCCTCCTCCTCCTCTTCCTCCTCTGCCTCGGCCGCCCCTCGCGCGGCCTGCGGCATCCCCGCCACGCCCGAGGGCGAGTCCTCCGCCGAGGCCCTCCTCTCCACAATCGCCACCGTCCCCGCCCGCCGCCTCCGTGTCCTCCGCCTCCTCGACGCCCGCGTCGACGGCCCCGCCGGCCTCCGCTCCGTCCGCGACGCCTTCACCTCGATTCGGGGCCGCAAGACCGTCCACAACGGGTCCACCCTCGCGGTCCTCCGCGTCCAGGGCGCCGCGCCCGCCCCCCTCAGCGACTTGGTCAACCCCATGCACCGCACCGCCCTGGCCCGTCGTCGCTCCGCCGCCGTGGTCAAGGGCCGCGCCCCCGCCTCGGCCTTCCTGCAGTGGGGCATCTGCCGGTTCGGCCCGACCCCCGACGGCGCGCGGCGAGGCGTCCGCCCCGGCCGCGCCGTCAACCAGGTGTGCAAGTCCCAGCACCTCATGCGCCGCATCTTCGACGCGGCGGGCCTCGCCGGCGGCATCTCGACGCCCCTCCTCGACCTTGCGGTCGCGGGCACACCCCTGGACGCAGAGCGGGAGCCGCTGTGGGAGTGTGGCGTCGTGCCCGCGCCCGGGAGCCGGCGCACAGCGGTGCCCACGCACCTCCGTGCCGCCGACCTGGCTCGCCGCCAGCGCTCCGCGGCCTCGCACCGCGCCAACGCCACGGACGTCACGAAGCGGCGGAGGCCGGCGGGCAAGCCCGTGGCGGGGCCCGACCTTGGTGTCGGGAGAGTGGTTCTGGGGCGACGCGCGTGATCCCGGCCCGCAGCAAGCCGCTCTGCACATGACGTGGCCGATCACCCACGGAACGCCACGAAGACATCGCACACTTTCAGCAATGCTTCGTGCAGCGGCCATCCTTGCGGCCGTCGCGCTGGCCGCCGCCTCGTGGGTGCCCGTGGGCAAGCCGCTCGAGCACAAGACGGTGGTCGCCGCGGACATTGATTTCGTGGATGGCACCACCGTCCCGATGGTGGCGTACGGGTACGACGCGTCCGAGGCGGACACCACCATCCTATTCATGAGGTGGAACGCATCGACGGGGGCCTGGGACGAGATTGCGAGCCACACGCCGCAGTTTGGCCAGCCGTACGACGACTTCGCCTTCCGTGAGAGGCACGGCGTCCTGTACCTGGGCCTGCGCATCGCCGAGTCGTTTGTCCTCAGCTCTATCCTCAGAGGCGGGCCGGGCTACGACGGCTTTGACGGCTGCTGGGCGTTCCCCGGGTGGACCTGGGACTTTGAGGTCGCCGACGACGGCAACGCGCGCCTCGTCACGTCCCCGGCAAACAGCACGGTCCAGCTTTCGACGTACAACCACACGGGCTGGGATTCGTACCCTGCGCGGGACGAATGGAGCCCTTTCGTGAACGCGACCAAGCCAGTGTCGCCGCCCACCCTCAACGAGATCCGGGTCGCACGCGCGGGCTTCACCGACCTCGCGGCCGTGTACACCGCCGAGGGCAAGACGAGGGTGCTGCGCACGACGCTCAACCAATCGTCTGCGGTGGCTGTCCTCGGCGAGTTTGACGACGCGTCGGCCCCAGACGTCGCATGGGCGCCCGCGTCCAGCTCCGGCCTCCTTTGCGTTGCCTTTGTGTCAGAGGGATGCGTCCATGCGCAGTGCAGCCTTCACCGCGCCGCCTGGACCGACCTTGGCTGTGCGGTCAAGGGCGTGAGCGCCGCCGCCGGGGCTCACGTGGCAATCAGCGCCGCGGCCGGCGGCGGCGGCCTCACCGTCGTTGCCGCTGGCATCAGCGCGTCGGACCCGAGCACGGTCGTGACGGCGTCGGCGGCCTTCCCGTCCGGCTCCTGGGCCCCGGGCAGCATCTCGCTCCCCGCTGCCGCCACCTCGGTCGGGCTCAAGACGGCCGAGTGGTGGGAGGCGCCGTCGTCCTCCCCACCCCGCCCCGCGCACGTGGTCGTGACGTACGGCGGACCCAGCGACACGGATGGCGTGGCGGTGTTCCGGCTCGACCAGTGAGGGGAAGCCGCCGCGTGAGTGCCATTTTGCAGCATCGCAACCCTGCCAGTGAGGGGAAGCCGCCGCGTGAGTGCCATTTTGCAGCGTCGCAACCCTGCCAGCGAGGGCGGACGATACCGGCGGCCGCACGACGCCTGCAGTGCCCCACTCACACCGAATCGTTCGGGCTGGCGCCCGCAGGCGTGTCCCGGGGCCGCGGCTCCTGTGCTCGCCTCGCCCGGCCTTGGACCCAGTGCTCTGCCGTGGGGTCAGCTGCTCCGTGACCCCGGCACAGCGCGAGCAGCACGGCCCTGCGTCGCGCGGGCTCCGTACGGCGGGCGGCCCGGGCCTGCTTGCCGGCCGCTCCGGGGCGCGGCCCGGGCTGTCGCTCGCAGAGGGCGGGTCAAAGGCACAGCACCCGGCC
>Ga0136560_1001896_pt1 | contig 10702 bp, 6 predicted proteins | sample AntRauMeHopE1497_FD_104925 | JGI IMG/M metagenome (GOLD analysis project Ga0136560, IMG submission 104925) | Saline lake microbial communities from Rauer Islands, Antarctica - Metagenome Hop E1 #497 | ecosystem: Environmental > Aquatic > Non-marine Saline and Alkaline > Saline | place...
AGGCGGGTCGGAGGGCGCGAGGCGGGTCGGAGGGCGCGAGGCGGGTCGGAGGGCGCTAGGCGGGTCGGAGGGCGCGAGGCGGGAGAGGGGGACAACGCGGGGCGCGGTTCGACGCCGGCGCGCTCACGGTTCTCGTCGAAGCCCTGCCCGGCCTCGTAGCCGCCGAGGACGTGCCCGTCGGCGTCGATGATCATGTCCTGCGAGGCGCCGGCCACGTGGAAGTGGCCCGCGCCGCCCGCGAAGGCGTCGTCGCCGCCAAAGGCCGCGCCGCCGGTCACGTCGTCGTCGTCGGCGGCGCCCCACACGTCCCCGAGGTCGTCGAGGTCGTCGACGGGAGCGGCCGCCGCCGCGGCGAGGTTGATCGCGTTCCCGCCGGTGGCCTTGTCCTTAGGAAGGTCGAGGTCGGCCGCGCGGAACGCCTGCGAGGTCCGGGGAACGCAGTCGTAGGGCTCAGTGAGCGGGCAAACGGCAAACGGGCGCGTTTTGTCCCTGGCGCCAGGTCGGGCGAGAGGCCACAGGCGCGCCGGGACCCACCGACTGAATCTTGGAGAGCGCATCGGAGCAATCCGCGAACAGGAACGTCACCTTGCGCGAGTAGATTCGCGCCAGGCCGAGCAGCAGCTGTCCCGAGATGCGCAGGGCAAGCGCCGCCTTGGGCTTCATGAGCTTGGCTGCGGCAAAAACGATAGGGGCCGCAATAAGCGTGACAACGTCGTGCGGGGGGTGCGATGGGAAGCGCCGAGGGAGCAAGGGGCACCGTAAGCTCACACGAGGCCTCATCGATGTCGACGCTGGCGACGGCCTGCTTGCTCAGGGAGCGGTCCCAGTGGGCCGCGAGCCACAGCCGGCCGAGTGGGGTCTGCGGCTAGTTCGCGTGCGGGTCAGCGGGCGCGGTCGTGACCCCCGGGGCGGCGCGGCAAGGCGGCCGGCCGAGCCCGCACACCGGAAAAGCGGTCGCTGGCGCCTCGAGGGCTGCAGCGGCCGGGCGCCCCTCACCTTCTTCTGCAGGAGCAGCTGGGAGTAAAACATCGCGCCTCCACCGGCGGCCGCCCGTTCGGGGTCGTCTGCGCCCGGGCCGTCTGTGGGCTTCTCAGTGGGCGACGCGACGACTGAGTTAGGGTAACAACGGAGTTCAAAGCGGACAGAGCCGTGCACTTGCCCGGCGCATGCGTATGGCGGCCGCCGGCGTGCCGGGTGATGCCGTCATCGTCCGAGCAGCTGCTCTTCGCCGGGTGGCATGTCGGCTGGGGGGCAGCTCGCTGGGACAATCCGAGGGCGCCTGGGAGGACTTGCGCAAGGCGCTTGAGCCGCCGGAGGCCGCCCCTCGAGACAGCGATGCTGTTGCTGCCCTGGAGGACGTGTCGGCTATGGCTTCCGCGGCTGATACCGCGCTGTCATGGTCGGCTGGGGCGGGAGGGCGCATGGCGAGGCAAGTCGCGAGCGCCGCCGCAATGGCCATGGCCGGCGCTGCACCAGCGGGGGCGACCCCGGGCACGCGTCCAGGATCGCGCGCCGTATCATCATCTTCACCGTGGCATTCCATGGCCGCGGTGGCGGCAGCGCCGCCTTCCAGGCTTTCAAGAGTACCGGCGCTTGCTGCGCTCGCACTCCGCCGCCCGCCAGCCTCGGTCAGGGACGCCGTCCGAGCGCTCGTGGTTGCAGGGCCGCCGCCACGTGCCGGCGGTACGACGGCCGACTGCAAGAGACTCTTCGCGCCGTCCAACGGCGTGAGGTCCGGCCCCTCGTTCTGGTCGCTGGCGAGCGAGCCTCTCCGCTTCGCCGTGGTGGAGTCGTCCGACGCCGCGGCTGCTGCGGCGGCGCGGGCACTGTGCTCCGTGGTGACGGCGTACGGGCTCTCTGAGTGGCCGGGCAGCGCCGCCGGCATCGCGGCCGCCGTCGCCGAGAGCGGCTGGACCGTCGCCGGCGCCGCCGCCGCGTCTTCCGTCGTCGTGGCACTGGCGGCGGCGCTGCGGGATGGGTCGTCCAGCTCGCTCGCGGCGGCGGCCGCGATCCGCGGACTTGCCGACGCCGTCGCGCCTCTGTCGGACGCCGCGTCGGCCGGCCGGCGCGCCGACGTCTTGCTGCGCGGGTTTCCCAGCGGCGAGCAGCGCGCGGTGCTGGACGCGCTGGAGGGCGGAGGCGCGGCCATAGGCCCAGCGGCGAGCGCCGCGTGCGCCGCCATCGCCGCTGCTCTGGCCCGGGAGCCCGAGAGCTGGTGGCGGGTGGCCGCGGTCCTGGCCGCGCTCCCGCGTCTTGCCGCGTCCTGCTGCGACGCGTGCGCGTCCGAGTCGGCGCCGGGGACCGAAGCCCTGTCGCTCGCGGCGTGGGCCGTGGGCCCGTCATCCGAGGCCCCGGCGTCGCTGGACCTGGCGGACGGCAGCGTCGCTCTCTGTGTCGCGGGGTCGGCGTGGGTGTCGGCCGCAGAGCTGGGGATGCTCTGCCGCCACCACCAGAGGCTGCTTCGGTGCGCGGGCGTGACGTGACTCGGCGCCTGCCGACTCGGCGCCGTTGGCCGTCGGCGGTCACAACAGCATGACACTCGTTGCTACTCGGGTGCTCAATCACACGCACGCAGTCTTGCCTTTTTCTTCAAGCCGTCACCCGCCCCTCCAGCACGCCCCAGGGCAGTCACTGCTCCGCCCACGGCGTCAGCCCCTTCGTCGCTTTACGCGGCCCACTCCTCCTCCGCCCACGGCGTCAGCCCTTCCAGATTCGCCGTCGCCCGCCCCAGCGTCACCCTGGTCCGCCGCGACAGCCACTGCGACGCCGACGCCGCCCCGTCCTGGCCCGCCGCCTCCCGCACCACCGCCTCCATCACCCGCCCGTTCAGCAGGATGTCGATGTGCTCCGACGTCGCGCCCCCCTGCGACCGCAGGTAGTCCACCGTCCCCCGCACCAGCCCAGCCTGCGTGATGTGCTCCAGCCACTGCGCCGCCTCGGCCCCCGCCTCCGCCGCCGCCTCGTCCTCCCCCGCCTCGGCGCCCCGCACCGTGTGAGCGATGCCCTCGAGCTCCTCCTCGATGCCCCCCGACGACGTGAACGGCAGCTCGCGCGTCACCACCCTCGCCCGCCCCGGGTTGCCCTCCCGCGACCGGAAGTGCCGCTCGCACAGCAGCGACAGCGAGATCGCGGGGACGGTGCCGTCGCCGTCAGTGTACGTCACACCCGACGACACCCGGCCGGGCCCGCCCCGCCCGCGCGGCTTGCCCACGCCCGACGACGGGGCCCCGCGCCTCCGCGTGCCGTTCGCCCTGGGGCCGCGGTCGGGCGCCGCCGGGTCGCGGTGGAAGCCCGACGCAATCTCCACCGGGACGGGCGCCAGGGCGGATCCGTGCACGGCGATGGTGTCGTTCCCTGCGGCGGCCGCTTCCTCAAGGTCCACCCAGGCCTCCTGCGGGCGCGCCCGCACCGCCAGCATGTTGTAGTGCCGCTCTACCGGCCGGCCGACGCCGTAGAGGCAGAGCACCGTCATGGAGGGGGCGTCGGGCAGCGGGGCCGACAGCGGGTTCGACCAGTACCGGCGGGGGAGGCCGCCCGCTGTGGCGCGGTATCGGCGGGAGCCGTCGGGCCGCGGGGGCGTCGCCCGGTCGAGCTCTGCCTGCGAGGGGGGCCTCCACGCGTTGAGGTCCACGAAGGAGTCGATCTGTCCCATGAAACCGCCGTCCTGCACTCGCATCATGTCGAAGACCTCCTCAACGGACAGGTGGAAGTCGCCCGCCGACTCGATGGCGCCGGTCAGGCTGTCCACGCCGGAAGCCGCCTGGCCGTGCTCTGCCGCCGCCCCGTCGGCGTCCTCGTGCTCTGCCGGCTCCGAGAGCTCCGGCTCGCCGTAGGGCTCATCGTCCTGCCCCGGCGGGGTCGCCCCCGCGCCGTGGGGTGACAGGGCCTGTGTCACGGCCTCCTCCAGCGACACGCTGCCGTCCCCGTCGACGTCGATAAAGCCGGCGCGGTCCAGCGCGTCCTGGAGCGACTCGTCCGCCGTCACGACGCCGTCACCGTTGTGGTCCGCGAACCCGGCCAGGCGCAGCGCCGAGTCCAGGGCCATCTGCGCGGCCGCCCCGGGGCCGGGCCGGGCGGGGTGAGCCGGCGGCGTGGGGCGCTCCCGGCCCGCCCGGACGCGGATGGCGGACGTGCCCCGGCTCGACCCTCGACGGACGGCCCTGGCCAGGGAGCTGAAAAGGGCCGTCGTGACGTCATCCGAGGAGCCGTTGAGCCCGCCGGGCCGCGCCGCGAGAGGGCCGGGGCTGCCGGCCGCAGGCGCGCCCGGCGCGTCGCCCGCTGGCAGCAGCGCGCCGCCGGCACGGGGCGGCGCCTCGTCAGGCGGTCCGGGCGCTGCCGCCGCCTGGTCCGGCGGGGTGCGGTTCCGGGCCGGGTCCGGGTTCTGCGGGCTGAAGCTCCACACGGCTGGCAGGTAGGACCCGAAGGAAGAGAGGAGCTGAGAGACGACGGCGCCCGGGTCGTGGCGCTCCCACGAAACCGCGCGGCGGAGGGAGAAGACACCGCGGCCGACGGGGCCCGAGGAGCCGGCCTCGTCGGGGGCGGCGAACCACGCGGCAGGGGCGGCCAGGCGGCGGCGAGGCATCCCCGCGACGTCCAGGGGCGAGACAGGCACCCGCTCTCGGTAGAGCGGGCTGCCGGGCGGGGGAGGCACGCGCCGGAAGGTGCCGTTGGCGGCCCAGGGGGGCGAAACCCCGTCCCCCGCCGCCCCGGGTGCGGGCTGGCGGCTCCCTCCCACCCGCCGCGCCCCCCGCCTCGGCGCCGCCCAGCCCGACCACGGCGCCCTTGTCCCGCCCTTCCCGACCCTCCCGCCCCACACCCGTGCGCCACCCATGGGGAGGAGCGCCGTCATGCTCTGAAACGACCGCCACAGCTCCCGCAGCGACCGCTTTGGCAGGTACTGTTCAAGCATCGCCCCGAAAAGGGGATTCACGGCGGCCAGGTTGCCCATCTGGCCCGAGTACCACGACACGAGGCCCTTGGGGGACCCCGCCGCGGATCCTGCCAGGTTCACCCACGTCCTGATGTACCGGCGGGCCCACCAGCCGTCGCAGGCGGCCGGGAGCGCGCCGTCCGTGTCGGCCTGGCTCCAAGACGCCTCCCTGGCCGCCCGCTCCGCCGCGGGGAGGTGCGGGCACTGCCGTCCCGTTGCCGCCCGGCTGTGCACCCACTGGAAGAAGTACGAAACGACGTTGAAGCCCATCGAGTGGGACACGAAAACGACCGGCCGGCCGCCCGCGACCTCGCTCATCAGCTCGACCTGCGCCTTGAGCTTGGAAAAGTAGCGGTCGCGCTCCTCGAGGAGGTCGAAGCGAAGCCTCCAGTCGTACGCGGCGAGGTGGATCATGGCCTCGTCGTACCCGAGGGCGGCCAGCTGCTGCACGAGCCCCGCCCACAGGCTGTACGCGCCCATGACCACGTCGGCCGCGGCGAGGCCCGAGGCGGCCCGCAGGCGGACGCCCGGTGGATCCGTGCCCGTGGCGTTGTCCAGGCGCATGTGCTGGAGCCAGCAGTCCACGCTGACGAGCAGCTTGTTCGCCTGCGCAACGTCCCCCCAAAGCCGCTGCCTGAAGTGCCGCCTCGCACACGGAAGGCCAGACCATAGCTCCAGCCCTGAGGACGTGATTCCGGGCACAAAGACCACCGGGTGCCGCCGCCGGAGTCCGTCCTTTGCCAGCCGTTCGCCAAGCAGCAGCAGCGACTCTGTGGGCCGTTCCGGGGCGACCACGGGCGCAATTTCTGGAGCAGCAGCGCTCCCAACGTCCTGGGGCGGGGAGACCGTCGGTTCGACGACGATTGCGCGCCGACGAAGCGCCACAACGGCGGCATCGAGGAGCACGTTCTCCGGGTCGACCAGGTCTCGCAGCAGGTCGATCGTCGACGGCAGCGGAAGCACACCAGACAGGAGGTACACGAGCAGGATGAGGAACAGGCACATGCGCTTGCACCCGGTGATGCAGCACGTCGACGGCGGAGCGCCCGCCGGAACCTGTCGCTGCCACGCGGCGGGAGGCAGCACCGGCACAGCCCCACCCCGGGCACGCCGAGCGCTCGGCGCAGATACAGAGCGCGCCGGCATCAGCCGCGGCGCGCGGTGAAGGGTGCGTGCACGGAGGAGTGTTCCGCAGATTTCCGATGTGGGGCAGCCTGAGCGGCAGGGGCGGTAGGGCCGAAGCACACGAGCAATCGCACGCAGGCGCATCGAACGCTGGTATCACGTATCTTGCGGCACGGGCTTGAGCGGCTGGAGAGACAGCGGTGAGCGCGTGACCTGGGCTCCCTCGTCGGCCCCGTCGTCGTTGCGCTTCGGGCCGCCCTGGAGGAGCTGGTCCTCTTGCCCCGCCCAGATGGTCATGGTCCTGGCAGAGAGCGTGTCGCCGACAACGTTGCACGTCGTCTCGACCCTGCGACGGAAATGAAGAGGAACGGCCGGCTCGGGTGGCAGGGGGGCGAGCGAGTCAGAGGCCGGGGCGCCTTCCGGAGAGCGATCGGGTCGGCCTCACCTGTCCATGATCGCATCCACGGAGAGGAAGATCCCAAAGGCTGGGGGCAGCGCGGAGCTGGGGAACGCCGCAGCCCAGATGGAAATCAGCAGGACAGTGCCGGCTTGAGGGATGGGCGCTGCCCCGACGGACGCCAGCGTTCCCATCACCGCGACGATGGCCTGGGTGCCGAGCGACGTGTCCAGACCCGACGTCTTGGCCATCCAGAGAGCGACGATGGAGTAGCCGATGGAGGCGCCGTCGAGGTTGAGCGTTGCTCCGAGCGACGCCGTGGAGCGCGCGAGCGTGGACGGGACGCCGGCATCGGTGGCGCACCGCATCGTGACGGGCAATGAGGCCGCGGAGGAGGACGTGGAGGCCGCTGTGAGGTACGCGTCAGTGCAGTGGCGGCCCATGTATCCGTAGATGGAGCCGAGGCTCCGGCGGCCGCGGAGCGAGCAGCCCGTCGCCGCCCAGTGGAGGGCAGGGAGGAGGACGCACGCGTGGAGGCCGATGGCGAGGCCGTGCATGCCGACGAGGAGGCCGGCCTGCGCGAACACACGGCCGGGGTCCGACACAGACGCGAAGGTTGCCGCGAGGAGGGAGGCCACTGCCACGGGCGCGGCGACGATGACGACCTCCACGACCACCACGACGGCGGCCTGCACCTCCTCGGCGAGCCAGACGAGGAGGGAGCGGGAGCGCCAGCCGGCCGAGGGCTGCGCCTCATCCAGGCGCTGCCGCTGCTCCGCGGCGGAGAAGGAGTCACCAGTCACGCCCGCGATACGAGACGAGAGCGCCGGCCTCGGCGCGCCGCCGGCCTTTGGGACGCCACCCTTGGCTTCCGGCTTGGAGTCGTCCGCCGTCGCCTCGGCGCCCCGCGAAGCGTCCGGCGCCTTTTCCGTGGCAGTCTCGGCCCCGGCCTTGCGCCGCTGGGCCACGGCGGCGGCGGCAGCGCCGAGCGCCATGCTGGCCGTGATGACTCCGAGAAGGTTGTCGGACACGACGGCGGCCAGATAGTTGTCCGGCACCAGGCCCTCCAGCAGGGCAAGCGCCGTGCCAGTGAACGTGCGCGCGTCGGGAAGGCCTGCCGGCCCAGCTGCGCCTGTTCCATTGACCGTGAACACTGCCGCCGCCGCTCCCGGGGTGCTGTTGCAAAGTAGCGCGGGCGGCGATGACGCCGCCACACCCGTCCAGCCGTGTGCGGCCACGACCCAGCCGCCCCCTGCTGACTCTGAGCAGCGGAGGCTGATCTGCGAGACGATGCCGTCCTCCGGAAGGTTCTCGGCCTCGATTGCACCAGCAAAAATGTTGTACCACAGCAGCCCCCATAGCGCGCAGAAGGCCGACGTGGACAGGTACCAGCACAAGAGCCTGCTGCCGAGCCGGGCACCACCAGCGCGCGAGCCGGGTCCCCCGCCCGCTCCGCCAGCCGAGCCGCCGAGGGTTGCCATTCCGGCGACGCTTGAGATCATGCTCGCGGCAACGAGGGGCGCGACCGCACACCGCAGAACCCGCACCCACAGGTTTCCGGGCAGCCGGACCCATGTCACGACGTCCTCGGACGGGCTTGCGGCCTGCAAGATGAGCCCGAGGATGATCCCCGCGACACCTCCCAGCACCACGCGACCCTGCGGCGCGGGCCGTGCGATCAAGCCACCCGTGAAGGTTTTGCTTGGCAAGCTCGCGCACGGGTGCGATCACCGTGGGCTATCCGTGCTTCCTGGTTTACCGTGAGCTTCGCTTGGCTTCGGACTCACCTGTCGCCCCAGCTTCGTACAGCACTCCGTGGCGCCCCTGCGACACCAGCCAGCACACTGTGCGGACATTGCCTCGCGTTCTGTGCCTGGTGTGTGCGTCTGCACGAGCCAGGCCAGGCGGTGTCGCGACTCTGTAGTTGGATCAGAACGTTTTGCGGGCATAGCGCCGATTCGGCATCACGCATCGATGTCCAGGGGCTTCTGCACGGCGGCGATGGCCTCGGCGGAGCCGCGGAGCTTGCTGGCCTCGGAGTCATCGAGCGGCATGGCGCAAACGTCGCGGACGCCGTTGTTTCCCACCACGCAGGGCAGGGAGAGGAAGACCTCGTCGGTGATGCCGTAGAAGCCGTGGGCGACGGTGGACACGGGGATGACGCGGCGGTCGTTGCGGAGGATGCAGTCGACGATGGAGGCGGCGGTGAGGCCGATGCCGCTGCTAGTGTAGCCCTTGAGGCGGATGACGGTGCCCGCGGCGTCGATGACCTCCTGGTGGACCTTGTACCACTCGTCAGGGTCCTCCTTGGTGCCCAGGGTCGGCCAGTTCGTCTTGAGGGGGACGCCGCCGACGTTGAGCTGGCTCCAGCAGGCGACGGAGGAGTCGCCGTGCTCGCCGATGATGTAGCCATGCACGCTGTGCGGGGAGACCCCGAGGCGCTGGCCGACGAGGGTGCGGAAGCGGGAGGAGTCGAGGGCGGTGCCGGAGCCGAGGACGCGGTTCTTGGGGAAGCCGGACAGCTTGTAGACAAGCCACGTCATGATGTCGCACGGGTTAGAGACCACCAGCAGCACCGCGTTGGGCGAGTAGCGCACCACCTCGGGCACGATCTCTGCGCGGAGGCGGGGGTTGCAAGGCCGGGAAGGGCTGAGGCAGGCGAGCGGGGAACCGCGGGCGTTGACGCGTTGCGGCCGCTCCGGCACACTGATTTCGTGGCATGGCCTCCGCAAGTCGCCGGGCCGAGCGGTGGGGCTGGCAGCGAGGCTTGCAGCGCGCTCTCGGCCCCCTCCGAGCCGCCGTCGCCAGCGCGCCACGCTCACTCTTCAGCACGTTGAGGTTGCGCCCAACAAGGTCCAGGCGGGACTCGCCAATGCGCTGGCGCACCCCGGCCGTGATAACCACGACATCGCTGTTCTCCGAGATGTCGTACTCGCTCGACCCGCGCACCGTCACGTGCTTGGTGAAGGCAGCCCCGTGCTTGAGGTCGAGGGCCTCGCCCACAACCTTGTCGTGCGCGATGTCCACGAGGGAGAGCTCAGAGCAAAGGCCCTGGCTGACAATCGCGAAGGCGACGGCCACGCCGACCTGCGCGGGACAGAAGCGTCGCCAGGGCGATAATACATACGTGGATGCTTAGGCATCAACTCTGGACGCCGTTCTCCGGTTTTCTCGGCCGATGGCGGTGTTTGTCGTGCCGGAACACTACGTCGCGTGCACGCTTCGCGACGCTGACCGGGTCCTGATGGTCCCCGCCTGCCGGTGCCCGCTGACATGCCTGGCGCTCACCTGACCTGCCCCGACGACAGTGACCTTCCTGCGCAACATCGGTGCCGAGCGAGCAGGAAGGTGCGGTGGCTTGGCAGGGGCAGCGAGGAACATTGCCCTGAGCCGGCACGAATCCTTCTCCGGCCTCGAGGGCAGCCGAACGGCCGCACAACCAGCCCGTCGCGGCTGCGCGTGTCATGGATTCGCTCGGGGTCTCACTTCCCGGGCTTGTGCACGGGGGCTTCGTCGACCGCGTGGAACACAGCCTTGCGCGTGGCCTCGCCCTCGGCGTACTTGGCGGCCTCGCCGTCAAGAACCGCGAGAGGGGTGGCCGGTGTATCGGAAGACGATGCGGATGCTGCTGCCATCGTCTGAGCGCGAGTGACAGTGGCTGCGGATCCTCGCTGTCACTCTCGATGACTGAAGCTCTGCCTTCACCTAGCCAATTGCTGGCCGGATTGTGCAACGGGCCGTGTGGCGGGGCTGTGACCTAGACTGCGTACACTAGCGAGGGCTGCGCATTCCTACGAAGGCAGTCCGGCCCGCAAGAACAGGTGGCAGGGGAGAGGTGCCAGTCCCCAACGGATGAGCCTGGAGGGCGAGCGTGCACAGCAGCGACTCCAGCCTGCCGACCCTGAAGCACCGGGGTGGGCAGCAGCTCGGGACGCTGGAACCGGATCCACCTATTTCTTCGACCGGCGATCGGGCCGGAGGACCTGGACACCGCAGGCCGGTGCAGCAGTGTCCGCCACTGCAATCGGTGCTCGCAGCGCGGCCTCATCGGGGACTGTACCAGGATCGGCCGCGGCTGAGCAGCCCAGATCAGGTGCAGAGATGAGCTCACTCGCATGGCGGAAGCGGGAGCACCCCAAGGGGTCTGGTCGGTACTTCTACTCGAACAAGGCGACGGGCGAGAAGACGTGGGAGCGTCCGGCGGACTACGCGAGCGACGGGGAGGAGGGGCCGTCGTCGTCGGCTGCTGC